>Ga0187815_10000037_pt1 | contig 60941 bp, 55 predicted proteins | sample NC_S_5_FD_132962 | JGI IMG/M metagenome (GOLD analysis project Ga0187815, IMG submission 132962) | Wetland sediment microbial communities from Neuse River Estuary, North Carolina, USA - ASW-S_5 | ecosystem: Environmental > Aquatic > Freshwater > Wetlands > Sediment | place: USA: North Carolina... | reverse complement strand
TGCGGGCTCTACCAGCGCCAGAGTGAGTCGACCTCTGTCGCCACGCGGCTGGACACAACGCTAGGTCATCTCGAGCTCATTTTCATCCTTCGTTATGGCTCTGAAAGAGCCATGACTTACTCGTACCGCAAAGCGGTGAGGGGATCAACGCGGGTGGCGCGTCGCGCCGGCCAGAAACACGCGGCGGCACCGACTGCGGCAACAACGGCGACAACAACCGAGAGTGTCCACGGATCACCAGACGACACGCCAGCGAACTGGCCGGTCAGCAGGCGGGTGACCGTCAAGCTCGAAGCCACGCCGATCAGAATGCCGGCAACGACGAGCGTAAGTCCCTTGCGGAGAATCATGCGCAAAATGTCGGCGCGTTGAGCGCGAAGGGCCATGCGGATGCCAATGTCGTGAGTCTGCAGCGACACGGAATAAGCCATCACGCTGAAAACTCCAATAATGACCAGCGCCAATCCAATCGTAGCGAAGGAACCAAGAATTGCCGACTCGAATTTGGGAAAAGCGAAAACGTCGCGCTGCAGGGTAGTTTCCAGGGGTTCGGCGTGGGTGACTGCGAGATTGCTGTCGACGGCCCATACTTCGCGCCGAATTGTGGAAATCAGAGAATTGGGATCCACGAGCGTGCGCACTAGAATGGATCCTCCCGCGGAACTTAGGATCGAGTACGGAAGATAAGCCTCCGGAAGGGGTGAACGTTGGAGGCCACGATTCTTGACGTCGGAGACGACGCCAATGACTTCGAAGAGTGCATCCTTTGTCTCGGGCACCTGATCGAGCAGATTGAATTTGATGTTCCGGCCGATGGGATCATCGTCGCCGAAATAGTCGCGGGCAAGCGTTTGATTAATGACGGCAACGCGCCGGGCGGAATCGATATCGTTCTGGGAGAACAACCTGCCGCGCAAGAGGCTCAACTGCAAAGTCGGGAAGTAGCCCTTGCTGCACAAATCCAGCATAGACGTCCAGTGTTCGGAATGCGTTTTTCCGGGAATGGTCACTTCGCTGACAGGTCCGCCGAAGGGCGGAGGTGATATGGTCACCGTGGCGGCAGCCAGGCCTGGGAGACTTCCGACCCTGTCGAAAACCTTTTTGAACAACTGGCTCTGCTCTTGGGGAGTCCAATGAACGCCCTGCGGGAACGAGATCTGCATGGAGAGAAGGTTGCGGGGATTAAAGCCGAAATCCACGTGCTCGACACTCCAAAATGCGCGCATCATGAGGCCCGCAGCGCTGAGCAACACGATGGAAAGAGCAACCTCCGCAATGACCAGCGCGGCACGAAGCTTGCCGTGGCGAAAGTTCACGTCTGACCCCTTGCCCGCGGCGATCAATCGGGGCTGCAGGTCCCCGCGCACGGCGCGAAGTGCGGGCAGAAGTCCGCAAAGGAATGTCGTGACCATGGCAATGCCCAATGCGAAGGCCAGAACCGGAGCGTTGAGTTCGATCACGGCTTCCTGCGGAAAGGCGTTGTAGGGAACGAGAGGCACGACAGCCTTTATGCCAATCCATGCCAGCAAGCATCCGCCAAGGCAGCCCGCGGCAGCCAAGACGCAACTCTCAACCAAGAACTGACGAATCAGCCTGGCTTTGCTTGCGCCGAGGGACGACCTCACGGCGAATTCCCTTTCTCGAACGGTGGCGCGTGCGAGCAGAAGATTGGCGACGTTGCTGCAGGCGATCAGGACGAGTAGCGCCACGGCAGCGAGAAGCGGATAAATCAGCCGCTTGAATCCACCAACAACCCTTTCGACCAACGATGAGGTAGTCATGGTGAATTGTTTTGGGTAGTCATTGGGGTTGATCTTCGCATGCTGGTGGGCAACCACGTTGAGGTCTGCTGCAGCAGCCTTCAGGCTGACTCCTGGCTTCAGCCGCCCCACCGTGTAGAGGTGCTGGTCTTTGAGATCCGGGTTACTCAGGGCCTCGTGAGGATCCAAACTGAAGGGGACCCAAACGTCGACCCAGGCCCATCGGAAACGCGGCGGCATGATGCCGACGAGAGTCCGCGAGACACCATTCAAAACGAAGGTGCGGCCGACGATGTTCGGATCGCTATCGAATTGCCGGCGCCAAAGCTTGTCGCCGTTGACGAAAACGGGAGGCGCGCCGGGCTTGACGTCATCCGGGGTTGGCAAACGCCCCAGGAGGGGATTGACGCCGAAGAAACGGAAAGAATTCACGCTAAGGAAATCTGCGTCAAACTGGTAGGTGCTGTTGCCGGTGGTGTAAGTGAGCGGCGTGGTGCCGAAACCTCCGAATTCGCCGCTGATGTCGGTGAACACATGATTCTGATCACGAAAATAGAGGAATTCGCGAAAGGACAGCGATTCACGACCGCCATTCTCGGGACGGCTCACGTCCTGAATGGCGAAGCTGGTGACCTGATCCGCGTTCTTGAAGGGAAACGTATTGAGGATCACGCCGTAGATGGCGCTGAAGATCACTGTGGATGAGCCGATTCCCAAGGCAAGCGCGAGAACAGCAAGAGAAGTGAACCGGCGGTCCTTTACGAGGGTACGCACGCCGTAGCGGAGATCCTGCCAGCAGTTTTCGATCAGATTCGTTCCGCGCATGTCGCGACACTCCTCTTTGACCTTCTCCATTCCGCCGAAGGCCCGCAGGGCGGTGGTTCGTGCTTCGTGCGGGTCCATGCCCATGGCGATGTAGTCGAGGATTTTCTGCTCGACATGAAAGCACAGCTCCTCGTCGAGATTCGTGTCCAACTGCTTACGACGGAGCAGAGCTCGCAACCGCTTCAGCAGCGACATAGGCGGCCTCACGCGTAACGGAGAATCTTCGAGACTGCTCCCGCTACGCGGTCCCAGGCTTGCTCTTCGCGAGCGAGTTGCTTGCGGCCGCGGGGAGTGAGTTTGTAGTACTTGGCCCGGCGGCCGTTTTCTGTGAGTTTCCATTCCGCACAGATCCAATCGAGCTGTTCCATGCGGTGGAGGGCGGGATAAAGCGAGCCTTCTTCGACGTGCAGAACGTCGTCCGAGACTTGGTGAATGAGCTGGGCGACACCGTAGCCGTGAAGGGGGCCGCGTGCAAGCATTTTGAGGATGAGGAGGTCAAGAGTGCCTTGGAGTTGATCTTTGGCCAAAGAGCCGCCCCCCTAGATGTCTAGGTCACCATACGCTGGACCGGGAGAGGTGTCAAGGCGGGGGCGCGACGCACGACACTGGGGTAGCTTCAATCAGTAGTTTCTTGCGAGGTACTCGCGCTGGCGGTCAATCCGGAACGTGGCGTCGCCAGCCTCGACCTGCAAAAGCAGCCGGGCCGCAGTCAATTGATTGTAGAAATCGACAGCCGCCGAAGTGTCCGGCTGTGCGACCAGATCAAGATTCTTCTGGATTTGTCCGCTTTCTTCCTGCACCGACTTGAGCCTTTCCTCTTGCACGGAGATGCTCTCCACCATTTGCTGTTGCAGGACCTCCATGCTGCGCACGACATCGCTCTCCTGCGCTTTTTTCCATTCATCGTGCGCTTTCACGGCACGATCCAGATGCCTGTTGATGGCCCGGCTCGCGAAATTATAGGTGACGCTCACTTCCCCGTACGGCTGTGTGGCCTGCGCAATCGGGTTGACCTGCTGATGCGCCCCCACGACTAGCGCCACATCCCAGTTGTTCTGCCGGCTTAACTTATCCAGGGCCCTTTGCTCGCCCGTTTCGCTCCGTTCTTTTTTTGCGACCAAGTCTTTCAATGGTTCTTCGCTCAAAGACGGCGGCGTATAGATCGCCGTGATCTTCGACTGGGTATCTGCGCGGTCAGTCTCCAACTTGATTCTCGTGGATTGCAGCGAAAAGACCATTGCACGAGTCGCGTTTTGAGCCTCCACCATTTTCGAAGTCTTTACCATCAATGCATCGAGCGACTTCAGAGCGTCTTCGATCAAAGCGAGCCTGTTGCGCAGGGCTTCCCTTTCCAGGCTCGGAATCGCATATTGGACGGCCTGCTGTGCGGCAGTTGTAGACTTGTAAAGCTCGCATTCTTTTCGAGCGGCGTCGATCGTGAGCCCGGCTTTTCTTACGCCTGCAAGGCCGAGAGAGGCGCCCGCTACCACTTGCGTCGGCAGGCCAGTTTCGGGCTGCGTAAAAGCTGCCACGGCGCTCGGGGTTCGCAGCAGGTCGCGTTGCGCCTGCGCTTGCTCCATCACGTAGGAGCAATACGACTGCTGATCGGTCTGGGCCTGAGCAAATGCTTGAATCGGGAAAACGAGCGTTGCGGCTATCGCCAGCTTCCAATTGTTCGCGAACATTCGGTTTGTCCTCAAAATAGCAGCGGCTTGCGGTTCAGGAACACGGTTTTCGATTTCGCCGATTCCGGGTGCTCCAGATTCATCTGGATCAGGAACCCGCGAATCGTGGTCTTGAAGATCGGATGGATGGCGTCCTGCTCACCCGTGAATATCTGCTTCACCGTGCCCACCTTCCGGCAGGCCACCATATTCAGGTAGCAGTCGTAGATCGGAGCGCCAGCCGACGCGCTCGCACGGTTGTCGTATGGCACGAACGCGAAATACAAGCTCTGTTCCCCGGAGGCAATCAGGTAATACGGGCTTTGTTTCGCCGTCACGATGGCCTGTCTCAAGCGGACAATCTGCCGCGATTCCTCATAAAGCTGTTTCTGTGCGACGCCAATGGCGATATCGAGTTGGGCAGCCTCTGATCGCAATTCGGCCTGTTTTTCGAACACATCCAGCGAGGTTGTACTCGTGGCGGTCTTGTCTAAGATACTGTCCGTTAGCAGCACCTCTGCGATTTTACTGTCCGTATAAGCGCTCTCTGCCTGGTTTAGCGTCTGCAGTTGAGTCGCCGCGTCCGCCTTCGTGATCAGTCCTGCAGCCAGGTCTTTGTTGACGTTCGACTCCATCTGCTTCAGTTGCGCCAACACTGTTTCCGTCTTCGCATTGTCGGCCTTCTTCTGCTCGTCGAGCGCCGAAAGTTGCGGGCCTGTGTTGCGGTTGTGAGCTTGCTCTCGGGCAATGGCCTGCTTTAGTTCAGGTTCCAGCTCAAGCAGAGCCGCCCGATGTTTGTTCATCTCGGCAACGGCGCTTTGCAGTTTGTTCGTATCGACCTTCAAATCTTCTATGCTCTGCTGGCTCGCCACCAGTTGTTCCCTGAAGTCGAGGCTCTTCTCGTCTGCGGCGGAGAGAATCATCGGAGCAGCCCATGAGTTGTTCACGGCGTAGAAGCCCATGACGAAGGCATACGCAAAAATTCCGGCAAGCACCAGGTACAGCACGGTTATCGCGAAAACCCGGTAAAACGCAATCACCACCCGGTAGTGCAGCGACTGCCGGACTGGAGGTTTGGCGGCCTCGGGGGCAGACGGATCAGTTAAGAGTGTTGCCAATAAGCACCTCTCGTTCTTGTTTCGTTCGCGTGCCCCAGTCCGCGGAGTCCATCGTGCACAGGGCTAATGGCGTGAGGAACAAACTGCTCACCACAGACCATGCTACATAGGCACCAAAGGCCAGAGGATGAGCAATCGCTTCTTTGGCGCTGTACTTCCGGATTACCCAGGTGAGAACAGCGCCGATTCCGAGTGCTGCCAGCAGCGGCATGGGTCCTGTCCATGCCAACGGGTCCGAACTAAGCATGGTTACTACTACCAAGAACCCAATCACGGCTCCAAGCGGGGTGAGGATCAGCGTAAACACGGTGTTCGGATGAAGCTTCCAGACATGCCGTGGCAGCGTTTTCAGCGTGAAGAAAAAGTCGCGCACGATGCTGCGCCGCCAGCGGAGTTGTTGCTTAAACAGCACCGAGAGTGTGTTCGGCACTGTGGTCCAGCAAAGCGCGTCATTGTTGATGTAAGTTCCGTAGCCGCGCAGGAGCGTCTGATGCGTCAGAAACCTGTCTTCGCCTTGATTCACCGGGATGCCAAACCAGTTTCGCCCCCGGATGGCCGGCTCGATTTGGAGCAGCAACTCACGCCGGATGGCGAAGAGGCACCCGCTGATGCAGCAGACGCTGCGCGTCCAGTTCTCGGGAATCTTATAAAGCTGGAAAGCGGCATAGTAAACGATGGCCTGAATCGCGGTGATTATGCTGTCGTTCGGATTTCTTACTCCCACCCTGCCGCCTACAGATCCGACAAGCGGCTCGCTGAAGCACGAAGTCAACTCCGCAATCGCGTCCGGATGGAAAATGCAATCGGAATCTATCGAGATGATGATCTCCGCTGTCGATTCCCGCAGCGCATTGCAGACGGTGCGCGCCTTGCCACTGTTAATCTCATTCCGTCCAGTGCGTACGCGTATGTTGGTGAAATCGCGCTGCGCTTGGAGCATCCACTCATAACTGTCGTCGACAGAACAGTCGTCCTGCGCAATCACCTCGAACCTGTCGTTTGGATAATTGCTACGGCTGATGCTTTCGATCGTCTCGTACACAGTCCTGCCTTCGTTGTAACAGGGCATCAGCACGCTGACAGTGGGTCGATACGTGTAATCCTTCTGGATTTTCGTGCTTGGGAACGAAAGTTTCAGAATGATGCCCATCAGGTACTTGGCGATCGACACCAGCAGGCAAAGGACCATGATGAGCCAGAGAAGAATGGGGGCCATTTATTCCTATGCCTCTACACTGGCATAGAACTACACTCACGAGGTTGTGCATGTCCAGTCAAGATTGCTTTCCTCGTGCCACTCAATAAACGTCACGCGTTAAAGAGCGGCGAATCCTCGCGTATGCGTGCATCAGAAATTTGCGACTGCGAACAGCGCGGGTGCACGAAGATCTAGTCGGCGAGTCGCCGCGGGCCCTCGAAAAGACGCGCGGTAAGAGCGCCAAAGAGAGCACCACCAACGTGCGCCATGTATGCCACTCCGCCCGTCTGGACCGTAGCCACCGACCCCACGTTGAAGAGCTGGATCAGGAACCAAACGCCGATGAGAAGCGCCGCAGGTATCAAGGTGATACGCACGAAAATGAAGATGATCAAAATCGCGCGAATTTGATCGCGAGGATACGTCACCAGAAATGCGCCCATGACAGCAGCAATTGCGCCGCTCGCGCCCAGGTTGGGTACCGTGGAAGTGGGGCTGGCTGCAATCTGAGCCAGCATGGCCACCAAGCCGCCGAGAAGATAGAAGGCGAGATACCGCATTGGGTTCATCGCATCTTCGATCTCGGGTCCAAAGGCCCACAAGAACACCATGTTACCCAGGATGTGCGACCAACTGCCGTGCAGGAACATGGCGGTCAGGATGGTGATCCAGCCATGGCCGGAAGTGACGGTTGCGGCGACCGCCGCCCACTTGAGCACGAACGCGTCACCGCCTCTCAGTTCAAGCGCAAAAACGAAGAAGTTCGTCAGGATGATGCCCGTCGTGATGATGGGAAAATGCACCGGGCGTCGGGACATATCGGTTAATGGAATCAAACCTCCCACTCTGGTATTCCTCAATGCGCGGTATGGACGCGGGAACCCTCGCCAAGCGCGCAGGCGCTGGTTCCACGGGTTTCGATGTTCTTCGGCTAGGCCAACTTAGTCGCGACGCTGCGCGCGGCGAGCGAAAGCATCAAGCGAGAAGTGCCGCTAAACAGCATGCTCACTCCCACCAATATGCCGATGGCCCATTCGCTGCTTGATGGCCACGCCCTCCAAATCATCACCGCGAGGATGAGAGTGATGATCCCGTCGAACAGGAGCCAGCCTGATCCCGGAAGCGGGCGAAGTGCCATCCCCAAGATAAATTCCAGGATCGCCTCCAGGAGCAGATAAATCGCAAGTGCAATCGTCAGCGCCTTCAAGCCCGCCACTGGATGCATGAGCAGATACACGCCGATGAAAACGTAGAGAATCCCGACCAGCAACTCCCAAAGAAGGGCTCCGGCGGTTCTCGTGTACCACGAAAACGCCAGGTGCACGCAACCGCTGAAAACGAGCAACCAAGCGACCACCACGTTAACGGCAATACCCGCCGCCAAGGGTGAGGCGATCGCCAGAATGCCTGCCACGATCATAAGCACGCTGAGCCCAATGGACCAACCCACTGCCTCTTTCACGATTGTTCGCGGAGATGTAGCGCTCATTAGACCTCCTTCTGGTCGCAGGAATACCGGAATTGGCCCCCCAGAGTGCGCATCGTACGCTTCTGCCGGTCCACGCGCAACGAGCGCTATGAAAAGCGCAGCGCTAAGTTCAAATCTCAAGACTAGGGCGCGACGTCCGCGCTTCGTCTAAGCTCAAGCCGCCCAACAGCTTGCTCCGCCCAGTTTTCGATTTTACAGCGGCATGGCGCACGGTGTTTCGATGCGCCAGCGAAATTGCCGGAACTGAGCAAGTTTGCTGAAATCGCGGGCATTGGAGGTGATCATGGTGATTCCCAAACGGGCCGAGCTCATGGCCAGGAGGGCATCATTGGTCAAGCGTGCCTTGCCGATCTGCTCGTAGCCGTACTTGGCGGCGAGGAGGGCGAGCACCTGGCCGGTCTGTGTCCAGTCTGTGAGATTCGGAACCAAAATTCGGCGGGCACGATCAAAGTCGCGCTCGAGGCGGCGCACAACGTTCCGATGCCGCCCGCTCACTCCGGCGTAGAGTTCTTCGAGCACGACGGCACTGAGCCATACGGGAGCGCCCGCGGCCATGCCGCGCAGTCGCAGTGCGGCAGCGTCGCCCATGCGCAGGGCTGTGATGTAAATCGAGGTGTCGAATAGCACCGGCGGCATCTAGGGCTTCAGCGTGCGGTAGACGTCTTTGACGGCGATGCCGCTCTTCACAAAGCGCTCATTGGCTGCGGCAGCCAGGCGGTTCCTCTCGTGTTCAGAGATCACGAGATCCAGCGCTCGCTCGATGGCCTCAGTTTCGGTGCCAGCATGCAGCACCTTTTGCGCGCGCTTGATTTTTACGGCGTCGAGCCGAAAGTGCTTGTGGGATCGCGTCCCAGGTGCCGCCATTGGATACCCTCCCGGTCCAAGTATAGCAGGATCGATGTACACGATGCCAGATTCTGTGAACACGAGCCCAGGATTACTTTAGCCAGACGGTCTTGATGTTGGTGAATTCGCGGATGCCGTGGACGCTCAGTTCGCGGCCGTAGCCGGAACGCTTGACGCCGCCGAAGGGCATGCGCGGATCGGAGGCGACCATCTGGTTGATGAAAACCATGCCAGCCTCCAATTCATTGGTGAAACGCGACTGTTCGTTGGGGTCGTTGGTCCAGGCGCTGGCGCCGAGGCCGAAGCGGCTGTCGTTGGCGAGTTGAATGGCGGTGTCGATGTCTTTCACGCGGAAGAGGGAAGCAACAGGGCCGAAAAGTTCTTCGCAGGAGGCCGGAGAGCCGTGTGGAATATTGGCGAGGACGGTTGGGAGGTAGTAATTTCCGGGGCCTGGCGCGGGCTTTGCGCCTGTGAGGACCTTTGCGCCCGCATCGATCGTTTTCTGCACCTGCGCGTGCAGGGATTCGACAGCGTCGGGGGTGGCAAGAGGGCCGAGGTCGGTTGACTCCTCGAAAGGATCGCCGAGCTTGAGTGATTTCATTTTGTCGACGAAGCCTTGCTCGAACTTTTCCGCGATTTCTTCGGCGAGAATGAAGCGCTTGGCGTTGATGCAGGACTGGCCATTGTTGAGGGTGCGTGCTTTCACGCCTGTGGCGACGGCATCGTCGAGATTCGCGCTGGGCATGACGATGAACGGATCGCTTCCGCCAAGTTCCAGAACAACCTTCTTGATGCGGCCAGCGGCGCCGGAACCGACCTCGACCCCGGCGCCCTCGCTGCCGGTGAGGGTGGCGGCGGCGATGCGGTCGTCAGCGAGGATTGCGTCGACGCGAGCGGAACCGATCAGCAAGCTCTGAAACGCGCCTTCCGGAAATTCGGCGCGAAGCAAAATTTCTTCGATCTTGAGAGCGCACTGCGGAACGTTGGAAGCGTGTTTCAATAAACCGACGTTTCCCGCCATCAGGCAGGGTGCGATGAAACGGAAGACCTGCCAAAACGGGAAGTTCCACGGCATGATGGCGAGGACGACGCCGAGGGGCTGGTAGCGAACGAAACTCTTGGTGGCGGTGGTCTCGATCACTTCGTCAGCGAGGAAACGTTCGGCATTGTCGGCGTAGAAGCGGCAAGCCCAGGCGCACTTCAGCGCTTCGTCCACAGCGGAGCGCAGGGTCTTGCCCATTTCGAGGGTCATCATGCGGCCTAATTCAGATTTTTCGGCTTCGAGGATTTCGGCAGCGTTGCGCATCATCTGGCCGCGCTGGGCAAAAGAGAGTTTGCGGAAAACGGGAAAAGTCCGGTGCGCGCGGCAGATTTTTTCCTCGAGCTGCGCGTCGGTGAGCGCATCGAAACGTTTCACCAGTTTGCCGGTGGCGGGATTGATTGTGGCGATCGGCACGTGCGCGCGTCCTTGAGTGCGTTCGTCTTGTACGACAACACCATAGCTCAGGTTTAGCGTAAGTACAAAGGCAGGGCCGAGCGGGCAGTGGCGAGTGGCGAGAGAAAAGTGGGACCGAAAGGCGCTCACCGCAGAGGCAGACGAGAGGGCGGCTCCTTGCGGTCTTGGGTGTGGTAGGCTTAGGCCCGAAGTTGAGATTTGCGCCGGAACTGCGCCCTCGATTTTGTCCGCGCCTGAAACGTTGTGGAAGGAGACCTGCCATGAGAGATCGTTCCACTTATGTCCTAGTTTCGGTGATTTTCCTGAGCGGACTGCTGGGATCGTGCCAGCGTCCATACCATTCCGAGGATGAACATTACGTCTTCGTCGCTTTCAGCACCAACATCCCGTATTGGAAGGAAGCCCAAGCGGGGCTGAATGACGCGGCCACACAGATGGGGATCAAGGCTGAGTTAACCGGTCCGGGCACATATTTGCCGGACGACGAGTTGAAGGCATTCCAGCAGGCGGTGGCGGAAAAAGCATCGGGAATCCTGGTGTCGGCTTCGAACCCGGATATTTTCAAAGGGCCAATCGACGCGGCCATTCAGCAGGGCATTCCGGTGATCTGCGTGGATGCGGACGCTCCGCAATCGCATCGGCTCATGTTTATCGGCACCGACAATTTTCGCGCCGGGCAGGAGATCGGCAAGCGCATGGCGGAGATATTGAAGGGGAAAGGCAACGTAGTGGTGATCACAATTCCCGGGCAGTTCAATCTGGATGAGCGTTTGCGGGGAGTGAACGATACCTGGAAGAAATTCCCGGGAATCAAGGTGATCAAGACGATCGACGATAAAGGCGATCCGAACGTGGCGTACGACGGCGTCACCGCTGCTTTGCAGGGGAAGGAAAAGCCGGATGGGATTGTCTGCCTGGAAGCGTCGGGCGGCAGCGGGGCGGCGGACGCGTTGTACCGAATCAATATGACGGGAAAAATTCCCATCGTGGCGTTCGACAAAGATCCGGAAACGCTGGATTGGATCCAGCGTGGCGGCATTACCGACACGGTGGTGCAGAAGCCCTACGTGATGGGTTATTACGGGCTGAAATTCGTGGACGACCTGCATCACAACGTGGTGCATGAATTCAAGGATTGGCGAACGGCGCCTGAATCGCCGATGCCGTCATGGGTGGACACGGGGACGGCGATCGTCAACAAGGCGAATCTAGCGGCGTTTCGAGCAGCATTGGCCGAGCATCCCAAGCCGCTGTGAGCTGGGAAGTGGGTGCTAACGGACTGTGTCGCGTGCAGCGTGGACTGTGGTCTGAAATGAATTTGGAAGCGCGCGGATCGTGAGGCTGAAGTGGGGTTCTTGCATTCGACAGCGGATGTGATCCTGATCACAGCGGCAGCGAACAGCTTGGGATAGTTTGCAACATGGTTTGCGGCCAAACGTAACCGGCCAACGTAAGCGGCCTCCACGTCGAGCCGCCCGGCGGTGTTCGATGGCCAAGCCAAGGCACAACAGGAAAGGCACAACCATGGAGAAGAAAAAGAGTGTTCAACTATTGAACCAGGGCGTTGCCGACGAATTGCAGGCGGTGCATCAGTACATGTACTTCCACTTCCACCTCGATGATCTTGGTCTTCAGCCGTTAGCGGCGTTGTTCAAGCGAACCGCTATCCAGGAAATGGGCCACGCCGAACGCCTGGCCGAGCGCATCCTTTTCTTAAAGGGTGACGTTGAAATGGTTGCCGCCGGGCCCGTCAATAAGATACTTGAACCCGAAGCCATGTTGGCGAAGGGCATGGCGATGGAGCAGGAAAGCGCGGAGTTTTACAACAAGGCCGCGCTAACGTGCTCGGCCGGGGCAGACTCGGCGTCGAAGCAGGTGTTCGAGCAACTGGTACAGGACGAAGAAGGGCACTTCGACCAATTCGAGAAGCAGCGTGACAACGTCAAGCGATTTGGGCCAAGCTATCTGGCTCTGCAATCCTTCGGTGACAATAAGGCAGAGACCTCCGAGGAATCCGAGTAGCGCACGCGAGGCTGCGCTACTCTTCGTTATCCTCCAACTCTTGTCCCGGCGAATTCGATTGTGGCTTCAGCTCGGGCAAACCAGCGGCGCGCAATTTGGTGTTCAACTCCGGAATATCGTGAGCCTTCACCGTATCCCAACTCTGCAATACGGCGGGCACTTCTTTTGTCAGCTCGGCTGCGGCGGCTGACGCCTGGCTGGTCGGCGCAACGTCCGCTTCCTGAAAAACGTTCATCAGCATCAGCAAACGCATGCGCATGCCGCCCAGCGACGGCGCTTCTTCTCCGGCACCGGGAAAGCGTCGCGCGGCGCCCGCCAGATGATCCAACTTTTCATCCAGCGCGTTGACGGAAGCTAGCACATCCCCTTGCGCTTGTTTTTTCAAGGAAGCAAGTTGCTTGCGCAACTCAGTGACCTGATCGAAGGCCGGAGCAACGCGCATCAGCGGTTCGTACAACTGCATGGACTCAGTGAACTGCTGCTTCAATCCCGCTAGAGCGGTTTTCACCCGCGGGTCCATCTTTACGGCGAGCGGCTGCGTGTAGCTCTTGCCGTCCGCCGCGAGTACGACCGTATACTCTCCCGGCATGGCCCAGGGTGAAGTGGGCTGCGGCGCGGTGTTGTGCGGTACGGCCGCAATGGGATACGACGGCGCGATGCCGGGCACTGGCGCGTAATGCATGTCCCAAATGAAGCGATGCATTCCAGCCGCATCCGCGAGCGCCTGTGGCGGACGCACCCAGTACGTTGGGATCGATAGATCGGGGCCGATGGGCTGCGGCTTGTCGGCGCTTGACCACCGGCGAACAAGCTTGCCTGCGCTGTCCCGAATCTCAAGCGTCACGGGCGAAGTTGCCGGAGATTGCAGGTAGTAGTTGATGACGGCGCCGTCCGGCGGATTCGGGCCGGCAGGAAAGTCGGGCGGCAGGGGAGTATCAGTATTGGTGTCCCAGCGAACGCGATAGGCCATCTCGGGCTTGAAAAGGAAGGCGGGACTAGACGTCACCTGGTCGTTGAGCTGGCGCAAGGGGGTGATGTCATCGAGGATCCAAAAGCCCCGGCCGTGGGTAGCGACGGCGAGATCGTCATCCTTAATAAGGAGGTCGCGCATGGAAGTAGCCGGCATGTTCAGGCGCAGGGATTGCCAATGATCGCCATCGTCGAAGGAGACGTACACCGCATGTTCCGTACCGGCGAAGAGCAGCCCTTTGCGCTTTGGATCTTCGCGAACCACGTTCACGTCCTCATTTGACGGGATACCGCTCACGATTTCGACCCAAGTCTTGCCGCCGTCGCGAGTGCGCAGAATGTGCGGATGCAGATCATCGAGACGCAGGGTGTTAATGGCGGCATAGGCGGTCTGCGGATCGAAATGGCTGGCTTCGATGATGGAAACTTTCTGGAACGGCAAGAGCGTGGCGGGCGTAACGTCGTTCCAGTGCGAGCCGCCATCGGTCGTAACCTGAATGAGACCATCATCGGTTCCGGCCCAAATTCGATTCGCGTCGAGCGGAGACGGCGCGACAGCGTAGATCACCCCTCGCTGCGTCGGCTGCGCTGAAGGTTCCCTGCGGTACTTGCCGACGCTGGTCGGAATCGCGAAGGTCTTGCGCGTCAGGTCCGGGCTGATCTGCTGCCAGTGCATGCCGCCGTCGGAAGTCTTCCACAGAGTGTTACTGGCAAAGTAGAGGATGTGCGGGTCCCGCGGTGAGAAGACGATCGGCTCGGTGCGCAACATGCGAAAATCTTTCGAGCGGAACGGCTTGGGCATGATGTTCTGTGCCTGCGTGGTGCGCCGGTCATAGCGCGTGAGCTTGCCTCCGTAGACGATATCCGCGTCGAGCGGGTCCGGCACCGCATAGCCGTATTCTTCCGCTGCGACAGGATGCCATTCCCTGATGGTGATCTCGCCATCGTTGCCGCGGCTCGAAACACACGCTGAGCCGCTCTCCTGCTGCCCGCTGCATAGCCGGTAAGGAAAAGCGTTGTCGGCATTCACGTGGTACATCTGCGCAGTGGACTGGTTGTACCAGGAACTCCAAGTCTCGCCACCATTGAGCGTGAGGATGGCGCCCTGATCGCTGGCCAGCAGGATGATGCGGGGCTCGCTGGGATTGATCCAGATATTCTGATAATCGTCGCCGCCCGGAGCGCCGCGGAGGCCGATCCAAGTCTTGCCGCCATCGGTGGATTTCCAGGTGACGATGCTGGTGCTGTAAACCACTTGCGGATTCTGCGGGTCGATTGCGGGGACTGGCAAATCACCACCCCCGATTCTCAGGGCCGGGCGCAGATCGCTGGTGGCCACGCTCCAGCTCTGGCCTCCATCTTCCGAGCGGTAGAGTTTGATGTCGTTCATGGTTGCGACGGAGGCGAAAAGGATTTGCGGATTGCTGAGCGAAATCGCGACGTGCGCCTGCACAACAGCATTCGGCAATCCAGTCGTGAGCTTCTGCCAATTCGATCCGCCGTCAGTTGACTTGAATATGCCGCCATTGGTGCCGTTCCATTCGCCGTTCTCCCAGGGCCCTTCCTGCGCCTCCCACAATGTGGCGTAGACAATCTGCGGGTTCGTGGGATCGATCAAAACATCATCGCCGCCGGTGTTTTCGTCGTTATAGAGAACCTTCTGAAAACTTTGCCCGCCATCGGTCGAGCGAAAGATTCCGCGCTCTTCGTTCGCGCCATAAGGGTGGCCAGCCACGGCCGCGAAGACGCGGTTGGGATCGTGCGGATCGACAGCCAACTGCGGAATCTGCTGGCCGTCCCGCAGGCCGAGGTGCGTCCAGGTCTTGCCCGCATCGGTTGACTTGTAAATCCCGTCGCCGACGGAAAGATCGGGACGATGCAGACCCTCGCCGCTGCCGGCGTAAATGATGTTGGGATCTGAAGGCGCAACAAAAAGCGAGCCGATCGATCCTGTGGGTTCTTCATCGAAAATGGGCGTCCACGTGCCGCCGCTGTCGTTGGTCTTCCAAATTCCGCCGTTGCACACGCCGATGTAGAAGACGCTGGGCTGGCTGGGAACGCCCGCCACTGCGCGAGTGCGTCCGCCGCGGAAGGGTCCGATGTTGCGCCAGTGCATGGCCTGGGAGAGATCAGGAAGCGTCTGCTGAGCGGCGGCTGGGTGCGGGAAAAAGGTCAGGCAGAAAATGAAAGCAGCAAACGGTATGCAACGCCGGAATGCGTTCACGTTTCTCCTCCAAAATTGACAGGGCAGCATAGCGCATTCGGCAGTCGCGAGTCAGCTTTGAGCGTGGTCCGGCAGCGGTGCAGGTGACCGGCACAAAGCACCAGCGCCGGTGTCAAAAGAAGCGGGCGAACAGCGGATTCTGCGATCTGCATCCGGCTGATTCGGGTCAGCCGTGGCGGATCATCAGAAGGGAGGCCTGACATGGGAATGACGATTAGTGGAAGTAAAGATGGGGTGGTTTCGGATCCCAACGTCGTTCCGCTGATCGACGTGCTTTTGGTGCTGATCATCATTTTCATGGTGATCGCGCCGCAGGTGGCCACTGGGCTGTCCGCCTTCGTTCCGCAGCCTGCTCCGCCACCATCGAAACACGAAACGGCCGATCCCCATACGATTGTGGTGCAGGTGCTCGACGGCGGAAAGCTGATGATCAACGAGGAGCAAACCGACTGGGACGCGCTCGGCGCACGCCTGGCCCTTGTTTTCGAGCAGCGTGCGGAGAAGGTGGCGTTCGTGAAAGGCGCCGAAGAAGTGCCCTTCGCGGATGTGGCACGCGCGATCGACATCATGCGCGCGGCCGGCGTCGAGCACGTCGGGCTGATCACTGCCGGCACAATTTCCGTAGAAAGGACCGGCGAGACGAAAGGAAGGATTGCGCAAGAGAGTAACGTCTCGAAAGAAAGGAGCGAGTGAGGAGTCCGCCCCGCAGTTGGGCGACGCAAACGTAGGACGCTACTCAGCTCGCGCATCGTCTTCCACGACGATTCGCTTTGTTCTAAGGCGGCGCATCGCCTCAAAACCACTGCGAATTTACTGCAGCGCACAAGCCAATCACCCGACCACCAGACCTACTAGTGATTGAACCCAATCGTCGATTCTTTTTCTCGGAAGTGAAATTACCGGGAGACGAGTTGAACGGGGGACAAAAGGGCTTTTTTCATAGAAATCGAAAAGCTGCTGAACTTATGCATGCCATCGTCTCACAAAAGTATGCCATCCGGGGACTGGATTGAGGTCGTTCGATTGCGTCCTGGACTCGAACCCACGACCTAGGCATTATCGCCCCCTAATTCGTTCCTTTAGGCCGAGAACGGTTATTGCGCCAGATCTTTCGCTGACAATGCGGCGCCACCCTTAGCGTCAGAGTGCCGGGCTCGTGCCTGCTCGAGCGCCAGCGCAAGCTGTACGGCCGTTAGCTGAGTTTCTAGCGATTGCAGCAGCGTTTTCCCTCGGTCGTCCCCAGCGAGCGAAGCCGATTCAGCCCACATGTACGCACTCTCTAGATTCTTGTCCACTCCCGCGCCCGCCGCATACATGTACCCCAACTCAATCTGCGCTCCGGTGTGCCCTTGTTCGGCGGCCTTCGCAAACCAACGAAACGCCTCCGCGCGATCCCGTAGGACGCCTTCGCCGGTCAAGTACATATCGCCGAGGTTGCTTTCCGCCAAGGGATTGCCTGCCTCGGCTGCTTTGCGGTACCACGCCGCCGCAGTCGCCGTGTCGCGCGCGCAACCGAGTCCCCGGTCATGCATGTAGCCTAAGTTCGTCTCCGCATCGGAATCTCCTGTTGACGCGCCCTTCTCGAACCACCGAAAGGCTTCGGCGTAGTCCTGACGCACTCCGCGTCCCTGCAAGTAAAGCAGCCCCAGGTTGTACTCGGCGCGCCCGAATCCTTGATTCGCGGCTTCCATCAGCCAGCAAATTGCGGTGCCATAGTTCACCGCCGTTCCCCAACCGTTCGCGTACATTACGCCCAGGTTGACCTCCGCCGGCGCGTAACCGCGCTGCGCCGCCCGCTCAAACCACTTCAGAGCGTCCTTAGTTCTGTAGCCCGGCCCGATGGCGAGCATGGAGGCGATGCCCAGTTGGTTCTGCTCGAACGCCTCACCGCGCTCCGCCATCTCGCGCACGAGCTTGCCGTCGCAGACCTGCCTTCCTCCACCTGCGGCCTTCGACACCACGACCAGGCTGCATTGCTCGTCTTGCACTACTTGCGCAGCGTCCGCTTCTTCTGTCAAGGATACCTTTGTACTGAACGCCATGAGCGCCTTGTGCCCAAAAAGCGGCAAACCAATAGGGCGAGTTCCCCTCCAGGCCAGAACGAGAGTCGCTTTCGAACTTTGTGGTCAGGAGTGTACGGTCTCGGCGCCAAAGCGCCCTGGAGGACCGGCGACCTACGCGCCGCATCCGCCGAAGAAATCCCTTAAGTAAGTCGCTCAATGTTCTGAGCCCACACCGAGCTTTTACTTGACAGGAGGCGTATGAGGCGCGTATTCGTTTCGTATTTGGCCCCGTTGCTCCGGGTACGGAGCTCGCGCCTCTAAAATCTCACCGAGGGGAGATCATGCCTACGTCCAATGTTCTTGCCGTTGCCGCAAATGCTGCCTGGAAAATAGCCCAACCAATCAACCGAATGGTGCCAGAGGGGCAATTGCCGAAGCCAAAGTGGGCTCCTGCGCCCCTTATGACACGGACACGGCGCAAACAGTTTGAGCGAGGTGTTCCAAGGAAAACCCTCTCGCTGTGTCCTGATTGCAATCGGGAGGCGCTGCAGGCGGTCCTCTACGCCAAGGATCAACTCGCTGAGTTTCGGGACAACCCTGGAATCGTCGAGGCGGAGATCATCGAGGAATGTGGTCGCGTCCTCATGCGAAAGACTTGCGGCAAGCATGGCCCATTCGAGGATGCCCTGTCCAATCACCCAGACTTGTTTCGGAGAATGGAGCATCTCGCTTTCGGTCGAGATTTCGATTGCGTCGGTGACCAAGACGTGCACGATCACGGCGCCAGCAGTATCAAATCCGGCCGAGGGTCGTATCTGATCGTCGATCTGACAAACCGCTGCAACATGATGTGTTCCCCGTGCTTTATGGACGCCAACGCCGCCAACTATGTTCACGAGCTGAACATGAACGACGTACGGTTCCTCTTTGAGAACGCACTTTCCGTTGAGCCGCAGCGAGAGATCAATGTTCTGTTCTCCGGCGGGGAGCCTACGCTTTCACCGATTTTTCTTGTGGCAGTCCGACACGCGAAAGGTATGGGTTTTCACCGACTTCACGTTGCAACGAACGGCGCCCGTTTTGCACAGAATCCCGAGTTCGCCCAACAGGCGAAGGAAGCCGGCCTGCACGCGGTTTATCTGCAGTGTGACGGAGTTTCTGAGGAAAAGAGCAAACATCGCGGACTCGGAAATTACGTGGAGACCAGGCAAAAGGCTCTGGAAAACATCGCTGCTGCTGGGATGCGAACAACCCTGCAAGTGACGGTGGTCAACGGTCAAAATAACGATGGGATTGGGGATCTCGTTGCCTTCGCGACTCGAAACATAGACAAAATCCACGGCATTATTTTCCAACCCATAATGTTTACTGGCAGGGATGAAGGAATTCCCGCCGAGGAGCGGTACGTTCGCCGCTATCCCGTAACGCAACTCGCCTTCGACCTTCAGGAACAGACTTCCATCGGCTGGCAACCGATGCGCGATTGGTTTCCGGCATCGGACTACGGGGTTTTCGCTCACTTGTGCGATGTTCTTAATCCCAAAGCCGAGCTGGGAAGCCTCTTCCCTGATATACATCCCAACCACGGGATATTCAGCCCGTTGCTTGTGGACACGCAGGACAAAACGGCGGTCCCGATTTGCGCGTTTTTCAACTTGGAACGCTTCATGCAAGACGTTGTGCAGATAAGCGACTCGGGAAGACGACCGGCAGTTACCAAGTCCCTCGTCTTGCTTTCCGCGTCCCGGAATTTTGATGAGCGCAAAGCTCCATCAGGATTTGGTCGTGCCGAGCTCGTCGGCTTGCTCCGGGACTGTTTCTACCGTGTTGCAGGCAACGGCGAGCATTGGTCTAGCGAGGCGTATTCCTATGCCGGGCGTTGGCGGCTCATGATGGTGAACGGTATGTTGTTTCAAGACCTTTACAACTATGATCTCTCGACAATTTCGAACTCGGCTACACCAGTGGCAACGCAAGAAGGCGAAATCGGCTTCTGTGCTTACAACGCCGCTGGTTGGAGGAAAGTTGTCGAGCACCTGCATCGCACGGCTACGTTGGCGGACTGGCACAGAAAGCACGGCCGTCATGAAATCTATGCGAATGGCAAGGAATTACAGCTGGGACGACAACCGCGAAACGGGGAGACGGAATTCGTTCAAATCGAACGATGAGGGATACTGCCGCTAAACCGGAAGGGAAATTCCTTGCGGAAGTTCCCCTGGAAATTCAAGAGCTGCTCGACTGGTATGACACACGGCACGCGCGAGGCGACGCGCCATCTAGCATGAGCGAGTTCGCAAGCAAGTTGACGGCAGAATCCCCACGGGTGACAAGCTTCGTCGTATAGTCGGGCATCTGCTTGCATTCGGCCCAGTGCCTGCGAGCGCTGTGATAGCTTTGACGGAGGTCTACACCGGGACAAATGATTTCTCAGACCTCGGCCGATGCAAAATTGAAAATGCGGCAGTGGGTGGGTGCGAATGCGAATTTTCATCCTCACGTCGCGCAATACGATTTTGAAGCCTGGCTCTTACCCTATTGGCCTGACATACAGAGAATCGCGGGTCACAACCGAAAAGCCCCCGCAGGACCTCCAGAGAACGTCAATCACAATCGTCCACCGTCCCACCATATAAAAGGAATGTTCCGAAACGGGACGTGTCGCGATGACTACTCCAAAGCACGAGATGCGAACCGGATTTGCGGGGAAAGGACCTGGGGATCGCCACTTTACAATGCCCTGAGTTAAGAGCCTTCCTCAATAAAATTATTACTCTTTCTGGCGGAGCACCAATATAGGAACCGCGAGCTTAACAGTCCTACGTTTGCTCGCCTTGAGCCATGTAACGCGGGTGGCACCAAAACTAGCACCAGCGTTCCTGAGCCCCAGCAAGGTGGACTTGAGAGTGTGCTCTAAGCTCTTTCGCAGTAAGATGTTGCAGTAGGCGTGGGGCCCGTAGCTCAGCTGGTCAGAGCAGCGGACTCATAATTCAGAAGGCCGTTCTGATTGGTTCTGAAAATTTCTGATTATATATGTCGTGTCAACCTCTTACGGAATCCGCGTATTGATTCGTTCTGATTCGTTTTGCCCCGTTCTGAACCGAAAACTATGACACTTTTATGACACTGCGCTGGCAGGGGAGGCCGGCTGACCTGCCCCCAAATTCGCACGGTGATCAAGGAACTTGAGACCCACAAAGCGGAGACCTGAAGCACATCAGCAACCGGCCGTCCGATGGATTTGGAGGAGTTGCTGGAAATCGGGATTCAGGTCACCGACGCACTGGAGGCCGTTCACTCGGAGGGGATCATCCGTCGTGACATCAAGCCCATCTTTGGGGAATTGGTCCCCGGTTGTATAATGGGCCCAACGTTTTGGACAGGAGGCACATGACTCCTGCTGAAAACAAACAGATTGTCTGGGTCCCGGTGTGCTGCGGGCGCATCATGCGCTACAACATTTTCAAGCAGCCACGGGGCGGAGTGTACGGCGCACTGGTCTGTACAAGTTGCAGCAAGAATATTGTTCTCGAACAGGAGCCCCTCTTTTCCTTGAGCGACTACGGCGAAGGATCGATTCTTCTGAGCGTCGTGGGTTCTCCGAAGCCGCCAAAGTCAGAGAGGCCTGCAGACGTTGACATAGGTATCGACGAACCAACCCTTTGATTATGTGATGCAGTCGTGCCTTAGCCTTGTACTTCCATGATCGGCCAGACGATCTCGCACTATCGCATCCTGGAAACGCTCGGCGCGGGTGGAATGGGTGTCGTATACAAGGCTGAGGATACTCGACTCAGCCGCGCCGTGGCCCTGAAATTTCTCCCGGAGAATCTAGCCCACGACGCGCAGGCTCTCGAACGATTCAGGCGCGAAGCACACGCGGCCTCCGCCCTCAACCATCCGAATATCTGCACGATTTACGATGTCGGCGAGCACAACGGGCTGCCGTTCATGGCCATGGAGTTCATCGATGGCGAATCGTTGCGCCGGTACATTGACGGCAAGCCGCTTCCGATCGAGCGGGTATTGGATCTCAGCATACAAATCGCCGACGCCCTCGACGCGGCGCATGCACAAGGGATCATTCACCGAGACATCAAGCCAGGCAACATCTCCGTAAACAAGCGCGGACAAGCGAAAGTCCTGGACTTCGGGCTGGCAAAGCTAGTGCGCAAGCAAGTCAACCTCCTGGGCGCGAATTCGCAGCAAGATGCACTTGCAGAACCTGTTTCCGTGGTTGGCGTCATCAGCGGCACGCCATCGTACATGTCGCCCGAGCAAGTGCGAGGCGACGACCTGGATACGCGAACAGATCTGTTCGGTCTGGGGCTGCTGGTCTATGAAATGGCAACGGGGCGCCAGGCCTTCGCAGGAAAAGGCGCCGGAGCAATCATCGAGGCCATCCTGACGCGGTCACCCACTCCTGCGCGTACTCTGAATCCCGAACTCCCCCTGAAACTCGAAGAAATCATCAATAAGTTGCTGGAAAAAAATCCGGACCAGCGATACCAGAGTTCTTCGGCCGTCCTCGAAGATTTGCGACTACTGAGACGCGAGTTCGAGCCGGGTCACCCACGTACCGCGATCATTGCGCAGCCTCCGGCAGCCGCGCCTCGTGGCCGTTACAGAGGAATTGCGATGGCTGGCTGTGCGCTTGTCGTGATCGCGCTTGCTGCGGGCGCGTGGCTTTACACTGCGCGACGCGCGCATGCCCTGAGCGAAACGGATACGATCGTCCTCGCGGACTTCACGAACAAGACCGGAGATGCCGTCTTCGACGAAACTCTGCAGCAAGGCCTTGCTGTGCAGCTCGAACAGTCGCCTTTCTTGAGTCTCGTGTCCGAGGGGCGCATCCAGCAAACGCTGCGGCTCATAGGCCAGTCTCCCGGCGCGAAACTAACGCAAAACATCGCGCGCGATGTTTGTCAGCGGATAGGCAGCAAGGTCTACGTCACCGGCTCGATCGCCGACATGGGAAATCAGTATGTCATCGGCCTGAGCGCGGTAAATTGCGCGACCGGCGACTCGCTGGTTCAGGAACAGGTCCAGGCCAAAGGGAAGGAAAATGTGCTCGACGCGCTTGGCCACGCAGCTTCCGGAATGCGGGCGAAGCTTGGCGAGTCGCTCGGCACGGTCGAAAAACTCGACACGCCAATCGAGCAAGCCACAACTCCATCCATCGAGGCGCTTCAGGCCTACAGCCTCGCGCGAAAGGCCCTCAGCGGTGCCAACTTCACCGCGTCGATACCGCTTTTTCAGCGAGCCATTGCTCTCGATCCGAATTTCGCTATGGCTTACGCTTCGCTGGGAACTGTGTATCATAATCTCGGCGAAGCTAATCTTGCGGCGGAGTATACGAAGAAAGCCAACGAACTGAGCGGCCGCGTCAGCGAGAGAGAAAAATACTACATCGAATCGCATTACGAACACTTCGTTACGGGCGACCTGGAAAAGGCGGCTCAGGTTTACGATCTATGGGCGCAAACCTATCCGCGAGACTCAATACCCCCAAACAACTTGGGCGATATTTACCAAACTTTGGGCCAACACGAGAAAGCCCTTGCCGAATTCCAGGACTGTTTCCGGCTATCTTCAGACGACGGCCTCACCTACGCAAATCTTGTGTTCTCGTTCATCAATTTGAATCGACCGGATGACGCCGAAGCGACTGCAGCGCAGGCCCTAGCTAAGCACCTGGACTCGCCTGACTTGCGACTATACAGCTACGAATTGGCTTTCTTTCGCAATGATCCTAAGACGATGGCGGAAGCGGTTCAGGCGGCCGCCGGGAAACGCGACGAGGAAAGCACGCTTTTATACTTCGAGGCACGTACCGCTGCATTCCGGGGCCAATTGACGAAGGCTTCGGAATTGTTGCGCCGCGCGGTCGCCTCTGCCGCACACGAGCAGGAAAAGGAGCGCGAAGCCAACTTTGAATCTTCTGCGGCGATCTGGGAGGCTTTGTCCGGGAACGCAACGGAATCCCGACACCATGCGACAACTGCTCTGGCCCTCTCGAATTCCCGGGACGCCCAAAGCATGGCAGCCCTGTCTCTCGCCTTCGCCGGGGACTCGTCGCGAGCGAAAGCGCTCGCAGCCGATCTCGGCAAGCGCCTCCCCGAAGATACGATCGTTCAACTCAACTATCTCCCTGCCATTCGAGCCCAGCTCGCACTTAATCGCAAAGATTCGGCGAGTGCCTTGCAAGATCTTCAAAACGCTCTGTCATACGAATTGGGCGTCGCCGGGAGCTCGAGTTTCGCCACAAATCTCTTACCTGTGTACGTCCGCGGGCAGGCATATCTCACTGCACACGAGGGCCGTGAGGCCGCCACGGAGTTCCAGAAAATCCTGGCTCACCGCACCATCGTCGTGAATGTCATCACTGGTGCGCTTGCGCATCTCGGCCTCGCCCGCGCCTACGCATTGCAAGGCGACAGCGCCAGAGCCCGAGCCGCTTACCAAGATTTCCTTGCGCTGTGGAAGGACGCCGACCCCGACATCCCCATCCTCAAGCAGGCCAAAGCCGAGTACGCGAAATTGCAGTAATTACCTTGAGTCGCTGGATGGAGATTTAGCGCCGCCAGTTGCCAATTCTCCCAATTGGGAATTTCAGCGGCAAGCAGTCGGTCTACGCGGCATCTGACTCACCGGCATCGTTGTTACGAACTCTGAGTCGAGCCCCCTGCGCACAATAGAACTTCTGGCGAGTTAACTAAGGAGGAAATGCTGGCAAGTGCGTTTATCAGGCATCGGACAGTACGGACTTTCTGTCTATAGTTAGCGCATGAGTCCCTCGACGGACACCGTGAAGCCGCGGCCTCCACGCGGCATTACGGCCATTGGCATCTTTTTGCTATTTGGGGCCGCCATGGCATGTTTGGCCGGAACGTCGTTAACGTGGAGAGGCACCGCGCTTGACCGCATGTGGGCTCTCAATCCGCGTGCTTACAAGGACCTTGCTCCGTTCGGAAAAGCAGTGGGCATCCCGTTTCTGTGTCGGCGTCACTCTTGCCATTGCGGGCGTCAGTTGGTTGAGACACCGACTGTGGGGATGGCGGCTGGCGGTTGCAATCATCGCGATACAGGTCTTGAGTAACGTGGTCCACATCCTTTTGGGGCGAGCCGTCGAGGGCCTGATAGGCGGAATAGTTGCCGGCGCGCTGCTTTTCTATCTCTTACGTCCAACCGTGCACGCTGCTTTCAAAGGCTGACGGCCACCACTCGGGCATATGTGCAGCCCCCACTCAGGAGGGCCAAACCTCAGATTTTCCCAATTGGGAATTTTGGCTCGTCTTCGTTGAGCCATGAGGGTGAGTCAACCTAAGATATGGCGCACGCTAGCTTCTTATAGAGAACCGGCGTGAAAAAAGACGCGGGTCCGCGCGGAATTTAATCCAAGGTGGGATTGGCTACGGCTGGTTTGCGCTTGTAGGCGGGAGCGGGGACCGTTCGCCATCGATGGCTTTGAGATAGAGGCTCATCATGGTGACCTCGACGGCTTGAGGGTCGATGTCCACGCCGAAAAGATTGTCCTGAAGGATTTTCACTTTTTGGTAGACGGAAAGACGATTGGTTCCTTCTGGATCGACTTGCACCTCACGCATGGTCCCCCGCTTGTCCAAATTAGCTTTTCTCTACGCCCAATTCGGATGGCATCCGAGGACTCTTCAGACTGACTGCGTAACGATGTAGAATGAAATCCATGACCAAGAAAGCGATCTCACCTGGCGCGGTACACAGTGTACCAGCGGATTTACGAAAGGTTCTCATTGCAGCGCGGGAGTTGCCCGCTTGGTCTTCAGATGGCCTTCAGGTCGCTTTTGTAAAACCTCGCCAGGGTGATTGTCTCCCAAGACCCTTGGTGCCCGGTAACTGCAAACGGAGAAAGAATCAATGTCGCAGGTTGGGAAGATCTCTTTCGCTTTCGTTGGTCTCGTTCTAGGCTTTGTGCCATGCACGCGCGGCCAGGAAAAACACATTAAGAAATCAGACCTGCCCCCTGCTGTTCAAAAGACCACCGCGCAGCAAAGCGTGGACGCCACAGTTCGCGGCTACACGCAGGAAATGGAAAACGGGAGGCTCGAATACGAAATCGAGATGACCGTCAACGGCCGCTCCAAGGATGTCAGCATCGACCCGACCGGTAAAGTCCTCGAAACCGAAGAAGGCGTGACGCTTGGCGAGCTTCCGCAACCGGTCCGTGCGGCGCTGCAAAAGAAAGCGGGCGCGGCCAAGATCGAGAAAATCGAATCCATCACCAAACAGGGCAAGCTCGTGGCCTACGAGGCACACATCCTGGCCGGCGCCCAAAAATCGGAACTGCAAGTTGGTCCCGGCGGCGAGCAGCTCGATCACGAAGAATAAACAAAAACGTAGCGAGACCCACTACATCTTCGACAAAGGGGCGCATTCAGCATGGCGATTGGAACTCTGTACGTCGAGGAACTCAAGGCTACGATGCGCGGGCGTTTCGCGCTGCTTGGCGCTGGCGTGGTTCTGCTGGTCGTAGGTTGCGTGGCGACCGTAGGCACGCAGGATACCTAGCTCGACGGCTATGGCGTCATCGCCTACTTCCTCGTGCCTTTGGGTTTCATTCCGCTTGCGGCAGTGTTCCTCGCCAGCCCGCGTGCGAACCGGTTCGTGGAGAGCGTCTTCACAGCGCCCGTCGAACGCCGCGACTGGTTGGCGGCCAAGATTCTGGTGCTCTTGACGCTGGCGGCCGCGTATTACGTGGCGCTGATTCCCATGGTGCTCGTATACACGTATCAGGTTGGCGTGCCGCCGCTCTTATGGAAGTTGTTAATTTGGGCCCCTTGTCTGCTTTTCGTGGGTATCACGATCGGCACTCTGATCGGCGTGCTGTTCATCGGACAGAGTATTGCCGCCCCAGCTGCAACAGGAATGGGTGTCCTCCTGGCATACGCCGGGTTCGTGCCGCTCCAGGAATTGCTGGTAGCGCAGGGTAACGGTTCGACGCACACTGGCCATCTCACACTGGCGAGTCCCGCAGTGCTGCTCAAGAACGCTTTCGGTTTCACGCTGGCCGTGGGGAGCATTCCCGCCAGCACTGCACGGACATGGATCAGCCTGCTCGCAGTCATCGTTGGCGCCCTGACGCTTGCCGCGTGGGCGTTCCTGCGTGCTCAGGGCGTGGAAACCTGGGAAGCCACGCGCCCGCAGCGCTGGACTATCGCACTCGCGATCATCTTGATCATCGTGGTGCCCGTGGCTATGGCGGACACCAACTATGACAAGCCGGCCCCGCACGCAACCAATGCTCCCTCAATCCAGAGGCTCTTTGCTCGTGCCGGGAGCAGCTTGGCGTTGACGCGGCCCGCTGGCCAGCCGCCAACTCCGTGTTGCAGCACGATTCTCAATCGAGATGAATGGCCGCCTCTGGGGACCGACGAGCCTACGCGCCGCGATCTTTTGGTCCTGTTGCCTGTCGATACTGCGCAGCGCGTTACCGGCCCGGAACGCTCGTCACGAGTCAGAAATTATCGTGGATCATGTCGAATCCACGAGGACGTCCTAAGAAGCGAGAACTCATTGTCAGCCCCGAGCAGAAGATAGCTTTGCGGCAACTGCTGCAGCAACCGCGGAGTTCCCGATCGCTGGCCTTTCGCGCGCGCATCGTTCTGGAGTGCGCCAGCGGGGAGAGCAACGCCGCGGTGGCCGCTAAGCTGCGCACCACCGGTTTCACCGTGGGCATGTGGCGGAATCGCTTTATCAGCGAGGATGGCTGGTTTGGGTGACGAAATGAGGCCGGGAGCGCCACGGCCGTGTCGGCGATCGAAAAGTGGTGTTCCGCAGGGAACTATCCGAAGATTGAATATTATAGTGACATTCTAGACCTTCCTCTAGTATTCTTGGTTCGAGCCACGCTCACGATGCAGAGGTCTCGCACGTCTAGCCAGTACCTATGAGCAAAGCACGAGGCCTCGGAACCCTTGCTCTGATTCTGCTCGCGGCCGCCGCAGTGCCAGCGACGGCCCAATCCCGAATCGAGTTTGACCACGTTTGGATTATGGTTTCGCCAAACGCTCCAGAACGCGCCGCGCTGGAGCGTGCGGGCTTCCAGATATCGCCAGACCTTAACCGCCACGACGGGCAAGGCACAGCATCAATTACGGTTGAGTTCGAGAATGCTTACCTGGAGTTGATGTGGCCCGACTCTACCGTTGCCGTAGCACCCGGCTTGGAGCGGGCCGCTGAGAAATTCCGGCAGCGCATGCTCTGGCGCTCCAGCGGCTGGTGTCCAATCGGCGTCGGCTTTCGGCGAACGACGCCGTCAAATGGTGCTTGGCCGTTTCCGACCTGGTCTTGGACTGCGGAGTGGATGCCGAAGGGTTCGGCAATGGAGATGCTCACTCCCCGTGATGACACACGGAGCCCAGCGCTGTTCATTGAACCACGCGCTTTGACAGATACCGGGGAGCAAGCAGCGCGTGCTTCGCTCTACCACCATCCCATTGGCTCCTGTCGGATCACCGCGATCCGGCTGATATCACCCAAGACGTACCAGCCCATTGCGTCGCTCAAGTATCTGCAGACACAGCATGTTCTCAGCATCACGCAGGGCGATCAGTGGCTGCTGGAGTTGACCTTCGATGGCGGCAAAAGGAAAAAACCGAAAGACCTCAGGCCAGACCTTCCCATCGTCATTCGATACTAAAACGAGACCGGCTTTGCAGAGACCCAAAGGGGAATACGTCGTATTGAGCGTTACCAGGCAAACAGGTCTGCCTGCTGCCAAAAGGCTGTCACAAGCGCAGGCCGGGCGCGCATACGCCGGAGCGCCTTGCGGGCGTAGTCGCTCAGCTGCCAAAACGTTGTAGGACAGAAATTGGCCAATTCGTGATGGTTCCAATGCGACCACAAGTACTCCACCGGGTTCAGTTCCGGAGCGTAGGCCGGCAGAAACTCCAACCAAACCCTACCGTGTTGCTGGCGCACGAAGTCCCATACCATCCGACTGCGGTGACAGCGCAGCCCGTCCCAAACGATCAGCAAGTTTCCCGGAAGATGACGCATGAGATGTTCCAAGAACTCCACCACTTGCGGACTGCGGATCGTGCCGGGGAACAGACGGAAATAGAAATTCCACCACGTTACGCCTGCCATCGCCGACAGAGGCTTGTAGCGGCAGTTCTGGGCGCTCCGGCGCGCCGTCCGCACCGATAGCAGTTTGGACGAGGCCGAGACGGCAGGAATGAGAGAATCTTGGCCAGAGGTAACAAGTCATGGGCAACCGCGACAAACGGGGTCGAGAGAAGAAAAAACCAAAGAAACAGGAAATTAAACAGTCAAGTACGCCAGCCAGACCGGCGACAGAATACAAACCCGTGGCGCCCAGCCCACGGCAAAACGACGGTGAGACATCATAGGGCAACGTTCTAACGTTCCGGGCTGGAACGAGTAGAGGGAATCCGTCGAAGGGGCACAGTGTGCTGGCACCTTCGGGCAGGCTACGCCGCAGAAATGTGGAAAAGCTGTGAATTTGCGGTGCAAATCCCAAGCGTTGTCACGTAGCTCTCACCCAATCATCGTACCGTCGGTGGCGGATCGGCGTATACTTCGGTCGTCTGGTCACACACCTTCCGCCGCGCCCGCCATGGGCGACGGTTCCTGTGCCGCAAGACATACATCCCGCAGACTGGGTATGACGCCACGGTTCTCGGCAATCTAACTGGCAGTCGGGGTGTAGTCAGGGGAATACCAAATTAAGGAGAGCACAGATGAGCCCGCAAGCAGGAACAGCAATGCAGCCGGCAAAGCCGTCTGTACCAGTCAAACAGTCCTCCACCGGCGAATTCTTCGACCGCATCCAGCAAACCTACGACGCGATCGCGCGCAGAGCATTCGAGATCTTTGACGCTAATGGCAGGTGGCTCGGCCACGAATGGGAAGATTGGTTCCGTGCCGAGTCCGAACTGCTGCACCCCGTACATCTGGAATTGACAGAGATTGATGACAACCTAACAGTTCGGGCAGAGGTGCCGGGTTTCAGCACCAAGGAACTCGAGATCAATGTCGAACCACGCAGGCTCACGATCACCGGCAAACACGAAGCCCACGAAGAGAGCAAGAAGGGCAAGAGGATCTACTCCGAGCGGTGCGCGAACGAGATCCTACGAGTCGTTGACCTCCCAGGGGAGGTTGACAGCTCGAAGGTGAGCGCCACCTTGAAGGATGGCATTTTGAACATCCAACTGCCCAAGACAGCCCATGCCAAGACAGTTCGCATCGAGCCTAAAGAAGCATGAGCGGCCAGAAAACCAGCCGGGCGGGCACGCATTGCGATTCGCGCCCGCCCTGACTGCACCGCCCATAAAGAGACAAGGCCCCGTAAGCAATTCAGAAGCAGTCCTGTAAGGAGGGGGACAACGTGACAGGGCAGCGTTTAAGCCGATTGAACGGAATGGCCTATCTCGAAAGAGTCGCTTCTGGAGAGATTCCGCCTCCCAAACACGCCAGAACTCCGATTCCGTCACGCGAAAGCACCGTGGACACCCAGCCTGTCAGAGTGCTCTTAGTCGGTGGCAGCAACATAGGATTTTCTCCTCTGTCAGGCCGCCTGGAAAAGTCGGGCTACCAGTGCCAGTTCGTGACCTCTTGCCTGGACGGCGCTCGCTTAGTCGCACGCTCTTCGTTTGATCTCGTGCTTTGCAGCGGCCGCATGAAGGGCTTTCAACTCCTGCTCAGCGCGGCCCGCCGATCGTCGGCGAGTTTATTCCGGTACGTCCTGGTGGAAGACGGGTGTTGGTGGGTGCCGACGGTTCTCCGGGGCGAACCGTGTTTGGGTGCGCCCGCTTTTCGGGACGCTGAATTTGCCAACGCGCTCGACACGATGGTCACTTATCCATTTTGAGGTTGGGTGGGCGACGCACGAATAGCTGTTTCGCGCCGCCGCTTTCAGTCGGTCACGGATGGCTTGCCGCTGGTCGGATATGAGGATCAAAACACGCCGGCTCAACACCGCATTGACCGGCGCACTCCCCGGCACTAGCATCAAGGTTCCGCTTGGTACACCCGGGAGAGCCGGAAAAAGAGCACACCGTCCGTCACAGTTCCGGCTCTCCCAATTCTCCGACAGCCTGCTGCCAATCGCAGCGATAGCGTATAATCCACGACGCTATGCCCAACGCCTACTGGAGCTTCAAATGTAAGGGGTGCGGCACCCACCTAAAGGTATCGGAAAGCTTCCCCATTGGCGAGGATCGCGAGAAATTCCGAATAAGGAGAAAAGGAACTATCGAACTTCCCTGCGAAGCTTGCCATCAACTGCATCAGTACGATCCCAAAGACGCGGAAGTATTCAACGAGCCGGAATAGCATTCAGCACCTTGTAGAACTCAGAACAGCGCGACGCATCTGTAGCCACTCAAAACCTCCCGGCATTGTCTTCGTTCCCACGGCAAAGTGGGATTATGTGTGCTAACCGTAGGAAGGCGGTTCAAACGTTCCTAGCCGCTAGAATGGCCCGCTATCTGAGGTTTCGACCGAATAAAGCGGTTCCTTACGCTGCCTGAGCCAATCTGGCTTTGACCAAAGCATCCAACTGGGCCTGGGTCGCCTGGTGCCGGATTCTGACTCTCGACAGTTTCAGGGCGTAGCGACTTGCCATTAAGAAGAACCTCTCCGACCGATGCGGTGATCCCTGGACAGTTAATTTTCAATCGATTCTTGGGCGTTCTCGGCATTTTGGGTTCTCCTGAGGGAATTGCGGGCGAGCTTTGGGGCGTCACCCGCGCGGTGCTACTCGCCCGGATGACTTCAACACTGCGATTGACCCGCACGCTTCGCCAGCGCTAGCATCAAGGTTCCGTCTGGTCACCCGGGAGAGCTGGAAAAAGGGTATACCCAGGAAAACCGGCCCGGCTCTCCCAATTCTCTCCGACGGTCCTGCTGCCAATCGCTACTCGTCTTGATTCGGTGCGGCTTCGGACAGGTCGCTCGCCGTGCTTACCGCATCTCCGATCAAACCATCGCTCGCGGTGGTTGCCGGTTGCGAGGCGATCGGGCCTGACGCTGGCGCTTCGGTGCTAGGGCCGCGAACCGAGCACTATGACACTTTTATGACATTGGGATTTTCGGTGCTTCCGAATCTTTCGCTCTGCTCCCTTAAAGCGATATAAAATCAGGCTGTTGCAATGCGCAGGGCCCGTAGCTCAGCTGGTCAGAGCAGCGGACTCATAATCCGTTGGTCCAAGGTTCGAATCCTTGCGGGCCCACCAGCCAACCCATTCAAGCCACAGCAGTTCGTTTAATACGTGGAAAGCGCGACGCCTGGGCGATAGGCAACTCAAGTTGTTCTCCCAGTTATTCGAAGACGGAAATTACCTTTCGCGGGTATTGTGAGACGCAGAATTAGTCGGAGCCATTCCGTCAAACCCGCAGGATCAGAGTTTAAGAACCACATCATTTGGGCACGGTCTGGAAACACAAGAGCTTTAGGCGAAAAATCAACAGCTTGCTGGAGGTGTTGTGGACGCCTTTTCGGCAGGCTCCGGCTCACGGTTCCGCGCGCCCAGACCAAAATTGGTTCTAAACTGTAAAGTTCAAATAGACAGGCCCTGAGACCGCAGTGCTGGAGAAAACCCCGGGGCAATTGCTGAGGCCGAGGAGTGATGCACATTCTGCTTGACGCCAAGGATCTCATCGACATCGTGGAACATGCGAAACCCATCGACGTTGCTACGTTGGAGGGCTATCTCCGCAGTCACAATTCTTCACTCGCACTGACGTTCACAAATGTGAGGGAGTTTGTTGCGCCGATAGCTGACAGCGGGGACTTCCTTTCGATTCGGCCATTCCTGCAGGCAATCGAGAAACTCCCTGTTGCCTACATTCGGGAGGCCCCGATTCCGGCGCAAGAGATAGTCGCTGCCCTGGAGGCGTTTGTTAAAGGAGGTGAGCCGAAGCCAATCGATCCTTATGTTCGGCGTTGGGACTACACTTTTGCGTGGCCCGGGCCCTCAGCGGCTGAAATCTTTGTTGGTTTTCGACTCGACGAAATCGTCTACCGGATCTATAGGCAGGCCCCGAATCTCTTCAGGCCATATACAGAACATGGGAAAAGACTTCGCGAGCAATTCGCTGCGGAGCGGCAACTTCCAGCGGGAATCCGAAAAAGCCTGAGGGATAATTTTGCCGACAGTGTGAGAAGACGCGGTGTGCAGTGGAAAATTGACTACGGAACGGCCAACGTCGATGCTTTCGGTCACTGGATCTACGAGAATCCTCTTCGGTGTCCCGCACTGCGACTGGGCTACGATATGTATCACGAATTGTTGGCCAACGTGGGAGATATTCCTGAAGATAGCGATATTCCCGACTTCGCGCAAATCAATGCACTGCCCTACGTGAGCCTCGCCACGCTGGACCGTCGCATGACGCACTATCTCAGGACGGTCGTAAGAAAATTGCAGGGCATGCAGCCAGCAATTACCTATGATCGTTGCATCCACCCGACTCTTGAGGAGCTGATGCGAACCGTTCCCTAAAGTAGCTGGTTCATGCTCAGGGCGGGCTTTTGCTCTCAAAATTAGGAACTTGGGATTACTGGACGGTGCGCAGACTGTGCCGAAATCCTCCTATAGAAACGCGCCATTAAGTCATTGAAAAGAGAAGTTCGATGTTGGGGGAAGCCGCGCGATGCAAAATCGCACCCTTTCGGCCCTAGAGCATAGCCGCATGCCAATCGGGCAACAGAACTCTCTTGCGCGCTATTTAAGTAGTGCCTGGAAGCGAGGATGACTGCGTAAGGAATCCAAGTCGGAGTCTTTTTGCGCCCAGCCCTTATACCAGTCCCCGCGTGCCGTCGCCCTTTCGAGGCACTCGATTGCTTTTTCTGCTTCGCCCGAAAGAGCGTAGACGCAGCCCACGTTATAGATGATGGAGGTTTCTTCCGGGTCCGTCGCCAGCGCGCGCTGGGCCCACTCCAGACCTCGTGCTCGCTCTCCCAATTGGCACAGGATACCTGCCCCAAGGTAAAGCGCCCGTGCATCGTCTGGGTGAAGTTCGACGTGCTTTTCAGCCAGCTGCAAAGCTCGACGCCGGGTGGCGTCAGCATCGACCTCACGACCCAGCGATTTGTAAACCGGAGCAAGGAGACTCGGAGCCTGATAATCATCCGGGTTGACATGACAGGCCTGCTCGTAAAGCTGCGCCGCCTTCGCCAGGTCTCCTTGCTGGAATGAGGTGCGCGCGTAGAAATAATATGCCTCGTAGAGCTTACGATCGAGGCGAATCGCCGTTTCGAATTCCGTCCGAGCCCCCGCAAAATCTTTCCTCATCGCAAGAGCTAGACCTCGCGAAGCATGTGCCTCCGCCAAATCGGGGTCAAGTTCGAGAGCCTTCCCGCTGGCCGTGTCCGCCTCGTTCAGGTTGTCCTCGCTGCTGTCCCAGTACATATAGAGAAATGAGCAACAATCCGCCACCCCGGCGTATGCGCGGGCGTATCCTGGATCAATCACGATGGCGCGGGCAAACATCTGCCGGGCAAAGTCAAATCCTTTGCGTCGGAACTGGTGGAAATACTGCCGCCCCCGCAGGTAATAGTCGTAGGCTTGTGCACTCTCGGTCGGCTTTCGGGCGATTGCCTTTTCCTCTTGAGGCGAGAGTGTGATGCGCAGGGCCTGGCTGATGCTGCGGGCAATCTCGTCCTGCACTTCGAAAACATCCTTGAGTTCCCGGTCGTAGCGTTCCGCCCAGATGGAATGGCCAGATTGCGTCTGCACGAGCTGGGCGGTGATGCGCAGCCGGTTGCCAGCCCGGCGCAAGCTTCCGCTGAGCACGCAAGCAGCGGTAAGTTCGCGTCCGACTTGGGGTCCGGTGACCGGTTTGTCACGGTAGGCCAATACGGCCGCCCGTGGGAAGACCTGCAACTCTTTGATCTTCGACAGCTCGGTAATAATATCTTCCGTCATCCCGTCGCGGAAATAGTCGTCATCCTTGCTGCCGCTCAAGTTCTCAAAGTAGAGCACCGCCACCGATTTCTCTGCTACGCTCGCCGCTACGGGCGTTGAGATGGCCACGTGGCCCTTCGATTCCCGCATGCGGCCAGCAGCGGAGTCGCGGTCGCGTTTCAATCGCTTGAGGTCGGCCTTCATCTCCGAAGCGGTCTGGTAGCGCAGGTCGCGGTCCTTCTCCAGCGCCTTGTTGATAATGCGTTCCAACTCCACAGGCAATTCCGAATTCAGTTGCACAGGCGACTTTGGCGTTTCGTGCAGAATGGCATCGGAAATCGCTGCTGACGTGTTGCCGTCGAAAGCGAGCCTGCCCGTGACCATCTCATAGAGAACGGTGCCGAAGGAAAATAGATCCGTACGCGCGTCAAGGTCTTGCCCTAGCGCTTGCTCGGGCGACATGTAAGCCACCGTGCCGAGAGCCGTGCCCGGGCTCGTCACAAGCTCTGGGGCGGCGGCCGCAGTGGCCTGCGCCGAGACCCCAAGAGCTTCACCTGTCTGCTGCCCTCGAGGTGCCAGTTTGGCTAAGCCGAAATCCAGGACCTTGGCTTGGCCGCGCTGCGTGACAAAGATGTTCGCGGGCTTGATGTCGCGGTGGATGATCCCTCTTCCGTGTGCCGCCTGAAGTGCATCGGCGATTTGGATGCCCAACTCAAGCACCTGCTCCGTATTCAACGCCTTGCCGGAGATCAGATGCTTCAGCGTCTGCCCCTCTAGTAACTCCATTACAATGAAGGGGCGGCCCTCGTGCTCACCAATATCGTAAATAGTGCAGATGTTGGAGTGGTTCAATGCTGAGGCGGCACGGGCCTCGCGCCGGAAACGTTCGAGCGACTGCGGGTCCTTAGGAGCATCCTCGGGCAGGAACTTAAGCGCCACACTACGGTCGAGCCGGGCGTCTTCAGCTCTGTACACGACGCCCATCCCGCCGCCGCCGAGCTTTTCAAGAATGCGATAGTGGGAAACGGTCTGCCCGATCATGAGAAGTGAGGCCCACTCAAAGCCGTCGGATGTTACGCCGCCACTTGTTCTGAGTCAAGGCGCGCCCCCGTCATGATAAGTGCATCCTAGGACGCGAACATGCCTGCCGAAACGGTTCCCTTCCGAGCCAGAAGAAAAAAGTTGGGAAAGACTTGGGAACAATAACTGCCGAATAAGGCACGTTTGCCTACGCGCAGGTGGTGTCCTTTCGGTGAGCCTGTGTAAGTTCGCGAGGCAGACCGTGATCGAAAACCGATTTCGATTCTGCGAGGTTACTGTGCCAGCACGAGGTAGTCAAAGTTTCCTGTGCCCAAGCGCCGCTCAAGCTGCTCCATGATGGCCTGCACCTGCCTGGCAGTCTCGTGGGGACCGGAAACATAGAGGGGCTTGCCTTCGTGCCCGTACTCGAAGCGCGTGGGGCAGGTGGTGCTCTCCACATCGCCGAAGACCTGGCTCGCCTCGGCATAATCCCTATGGGGGCTGAACCCTAGGTCGCGCGCGTAAGCGACGCCGCCTTCGACCAGTTTCCGGAAGCAGGCGGCCGACATCGGCTGAAGGATCTCAGCCGTCGACCAACTTCTCCGGCGGCGGGCATACTCATCCCTAGCCATGATGCTCATAAAGGCATTCTTGACTCCCAGGCAAAACACGTCCAGCAGAAAGCAGCCCACGGCGACGCGCCCGTCCGGCAGCGGGCTACTGAAAAACAAGTTGCCGATACCCACCTCGAACAGGTTCGCTGGGACCAGAGCTTCAGGGATTGGGGCGCTGCCAGCCGTGGCTATCTCGGAGGCCATCGCCCCAGCTTGTTCCGGTTGGCCTATCTTCTTTGGCAACTTGCGGGCTCCGTATCCGTAATATCGCCTTTTGTGTCTCGACATGGGGTGCCCCTTCTGCAAATTTATAGCAAGGCCCTACCAGGTTACCCGTGATGCAGCGTAGCCTCAGCCCGTTCGAGTGTCCCCCGGTAATTCCACGGCATCCACTCAGACGGGTTCTTCGCTACCCCCTCCGCATGTTTTTGTAGTTCGATGAGGTAATCAAACGGATTGGCCCCGTTCAATTCGCACGTATGAATGAGGCTCATGAACAGGTCGCCTACCTCGGCACCATTCTCGGTCTTATAAAATAAAGAATTTTTTCGATGTAGAACGGCTTTCTTCAGGGCCCGCTCAACGATGTTATTGTCCAGTGGGGCCCCGGCTTGGCGGAGGAAAAGGGTGAGGCGTTCCCAATGTTTGAGACAATACGTAATCGCGGATCCTAGACCGGAGTTCGGCTCGACCTTCTTCTCCGCAAATTGAGCCTCGAGCCATCCATGCAATTTCTCCATCACCGGGCCGCTGTGCTCCTGGTGAAAGCGCAGCCGTTCCTCTGGCGATAAACCGCGCTTCTCCGCCTGGGCATCCTTGCCGTACACCTCGGCGAAACTTTCCAGCACATACCGGCACTCCTCAGGAAAGTTGGACACGACCTCCACAAAGCGCCGCCGAGCGTGCGCGCTACAGTTCCCGATAATGACCTTTAGTTTCTCCGGTAGATTGGAAAAATTCCGCGACAGGGCATCGGCCATTTGAACCGGCGGAGGCTGTCCCTCCGCACGCTGCGCCAACACCTGAGCGAGGTTCTCTCCCGCGTGCCGCCGCCCAGTGAAAAACAGCGCGATCCGCTGCCCCTGTTTCGTGGACACAATGCCAGAGGTGAACAAGCCCTTGCGCTCACGCGAACTCCCTCTCTCCTCCGGGCCGCCCCGAGCGGGAGCACTCTCCCTGGTCAGCGAGAGGATCTTCATCTTGGTGTCATCATTGTGGAAGATCTCCCCTTGCGCCGCCTGGCGGATCAGTTCTTCGAAAGCGGGCCGGAGGAGTTCGGCTACTTCCTCGACGATCTCCCACTGCGTTGAGGCCGGCAGCGGAATTGACGCGCGCACTGACCTGTTCTCATTTGGAATCGTGCTGTACGAGATGGCTACGGGCGTACTGCCGTTTCGCGGAGAGAGTTCGGCCGCTGTATTCGACTCGATCCTCCACAGCACGCCAATAGCCTCCGTTCGTCTGAATCCCCAGCTCCCCGGCAAGTTGGAGGAGATCATCAATCAGGCTCTCGAGAAAGACCGGGAGATGCGTTGCCAGACCGCATCCGAGATGAAGATTAATCTGAAGCGACTCAAGCGGGACCTGGATTCTGGGAGCCGAGTCGGGGCGAAGGCAGGCACGACGACGGGCATAGCAGCAGTGGCACCAGCCGTTGAGCGATCGGTCGCGGTTCTCTATTTCGAGAATCTGAGCGGGGCGAAAGAAGACGAATACTTCAGGGACGGAATCACCGAGGACATCATCACGGAACTGTCGAAAATTCGCGAATTGAAAGTTTTCCCTCGCAATGCGGTCCTTGCTTACCGGGACAAACCCGTGATGGCCCCGCAAGTGGGCGGCGAATTGAACGCAGCTTACGTGCCGGGCGGAAGTATTCGCCGAGCCGGCAACCGCATTCGTTTGACGACGCAACTGCTCGAATCTCGAACCGGTCATTCGGTATGGGCCGAACGGTTCGATCGCCAGATGGAGGATGTTTTCGCCATTCAGGATGAGATCGCGCAGAGCATCGCGGAGGCTTTGAAGGTGGTGTTGACCGAAAGCGAGAAGAAGGAGATCGCTAAAGCGCCAACGGCGGACGTCAAGGCGTACGACTACTACCTGCGCGGGCGGCAATTCTTTTATCAGTTTCGCCGGCGGGGCTATGACTTTGCCCGGCAATTGTTCACGCGGGCCATCGAGATCGATCCAGGGTACGCGCGCGCCTACGCCGGCGTTTCGGACTGCTACTCCTATCTCTACATGTATTGGGATGCCAGCGAAGCGAACCTACTCGCGGCCGATGACGCCAGCAGGAAAGCGTTGCTGCTCGATCCCGCACTGGCGGAGGCGCACGTGTCGCGAGGGTTGGCCATCTCACTCAGCAAGAGGTATGACGAGGCCGAACTCGAATTCCAGACCGCCATGAGGCTGGATCCAAAACTTTTCGAAGCCTACTACTTCTACGCGCGGGCTTGCTTCCAGCAGGGCAAACTGGAGGAGGCTGCCACTTTGTTCGAAAAGGCTTCCCAAGTGAAGCCGGAGGATTACCAGTCTCCCGCAACACTAGGGATGGTTTACATGGGCCTGAACCGCCGAGAGGACGCGTTGAACGCCTATCGCAGTGCCTGGCAGGTGGCAGAGAAGCATCTTGAGCTTCATCCGGATGACGCGCGGGCCCTCTATCTGGGAGCAGTTGCCCTCTTTCGGCTGGGCGAGCGGTCGCGAAGCCTGCAATGGGCACGCAGCGCTCTGGCAATCGACCCAGAAGACTGCGGAATCCTCTACAACGTTGCTTGCACCTATGCCCTGCAGGAAAAGACCGAAGAGGCTATCGATTGTCTGGAAAAAGCCATGAAGCATGCCTTCTGGTATAAGCGCTGGGCGCAGCACGACTCCGATCTCGATTCCCTCCGCGGGCATCCCCGTTTTCGAGCGCTTATGGAGCGTGAGTAAACCGCGTGACTTCAGGTCGTGCGATGGGACCCCTCAATTGAGAGTTGGTGGGTCCTTCTTGGTCTGTGCAAATTGTCAATCGGACACGGAGCGAGCCACCAAAACAGCATCGATCACCTGACCGGTCATGCTTCCTTCGACCGCCTTCACGTAGACCGGGGCCACGCCTGCCGCCGGTATGCCGCCACTTGGATCCATCTTCAACGCGACGAGCGTCTCACGAACCCAGCCCGGAGAGACCGCATTGATACGCAGCCCGCGGGGAAGCTCAAGCGACGCGGCTCGCACGAAGCCTTCCAGGCCGGCATTGACCATACTGATGGCTACGCCTCCAACCATCGGTTGTCGGCTCATGATTCCCGCCGTAAGCGTGAACGAGCCGTTGTCCGCAACCGTATCAATACCAAACCGGACTAAATTAACCTGTCCCATCATCTTGTTGTTGATGCTGAGCGCAAAGTCGGCATCGGAGAGCGCGCGCAGAGGACGGAAGGCCGCTTGGCCCGAAACGCTGACCACGGCGTCCACGCGGCCGACCTTGGTGTAAAGGCGCTTGATCGAGTCCGTATCCGCCAAATCCACCTGGAGGACCGAGCCTGTGTGGCTAGCTCGTAGAACTTCGTGTCGCACTTCAAGTGCGTCCGCAACGGCAGCCCCAATCGTGCCCGTTGCACCAACTACCAGAATCTTCATGCGTCTCTCCCCCCTGTTATCAACGCGTTTTGCTAGGCCAATACTACGACTGAGTGAAACCAGTGAAAACGTCACATCCGGGAAAGCGGCACAAGTTCAGTGGTTGTAGCTCTGGATTTCGTGCTGCCGAGATCCTTAGCGTATTTAAGCGCACCGGGCGTGTTGTACTTTTCAAGGTAAGCCCGATCAACCGCGTCTCTCAGACGCTTGTCCCGAGTGCTCACAGCACGAACAGCGATTTCGTGATCCGCCAACAGGATGGCGCCACGCGGATCCTTCAGAAACACTCGGTACCAACCTGTTGGCATCACGCTCCAAGATCGGACAAAGACGCGGCCTCTCACCATGACAAACCAGATGCCGATAAATCGATGCTGGGTGTTGCCGGCACGGATGCGCAGACCCTTCGCGTCGCGGAGCATCGCCAAGATGTGATCGGGAAACCGTGACATGGCTTATAACCCGGCTATCATGCAACGTTCGGGCTACGAGGCCGAACCATGAGAGCGCGCGTGGGCCTGGCGTGCAAGCTGCGGCTCGTGCTTTAGCGCAGCAAGGCTCCTTCCGGTCAATTCCTCGTAGACTTTTTGGACCTGCGAGGGGAAAGAATCATCCGAGCCGGCCGTGCCTACGAAGCGCTCGATCTGCGCATTGCCTTTCAGTGTTGCTCGGATGACCTCCACCTGAGTCTTTGCCTCCTCGGGCGACCTCCCTGCCATAAGGGCGCCCACCTGTTCCCGCAGCGCTTTAAAGAATGCCTGCTGATCGTCCAATACAGCCCCAACAGAACGCGGACCATGGCCGGTGCACACGATCTTTGCACCGAGCGCCTTGGCTGCATCCAGCGTTCCAATCCACTTGCCCACGTCCCCGTCACCCACGTAGTTGTAGGGCCCATTCACACACACATCGCCGGTGAAAAGGATTCTCTCTTTCGGCAGCCAAGCCACCGCATCGCCGTGCGTATGCGCCACTCCCAGGTGCATCAGCTCTACCCGGTGCTTGCCGTCGTCGAAAATCAAATCCTTCGAAAACAGAACAGAGGGTGGCTTGAGCCTGGTGGTTCTGAGATCGGCCCGACCCTTCGCAGCTTCCTCCCACCTGCCGGGCTTGTTGCCGTAATAGCCGGTTTCGTACCGGTGCATCTCCTCGATGACGCCCGTATGGGCGACCGGGACCCCGCCGTTTTCCACAAAGACCTGATTTCCGTAGGCGTGATCGCCATGATGATGTGTGTCAAAGGCGAACCTTATGGGCTTGTCGGTGACGGAACGGATCTTACTGATGATCAACTTTGCGCCCGCAGGGTAATTCGCATCGATGACTAGCACATAGTCTTCGAACATAATCCAGCCGTTGTTGCAGACTGCGTCGGCATTGTCCGCCAAGTTCCCCTCGTGAAAATAGATGTCCGGGGCGATCAGATCAGCTGTGGCCGCCTCCGCCATTCCCGCGGGAACTGGCCCGCCGAGAAGCTCCGCCTCCGCTGCAAGAGTTAAGAGCGCCGTCCCACCTGACAAAAACTCACGCCTGCTCACGTCGCACATGCTCCCCCCTTCTCTCGTTTCGCGTACTCCGTCGTCTCTACACTTCGGACCTGGATTCTACACGAGGCGCTCGAGACTGGCCGTGAAAGTCGCCACGAATTGAGGTTGGCGGGTCCTCCTTGGTCTGTGCACATTGCTAATCGGATATCGAGTCCCCGATGTCGTGTAGGCGTGCAGCGTTGTGTAAGGCCCTCCGAGCTCTCTCTTATAAACGGTCATCTCCCGTTAGAATCCTGGACGGGCTACACCGCCCTACACCCTACATTCGCGGCAAAGAAGGCTGCCATGCGCGCCGCCTCGCGGCTGCACCGCGCTGCGCCAGAGTCTCGGGATCGATCGTCATTTATCCGCCTCCGTTCGCCGCCCCACACTTGTCCTTATGGAAATTAACCGCCAAGAATCCGCTTACGAGAGAATTCACGCTGTCAGAGCTAAGCCGAAGCGTGCTGGCTGAAACTCTGAAGCGCCGAGCCCACATCATCGAAGCAAGCCATCACTTTCAGCAAGCCGGTAATACGGAGTACCTCTTTCAGGCGACGTGTGAGGCTGAAGAGTTTCAGTTTCCTGCCTTTATCTGCGCACATCCAACAGCGCACCAAAAGGCCGATTCCTTGGCTGTCAACGAAATCCACTTTCGCACAGTCGAGCAAGATGCTTGAGCGTCCTTCGGCTAACGATTCGTTCACTGCCTCTCGCAGTTCTGAACCTTCCACGAGAGTCAGCCTTGGTCCCAACTCCAGAATCGTGACAGGGCCCACGTTGCGCTTTGTGACTGCGGCCATATTCGACTTTTGTTCCGGAGACCGGATGACACGCACGCTGTCTTGGTCGGTCAAATTACTCTCGTCGCACACGGCATGTCAATGTATTGGTTTGCATTCCCTACTCGTGATAGTAGGCAAGAGACGGACAAATCGAAAGTTGGATCGAGTCGGGTGCATCTCGTTCCACCCGCAGTAAGGGACAATCTGAACCGACCAACGAGGCTCGCAGTGGAGGAACTCACGAGTCTCGGTCGCGAGGTCCTCACCCCCAGGGCGGTTGCGCGGCTAGTTCCAAGTTGCCGGCCATACGTCCGGAACCCGCCGATTTACTCCCGCGGCCAGCCAAGGCGAAACGGCAAATGGTTCCCGCGAGCCGCGTCCGGAGCGATCTTTGTTTTGCAGGGGCCATCCTTGCAAGCCTATAATCGCCGCAATTCATGGCCCTGACGAATGGCACAAAACTCGGCCCGTATGACATTGTTGAGCCGCTGGGCGCGGGCGGCATGGGTGAAGTCTATCGTGCGCGCGATCTTCGCCTCGGCCGCGATGTGGCACTGAAGGTCCTGCCGGAAGCGTTCGCCCGCGACGTTGATCGCATGGTCCGCTTCGAGCGCGAAGCGAAAGTTCTCGCCTCACTCAATCATCCCAACATTGCCTCGATTTATGGCCTCGAAGAATCGAATGGCACCCGCGCCCTGGTGATGGAGTTGGTCGAAGGGTCAACGCTGGCTGAGAGAATCAAGCAAGGACCGCTTCCGCTCGATGAGGCATTGGCGCTTGCCAAGCAAATCGCCGACGGCCTCGAATACGCACATGAGCGAGGAATCATTCACCGCGACCGGCGAGGGCCGTGGCACCGCCACCAGTGCTCCCGCCGCAAGTCTTGGTTAAGTCATAGGGGTTGCGCGTGGCACCGAAAACTGGATTGAAAGTTTGTGAGCCTAGGCCAAATTCCGGCACGTTCGTTTTGCCGATGATGATCGCGCCCGCTTCCTTCTCGCGTTGAACGACTCGACAGTCGAAGTCCGGCACGTAATCCTTGTGCAGTGGAGAGCCAAAGGTCGTCCGAATGCCTTTCGTCTCATGCAGGTCTTTAACGGCCACGGGCAGGCCGTGCAGAGGCCCGAGCCATTTGCCTTTCGCCAGGACCTCGTCCGCCGCACGGGCTTGAGCCATCAGTTTGTCTTCGGGAAGCAATGTCACAATCGCGTTCACTTTTGCATTCACACGATCGATCTGCTTTAAATGTGCTTGCATGACTTCGCGCGCGGAGAGCTTCTTATTGCGAATCGCGCTCAGAATATCGACTGCTCGCATAAAACAGATTTCATCAAAAGAATTTGGAGTCTCGCTTGAGAAAGGTGCTTGACTCGATTCAGCGGCAGCGGAGAATTCTCTCATTCGTGAGGCGAACAAGGGAGTGGCCACCGCCGAGATCGCAGCGCTCGTTCCGAGCTTGAGTGCCTGACGACGCGTTATCCTGTTGGTCATCTGATGCCTCTCAGTCACCTAGAGTGAGGGGAACAGTATCATCGACGAGGCATTGAGGGGCAACGGCGGCGACACTGCCGCTTTGCAAAATTGCCACCCTACAGAGTGAATCCAGATCTGCCTCTGGCTGGCCGACTGTAAGGACATCCGAGGCGATTCAGAGTCGCTTTCCCGTGTACCCTCTTTATCAGACAAGTGCCTTTTTCGACCTCTCGATCATCTGCGAGTCGCCATCCGGCCTTCTGAGCGACTAGACTCTTCCGGTATGACAGCTGTGCGACTTGGGTTCCCAAACCTCAGCGGTTGCGGCACTGGGATTGAGCGAAAAGGACGCCGTAGAATATGGCCGACATCAGATGTTCGATTTCCATTAATGCTCCAAGAGATCGCGTCTTTCCACTGATCGCGTCTGGAAGTGGATTCACCCGCTGGTGGGCCGCCGAAGTAGTGGAAGACTATTCCACGGAAATTGTAGAAGTCGCGTTTTTCAACCGGGCGACTGTTTACCGTCTGAAGCCAATCCGAAGCTCGACTCCTTGGACGACGGAGTGGTTATGCCAGACGGGCCAGGATTGGACTGGGACAAGGTTGTTGTTCGAACTGACAGAAACGAACGGCAAGACGCAGCTTCGTTTCACGCATGCCGATTGGAGAGCTGAAACGGATTACTTTCGCTCGTGTAAGGAAGTTTGGGAGGAGCTGATGCTCCGGCTGAAGGCTGCTGCTGAAGGTATGGGCCTTGGTCCCCGCTTTTCCAAGGACGGTTTGACACCCTAATGACCGTTCTCAAAGAGCTCTTTGAACAGCACTTCCGCGCACCGGCCGAGCGAGTTGAGCCGCTCCAGGGCGAACTTGGCGGTTCGGGGCGCAAGATCATCCGGCTTGCTAGGGAAGAACTCAGTGCGATTGGCATTCTCCATGACGTACGCGAGGAGAACGTTGCCTTCCTCGAGTTTTCCCGACACTTTCGCAGGCACGGTTTGCCCGTACCGGAGATTTATGCCGAAGATTTGAGCCAAGGCGCTTATCTCGAAGAAGATCTCGGGGACACAACGCTGTTTGAGTATCTCTCGAAAAATCGTTGCGGCGAACACTTAGCTCCCCAGGTGGTTGAAGCATATGGCAAAGTTGTGGACGTGTTGCCACGCTTTCAGATCGAAGCGGGCCGCGCTTTGAATTACAAAGTCTGCTATCCACGTGCCGTTTTCGACGCGCAGTCCATCGCTTGGGATTTGAACTATTTCAAATATTACTTCCTGAAGCTTGCCGGCATTCCCTTCAACGAACAATCGCTGGAAGACGACTTCGGCCGGTTGACCACATTCTTGTTGAGCGCGGATCCCGATTACTTTCTCTATCGGGATTTCCAATCGCGCAACATCATGTTGCGCGACGGCACCCCCTTTTTCCTGGATTATCAGGGCGGCCGCAAAGGTGCACTTCAATATGACATCGCTGCTCTTTTGTACGATGGCAAGGCCGATCTGCCGCCAGAGTTCCGGCAGCAATTGCTCGATCGTTATATCAACCGCTTGGCTGATTTCATCGAGCTTGGACGCGAAGTGTTTATGCGCCACTTTTACGCCTACGTTTATGTCCGCATCATGCAGGCGCTGGGCGCTTACGGGTTTCGCGGTTTCTATGAGCGCAAAGTTCATTTTCTGCAAAGCGTGCCCTACGCGCTGAAAAACTTGCGCTGGCTCCTTCACAACGTCGAGCTACCCGTCGCGCTGCCGAGCCTGACGGACGCGTTCACGAGCATGCTGGGCTCAGAGAAATTGCAGAGACTGACTTCCAAGGGAGAACATCTGATCGTACGAGTTTTCAGTTTTTCATATCATCGGAGTCTACCGAAAGACGAGACCGGGCATGGCGGTGGATTCGTTTTTGATGCCCGCAGCATACCGAATCCCGGACGCGAAGAGAGATTCAAGACTCTTACGGGCAAAGACGCGCCGGTGATTGACTTTCTCAACCAGCAAGAAGGCGTGCACCAGTTTCTCGCCAGCGTAATGTCGCTGGTCGATGCCAGCGCAGACACTTATCTTCGTCGCGGCTTTACGAGCTTGACGGTGTCGTTCGGCTGCACGAGCGGCCGGCATCGCTCGGTTTATTTCGCGGAGCAATTGGCGAGACATTTGAGTAACAGGAACGGAGTAGAGGTCGTGGTGCGGCATCTTGAGTTGGAGAATATGAAAAAGTGAAAGCAATGATTTTGGCTGCCGGCCTCGGTACGCGCTTGCGGCCACTCACAGACAACCGCCCCAAGGCGCTGGTGGAGGTCGGCGGCCGCACGATGTTGGAGATCACGCTCTCGCGCCTGCGCGCTTTTGATGTTCGCGAGGTGATTGTGAATGTGCATCACTTTGCGGACATGATTCTCGAGTATTTGGAAATGCATGATAATTTCGGCATGCGGATTGAAGTGTCCCGCGAGGAGGTCCCGCTCGACACGGGCGGCGGCCTGAAAAAGGCCGCCTTCTTTTTCCTTCAGGATTCCAACAGTTTCGAAAGGCCGTTCATTTTGCACAATGTCGACGTCATTAGCACAATTGATCTACGACGCATGGCGCAATTTCATACTGAGAATCACGCCCTCGCCACTCTGGCAGTACAAGAGAGAGAGACATCTCGATACCTGCTCTTCGACAAGCAGCTCCAGCTCTGCGGCCGTCGATCCGGACACGATCAGAAGACTGAACTTGTTCGATCTTCACAGCCGGCGCAAGCGCTAGCTTTTTCCGGCATCCACATTATTTCTCCTCGTCTTTTTGCGATGATGATTGAAGAAGGCGTGTTTTCGATCATCACCTCCTATCTGCGCCTCGCTGCCTTCGGAGAAAAGATCCTCGCCTTTCGCGCCGATGAGTACTATTGGCGCGATCTTGGTAGGCCAGAGAATGTGCTCCAAGCCGCCCAGGATGTAGGCAAAAAGTTCTTCTGTAATGCCTGAACCGCTCGATCTGTGACGCCGCTGTGACAAGAGAATAGCCAAAATGGGGGATATGGAAAGTAGAGGCGGGTAAATACAAATTGTCGGAACCCGCGCCGGACGGACTCAAGCGCAATATAGATATATTAGTGGGAATTAACTTATTAGGACTCATAATCCGTTGGTCCAAGGTTCGAATCCCTGCGGGCCCACCAGCCGCTCATATTGTAATTTTCATCAAATATTTTCATCAGGGGCGGGATAAGCGACCGCGAAACCGCGCGCACAGCTTGGTCGAGCCGTCCCATCTCTGGTAGTCTTCGGGTCGAATGGACATGCTGGAGGTGGCGTGTGCGCAGAAGAGAATTTCTGGCAGCCGGAATTGGTGCGACGGCAATGTTTCAGTTCCGAACGCACGCCGATTCACTTTTTCCAAGCGTATTGCGCGACCGCGCGCCTGCCCACTCCGCCGACGCGCAGACCGATCTGCCTCCGATGGCCCTCGGCCTGATCATCCAGCCGGGGAGCGTCCCGGAAGCAGCAATATCGCGCGTAAAGGAACTCGGGCTGACCAATTGCTTCCTCTCGCTCGACGACTACATCGGCCATTTCACGCCGCAGCTCGCGCAGCAACTGAACGAACTGCTCGCTAAATACCGGATCGTGGCGACCAGCGTCGAAGTTGTCGGCCCAGGCCGTCTGGTGTGGGATTTTCTCGACGGGCCGTCAACGATTGGCCTCGTCCCTCGCGAGACGCGCGCCGCCCGCATCGATGCACTGAAGCAAACTTCCGATTTCGCGAAGCTGCTTCGCGTTCCGCGGGTGCAGACGCACTGCGGGTTCATCCCTGAAAATCCGCGCGATCCGCTTTACGACGAGACAGTGCACGCCATTCGCGAGGTGGCGCAATACTGCGCGTCGAACGGGCAGGATTTTCTGATGGAAACGGGGCAGGAAACCCCGACCACGCTGGCGCGTGCGCTCGCAGATGTCAACCAGCCGAATCTAGGGATCGGTTTCGACACGGCGAATTTGATTCTGTACGGCAAAGCGAATCCGGTGGATGCGATGGACATCCTGGGCCCGCACGTGAAGAGCGTTCACGCTAAAGACGGGCTGTTTCCCACCAACCCGATGAAACTCGGCGAGGAAGTTCTGATCGGCACTGGCCGCGTCGATTTCGCGCAGGTTCTGACGAAGCTTCGCAAGTTCGGATACACTGGCGCACTTACGATCGAACGCGAAATCTCAGGCCCGCGGCAAATCGAAGACGTAAGAAAAGAAAAAATCTATCTCGAGCGCATCATCTCCCAAATCCAGAACAAGCCGGCATGAACGACTTCGAGCCCACCAGCGACCCGACGCAGCACTCTGCGCATTTTCTGAATTGGCGCCTAAACCCATTCGCCGGAGCGCATCACAGGCTCGAGATCACCTGCGGCGCTGACTCCATCAACATCAATGTGATTTGAACCAATCATCCAGTCGACGTGAATCAAGCTGTCGTTGGCGCCTCGCGCGGCCAGTTGCTCTTGAGTGAGGGTATCGCCATTCTTCAGACATGAGCTGTAAGCCTGTCCGAGAGCGATGTGGCACGCGGCGTTCTCGTCAAAAAGAGTGTTCATGAAGAGCAATCCGCTGGAGGCAATCGGTGATGAGTGCGGAACGAGAGATACTTCGCCGAGCTTACGCGCTCCTTCGTCCGTTTCGATCATGCGCTGCAAGACCTGGTTGCCGCGTGCGGCGCGAGCCTCGACAATCCGGCCTGCTTCGAATCGCACGGAAATCTCTTCGATCATTGTTCCCTGGTAAGAGAGCGGTTTGGTGCTGGTCACGCGCCCTTCGACGCGATCTTTGTGCGGTGTGGTGAAGACCTCCTCCGTCGGCATGTTGGGAATACAGTAGACCCCGTTTTGGGCCGTTGTGCCGCCGCCGAGCCACAGGTGGTCGTCTGCGAGACCTACGCGAAGATCGGTGCCCGGCCCTCGAAATTGCAAGGCTGAATAGCGCTTCTCGTTCAACCGGTCGGCGCGCGCGTGCAAATTCGCGTCGTGTTCTTTCCACGCGGCCACGGGATCGGGCCGGTCTGCGCGGGAGGCGGCAAAGATGGCGCGCCACAGGCGGGCCAGCGCTTCGTCCTGCGGAAGATCGGGGAATACAGCCGCTGCCCATTCGGGAGTGGCGCTGGCGACAATGGTCCAGTTGATGGCGTGGTGGGTGATCAGTTCCAGCGCCGGACGGTATGCCTTCGAAGTGGCGCGATTCAGCCGGCTGACCTTCTCCGGATCTTCTTTCGAGAGCAGCGAAGGATCGCTGCCGGTGATGGCCAGCCGAGCGGCGCCGCTCCGGTACGCCTGCGCCATACCCTCATAGAGCCATGATGGGGCGGCATCGAAGCTGGCGTCCGGGGCGTAGCGAAACCGAGTCAGCGCCGATTGTTCGTCGGTGAAAAATGTGGTGACCAGCGCCGCTCCCGCTTTGTAGGCGTGCTCCGTGATACGCCGCGCGAGCGGAACCGCATCCAACGTGGCGGTCATCACCAGTTCTTGTCTCGGCGCGAGTCCCAGGCCGGCATTAACCGCGATCTGCGCCAGGCGGTCGAGAGGTTGTGCGAACTCGGGTGTCTCAGCAAACTGTTTGGCAAATGCAGTTGTCGAAGTCATGCCTTTCATTATTGCGCGGGCAGAGTGTTATCCACAACGCGCAGCGGACTCAGAATTCACCTTATTGCCCCCGGAATCGTGGGAAACGAAAGCGCTGCGCGATGCTTATAGACCCACGTTGAGACAAGATTGTGTAAATTCCTGTCCAGAAGATAGCCTCGCGAGTTTTGCAAATGACGGGCGGATTTCGACTGAGAGAACCCATCGTCAGAAAAACCACCATAGTTTCTTCCGTCGCGGGCGCGATGCGCTTTGCTGCTCGACAAATTCTTCGTTCAGCTCCGGAACATACGGCAAAGGCCGGCCTTCGAACGCTGCCAGCGGATTCTCGATGAACAGGGCGTGCGCCACTTTGCGGCCGTTCTTGCTCGCGATTAAATCGAAGCTTTCCTTGAGCCTCAGCGGGCGCGACGTGGTGTTGTGCGCGTCGCTGGCCACAAAGTGAACAGCGCCGCCGCGAATCCAGCTTTCGGCAGCCTCTTGCGCCGCTTTGCCGAATTTCCCGAGAAACGAACCGGTTGTCACCTGCGCGTAGCAACCGTGGTTCAGCCATTTGAAGAGGCGCTCGGGCTGCGCGCGAATCAGCGGATTGCGCTCAGGGTGCGTGATGATGGGGCGCAGACCCGCAAGTTGCAACTCGTGCAGCACCTGATCCATGGATGGTGGAATCGAGTAATCGGCGAATTCGACCAGCAAATAATCCTTCTGATTCAGCGTGTAACGCGAGGCGTCGTGACGAATGTCCCGCAGGTTCTCGAAACTCAAATGAAAATCGCAACCCGTGGCGAAAGTGAGCCGCCCCTCGAAGATGGCCTGAATCTCGTCGCGGCGCTGTTTTATTGTTTCGGGAACGAAAGCGTACGCCTGGTTGGCATGCGGCGTCCCAATAATGTGCGTGACGCCATCCGCAATCGCCATTTCGGCCATCGCGCATGCCGTTTCGATTGAGTTGGCGCCGTCATCGAGCCCTGGGAGGATGTGGCAATGGATATCAACCATCTGAATCGAGAATAGCGCAGGCAACTACGGATCACAATTGCAGGTGCGGAATGATGGGGAATTATGCACCCCGCGGCCTGCGTTCGGCAGACTTCCCCGAGCGTTTTGGACTTTGCAACTTTGGTCTGCACGCGGGAACGCCGCAGGCGTCATCTGAGACGGCGCAACCACACTCCATCACCATTTCCAGCATGCGGCGCGCGCGATGCAGACGCATCTTGACTGCCGCCAAGTTTGCGCCGGTGAGAGTGGCCATTTCCGCCGCTGTCAGCGAATAGATTTCGTGCATGAGGATCACGGCGCGATAGTGGTCGGGCAGAAACTGTAGGCATCGCTGCACGCATTCGCTGGTTTCCTTTCGTTCAGCGGCCTCCAGCGCAGAGGGATCGGCCGCGGCGATCGATGCGGCTGAATTCTCGCCTTCTTCGCCCAGTGAAATCTGCGGTCTGCGCCGGCGCAAACGGTCGAGACAAACGCGAGTGGCGATCCGGTACAACCAACTGCAAACTGCGGCCCGGTCCCGCAACTGCTCACGTGAACGGTGAGCACGAAGAAAAGTCTCTTGGGTGAGGTCCTCTGCTTCGGCAGCATCCCGAACGAGATGCAAAACATAGCGGTAGATGCGATCGCGATATGTTTCAAACAGGACGCCCGTATCCGGCTTGTCTGTGACCGTGGCCTGCATGGCCTGATTTTCCTACTCGAGTTCGCGCAATTCCGTGACGCTCGTCACCTGCCTCACACCCCGGGCATGCGCCTCTGTCGGGCGCGGATTACACACGTGGGCGCCCGTCGCTCAGCGAATGTCGACTTCCAGCCCGCCAATCCACGCCGACGTCAAATTGTAGAGAAGAGCGCCGACAACCGTCACAATCCCGCCGAGGATTCCGTAAAACAGCGGACACAGAACCACAGGCAACAGGCCCAAGATGCCGGTCAAATGCATGCGGTCATGAGGTCCAAATGGAATTCCGGCAAACGCGATGGTGCTGCACGCGACGCCAGCCAGCAAGCCCAGGATTGCGCACACCACAAATCCGACTTTCAACGCTGAAAACGCGCCAATATGTCTGACTATGCTCATATCTCACCTCCAGGCCGACACAGGGATTCATCGACTATGCGGTCGACGCCTGTCTCCAAGACGAAACAAAGCGTCAAAAGGATACGCAGGCCGGCGTGACTCGCCTCAGATGTTCCTACGGGCATGACCCGATTGCGTCCTCCCGCTCCGGATGCTGCCATCGAATTGTGGCTTATCTTTGACTTTTCAGGATTTTTCAGGATGAGGTGACACATGCCAGATCTCGATGGACTCAGAGTCGCAATTCTTGTGACGGACGGTTTCGAGCAGGTCGAACTTATCGAACCACGCAAGGCCCTCAACGACGCGGGCGCCAAAACCAGCGTTGTTTCTCCCAAGCCGAAAGACGACAAAGTGCGCGGCTGGAAATTCACGGAATGGGGCGACACGGTTAACGTCGATGAGTCACTCGGCCACGCTAGCCCCGATCACGCCAAGTGGCAGCGTGCTTCCAGCGCCACCCGCTAACTGAAGGAGGCGTCCTCGACCGCGCACCCTTCGTCTTGTGGGTGAAGAGTGGGCGTCCGGCTAGCGGCTGGCTGCAAAATGTATGCGATAGGCGAAGGCGTGGTTTCCTGGCGCGCGCTCGGGAACCTGGATGTGTAATCCATCCGGGCGCTGCTCGAATGCGAGCTTCGCATCGCTTCCGAGGAGTTCAACGGATTCCACGCGTTGTCCCCCGGCTTCCGCGGTGCCCAACGAATGAATTACGGCCCTGCCGTTTGGCGGCCAGCCGAGTTCGATTGCATAAAGCTTGTCGCCTTTCGTGGTAAACCGAAAATCTTCGGCCGTATACGCCTGAGTCTGCGTGTCATGAAAGGCTCCGGCGGCAACCTCCGTCGGCCCCTCGCCATACACTTTCCACGGCCGCGTGCCGTAAATCGCGTCGCCATTAACTTTCAGCCAAGCGCCGACGCTGCGAAGCACCTGTTGCACCTCGTCCGGAATCGTGCCATCGGAGCGCGGGCCGATGTTCAATAGGAGATTGCCATTCTTGCTCACGATGTCGACGAGTTGATGCACGATAAACTCCGGCGACTTGAACGTATCGTCCTCGATGTAGCCCCACGATTTGTTGCTGACCGAAGTATCCGTTTGCCAGTACAGCGGGCGAATGCCCGATAGTTGACCTCGCTCGATGTCGAGCACACCCGAGTTTTCCTGCATCGCGTAATCCTTGAAGTTGATGACGCCAACCGCCCGGCCCGCTTGCAGGTTCGTGTTGTAGTAGAAGGCCGCAAACCGCGTCAGGTCCGCACGCACCGCCGCCTGCCCGATCCACCAGTCGAAATACATGATCTCCGGCTGGTACTTCTCGACAATTTCCGCCGAACGCGCCAGCCAATCCTGCGTCCATGCGCCCGAGACGTAGGTGAAATCGTTCGACAGCGGCGTGCCCTCTTTGTTCTCCAGCCATTTGTGCGCAGGTCCGTAGAACGCAGCGTACGCAGGATTGTTTACATCCGAACGAAATTCCCGCCCAACGCCGAGAAAAAAATCATGCTCGACGCGGTGCGAAGATGCGCCTAGGTGCAGTCCTTCTGCACGCACAGCCTTCGCGAGGTCGCCCCACAAATCGCGGTGAGGACCCATTTTCGCCGCCGTCCAGTCCGATAATCCGCAGTCATACATGGCAAAACCGTCGTGATGCTCGAATACAGGCACTACGTACTTTGCGCCCGCTTCTTTGAACAGGCGCGCCCACGACTCGGGATCGAATTTCTCCGCTTTGAATCGAGGAATAAAATCTTTGTAGCCGAACTTATCCTGGGGGCCATAGACCGCAATATGGTGCTTGTAGGCGTCCGACCCTTGCTGATACATCTCGCGCGGGTACCACTCGCTGTTGAACGCGGGAACGGAATACACACCCCAGTGAATGAAGATTCCGAACTTCGCATCCTTGTACCAGTCTGGCGCCTGATATTTCTCGAGCGACTCCCAATCGGGCCGGAATGGTCCCCTGGAATCGGCTTCCTCAACTTGTTTCAGGATGCTGGCGCGCGCCGCATCGTATTTCGCGCTCGCCTTCTGCCAGATTTCGTCAATCGCTTCAGGACTGAGCGAAGCTGTCGCCGCTTTCGGGTCGCTCGCCTGCGCGAATGTGGATGTACCCGCCAGGCTCAAGAACAGCGGAGCCAGTCCTAGCAACAACCACGATTTCGATCTGGCGAAGATCATTTAGGTGAATCCTCCTGGCTGATCCGAGAGAACAAGACCTTTAACTTGCCGGCTTGCCGGATGGGCGCCCTTATACAGCAAAGGTTCGCTGCCGGCGCATTTTTCCGCTGGAGCATACCAGGCCCAGTGAAAACGGCGCCATTCGTCGCTAAGTGAGACGGCCTTTGCTGTCCTTGGCTTGATAATTGACGCCGCCCTTTGTTCCCGATTAGAATCGTAAGCACTAAGGACGCCCGGCCGTCCCTCAGTAAGAGGGTAAGGCATGGGTTCGCTGCGAACGCTTCCTCCTAAAGTTCAAGCCAGCACGTTTTTCCGCTTCGGTACTGCGTTTGTTGCGGCTGTTATAGCGCTTCTAGTTTCCGGTGCGCTGAATCACTTCACGGGTACCTCAGCGGTCTACCTCACACCGCTTGCGGCCGTAGCGTTTTCGAGTTGGTATTGCGGCATTGGGCCGTCGATCATGTGCGCGGCGCTATCGCTCCTGGGTGTGGAGTTGTGGATCGGTCACCCAGGTTGGCCGGGCGCTTTTGCTTTCCTGTTTGCGTCGGCCGTGATCGTCGTCATCGCAGAGGCGGATCGCCGCGAGAGGAGCCGATTGTCGGAAGCGGCCGGAAAGCTGGAAGAAAACGTCCGCGAGCGAACCCGCGAACTGGATCGCACAAATCAAAGCCTGAGGGAACTCACGGCGCGGCTGTTGAATTTGCAAGACGAAGAGAGACGTCGAATCGCACGAGAACTGCATGACAACGCCGGGCAAGCCCTGTCTGTTCTGGCCATGAACCTCGGCGCGGTGGCCAATGATCTTGGACGGCTCGTGAACACGGTCCACACGGTGAAGGACAGTGCCAGCCTCGTGAAGCAGATGAGTGACGACATCCGCACGATGTCCTACCTGCTGCACCCGCCGCTGCTCGATGAGATGGGACTCGCATCCGCGCTGCGCTGGTACCTCGACGGATTTGCAAAACGAAGCAAGATCTCGGTGGATTTTGATTGCCCCGAGAACTTGGGCCGGCTATCGCGAGAGGTGGAGACTGCCGTCTTTCGCCTCGTCCAGGAGTGCTTGACAAACATCCTTCGCCATTCCGGCAGTCCTACGGCTACCGTTCAGGTCGCCCTCTCGGATGGCCACCTGCGAGTCGACGTAAGAGACATGGGTAGAGGCATATCTCTCGAGCAGCGAGAGCAGATGGAATCTGCAGGCACGGTCGGCGTTGGAATCCGCGGGATGCGCGAACGCGTCAAGCAACTGGGCGGGCGCCTCGAAATCACTTCTAATGGCGTTGGCTCGGGGACTCGAGTGTTCGTTCAGTTGCCTGCTGTCGTCGAACCCGCCTGCACCGACGATGCGAGCACGGAGCTAGCATCGTAATCTTCATCCGGCCAGAGATGCCAGAGACCTCTTTCGGACTGTCCCCGCGCAAAAACGGGTCGGACAGCATTGTCCGAAGTGAGCCACACAGGAATAGGCTCATTTGTTGTATTCTTACAACAGTTTGCCTCAAGCGCGACACTGGTGTCCCGTAAGTTATTGAAAATAAAGAGAGGAATGCGCCAGAGGTCGGAACTTCAAGTGCTCTATTTAAATCGGCCTGTTCTCGGATGACCTACCAGCTTACTATCCAGCGACCTGCTGAAACGGAAGGAGTTGGGCTGCACACGGCAGTCCGGTGCCACATGCGTTTCGTTCCGGCGCCGGCCGATACGGGCATCGTTTTCCGACGGGTGGACCTGGATAACTTTGAAATTGAAGCGCACGTGCGCAATGTGGCGCGCGTCAGTTATGCCACCAGCCTGATGAAGCAGGGCGTTTTGCTGTCGACTACCGAGCACGTCTTGGCCGCCCTCTACTCCTGCGGGATTGACAACGTTTACGTCGAACTCGACGCCCTCGAACTCCCCATCCTCGACGGATCATCCGAACCCTTCATTCGCATGTTGGCTCGCGCCGGAACCCGCCGCCTTCGTCGTCCGCGAAAATATTTTCGGGTGGTGCGGCCGCTTGAGTTCGTAGACGGCGATCGCAGGATCGGCATCTATCCTTGCGATCAGTTTCGCGTTCACTGTTTCGTCAACTACAAACACCCCAATGTCGGACCGCAGGAAGTCGAAATGGACGTGGATCGGGAGTCCTTCAGCCGCGAGTTAGCGCCGGCCCGCACGTTCGGTTTCATGAAGGATTTCCCGGACCTTCGAAGTATGGGACTGATTCGCGGCGGCTCCGTCGAAAACGCGATCGTGCTTGACGACAAAAATATCCTGAATGGCCCGTTGCGCTTTCCGGACGAGTTTGGACGCCATAAAGCTCTCGACTTGATTGGAGACCTGGCGCTTGTCGGCCGGCCCCTGCAGGCCTTAGTCGTGGCGCACAAAGCGGGGCATGCTTCGCACACACAGCTAGTCACGCGGCTTCTTGCGGATCATTCTCTCTGGGTCGAAACGACGGAAGACAGAAGCGAAACGAGCGACATCGCGTCCAGCCCTGTTTCTGCCAGCCCACCCTCCTAAAGCAGTTGCGCGACAGCCAATCTCAAACAGAGCCTGGGCTATCTCTTTCCGATCCGGTAGACGATCCCAATCGAAGCGCGATAATTGGATTGCGCCGGCTGGGTAGACCCCGTGCGCAGAAACCTGGTCGACATGTAGTCGAATTGCGGAAAGCGGATTAACCAATGCTGCTTGAAGTTGATATCGACCCCGGCTCCGCCTTCCCACACGAACGCGAAATCCGTGTTCACTTTCGGCTGAAAGCCTCCGAAGGCAGGAATGGAATTTCGATAGTATCCCTCGCCAAATAAGAAATGTCCCCACGGCGTGATCTTGTGGTGTCGCAAGGGAAAAAATTGAGGACCGGCAAGGATCGTGTAGACGCTGCTCTTCCCGAAGTACGCTTTACGTCCGTAATCTCCGGAGGCTTCGATTTGCGCGCCGGCCCACCGGCGCAGGTTGTAGTCCGCTGACCCGTTCCAGCCTGCCATGTCTACGTAATATCCGATGGGCGCCGTGTAGCGGTTGAACGAGCCGCTGGCCGAAAGCTCGATTTTCGGCGTCTCGGGCGGAGGACCTTTCTTTCGCTTGGGAGTTTTAGACGGCCCCTCTTTTCGCACTTGAACCGGCGGACCGCTTGAGCTTTGTCCCTGCTGTGCCTGTGCTTGGGCAAACGCGGCACTCGCGACCAGTGCCGCAAAGACGAACAGACCCACGAGTTTCTTCATCCGCACCGCCCTCTAATATTTCGCTTCAATCTCATCTCCATTGGAAGCTGGCTATCATACATTGCCTGCTGCTCTTTTCTGTACGAGCTTTGCGGTTGCCAAAGTCACCGTGCTTTTCTAGCCTTCGGCTAGACGTAAATGAACCGGCCCGCCTTTAGAACGCGGCAAAGCCGAAACAGGTTGTCTCGTGTCCAACCCCGAAACCAAGAGTTGCTTTTCGAGTCTTAGCGCGGTCAGATGGGCGTTAAGCCCCTTTTTACTATGCGGCGCGAGCTCTGGTCATCAGCCGGCGCCAGGACCGGCTTCGCACCAACTGGACGATCGGGTACCACGGAACTAACTTCCCCGCTGAACGAGCGCAACGACTCGTCTTCTCGCAGAGGATTTCCAGTCATTGTCTTTAATAAGCGTTCGAGTCGCTCCCTCCACAGAGAAACTTTGTAGCGTGAAGCGACCTATCTATGAAGTTAATTCGAATTGGAACTGCTATCCCTTCGCCTATCAATATAAGAACCTTTTCTCCAACTCCTCGCTGCCTTGCTACGCGCGGATCGCGAAGCCCAATCTTCTTGAACGAACGAGCCGACCGATTGTGAACAGGCGGCGCATGCAGTAGAGTTGCGGTTCAAGTCACCAGGCGTCGACGATGAAAGTTCCATTCCTCGATCTCAAGGGCGAATTCCTTGAGCTGCGCGACGAAATCCTTTCGGCCTTCGATCGCGTTGGCCAAAGCGCGTCTTTCGCTCAAGGTGCGGAAGTCGAAGCCTTCGAGCGCGAATTCGCCGACTTCTGCGGAGCAAAACATTGTATCGCGCTGAGCAATGGAACCGCGGCGCTTCACGTGGGCCTGCTGGCGATCGGTGTTCAGCCGAGCGACGAAGTCATTACTACGCCGAACACCTTCATTGCGACAGCCGAGGCGATCACCTATTGTGGCGCGCGCCCGGTCTTCGTGGACATCGATTCCTCGACGGGAAATCTCGATGTGAGCCGGATCGAGCGCGCCATCACGCAGCGCACACGCGCGATCGTTCCCGTTCATCTTTACGGTCGTCCCGCGGATATGGACCCGCTACGTGAAATCGCTGCGCGGCACGGACTGCACATTCTCGAAGATGCAGCGCAAGCGCATGGCGCGTGTTATCGCGGCCGGCGTGTCGGTGCCCTCGGCGACGCCGCCGCGTTCAGCTTTTATCCCACCAAGAATCTGGGCGCGTGCGGGGAAGGCGGCGCATTAACCACGGGCGACGAGCAGATCGCAAAATTCGCGCGAGCCGCGCGTTCGCATGGCCAGACGACACGCTACGAGCACGAATCCGTAGGTTACAACTACCGAATGCAAGGGCTGCAGGGTGCAGCGCTGCGCGTCAAACTGCGCTATCTCCGCGCGTGGAATTCGAGGCGCCGCGAAATCGCGGCGGAATATCGCCGGTTATTGCGAGGCGCACGCGTGCAGCTTCCTGCCGACGATCTGCGCGACGAGTGTGTCTACCACCAATTCGTGATTTACGTCCAGAATCGCGACGTCCTCGCCACGCAACTCGCCGCGCGCGGAATCGAGACGGCCGTCCACTATCCGAAACCCTTGCACCTTCAACCTGCGTACGCGTCGCTTGATTTATCTCGAGGAAGTTTCCCCAACGCGGAATGCGCCTGCCAGCGCGTGCTGAGCCTGCCGATTCATCCGCGTTTGACCCCGGAGCAGATCGCCTATGTGGGGAATTCGGTTCGCGAAGTGGTAGGCGCAAACTAACTGCGCGCGACCGAAGCTTGGCCTGGGAGCAAGTGAAAGCCGCACGTCACGCAATGTGCGGAGCGCCTTCGGAACAGATCGAATCTCCTACAGCTCTACCGTGCTTAACTCTGATTCACCGAGTCTTGGGGCGGCGTCGCTTCAGCTGTTTGGTGGATCGCATCGGGTAAATGATCGGGGGTCTCGAATCCGGCCTCGCGTCTTCGAAACGTCTCGGCAAGCTCGTCGAAAAACTTCGCGCAGGAATCGCGCAGGGCCTGGTCCGACAGGCGCCTGATCGATTCGATCGCGTCATGCCCATGCTCGTTCAGGCGCCGCACCGAAGAAACGATCCACGAATCGCTCGTGGTTTCCAGGCGTTCGTGGTAGCGCTCCGCAGCTTCGCTGCTGAGCCACTCGAGATTTTCAGACCATTTTTTCTGATCGGCTTCATGCTCGGCGCGGCGGGACGCAAGGACCGCACCGAGCTCACTGGTGAACGCGCTGCGCCCTTGCGTGATGCTGGCTTCGAGATGCGACGCCATTCGCGACTGAAAATTCGCGAGAGAAGATTCTCCGTTCGTTTCGAAATTGCTGAGAAGCTGGGTGGCTGAGTTCTCGAGTTCCTGCTTTCGTTCCTGAACTACGGTGAGGCTCGCACTTCTGAGATTTTCGACCTCTCGGTCCGAAGCGCCTCGCAATACTTCGCCGAAACCGGCCGCGGTTAGTTCCGCCACCTGCTCAATTTGTGTGCGCGCTTTTCCCGTGAGTTCGGTCGCGAACGCATCGAGTTGCTGCCGGATGCCGTCCGCGTGAGTCGCTGATTCGGCCTCCATTTCTGCGCTGAGCCGGTGCGTTACTTCGCCAACCTTCACATCGAGGCCTGTTCCCGCCGTCGCCAGCGTCTGCTCGAGCAGCGTTTGCAGGCGCGCGCGAGCATCCTGCTCGGACCAGTGGGCGGCTTTATCAATCGAGTCAGCAGCGGCATGAGCGGCGCGAGCGCCACAGGCCTCGACTTCCTCGTTCCACCTTGCAATGGCTTCTTTTCGTGTGATTTCAAAATCGTCGCGCGCCGTTTCCACGGCCGCGCTCAGATAGCCGAGCAATTCCTTCTCGTTCCTCTCCGAGAGCTGGCGCAACCGTTCGCGGTGCAAGCGCAAACTCTCTCCCACCTGCACTTCTCTGCTCGAAAGCTCGTGCAGGAGTTGCGGCACGCGCTCGAGATGCGGCGCCAGTTTAGCCTCGATTTCAGCCGCAGCGCTCTCCGCCGTTTGTTGTTTCATTGCCGCTAAAGACGAAGCTGCTTTCTCGATGACGGCTGTCATCAGCGCTTCTGCGCGTTCTTCGAGAGCGCGCGTCTGCGCATCCACAATGGTTTGCAGGCGCCGGTTCAACTCCTCCAGTGCATCGCGTGTCGCGCTGTCTACATGGGCGGAAAAGTCATGGATTGGAGCGGCTGCTTGTTCGATTTCGACGAGCGAGGACTTGGCGCGAGCCACCTCCTCGTCCAGCGCGATTTTAACTTGGCTTGCATCCTCGCGCGCCTGGGCCAGCGATTCCAACAGCGGGCGCCTGAGTTCGTTCAAGCGGTTCGAGATCGTGGGTTCGGACTCCCGCAGGAAATCTTCCGACTTCGCCGATAGTTGCGCCGCAATACGCTGGACTCCGCTGTCCAAGGACGATTCCAGCAACTCGTTCCATTCAGATTGTGCGGCCGTCATTTCGGATTCGAGGCGTTCGCGCCACTTGGCGACAGTTTCCCCAGAAAATTCCTGCACCGGCTGCGCCGCGGGAGCTTGCGCGATGCGTGCCGCTTCGAGTGCTTCGAATTCGAGGCGCACGTGCGCGAGACGGCTGGCTGCGTCGGCTGCCGCCTCGTTTTCAGCCCGCAGCGCGTTCCCGTTCTTTTCGATCTCCTCGATCAGGCGCTTGGCCTGGCTCAGGCCTTCGTCGAACTCGGACCTGATTAGCGCGAGCACGTCGTTCTGCTGAGCGGAAACCTGTTCGCGTGCGGCATTTTGCACTTGCTCGAAATCTTCTTTCCATTTGCGGAATGATTCCTCGGACGCCCACAACTGTTTCTGATGGACATCCTCCGCGGCCTTCCGTACTTCCTCGCTCGCGCGCGCCGCAGCCTCGTCGACCACCTGCCTGGCGCGCCGCTCGAGTTCCGCGCTCAACTCCCGAAGCAACGGATTGTCCGAGCCCGCAAGCTCGCTGGCCAAAGGCTCGGCCTTCGACTCGGAAGCGATAAAATCAGACACAACCGAATCGGAAGACTCGGATTCAGAAACAGGTCCCATACTGGTCATGTTGTCCATCGATTTTTCCTTATGATTGCCTGACCCATTTTCAGTTTCTACTTCGAAAGCTCTGTTCCCCAAATCGGCCTCGGACGGCACGGCGCTTGCCTCAGAAACGTAAGGAGCATCCTCAACGACCGCCCAATCAGGCGGAGCAGGCTCGAATGCCCATAGGTTCGCGGGTTTTTCGAACTCGACGGCAACTTGGAAATATTCGCGGACGGAGTGCGGGCGCTGAACCCACGCGACACGCGCTCGGCTATCACTCGAGTCGCAGCC
>Ga0187815_10000036_pt1 | contig 62201 bp, 64 predicted proteins | sample NC_S_5_FD_132962 | JGI IMG/M metagenome (GOLD analysis project Ga0187815, IMG submission 132962) | Wetland sediment microbial communities from Neuse River Estuary, North Carolina, USA - ASW-S_5 | ecosystem: Environmental > Aquatic > Freshwater > Wetlands > Sediment | place: USA: North Carolina... | reverse complement strand
CTTCGACGTGTCTACCCCAATGCGGATAATCTCTCTCACGGACGGCTCCCTCGTCTGAGATCTCAACAACCTCATTCTGGCACACTGATGCCGTAGGGGGCCGTCCACCCCATCAACCACAGGAAGTCGTTTTGCGAAGGGTTGTGGCACCAGCTTTTTCCAACAACACAATCCTGTGGTTATGGGTCCCGGCCTTCGCCGGGACGACAGCAGATTGTGCGGCTGCTTTGCTCCCTTGCATCGTCTCGGCGCGTGTCCGTGCACCCCTGGCGGAGCCCGGAATGACAACGGCTCTGGCCCACCCGCCGGTGTTACACTAGTGTCACGGCGCAAAACTAAACGGGCATTGGTCTTGTGCCGACAAGGGAGAAGCCAGATGCGCCGCGCCATCACATTGCTGTCCGCAAGCCTGATCACGCTGTCGACGATCGGCATGGCCGCCGCGCAGAACGCCACGCCGCGCAACCTCATCCTCTTTATCCCCGACGGCCTGCGCGGCAGAATCGTGACGCCGCAGACCGCGCCCGCCATGGCGGAGCTGCGTGATAAGGGCGTCAACTTCAGGAATTCACATTCGCTGTTTCCGACCTTCACCATGGCCAACGGCTCGGCGATGGCGAGCGGGCATTATCTCGGCGACACCGGCACCTTCTCCAACACGATCTACACCGGCAAGCCCGTCGCGCACGCCAACAACACTGTGACGCCGTTCATCGAGGTCGACCCGGTATTGAAGGAAGTCGACGAGCAGTTCGGCGGCGACTACCTCAACGAAGAGACCATTCTGAAGATGGCGCGTGAAAAAGGCTTCAGCACCGCCGCCATCGGCAAGGTCGGCCCTACCCTGATCTTCGATCACACCGACTACGGCAAGAACACGATCGTGATCGATGACGCCACCGGCGGCAAGAACGGCGTTCCCATCTCCGACGAGATGAAGAATGCGCTGACCAAGGCCGGCCTGCCGACCACGACGCCGCCACGCGGCGACAACGGCAAGGCGGGCGACGCCAGGACGCCGGGCACCACGGTCGCCAATGTCGCGCAGCAGGCCTGGATGGCCGAGGTCGCTGCCAAGGTGGTGCTGCCGATGTTCAAGGCGCGTGCAAAGCCGTTCGTGCTGGTGTTCTGGTCGCGCGATCCCGACGGCAGCCAGCACAACACCGGCGACAGCCTCAACACCATCACGCCAGGGATCAACGGCCCGACCTCGATGGCCGGCATCAGGAATGCCGACGACAATCTCGCGCACATCCGCAAGGCGCTCGACGAGCTCGGGCTTGCGGCGAGCACCAATATCATCGTCTCCTCGGATCACGGCTTCTCCACCATCTCCAAGGAGAGCAAGACAAGCCCCGCGGCAAAGATCTCCTATGAGGACACGCCGAAGGATTTTCTGCCGATGGGCTTCCTCGCCATCGATCTGGCGAAAGCGCTGAACCTGCCGCTGTACGATCCGAACGACAGGAACGCGAAGGTCGCCGACAACGCCCATCCCAAGGCCGGCAACGGCCTGCTCGGCAAAAATCCCGAAAAGCCCGATGTCGTCGTCGCCACCAATGGCGGGTCGGACCTGATCTATCTGCCGAACAAGGACAGGAAGCTCGCCGAGCGCATCATCAAGGCGCTGCTGGAGCAGGACTATGTCAGCGGTCTCTTCGTCAATGACGAGCTTGGCCGCTTCCCCAGCACGCTGGCGATGTCGCAGCTCGGGCTGAAGGGCAAGGCGGTGACGCCGCATCCCTCCATCGTGGTCAACTTCCGCTCCTGGTCGGCGGGCTGCGAGGAGCCGACCAACTGCTCGGTGCAGATTGCGGACACCGTGCTGCGCCAGGGCCAGGGCATGCACGGCAGCTTCAGCCGCGGCGACACGCTGAACTTCGCCGCGGCGATCGGACCGGACTTCAAGGCCGGCTATGTCGATCCCCTGCCCGTCAGCAATGCCGATGTCGGCGCCACCGCCGCGAAACTGATGGGACTGACCCAGAAAGCAAAGGGCAACCTGATCGGCCGCGTCCTGACGGAGGCGATGCCGAACGGCGCGACGCCGAAGGCGTTCTCAGGCTCGCTGAAATCGCAGCCTTCCGCCAATGGCCTGCGCAGCGTGCTGCTGTTCCAGCGCGTCGGCACCCAGCGCTATTTCGCCGCCGCCGGCTTCCCCGGCCGCACGCTCGGGCTCGAGCCTGAGAAAACAAAAACGGCGGGGACGAAATAGCCCCGCCGTTCGAAATTCATTGAAGGTCGAATGATCTCACATCATCCCGATGTCGAGCACGTTGGGCAACTGCGACAGCGGCACGCTGGCAGCGCCGATGACGCTGGCGACGATCGACATCAGGGCGCGGTTGCTGCGGCGCTTGCCGCGCATCTGGCTTGCGATCCATTGCAGCGCCTCGGCGTTGCCCTTGATCGCGTGCGCCGGAGCCCAGCTTTCGATCCTGGTGTCCGGCGAAAGCGCCACCGTGCGCGGCGGCACGGCAAGGCCCGCTTCGGCCGCGGCGTGATGGGCAACCGCCTTGGTCAGGAGGTCGTCGAAGCGGCCGTCATCGGTGCGCTCGGCGGCAGCGTCATGAATTTCGAACAGCGCCTCGACTTCGGCGCGGCAAACGGGCTGGTGCTCGACGGCTGCGGCGGTGAGGATGCGCGCGCACCAGGCGGCATCATCGGTATCGAGCGCGCGGGAGAAGTGGATGCGGCCTTTGGTGGTGGGCCCTTCGCCGGTGATCACGCCATCGCGGACGATGGTCAGTGCATGAGCGGCGGTATTGCAGCAGGACGGCTCCGGCACGCCATTCGCGGCGGCCTTGGTACTCGGGGCGGACATAGGGAGACTTCTCAATTCCTTGTTCTCGGCCAGCTTTTCCATGCGGGCGTAAACGACTGGTTAACGATTCGAAACCGGCTTTTCGACATTCTTCGATGATTGCCGATTTGTCGCTATTGGCTCCTCTGCGGTTCAGGCCGGGCGTGATGAGGGCCATACAAGGCAAAAGCGGGGCAGAGGAGCTGACCGACGATGTTTCGCCGCAGGGGCGCAGTTCAAAAGAAGGTGTGCTAGAACCTTGCGCGGACGGAGAAGAATTTCATCTTCTACATCAAGGCGTTCCCTTAAGCCGCTGCCCCGCCTATACTCTGTCGGGACAAGATTCCCCTGTAACTAGAATGACATGAGGTCTAACCATGCCCCTCCCGATTGGCGCTACCGCCCCTGACTTCGAAGCCCAGACCACCGAAGGCAAGATCAAGTTCCACGACTGGATCGGGAACAGCTGGGCGATGCTTTTCTCGCATCCGAAGGATTTCACCCCGGTCTGCACCACCGAACTCGGCGCGCTCGCCAAGCTGAAGCCGGAATTCGACAAGCGCGGCGTCAAGCTGATGGGCCTGTCGGTGGATCCGGTGGATCGCCACGCCAAGTGGTCGGAGGACATCAAGGAGACGCAGGGCGCGGCTCCGAACTATCCGATGATCGGCGACACCGATTACAACGTCTCGAAGCTCTACGAGATGCTGCCCGCCTCGACGTCAGGCGATCCCCTCACCCGCACGCCGGCCGATAACCAGACCGTGCGCAACGTCTTCGTCATCGGCCCCGACAAGAAGATCAAGCTCGTCATGGTCTATCCGATGACGACGGGGCGAAATTTCCAGGAGATCCTGCGCTCGATCGACTCCCTGCAGATGACCGCCAAGCACCGCGTCGCGACGCCTTCCGACTGGAAGCCGGGCGAGGACGTCATCATCGCGGGCTCGGTGTCCGACGACGAGGCTAAGAAGATCTGGCCGCAGGGCTGGAAATCGCCGAAGCCGTACATCCGGATCGTGCCGCAACCGAAATGACGCGACGTCGTCGCGTCATCCCGGGGCGATGCAAAGCATCGAACCTCAGATGCGCCACCTGGACTTTGGGCACAAGCCAATTCGCAATCAACAACCCGGCGGTCGATGCGACCGCCGTCACCACCAACCCCTAGCTCACATCGCCCGTCGTAAATCGGTTTCAGCCGACGAAGGCTGGCCGGCTGCCGTTACGCCGCCCGCACGCCGCTGAGGAATTTGTCCACCTCAGCCTTCAGGTGCAGGCTCTCGCCGGACAGCGCCTGCGCCGCCTCGAACATGCGGCTCGAGGTCTCTCCCGTCTCGCCCGCGCCGCGCGCGACATTGCCGGCATTGACCGCGACGCTCGCGGTGCCGGTAGCGGCGGCACGGACGCTGTGGGCGATGTTCTTGGTGGCGGCGCTCTGCTGCTCCACCGCCGCCGAGATCGAGTTGGCGATCTCGCTGATGCGCTCGATGGTCTGGCCAATCGCCTTGATGGCCGCAACCGACTCCTCGGTCGCAATCTGCATGTTGCCGATCTGGCTGGAGATCTCCTCGGTCGCTTTCGCGGTCTGTCCGGCGAGGCTCTTGACCTCCTGGGCGACCACCGCAAAGCCGCGGCCGGCGTCGCCCGCGCGGGCGGCCTCGATGGTGGCGTTCAGCGCCAGCAGGTTGGTTTGCTCAGCGATCGAGGTGATCAGCTTCACCACATCGCCGATGCGTGTGCCGGCCTGCGACAGCTCGGTCATGCGCTGGTCGGTGGCCTCGGCCTGGCGGACGGCATCCGCCGTAATGCCGTTGGATTCCTGGACGCGCCGGGTGATCTCGGCAATCGAGCTCGACAGCTCGTCGGAGGCGGCGGCCGCGCTGCGGACATGCTCGGAAGCGATTTCCGAGGCGCTGGCGGACTTGCCGGAGAGTTCGGCGGTGGTACGCGCGGTCTCGGTGAGCTGGCGCGCGATGCGTTCGAACTCGCCGGAGGAATTCATGACCTTGTCGATGATGCCGCCGACGCCGGTCTGAAATTCATCGACGAAGCGGCGCAGCTCCGTCTTGCGCTGCTCGGCGGCGGCCGAGGCTGCAGCCGCCTGCTCGTTGCGCAGGCGCTGGCGCTCCTGTGCATTGTTCTTGAACACGGCGACAGTGCGGGCGATCTCGCCGATCTCGTCGTGGCGCTCCTCGCAATCGAGCGCAAGCTCGCTCTTGCCTTCCGCGATCGCGGTCAGCGAGGCCGTCACCGAGGTCAGGGGCCTGGTGATACGGCGCACGATCAGCATGGTAAGGATCATCACCAGCATGGCCGCGATGCCGGCCGCGATCGCCATGGTGCGCATCGCATGCGTGAGCATGTTCTCGAATTCGGCCATCGCAATGCCGACATAGAGGATTCCGATCACCTTCCCCGAGGCGTTCATCACGGGATAGTATGCGGTCATGTAGCTCTTGCTGAAGAGCACCGCAGGCCCCTTGTAGGCTTGGCCCTTACGCAAGAGCTGCTGGCCGGGGTGGTCGGGCGCGAGCTGGGTGCCGACGGCGCGTTCGCCGTTCTCCTTCTTCAGGTTGGTGGAGCGGCGGATAAACTGGTTGCTGGCGTCATCATATGCGAACAGCGTGGCATTACCGCCGGCGTAGGACACGGCGCGATCAACGATCGTATGGTCCTTGAACTCAGGCATCTTGGCCATTTCGGCCTTGCTGACCACGCCGTTGCTGATGGCGATTCTGGCCTCCGGATAGGCCTCGGTAAAAGCCAGCGCCAGCGCGCGCAGATTGTCCTCGATGTCGCGATAGGCCCGCTCGTTGAATTCCGACGACAACGACCAATAGGCGGCGCCGATGACGAGGCCGGTATTCAATGCGATCAGCAGGACCGCGCAGACGACGGCCTTGGTACCGAGCTTGAGCTTGAGCGACGGCATGATTTTCCCCGAATGCATGTCGGCCATGCAGAAGTCTATGAAATTTCATCGTTTTTCTTTACCAATGCATTAACGAACACAACCCACAGGAAATGCTGGGAAATTCATTGCGCGCATGACGTGCGCTTGCCCGACCACCGCCTGCTTCGCGACGGCAGGGTTACTCATCCCGTCCTGCGGCGTTCGCAGTCAGGAGGTACGCCGATTGACCAGAAACACCGCGGCGGCGCAGGCAACCATGCCGGTTATCGCTACCGCATCGAGCCGCTCGTCGAACAGGAAATACGCCATCACCGACGTCACCGCCGGCACCAGGTAAAACAGGCTCGCCACCGACGTCGCCGCCTGATGGCGGATCAACCAGTACAGCAGGCCAATCGATCCGATCGACAGCACCACGGCGAGCCAGCCCAGCGCGAGAACGAACTCGGCGGTCCAGTGCACCGTGCGGCTCTCGAACAGGAATGCACCTATCGTGAAGAGCACCGCGACCGCCGCGAACTGCACGAGGTTGCCGCTGCGCCAGTCGATACGGCTGCAATAGTGCCGCTGATAGAGGGTGCCGAGCGTGATGCTGACCAGCGAGACCGCGGAGGCAAACCAGCCCCAGCCGGCCTGCCCGCCCATCGGCCGGTCGTGCAGAATCAATGCGACGCCTGCGAGCCCGAGCGTGAGCCCGCCCCATTGCAGCGGCGTGACGCGCTCGCCAAGCCAGCGATTGGCAATGGTCGAGGTCAGAATCGGCTGCAGGCCTGGCATCAGCGCCGAGAGGCCGGCCGGAATCGACAGCGAGATCGCGACCGCCGTGCCGCCGAGATAGAATCCGTGCACCAAAATGCCGGCGACGATGCTGTGGCCGATCTCGCGGCGATCAGGCCAGGCCGGACGAACGACGGCGCAGATGAGCGCCATCAGCACCACGACGACCGCCATGCGGATCGCAAGATAGGTCAAGGGGTCGGCATTGTGGATGACGTATTTTGTGCCGACGAAGCCGGTGCTCCACAGCACGACGAAAATCGCCGGCGCCGCGCGCGCGGCGAATTTGTCGAAATCCTTCGTCATTTGCCGCGCACTACTGCCCAATCATATGCTATGCGGCAACAGAAATCGCTGAAGGGCCGACCGCCCGTTATCACATAGCGACCCGCAAGACCCGCAAGAAGAGGATACGCCATGGACGTACGCGCCGCCGTCGCTACAGCAGCAGGCAAGCCGCTGGAAATCACCACCGTTCAGCTCGAAGGCCCCCGCGACGGCGAAGTGATGGTCGAGATCAAGGCGACCGGCATCTGCCACACCGACGAATTCACTCTCTCCGGCGCCGATCCCGAAGGCCTGTTCCCGGCGATCCTCGGCCATGAGGGCGCGGGCGTCGTCGTCGATGTCGGCAAGGGTGTGACATCCGTGAAGAAAGGCGACCATGTCATTCCGCTCTATACGCCGGAATGCCGGCAGTGTCCGTCGTGCCTGTCGCGCAAGACCAATCTCTGCACCGCTATCCGCGCGACGCAAGGCCAGGGCCTGATGCCCGACGGCACGTCGCGATTCTCGATGGGCGGCAAGCCGATCCACCACTACATGGGCACGTCGACCTTCGCCAATTTCACCGTGCTGCCCGAGATCGCGGTGGCAAAGATCCGCGCGGACGCGCCGTTCGACAAGGTCTGCTACATCGGCTGCGGCGTCACGACAGGGATCGGCGCCGTCATCAACACTGCGAAGGTCGAGGAAGGCGCCAAGGCGATCGTGTTCGGTCTCGGCGGCATCGGCCTCAACGTGATCCAGGGGCTGCGGCTCGCCGGCGCCGACATGATCATCGGCGTCGACATCAACCCCGACCGCAAGGCCTGGGGCGAACGCTTCGGCATGACCCACTTCGTCAACCCGAAGGATGTCGGCAAGGACCTCGTCCCTCACCTCGTCAACATGACCAAGGCGGGAGCCGATCAGATCGGCGGCGCCGACTACACCTTCGACTGCACCGGCAACGTCACCGTGATGCGCCAGGCACTGGAATCCTGTCATCGCGGCTGGGGCCAGTCCATCGTCATCGGCGTCGCGCCCGCAGGCGCCGAGATTTCAACGCGGCCGTTCCAGCTCGTCACCGGGCGAGTCTGGAAAGGCACCGCCTTCGGCGGCGCGCGCGGCCGCACCGACGTGCCGAAGATCGTCGACTGGTACATGCAGGGCAAGATCCAGATCGACCCGATGATCACGCATGTGATGCCACTGGCAAAGATCAACGACGCGTTCGAGTTGATGAAGCGCGGCGAGTCGATCCGCGGCGTGGTGACGTTCTAGCACACGTTGGTAGTGCACACGGATTCGGTCGTCATACCCCGCGAAAGCGGGGTATCCAGTACGCTGCGGCTTCTCGATTCAGCTATAAACGTCTCTGGAATACTAGATCGCCCGGTCAAGCCGGGCGATGACACCGGCTCACCACTCTTCCGGACAGGGATCGACGATCTTCCAGAGCTCGACGCCGTTCTTGATCTTCTTCATCTCGGTGGTGAGTCCGCCATTGCGGCGGATCCAGTCCTTCACCGTGTCGGGGTAGTAGGACATCAGGTCCGAGGTGCCTTCGGCGCTGGTGACCTTGATGCCGAAGGTGAAGGCCTTGTCGTAATAGGCCTGGTGAAAACCGAGGCTCGCCTTCGGCGTCACACAGACCTTGTTCATCGGCACGATGCCGAACACCAGCGTGCAGGCGGAATTGCAGATGCCGTCGATGATGACGCGCTCGCCGCGTTCGCGGATGCGCTTGTACTTGGCCTTGTATTCCTCGACATAGCCGCCGTGGTCGCGCGTGATGTGAAGGTCGGCGCGCGCCGGGCCTGCGGCAATGGCGAAGACGGCAATCAGGGCAAGAAGCGTGATGCGCATGGGCAAAGCGGGTACCGGGACAGCCTTCTGAAACGAGAAATTGCCAGTCCAGCACGGGACCAAGCCCCAAGACTCTGGCGGGACTGTGTTGGGAATTCGTTAAGTATCCCAAACGAGAGGAAAAATCGCCCCTGTGACCATTTTTCCGCACTTTCGGGCGCAATTTGCGTAAGATGGAGCCCGGATCGGCCCAAAAAGATCCCCGTATGGGCGGGGGGATAGCGGAGTATCGTGATGAGGAAATTAAAGCTTTTCGCCGCCGCCGGCTTGCTGGCGACCACCGCCATCGCCCCCACCCTGGCCGACGAGGCCCCCCGCCGCCATTACCATCACCGGCACGTCCAGCCGCTGCCCTACCCGATCAGCTACCTGCACAATTACGGCCCCGGCCCAATGCCCGGCACCTTCGCCTATTACGATGGCCCGGCCACCGTGAAATGCTACCAGGGCGCCGCCGCCTATCTGGGCCAGGACCGCCGCCGCCACCCCTGCTACTGAGTGAGCTGCGTCTAGCAGGGTCTTGCCGGTTCTGCTAAGCGACCGGTCACGCGCTCGTAGCTCAGCTGGATAGAGCATCGGATTTCGATTCCGAGGGTCGGAGGTTCGAATCCTTCCGAGCGCGCCACTCAACGCTTGTCCAGCCCGCTTAGCCACCGCCCGGACGCGACCCATCCGAGGTCACGGGAAAGCATCGCCTGCTTCGAAATGGGCCTTCGCTTGAGGCCGCGAGCAAGACTAAACTGCACCCGATGCACACACTTCTTTTGCTGGCAGCTTTGGCCTGCCAACCGGGTGAACGCCTACTGGACCTCAGCGGCAAGCTGCCGCCCGGACTGCAGTCCTTGGACCTGGTAGTCACGGTCGAGCCGTTCTATGCAAGGATCTACGTCTACGAGGCTGGCTTTCCCGACAGCTTTCAACAGTGCTGCAGCAACAAGCGGACGTCGGTGCTTAAAGTGCCCGTGGGAAGCGGTCGATTCTGCGTCCGGCAGAGCCACCCCGGCATGAAGTGGAAAATCAGGGGAACGCTCAAGGGCGCCATTGAGCTATAAATTTTCTGGTGTTCACGTACCCGGCAGCGGCATCGCCGCCGGGTACGTGGGCGCCCCCCACCGTGACGCAGGTCCGATTCTAGGTCGCCCAAATCGATCACACCGTGAATGAGGTCGGTGCCGGAACCGTGACCAAGCGATCAACTCATTGGTCTGCAACGATTTTTGAGCGCGCATCCATGGCCGGCAGACGGTTCCCGATGAAACAATTTTCCTGATCCGACGAAAAACTCTGGAAACAACTGGAGCGTTATCGTGACGCCAACAAAAACAGGTGGCGTCATGGATCTCGTAGCAGCGTTCCTTGCACTGGTGAGCCTTGGTGTGTTTGCGGCCCATACCCTGGACGCGCTCCGCACCGGTTAGCGCGCAGCCCACAGCTTGACACTCCGCTCGACCCGACCCTAGCCTTGCGCTTGGGTCGGCTAGGCGACCTACGGGCCTCGTAAAGGGTTCAACCCACCTTTTCAGCACTTCAAGCTGACTTCCCTTCTTTCTGCCCGAGAATTGCGGTCGCCGGGCGCTTGGAAAGAAGGTGTCCCATGCCGCAGGCATTGCCCGCGAATCCCGATCTTGACTGGTTGAAGAAGGCCGCGAAGAAGCGGCTCGCCGAACTGCGCGTTCGTGCGCCCGACGCAAAGCTGCATCAGGCGCAGTTCTCCATCGCTAATCGACTACGGCTTCAAGAGCTGGCGCGCGCTGAAGGCGCATGTCGACGAGCGCAACGGCGTGGCCGACGGACGCGAGGGCGTCTTTGCAGCCGCCCGCAACGGCGACGTCGAGGCGGTGCAACACGCCTTCGCCGCCGGCTTTGACCCGGCGACGCAGGATCGCGATGGACGCACGGTCTACCAGATCGCCAAGGAGATGCGTCACGCCGCCATCGAGCTGCTGGCGCAGCACATCCAGGGCGGCCAGCTCTATTCGGAGGCCGAACAGGACAAGGTGCAGGCTATCGTCACCGCCGCGCAGTCGGGCGACGTCGCCGCGTTGCGCGAACGGCTCGACGCCAATCCGGAGCTAATCGACGCGCTCGGCGGGCGCGGATTGCAGAAAGCGACCCCGCTGCATCTGGCCACGCTGCGCAACAATCACGCCGCCATACGTCTGCTGATCGAGCGCGGCGCTGATCTCAGCAAGCGCGATTTCCCGGACAATGCCGCGCCACTGCATTTCGCAGCCGCGCATGGCGACCTGGAAACGCTTCGGCTGCTGGTCGAGGCCGGCGCCGACATCGACCATGGCGATGACCACGGCGTCGGCGTGCTGGGATGGGCGACCTGCTTCCAGCAGATCCGCCATGACGTCGTCACCTACCTGCTGGATCGCGGCGCCACGCTCAACGTATGGACTGCGAGCGCGCTCGACCGGCCGAATGAGCTGCGGGAGATGATCGCGAAAGACCCCGGCCTGCTTGTTGCGCGCATGAGCCGCAACCAGCACCGGCGAACGCCGCTACATCACGCCGCAGCCAAGAACAGGCTGCAGATGGTTCAGCTACTGCTCGAGCTCGGTGCCGATCCGAACGCGACCGACGCCACGGGCGCGACGGCTCTCACGACCGCCTCCCAGGAACGCGCCGATCCCGCCGTGATATCAGTACTTGCGACCGCCGGAGCGAAGCTCGACCTGCTGACCGCGATCAACACCTCGCGCTTTGACGAAGCGGAGGCGATGGTGCGCGAAAATCCCGCTCGCATCGGCGCCGATGGCGCCGACACCATTTCATTGCACCTTGCGGTCAGCAAGAACAACCTGACCGCGCTGCGCTGGCTGCTTGCGCACGGCGTCGCCGTCAACGCCAAGCGCGTGATGTGGGACTGCAACAGTACCGCGCTGCACATGACCGTCGAGAGCGGCGCAATGGACATCGCACGACAACTGCTCGAAGCCGGCGCCGACCCGAACATCCGTGACGACAAGTTCGAGGCGACCGCGCTGGGATGGGCGGAGTTCTTCGGCAAGGCCGACTTCATCGAGCTCATCCGCGAGAAAGGCGGCGTGCGCTAGCGGCGGCACGCATCAGCGTGCACGAAGAAGGCTCCGCCTGCGTGGCGCGCCCCCAGCCGGCCAAAGAATCACCCTCCGGTTGTTTGATGGCACTTCGACTAGGTCTACGTTAAGGCCTTTGACGGAGGCTCATTTGAGAAAGATTATAATCCTAGCGGTGATTTCCCTGTCCATCGCGCCAACTGCCCGCGCGCAGAAACTGGTGGACCCTTCCCAAGTGGCGCCCGAATACCGGGAGGCCGCCGAGAAGCGGCGGGCCGAGCAATTGCGGCAGCGCGAATGCGGTCGAAAGGCAGACGCTGACAGGGTGCTGCCGCGCGACCGCACGGCATACCTCAATCACTGCCTGGAGGCCGAGGCCGCCAAGTAGTAAGCCGCGCTGTGCGATCGCCGCCGCGCCGCCTGCACTAGGCGGCACCTACTGCCATGGCTGGTTGAAAATCTTCCTCAGGCCAGCGCCTGCGTGACGCGGTCGCCAACATGGCAAAGGGGACGCCATCCCGATGAATGGCGCCCCCTCTCGGCTCGCTACGATCAATCGCAGATGCGCTTGCGCACCTCGACCCTCTCGCCAAGGCGATTGGTCCGGTACGTAATCACAGTCCGGCACTCACTGTTGTCGCGGTAGTAGCCATGGGGCCGGTCCGGCCCGACATAGGCGCCGCCCGGGCCAACGCCAAACTCGACGGCGTTGGCCGTGCCGACTGTTCCAGCAGTCAGCGTTATTAGCGCGGCGAGCGCCAGGATGTATCGCTTGATAGGCACCTCCTCTCAGTAACGCATTGGGCCAATCGACGGCACTCCGATACGTGCCGCCTCGCATATTCGCGCCACGCATTGCGGCGCTGCCGGCATTGCAGGGCCTGCGCAACGCGAGGTATTTCTCCCTCTGTTTCCCCGGCGGAACTCCAGCTAAACTCTAATCGATGTCGCCGGAAAAGCCTGGAAATCAATGGTCCGCTCCATCGCCGCCTTGCTCGCTTTGCTCTGGACATCGCCGGTCGCGACAGAGACCACCGAGGTACGCGGACGCGGCACGGTCGATCTCGCGCCGTTTGCCTGCACCGATACGCCGCGCAGCACGGTCGTGCAGCGTGTCTGCTACGACGAGGCCAACCATCATCTGCTGGTGAAAGCCGGCGGCATTTATTCGGAGTATTGCCGCCTGCCCGCCGCGACGTTCGAAGCCTTGGCGGTCGCGCCATCGATGGGCCAGTTTTTTCGGCAGCGCATCGCAGCGGCAGCGACGCAATTTGCCTGCGAGGGCGCAAACTGAAAAGGCCGCACGAGGTGCGGCCTTCCATCAGAATCGGATTTTCAGCCTACCAGGTGCTGGTGCCGAAGAAGCCATAGCGGGCGATCCGCATCGGCTGGCCCGGGCCCTTGGCGGTCTTGCGCTTCTTCGCCACCGTCGCGTCAGCCTTCTTCGGCTCGACAGGAACGAACTGGGCAAAGGTCTCGCGCACGCGCGCCTTCGGCGTCATCTCCGGCGCCGGCTCCGGACCCGGAAGCGCGGCCTGCACGGTCGGTGCGCTCTGGGGCTGCGCGACACTGGGAGCGTTGGCCAGCTGGGTAGTGTCGAACACGACCCGCTCGGGCCACTTCTGCTCGGAACGGATGCGCAGGGTGGACTTGTCGACCGTTCCGGCGCTGTGGACGCGGTTATCCGCCGCCGCCTTGGGCGAGAAGAAATCGAACGCAAACAGCAGCGCCATCAGGGCACCGCCGACAAACAAAAAATATCGAGCCAGGGGCATCATTTAGGTCACCGCTTGCTACCGCGAACTGCGCGGATCCACCTGCCCAACCGGCCGGTATGCCAGTTAGTCCGGGGGTGCGGGGCATGGTTCAACAGGGGTGGTAACTTTTTCGGGAGAGCCGGACGCCCTGGCCGCTGCAATGCGGAATCGGGGTTAAACCCGGCTTGCCGCGACCAGCGCACATTTAGCTTTGTCCGCGTTAACGTTGACAAAGCCGACATGGACCCGGGTGAAGGTCTTGCGGCTCTTCATCCCTACCGCCTCGCCGATCACGCGCTTACGGTCGGTCAGATGACTGCCGTCCCGGCGGGTGAAGGCGCAGGCGATCTCGATGTCCTTGACCGCATAGTCGTTGGCATTGCGCAGCGTGAAGGTGACGAGCGCCTTCGAGCCAAGGCCGCCGCGACGCCAGGACTGCGAGGAAATCTTCAGGCCATCGAGCGGCGAGGCTGCCGGCCCTTCCGCGGCGGTCGTGGAAGGCTGGGCCGCATCCGGGCTGGCCGGCGCCACCGCCGGGGTCGGCGTTGCCGCCTCATCGGCCGGCTGGACGACGGCAGCCCTGATGGGCACGGGCTTGTCCTCGGCGTCGAGGGCATCGACGAGCGTAGGCCACATCACCCAGATCAAGCTGCCTGCGATTACGACCGCCGCAAGACCGGCGCCCAAGCTGGCAATTGACCGCGCGCGCCTCGTCATAGCCAACCTCCCGCCGGATGCAGCCGGCGAATCAAAAAGCCGTAGCGGCTTGCACCCTACGGCTCTCAGGGAGGAGAGCCGCTTCGGGTTCGCCACCGCGTGCTCAACGCCTCACGACCCGTTTGGTTGCATAGCGCCACGGCAATATTGCGACGCTCGCAGACCGCAAAGCATGGCACTGCCGAGGTGCCGCCGCTAGATTTGCGCGACAACGATCAACAATCCGGGTGGAAGCAAAGGAGACCACGATGCCTGTTGTGACCTGGGACCATGTTCATTTGCGCAGCCCCGATCCCGAGGCGACCGCGGCCTGGCTGCGCGATATTCTCGGCGGCGAGATCGTGCGCGGCCCGGGCCGCATCGACGTCAAGCTCGGCGGCGCCAATGTCTTCATCGCTCCTGTTGCGGCCGGCGACGGCGTCCACGCCCCGCCGGTGACGCCCTATCAGGGGCTCGATCATTTCGGCCTCACCGTGAAGGATATCGACGTGGTCGCGGCCGAGATCAAAGCCAAGGGCGTCGAGTTCACGAAGGAGCCGACCACCGTCCGTCCCGGCGTGCGCATCTGCTTCCTGCGCGGCCCGCAGGGCATCTCGATCGAGCTGCTCGAACGCGACAAGAAGTACGCTTGACTGTTTTGTGACGCCGCGTCTGACCCTCATGGCGAGGAGCGCGGTAAGCGTGTCTCGAACCATGAGGCCGCAGACGGGCCACATCCTTCGAGATGGCGGGCCAGCTCGATTTCGTCGCCCGGGCGGCTCCATCACTGTCGGCCGACAAATCTGCCGCGTTGCACCACCCGCCATGCTTTGGCATAAATATAGCAGCCGGCAGCCGATGGGCGACGGAGGCCGGCACTGGGACGTGATGAAAAACGGGCTGTATTCGATCCACGTCACCCTGCTTGACGGACGCGTCGGCAAGGGGAGTGGAGTGATTCTGTTCCGCGACGGACAGATCCTCGGCGGCGACGCCTATTTGTTTTACACCGGCAGCTACACGGTGAAGGACAACACCTTCAAGGGCGAGGTGCTGGTGCAACGGCATACCACGCCGCACCCGAACGACAATCCTTTGTTCGGCGGCCCTGCTCCGGTCGGCATCGGCGTTTCCGGCACCTTCACCGACACCCGCGGCGTGATGAACGGCACTGCGCTGGTCGGCAAGGCCAGCCAGATTTTTGGCGCGACGTTGCACAAGCTCGCGGACATCAACTAGCGCGTTTGGCCAGCGCATTCTTTTACGGGTTATTCCGCCGCGAGTTCCACGGGCGCAACGCGCGGCAAGATCATCTGGATGCGCGTGCCCCCGCCGGGCGCGGAGTCCAGATCAAGCCGGCCGCCGAGGCGGGTGGTCACGATGCTGTAGACGATGTGAAGGCCGAGGCCCGTGCCGCCCTGATCGCGCCGCGTAGTGAAGAAGGGATCGAAGGCGCGGCGGCGCACGTCGATGCTCATGCCCACGCCATTGTCGGAGAACAACACCTCGACATTGTCCCTGCCTGACTCCCTCACCTGGATATCTACCGTGCCGGCGCGCCCATCCGGAAAGGCGTGCGCCACTGCATTGAGGAACAGGTTGGTGAGCACCTGCCCGTAAGGGCCGGGATAGCTGTCCATGGAGAGATTGGGCTGGCACTCCACGTTGAGCGTGAGGTTGTGCTTGCGCAGGCCCGGGCGCAGGCTCATCACCACCTGCTCGGTGAGATCGCCGAGGTCAAACACGCGCTTGTCGGAATAGTTGCGGTCGGCGGCGACCTGCTTGAACGACTGGATCAGTTCGGCGGCGCGGTTGAGATTGGCGACGAGCTGCGAGGACGCGTCGCGGCTGGTGTCGAGAAATTCGTTCAGACTCGAGCGGCGCAATTCGCCGCGCGTCACTTCCGCGGCGAAATTGGCGGTCTTGCGCTCCAGCGCCGAGGCCACCGTCAAGCTGATGCCGACGGGATTGTTGACCTCGTGCGCGACGCCCGCGACCAGGCGGCCGAGGGCTGCGAGCTTTTCCGCCTCGATCAGCGAATTCTGGGTTTCGCGCAGGTTGCGCAGCGCGGCTTCCGCAGCGTCACGCGCCTTTCGCATTTCCTGCTCGCCGCGCTTGCGCTCGCCGATGTCGAGCGCGACGGTGACGATGTTCTCGATCTCGCCGTCGGCATCGAGCAACGGAAGCTTGTTGACCAGCCATTGCCGCATGTTGCCGGCGGAGTCCTCGTATTCCTCCTCGTAGAAGCCAAGCTCCCTGCCCGCCGACAGCACCCGCTTGTCATGCTCATCCGTCTTCATCGCGCCGTAGCGCGACATCAGCTCGCTGGTGGTGCGGCCGATCGCGTCCTGCGGCTCGATGCCGAAAATGCCGGCCATGTAGCGGTTCATCAGCACATAGCGCAGTTTTCTGTCCTTGACGTTGATGACCGCCGGCACGGTGTCGATCACCTGTTGCAGCAATCGCCTGCCTTCTGCGATCACGTCTTCGGCGCGCTTCTCTTCGGTGATGTCGCGCACCACGCCTTCGTAGCGGATGATCTCGCCGGCCTCGTTGCGCACGGCGCCAGCGGAGTCCGACAGCCACAGCACCGTTCCGTCGCGAGCGCGGGCCTGATACTCGAACTCGCGCACCATGCCGTCGCGCTGCATCAGCCGCTGATATTCGTCGCGTGCGGATTTGTGCAGATAGACGCTCTCGGCGACATTGTTGATGCCTGCGATCAGTTCCTTCGGGCTGCCGTAGCCCATGATGCGCGCCAGTGCGGGATTGGCGTCGATCAGATCGCCACGGGGCGTCGTCACATAGATGCCGTCGACGGAGGATTCGAACAGCTTGCGATAGCTCTCCTCGGCCATGCGCTGTTCGGCGAGCGCGCGCACCGCAGCCTCGCGCGCCGTGTCCGCGTCCACCAGGGTCTGGCGAAACACCTCGGCGGCCCGCGCGATGTCGCCGATCTCGTTGTCGACGTCGGCCGCGGGAATCGGGACGTTCTTCTCACCGCCCGCCACCGAGCGGATCGCGGTCGCAATCCGCGCCAGCGGGCGCACGGTGCGGCGCACCACCAGTGCCGCCGCGAACAGGCCGATCAGCACGCCCATGCTGCCGAGCACGATGCTCTGCCATTTGGCCTCCGCCAGCGTGCGGGCGAAATCCCGCGCCAGCACATGGCCGCGCCGCGCACTGACCTCACGCAACAGTTCCGTGACGCGCTGGATCAGCCGGCCTTCGGTGCCCAGCACCTCCCTGTCGATCTCGGCGATCTGCCGCTCGCGAACCGCAATCGCGACAACCGCGTCGGCAAAATCGTTGGCGGCCGCGCGCAGTTTCGCATCGTCAATCGTCAGCGAGCGCATCTCATGCGCGGCAACCTCGGCGGCCGAAGGATTGTGCGCCAGCAGCGCTGCGGAGATGCGGTTCTGCAGCTGGAGCAGACTGGTGGTGACTGCAGGATCCGTGTTCCCGGCAATCGCCGCGTTGAACCTGTCGCGCAGCGGCGCCAGGCCGACGATAAGGTCGGCGCGCCGATTGATCAGCGCGGAAATCCGTTCGATACCCGAGCGATAGGTCGAAAGGCGCTCGGTGACGCCGTCGATCATATCCTGCTGCTCAGGCGCGAGCTCAAGGCGGGTCTTTTTCAAGACGTCGCTCAGCGCAGTGGTGGCCTCCGCGATCTGGGTCGACTGGTTGCCAGGCTCGGTGACGAAATCGCGCGCAGCAAGCCGCAGCTCGTTCATGCGCCGGTCGATGTCTTCAGCGAGGTCGCCGACGGCCTGCAGCCGCCGCAGCTCGGTAAAGGTCTGGTCGATGTGGCGGATGGCAATTACACTGGCCGCCCCGGTCACGACAATCACCGCCAGCACCAGCATGAAGCTGCCGAAGGTCATCTGGCCGATCGAGAGCGAGCGCACCCGGTTATTCGGCGGATTCGGCGGCGTTTCGGCAGGCATGTGGTTGGGACCGGTCTCCAGGCGGTCCTAATATACGACGTCTTCTGCGGCGGGGAACATATTGAAATTTGTCATAAATCCGACCAGGGCCCAGGGCTCTGGGCCGTACGGTTGCAGCCTCAGTCGGCGGTAATCCCCGCCTCCTTGACCACCTTGGCCCACAAGGGCCGCGTCCGACTTGATAATGTCGCCAAAGCCGCGCTCTTCGCCTCGCAGCCAGCCGTGTCGAGCTTTTGCTGGACCTCCGGTGTAGCCAGCGCTGCCTCCAGGGCCGCGCTGATCCTGGTTATCACCGGCTCCGGCGTACCTGACGGCACCCTACCCGCAGTCTCGTCATGGCCGGGCCTGCCCGGGCATGAAACAAGAATCTCGCTTGCCTCAGCCGAGCGCACCCACCTCGAACACGTCGCCGTCATAGCCCGCCTCCAGAGGGATGCGGAGCTGGCGGCCGGTGGCAGTCTTGGTCATGACGGGGGTGACTGCGACAACGTCCTTGCCGCGGCTGTCGTCGAGCGCGGCCGCCACGCTGCCCTGCTTGCCGAGCTTGATCAGGTTGCGGGTGGTCGGGAACGGCAGCTTGAAGCGGCCGGTCTCGCCGCCTTCCAGCGCCTCACGCGGCGACACCCAGATCGAATCGGTGGATTCCTTGCCGTCATGGGCGCCAAGCTGGTCCGGCGGCGCGGCGGCGAGATAGAACCAGGTGTCGAAGCGTTTCGGCATGCCTTCCGGCGTGATCCAGTGCGCATAGGGCATGAGCGCGTCGAGCGCGAGCTGCATGCCGCTGTCGGTCAAGGCCTTCAGGAAGGTGGTCTTGCGATCATTCAGGTCGGCGCGATAGGCGACCTCGATCTCGCTGGCACGCCCGGCATCGACCAGTGTCGTCGAGCCTTTCGGTCGCGCGAGCAGAATGCCGCTTTCCTCGAAGGTCTCGCGGATTGCAGCGATCCGAAAGCCGAGTGCGTCGGCACCAAGGCCCTCGCCGCCGGAAAAAAGCTCGGGCTCCGCCGCAATGTCCATGTCGTTCTTGTCGACGCTGCCGCCCGGGAAGACCAGCGCACCGGAATTGAACTCGATCTGATGGTGGCGCACCATCATGAAGACCTCGATCTCCTTCGCCGTCTTGCTGTCGCGGAGAAGCAGCACGGTCGACGCCAGACGCGGATTGACGACTTCAGCCATAGACACTCCTTGAGACCTCATCCTGAGGAGCGGCCTTCAGGCCGCGTCTCGAAGGATGAATGGCACGATCGGGACCTTATGGTTCCCCCGGCGATACGAAGCATCGTCCGGAGCGCGCGAAGACGCGCTCCTCACCATGAGGAACTTCTAGCCCGCCGCACTTGATTGCGGTTGCAGATTGGCGCGGCGGTCGTAACGCGCCACCCGCGATAGCAGATAATCGACTTCCGCTTTCGCGGTCGCCGTGATGGTCGCGCCGGGCTTGCGCTGCGCGCTGGAAGCGATAATGCCCCGCTTCTGCAACACGTATTTGCGCACGGACAGGCCCGCGCCCGGCTGCTGCTCATAGCGGATCAGCGGCAGATGTGCGTCGAACAGGTCATGGGCGGCGTCGCGCTTGCCCTCCTTCGAGAGCTTCACAACATCGATCAAGAGTTCCGGGAAGGCATAGCCGGTCATCGCACCATCGGCGCCGCGCTCCATCTCGAAATCGAGGAACAAGCCACCATTGCCGACGAGGATGGAGAGCTCGCGCAGCGAACCGTCCTTCTGGAAATTGCGCAGGGTGGAGATCTTCTCCAAGCCCGGCCAGTCCTCATGCTTGAGCATCACGCAGGAGGGACTGTCCATCACGATCTTGCGGATCACCGCCGGCGTGAAGATCACCGAAAGCGTCAGCGGATAATCCTGCAGCACCCAGGGAATGTCCTCGCCGATCGCTTCCTGCGCCTGCTTGAAGTAGCCGGTGATCTGGTCATCGGTCCGCAAGGATGGCGGCGGGGCGATCATGACGCCGGCCGCGCCCGCATCCATCGAGGCCTTCGCCAGCGAGCGCATCGAGGCAAACCCCGGCGCGGAGACGCCGACGATCACCTGCATGTTCTTGGCGCGCTTGACGAAGCGGACCGCCACCTGCTCGGCCTCGGCCGCATCCAGCTTCGGCGCCTCGCCGAGGATGCCGAGCACGGTGACGCCGTCGCAGCCGACCGAGGCATAGAAATCGGTGAGCTTGTCGATCGACTTCTCGTCGATACGGCCGTCGTCATGGAACGGAGTCGGAGCGATAGCGAAGGTGCCTGCGGCCTTTGCGGTGAGCTTTGTCATGTGTACCTCTTTCCTTTTCGTCATTCCGGGACGCGCCCTTGGGCGCGGGCCCGGAATCCATACTCCCGATCGTGGTTATGGATTCCGGGCTCGCGCTTCGCGCGCCCCGGAATGACAACCACTAGAACCTTCGCGCACCCATCTTGACCTGTTCCTCGGAGAAGAAGATCTCCTTGGCATGGGTGACGATGTCTTCGGCCTTCCAGCCCGTGAACGGCGGCTTCCAGCCTTCCATCTCCATCATCCGCATCTCGCGCACGCCACGGGGCCCGGAGACGCCGAGAACCTTGCCGGTCTGATCGCCGGAGAGGTCCGAGACCATGTATAGCACGGCCGGCGCGATTCCATCCGGCCCCAGCGCCGCACCGGGATTCTCCTTATAACGGGGCAAGTCCGCGGTCATGCGGGTCAGCGCGCCCGGGGCGAGCGTCCAGATCCGGATATTGTACTTGCGGCCCTCGATGGCCAGCACGTTGGAAAGGCCCCAAATACCGCCCTTGGCGGCGCCGTAGTTGCTTTGGCCGAAATTGCCGATCAGGCCCGAGGTCGAGGAGGTGTTGACGATGACGCCGCCGCCATTCTCGCGCATCCATTTGAACACCGGCTGGGTGCAGCAGAAGGTGCCTTTCAGATGCACCTTCATCACCTTGTCCCAGTTGGCTTCCTTGGCCTTGGCGAAAGTCTCGTCGAGCAGGATGCCGGCATTGTTCACGAGGATGTCGGCGCGGCCGAAATTCCTGATGGCGTCATCGAACACCGACTGGCCTCCGGCCATGGTCGAGATGTCAGCGCCGTTGGCCACCGCACGGCCGCCATCCGCCTTGATCTCGTCGACTACCTTCTGCGCCATCGACTTGTCGGAACCGGAGCCGTCGCGTGGGCCCCCGAGGTCGTTGACGACGACGGCCGCGCCCTCGCGCGCGAACAGTTTTGCGTATGCCTCACCGAGCCCGCCACCGGCGCCGGTGATGATGGCAACTTTGCCGTCGAGCAATCCCATCGTGCTTCTCCCTTTTCCCGTCATTCCGGGGCAGCCCGCAGGGCTGAACCCGGAATCCAGAGATTGTTGATCGAGATTCTATGGTGCGCAATTGCGCACCATAGTTCGCGCTGATGCGCGCCCCGGAATGACATCAGGCCAGCACCGTCCTGCCGCTCTTGATGACGGTGACGCCCCTCGCCCTCACCTTGGCCTCGAATGAAATCACGTTGCCGTCCTTCCACATCTCCATGGTGACGGTTTCGCCTGGATAGACCGGCGAAGAAAACCGCACGGCGTGCTGCTTGAAGGCGGCTGGATCGTAATCGGCATAGGTCTGCAGCACGCCGCGGCAGGTGATGCCGTAGGTGCACATGCCGTGCAAGATCGGCCGGGGAAAACCGGCCTTCTTGGCAAATTCCGGATCGGAGTGCAGCGGATTGCGGTCGCCGCAGAGGCGGTAAATCAGGGCTTGATCCGGACGGGTTGGAATGTCGACCGTCCTGTCCGGCGCGTGCGACGGCATCTTGTGCGGCTCGGGCTGCGCCAAGTTCGGTCCGCCAAATCCACCGTCGCCGCGGGCGAAGCGCGAAGCGACGAGCGTGGCAAGCTTCTCGCCCTTTTCATTCTTCAGGACGGTCTGATGGCTGATCACCACGCCCTTGTCCTTGCCCTTGTCGAAGACCTCGCGCACCGACGAATCCGCCGTGATATGGGCTGCTGTCGCCAGCGGCTGGTGGAAAGTAATGTCGCGCTCACCATCCACGACCAGCACACGATTGAGATTCATTTCGCCTGGCCCGGCCCCCCAGGCCGCGACCGAGGCAAAGGTCGGGACCACCTTGAGCGGACGCGGCGTTGCCGTGGCCTCATTGACGAAGGCGAGTTCCTTTTCGTCCATGGGATCGGCGCCCATTCCGATGCCGTAGGCGTAGAGCATCACCTCACGGTCGCTGTAGCTGTATTTCTGACCGAGGTTCTTGAGCCCCTTCAGCTCTTCGTATCTTGCCGACATCCCGCGATTTCCTCCCCGAATTCTTTGTCTCAACGAGCAGCGAGGCCCATTACTGCGCCCTCTCCCCTTGCGGGAGAGGGCAAGAGCGGCATCGCCACGAACTCGCTTGGGTGAGGGGTTGGCTCCGTCGACACCATTGCTCGTGGAGAGAACCCCTCATCCGGCGCTTCGCGCCACCTTCTCCCACATCCGCCTTCGCCAAGGCTACGGCGGACATGAGGGGAGAAGGTACTATTTAGGCCGGCGTGAAGAACGGCAGTGGCGCGCCGTCGGTCGGCTTGAACACCACCTTCACCTTCTGCCCGATCTTCAGCTTCTCGAGATCGCAATCAACGAAATTGGTCTGCAGCGACGGACCTTCCTTCAGGGTGACATAGCCGATCGCGTACGGCCCGGTCGGCGACTTCCGCATCAGGCTGTAGGTGTAGATCGTGCCCTCGCCGGAAGCCTCCTCCCACACCGTCTTGTCGGAGAAGCAGAACGGACAAATCGAGCGCGGGAAATAATGCGGCTCGCCGCAGGCGGTGCAGCGCTTGATCATGAACTTCCCGGCCTTCGCCGCTTCCCAGAACGGCGCGGTCTCCGGATTGGTCACCGGGGCATTGTACTTCTTCGCTTCTGTCATCACACGCGCTCCAGAATGCAGGTTGAGGCGGCGTGGCGCACACCGAGAAGTCCGCCGGTGCCGTGCGCGATCGCGAGATCGCAATTCTTGACCTGCACCTTGGGATGGGCTTCGCCGCGCAGCTGCCGCACGGCCTCGAGGATTTTGGTCATGCCGCCGCGGTTGACGGGATGGTTGCTGCACAGCCCACCGCCATCGGTGTTGAACGGCAACTTGCCGACGCCCGAGATCAGGTTGCCGTCGGCGACGAACTTGCCGCCCTCGCCCTTCTTGCAGAAGCCGAGGTCTTCGAGCTGCATCAGCACGGTGATGGTGAAACTGTCATAGATCGACGCATACTTGATATCCTTCGGCGTGACGCCGGCCTCCTCGAAGGCACGCGGCCCGGACCAGACGCCGGCGGAATGAGTGAGGTCGAGATCCTTGCCGCCGCGCGGCCCCTTCATTGCCTCGCCATGGCCGATCAGGCGCACCAGCGGCTTCTTCAGGCTCTTGGCGATCTCGGGCGTGGTGACGACCATCGCGCCGCCGCCGTCGGTGACGACGCAGCAATCCATCCGATGCAGGGGATCGGAGATCATCGGCGAGTTGAGCACGTCCTCAACGGTGACCACATCCTTGAGCATCGCATGCGGATTGTATTGCGCGTGATGCGAGGCGGCGACCTTGATCCAGGCGAGCTGTTCGCTGGTGGTGCCATAGTCGTGCATGTGGCGCATGGCACACATGCCATAGGCATTGTGCGTGGTCGCCCCGTAGGCCGACTCGAAATCGACCTCCGCGCCCGCCGCGCGCGGCGGCATCGGCCCGGTACGCGGCTTGCCCGCCAGCGTCACCAGCGCGACCGAACACTTGCCCGCGGCAATCGCTTCGGCGGCATGGCCGAGATGGATCAGATAGGAGCAGCCGCCGGTCTCGGTCGAGTCGACGTGGCGCAGCTTCTTGGTATTGAGGCCGAGATAGTCGACCATCGGCCAGAGGCCGCCCGGCGCGTCGCCGGCGCAGAAATAGCCGTCGATATCGTCCTTGGTGAGCCCGGCGTCCTCGATGGCGCCCTTGGCGACCTCGGCGTGGAGCTGGGCGGTGGATTTGTCGGGTGCATGCCGGGTCGGATGCTCAAATATCCCGGCAATGTAGGCCTTGCCCTTGATGGTCAAGTGTTTCTCCGCTGGCGTTTCTTCGTATCCAGCGGATTTCTTGGCCTGTACGGGCGGGCTTGGCAAGCGCCGAGATATTCCGCCCGGTGAGACGGCTATGCGTGAAACTCCTCATCTTGAGGAGCGGCCTCTTGGCCGCGTCTCGAAGGATGAAGGCCCGCCTGTGGCCTCATGGTTCGAGACGGCGCTTGCGCGCCTCCTCACCATGAGGATCGGACTACGGTTGCGTGTCTCGTGACCTCTTCGGCTCGCGATAAAGCAAATCCAACGCCGGACAAACAAAACATCCTAAGAGGCACCCCAGCAGACCAACGATGGCTGTTTCGTTGTCCCACCTAGCTCCAGCATGAGCGGCCATACTCACCGCCATGGAATACATCGCCAAGACCAATCCGACACTGAGGATGAAACTCAGCCATATCTTTCGGACGAGCGAGAACATCGATCCGCAGAAGAATCCGAACGACAACTCCAACCAGTGCTGGGCCAGCCAGTCATACATTTTCTGCGTTCCGCCCCTTCCCTACTCCGCCGCCATCTGCCTCGGTGCGGGCGGCGGGTTGGCGAGGTCGGCCGAGAGCTGCTCGTGGCGCGTTTTCGCGTCCTTCACCGCCTTCTCCTTCACCGGGCCGTAACCGCGGATGCGATCGGGCAGCGACAGTATTTCCAAGGCGGTGTCGTGCGTCGCCTGCGACAGCAGGTCGAGCACCGTGGCGACGTCCTTCTCATAGGCCGCGATCAGTTCGCGCTCCATCTTGCGGTCGGCGTTGTAGCCGAACACGTCGAGCGGCGTGCCGCGCAGGAAGCGGAATTTCGCGAGCACCCGGAAGACGCTCATCATCCATGAACCGAAAGCGCGTTTCTTCGGACGACCGAGCGCGTCGACGCCACGGCTAAGGATCGGCGGCGCCAGATTGAAGTTGAACTTGAACTCGCCCTCGAACTGGTCGTGCAGCAGCTTCTCGAAGCTTCCGTCGGTATAAAGCCGCGCCACTTCGTACTCGTCCTTGTACGCAAGGAGCTTGGCGTAGTTGATCGCCACCGCACGCGGCAGGGCATCGCTGTAACCGCCCCGGGTCGCAGCGTCGCGCACCTGATCGACCAGCTTGCGGTAGCGCTTGGCCAACCGCGAGCTCTGGTAGCCGGTGAGCATGCCCGTGCGATGGGCGATGATCTCATCGAGCGTCATCTCGTCCAACGTCTTCGCCGGGACAACGGCGTCGTGATCCTTCATCATCTCCTTGAATCGCGCCGGGTCGGCGGCGGCAAGCCGGCCGAGCTGGAAGGCCTGCGTGTTCATCTTGATGGCAACGCCGTTGACCTCGATCGCCTGTTCGATCGACTTGGCCGACAGCGGCAGCAAGCCGCGCTGATAGGCGTAGCCGAGCATCATGATGTTGGTGGCGATGGAATCACCCAGCAGTGCTTCGGCGGGCGTCGTGAAATCGAAGAAGGAGGACTCCTTGCGGAGCTCCGTCTCCAGCACGGAATTGAGCTTGCGGGTCTGGAAGTTGAAGTCGCGGTTGAGAATGAAATCCGCGGTGGGGATGACGTGGCTGTTGATGATGCCGACGGTGCGGGTGGATTCGCACAGCGTGACCATGTCCTTCGACACCGCCACCACTTCGTCGGCCGCAAGCACGAGGTCCGCCGTGCCGGTGACGATGCGCGAGCAGGTCACGTCGGCCGGATGTTCGGAGAGCCGAACATGGCTTAGCACCGCGCCGCCCTTCTGCGCCAGGCCGGACATGTCGAGGATCATGCTGGCCTTGCCCTCGATGTGGGCGGCCATGCCGAGCAGTGCGCCGATGGTCAGCACGCCGGTGCCGCCGACGCCGCCGACGGCGATGTTGTAGGGCCGGTCCATTGCGGGATGTGACGCCGGCTCCGGTAGCTCGCCAATATTGCCGAGATCCGGCGGCGCGCGGTGGCGCAGCTTGGCGCCGTCGACCGTGACGAAGGACGGGCAAAAACCTTTCAGGCAGGAATAGTCCTTGTTGCAGGTCGACTGGTTGATGGTGCGCTTGCGCCCCAGCTCCGTCTCCAGTGGCTCGACCGAAATGCAGTTCGACTGCACCGAACAATCACCGCAGCCTTCGCAGACGGCCGGATTGATCAGCACGCGGCGCGCCGGGTCTTCCATCAGGCCGCGCTTGCGGCGGCGCCGCTTTTCGGCAGCGCAGGTCTGCACGAAGACGATGGCCGAGGTGCCCTTGAGTTCGCGGCAGGTCTTCATGACAGCGTCGAGATCGTCGCGATGGGCGACCTTCACACCCTGCGCGATGTCGGCGGCGGGATAAAGATGCGGGTTCTCGGAGACCAGATAGATTTCGCGGATGCCTTCGCTGTGCAGCTGGAAGGTGATCTGCTGCGGTGACAGCTCGCCGTCGACGTGCTGACCGCCGGTCATCGCGGTCGCATCGTTATAAAGGATCTTGTAGGTGATGTTGGCGCCCGAGGCGATCGACTGACGGATCGCGAGCGAACCGGAGTGGAAATAAGTGCCATCGCCGAGATTGGCGAAGACGTGCTTTTCCTTGGTGAAGGGCGCGACACCGACCCACGGCACGCCCTCGCCTCCCATGTGGGTGTAGGTCTCGGTATTGCGGTCCATCCACAGCGCCATGAAGTGGCAGCCGATGCCGGCAAAGGCGCGGCTGCCTTCCGGCACCTTGGTGGAGGTGTTGTGCGGGCAGCCCGAGCAGAAATACGGGGTGCGGGTGACGGGTGCGACCGCCTGCATCTGCGTTGCCTGCCGGCCGTTGAACCAGTCGGCCTTGGCACGCAGCATCTCGGCGATTTCGGGATTGAGATTAAGTCGAAGCAGGCGTTCGGTGAGCGAGCTTGCGAGGGAGGCAACGGAAAGCTCGGCGGCGAACGTCAGGAAGCGCTTGTCGTGATCGTCCATCTTGCCGACGATGCGCGGGCGAACATCGTCGCGCCAGTTGAACAGCTCCTGCTTGACCTGGTTCTCGACGATCTCGCGCCGTTCCTCGACAATAAAAATCTCTTCAAGGCCGACGGCGAAATTGCGCACGCCTTCCGGCTCCAGCGGCCAGGGCATGCCGATCTTGTAAAGCCGCAAGCCGATCTTGGCAGCGACCTCCTCGGTGATGCCGAGTTCGCGCAGCGCCTGGCGGATGTCCTCGTAGCTCTTGCCGGACGCCATGATGCCGTAACGCGCGTTCGGCGAATCCATGGTGACGCGGTTGATCTTGTTGGCGCGGGCAAAGGCGATTGCGGCATAGCCCTTGTAGTCCTGCAGGCGCAGGTCCTGCTGATAGCGGTCGTCGGGCCAACGGATGTTGAGGCCGCCCGGCGGCATCTCGAAATCCGAGGGGACGATGAAGGGCTTCATCTCGTCGGTGAGGTCGACCTCGGCCGTGGTCTCCACGGTCTCGGTGATTACCTTCATGCCGACCCAGCAGCCCGAGTAGCGCGACATCGCGATACCCAGAAGGCCCATCTCGATCATTTCATGGATGCTGGAGGGATAGAGGTAGGGCATCAGCGCGGAGATGAAGGCGTGGTCCGACTGATGCGGGACGGTGGAGGATTTTGCGCCGTGGTCGTCGCCGGCCAGGACCAGCACGCCGCCATGTTTGGCCGAGCCGGCCGTGTTGGCGTGGCGGAAGACGTCGCCGCAGCGGTCGACACCGGGGCCCTTGCCGTACCAGATGCCAACCACACCGTCATATTCCGCGCCGGGCGACAGGCTGAGTTGCTGCGAGCCCCAGATGGCGGTCGCCGCCAAGTCCTCGTTCACGCCGGGCTGGAACTTGATGTTGTATTGCTCGAGATGCTTTCGAGCCGCGAAAAGCTGCTGATCGTAGCCGCCAAGGGGGGAGCCGCGGTAGCCCGAGATGAAGCCTGCGGTGTTCAAGCCCATGGCGCGGTCGCGCCGGATCTGGGCCATCGGCAGGCGGACCAGCGCCTGAATGCCGGTCAAAAAGACGTGGCCTGTCCCTTGGGTGTACTTCTGGTCGAGACTGATCGGACCCTGGTTGATTCCCATTTAAGCCCTCGTAAGTCTTGGTCGCGACGACTGATTTTATCTAACCATTCAAGCTCATTAGAACCAGTCTATGTCGGTTTTTTCATCCTACGCAGCACAAATGTAGGCGGGAAAGCCGCACCAGCGAAAATCGCAATTTCGTGCCGGGAAGATCGGCGAGGCATTTCAATTTGTGTCGTACAAAGGGCTTGGCGCGAAACGGCATGACGCATCTATAATAGGCCCGACAGGAGGAAGGATGCAGCAGTCCGTCCGAAGCCTCGCGGCGATTCTTGTCAGCCTGGTTTTGTGCGGTGCAGTCCGCAGGGAGGCCGCCGAGCCGTCGGCCGAGACCATCGCCCACGGCAAGGCGCTGGTGGTGGCCGGCGGCTGCGCCGGCTGCCACACGGCCGATCCCGCAAAACCCTTCGCAGGCGGCGGGCGGATTGCCACGCCCTTCGGCGGCATCTACCCGCCCAATCTGACGCCGGATAACGAAACCGGGCTCGGCAGCTGGACTGATGAGGATTTTGTGCGCGCGCTGCGGCTGGGCATCGCGCCCGATGGATCGCGCTATTACCCGGCTTTCCCCTACCCCTATTTCACCAAGCTGATCCGCGACGATATCCTGGCGATCCGCGCCTATCTCGGCACACTCGATCCGGTCCGCAACAAGGTACCGCCGCCGGAGCTGCGCTTTCCGTTCAACTTGCGCAGCGGGATGCGGCTGTGGAACTGGCTTTATTTCCGGCCCGGCATTCTCATGCCCGACCAGGCAAAGGGCGCCGAATGGAATCGCGGCCGCTATCTCGTCGAAGGTCTCAGCCATTGCGGCGCCTGCCACACGCCGAAGAACTTGCTTGGCGCCGACGAGGCCGATCAGGCCTTTGGCGGCAACCGCGTCGACGGCATGTTCGCCCCAAGACTCGATTCTGCGGCCCGCAGCGGGCTGAAGTCGTGGAGCGCCGACGACATCGCCGAATATCTGCAGAGCGGCCGCAATGCGAAGAGCAATGCGGGGCAGATCATGTCCGACGTCGTCCTTGGATCAACCTCGAAGATGAGCGACAGCGATATAAAGGCCATCGCGGTCTATTTGAAATCCCTGCCCGCCGGCGCGGCGGAGCCGCAGGTCTCTGCACCGTCGCCGGCGCAGATGGCGGATGGTGAGAGGGTCTATCGGAGCGCCTGCATCGCCTGCCACGAGGCTGATGGATCGAGCGCGCCGCGCATCTATCCGCCACTGCCCGCCAACGCCAATTTGCAGTCTGCCGACCCCGCCAGCACCATCCGCATCATCCTCGACGGCGCCGAATCCATCACGACACCGCGCGCGCCGAACAAGGGATCCATGCCGGCCTATGCGGCAAAACTATCCGACCAGGAGATCGCCGACGTCGCCACCTATATCCGCAACGCCTGGGGCAACGCGGCCCCGGCCGTGACGGCAGCCGAGGTCGCCAAGGCGCGGCGGCGCTAGCTCTTGTCGTCGCCGAGTTTGGCATCCTCGCTGAAGATGAATTTCGGCATCTCCCATTTGTAGTAAATCGCCAGCAGGCGAAACGAGACGCCGAGCACGAAGGTGAGCGCCGTCCAGACTCCCGTATTGAGATTCAATCCGAACGATAGCGCATAGAACAGGCCGGTGACGATCGAGACGCTGGCGTACAGTTCGGAACGAAACAGCAGCGGAACGTCGTTGCAGAGGATGTCACGGAGCACGCCGCCGACGCATCCCGTGATCATACCGGCCACGATCACGATCGGCAGCGAGGCGTTCATCTGCCAGGCGATGTCGCAACCGGCAATGGTGAAGACAACAAGGCCGATCGCATCCAGCACCAGGAACGCCGCGTGGAGACGATGCACCAGCCGTGCAAGCGGAATGGTGAGAAGCGCGGCGCCCGAGATCAACGCCAGAAGCCAGGGCTGCTGCACCCAAAGCAACGGATAATGCCCGAGCAGAACGTCGCGAATGGTGCCGCCGCCCAGCGCCGTGATGCAGCTCAGCATGCAGACGCCTGCCCAATCCATGCTGCGACGCCCTGCGGCGAGCGCGGCGCTCATCGCCTCCGCGACAATGGCTGCGTACCACAGCCCATGCAGCACAGCATCTCCGTAAGGCAGGCTCCACATCGATTCGCTCCCAGTTCGTCCCGCGGAACCTTGCGGGTTCCACCCAGCACAGTCCACCGGGAACCGCTGGTTCCGGAACATCCGCCGCCGCCGGAAGTTGACACCGGCACTTTGGAGGAACCGATCATGGCTTACCAACCCACCGACCCCCACCGCGCTCCGTTGTCGGAGGAAGAAATCCGCCGACAGGCACGGTTCGACAATGAGTTGCAGCCCGATCCGATGCTCGATGAAAGTGGACCGAGCGGCGGCAAGGTCACGATGTTCGCGGTCGCGATTGCCGTGGTACTCGGCGCGCTGTTCTACGGGCTGAACAATACCGGCGTGCACCAGGCCACTACGGAACAGGGCGCGCGCACCGCTCAGACCGAGGGAACTAATCCGGCCGCGCCGAAGGCGAACAACGCGCCTGGCACGACCACGGGCGCAGCTCCGTCCCGTCCGGCTCAGCCGGGCACGCCGCAGACGGATAATCCGGGCGCCAAATAGAGCGAGTAACGAGTAAGCAGCGAGCGAGAGTAACTGCGCCGCGGACCTGACGTCCGCGGCGCTATTTTTTTCTTCTCCCGCCCTTGCTGCAGAGGTCGGAGTGAGGGCTGGCCACGTCGGGACTCGAGGCAGGTCCCCTCACCCGGATTGCTTCACAATCCGACCTCTCCCCATGCGCGGGCAGAGGTGAAGCAGGAAGCTCAACTGAACATCTTGTTCAGTTCACCGCCGGAGTATCCGTTGGCGAATTCGCTGAACGTGCCGTTCTCAGCCATTTCCTTTGACGCCTTCATAAAGCCCGCCCAGGCCATGCGTGCGAGCGAGCCGCCGATGCTGATGCGGCGCACGCCCAGCGCACCAAAGTCGGCGAGCGAACCGGCCGCGCCGACCAGGAGATTGACCGGTTTTGGACGCACCGCCTTCACCACGGCGGATATCTCGTCCTTGGTCGAAATGCCGGGCGCGTAGAGGCAGTCTGCGCCGGCTTCGGCATAGGCGGTGAGCCGGTCGATCACGAGATTCAGATCCTTCACCCCGCGCAGGAAGGCCTCGCAGCGGCCGGTAAGCAGGACGCCGCTGTGGTCCGCATCGATTGCCTTGCGCGCGGCCTTGATGCGCTCGACCGCGAGCGCGCGCTCGAACAAGGGTTTTGCGGCATCGCCGGTAAAGTCCTCGATCGAGAGGCCGGCCACGCCGGTTTTCACGGCGCGGGCGACATTGACGCCGACCTTGTCGGGCTCATGGGCAAAGCCGTCCTCGAAGTCGGCATTGACGGGAATATCGACGGCAGCGCTGATCGCGGCAAGATGGTTGCAGACGTCATCGACGGTGACGCGGTTGTCTGGCTTTCCCATGGCCCAGGCAAAGCCGGCGCTGGTGGAGGCCAGCGCCTTGAAGCCGAGATGCTGCAACGCCTTGGCGCCGCCAACGTCGAAGGGATTGGGGATGATGAAGCAACCGGAGTCGTGGAGCTTCTTGAAGGCCGCGCGTTTGTCAGCAGTTGTCAGCATGATGTTTCCCCATATTGCTTATTTGCGCCGGGAAGATAGGCACGCCCCGCAGCTTTCGCCAGCGGCCTCACGCCACGACCTTACGCAGGAAGGTCCGCTCCTCCGCCAGGATGAACTTGTTCTCTTCCGCAAAATTGAAGTTCGCCGATCCTTCCGCGTCCGCGCGCAATCTCCCGCGATAAGTTTCGTAACTTGCAAGGCTGTCGAAGGAGATCAGCGCAAAGGCGACGTTGTTGGTGCCCTCGTGCGGCATCCAGTAGCCGATCAGGTCGCCGCCGCACTTCGGGATAATGCTGAGCCAGTTCTTCGAATACTGCTCGAACATCGCGCGCTTGAAGGGATCGATCTGGTAGCGGATGAAGACGGTGATGGTCATGGGAACCTCGATTGTTTCACGGCCGTCATTGCGTAGTTTTCGTTCGCGCGGCGCGATGGATTACTGCGCGGAGCCTGTCACCCGACGGCGCTCTGCGCCGACCGGGTGGCTCGCAATGACGAATTCGATACTCCCCGTATATCTCCTTGCCTGACATCAATGCTTCGTCTATCATCGAATTATGAAAGCTGGCCCCGATATCTCCATGGTCGCCTCTCTCGTCGGCGACCCCGCGCGCTCCAACATGCTGACGGCGCTGATGAGCGGCCGCGCGCTGACTGCAAGCGAACTGGCGCAGGAGGCCGGTATCACACCGCAGACCGCAAGCTCGCATCTGGCCAAGCTCGAGGCCGGCGGGCTGATCGAGCCGGAGAAGCAGGGCCGCCACCGCTACTATCGGCTCACCGGCCCCGACGTCGCCCATGTGCTGGAGGGCCTGGCGGGCCTCGCCGCGCGCGCCGGCCACATGCGCGTGCGCACGGGGCCCAAGGATCCGGCGCTGCGCCGCGCCCGCATCTGTTATGACCACCTCGCAGGCGACCTCGGCGTGCAGATGCTGGACTCCTTGCGAAGGCAGCGGCTGGTGCGGCAGACCAAGGATGCGATCGAGCTCACCGGCGAAGGCCGCCGCTTCATGGCCGAGAGCCTGCAGATCGATGCAGACAGCCTCGCCCATCCGCGCCGGCCGGTGTGCAAGGCGTGCCTCGACTGGAGCGAGCGGCGCCATCATCTCGCCGGCACGCTGGGCGCCGCGATCATGACGCGCTTTTCCGAACTGAACTGGGCGGCGCGCGATCCGACCCCAGGAAGCCGCGTCGTCAATTTCACCCGCACCGGCGAGAAGCGCTTTGCGGCGCTGTTCGGAAACGCTGTGCCCTGACGCGTTGAAACTGCCGCCCGAGCAGGTGACGCCCTTCATCGATTCCCGCTTCAACATCAAGCACGGCGCCGAATATCCGCGCTGGCCTGGAAAGGCCAATGCGGCTAAGGCCCTGCGCGCGAAGATGGGACAGAACGCGGAGCTCGCAAGTCACTCGCAGCCAAAATGCCCGATGCCCGGGTCGAAGTAATTCCCGACGCCGGACATCTGGTGTTCCTGGAAGCGCGGGCCAAATATGACGACCTGATCCTCGGCTTCCTGTCCAAATGAACGGCAGGGATCATGCGATCCCTGCCCTGCCCAAAGCGGCAAGCCCGTCACCGCATGACGCTCACCAGTAGCGGCGGTGACGCCAATGGCGATGCGCGTGCCAGCCCCGATGTCGGCCGCGCCAACCCCAATGCCTGTGTCTCCAGCCCCAATGGTGCCCGCGACTCCAGCCGCGATGACGACCGTGTCCCCAGCCGTGATGACGACCATGGCCCCAGCCCACTTCTTGCGGCTGTAGACGATCGGTCTCCTCTTTCGATGTCACGGCGGGCTGCGCGCGATTCTCCGGCAGTTTCGTCTCCTCGTTCAGAGGCTGCGGCATCAGCGGCGCGGCTTGCGCCGTTGCGGCGAATGCCGCGATACCGGCGGCCGCACCTGCGGCGATCTTGAGAAATTCCCGGCGTTCCATGTGTCCCTCCTTCAGTCGCACGTGATGCGAAACGAATGTCGCCGCATCGTGATGAACACGTGCTGAACTACGCGTTCATCCATGTGGCAGGCCTGGTGCGAAAGTTGAGTCGATAGAAGGCGCGAGGAAGGCAAGTCGCTAGAGTGTTTTCCCTCTTTCACTCACGCGATGCGAAGCAAATGTCGCCGCGCCACGATGAATGCATGCCAGGCCGCGCGTTCATGTTTTTGGCATGAACCGCGCGTTCCCGTTTGTGGCACGCATAGTGCGGAGAGTAAGTCGCGAGCAGGAATGTTGTTCTTGCTCGACTGGGAAACGAGGCGTCCGCTCTGGCGAGACGGCAATCGTTACGCCGCGAACTCCTCCGCCAGCACCAGCACCTCGCGCGTGCGGCTCACGTCGGGCCAGTCGCGGTTGAAGTCGGCGACCAGCCGCTTCATCTCCTCGCCGCCGGTAGCGCGCTCGAGCGCGTCCTTGTCGGTAAATTGGTACATCGCCTGATGCAGCGAGGGATCGGTGGCGCTCCAGAACCGCCATGCCCGCTCCACGCCGAAGGATTTTGCCGCATCAGGCAGGTGCTCGCGCGAATACCAGGCGTCGAAAGCGGCGCGCTTGGCGGGATCGGTGACGGTGGCGCGGACGATGAAGTAGGCAGCGGGCATGGTTTCCTCCGTTGTTTTGTGCTGAGAATAGCGCAAGCCCCTGATCAAGTGGAGCGCCCATGACGCTGAGCCCGGAGCAACAGGACCTACAGAAGCGCGCGCATACGCTGGCGCGCGAGACCATCGCGCCCCGCGCGGCGGAAGTCGACCGTAGCGAGCAATATCCGTGGGACAATGTGAAGGCACTGACGGAAGCCGGCTTCTTCGGGATGACCATCCCGAAGCAGTATGGCGGCCCCGGCCTCGGCTTTCTCGAAGCCGCGCTGGTGGTCGACGAGATGGCGCAGGTTTGCGGCGTGACCGGGCGGATCGTGGTCGAGGCCAATATGGGCGCGATCTCCGCCGTCATGCATTACGGCACCGAGGCGCAGAAGAAGCTCGCGGCGGAACTGGTGCTTGCCGGCGACAAGCCCGCCATCTGCATCACCGAGCCCGGCGCGGGATCGGCCGCCAGCGAGATGACCACGCGCGCCGACCGCAAGGGCAAGGGCTATGTCATCAACGGCGGCAAGCATTGGATCACCGGCGGCGGAGTGTCGCGGCTGCATCTGGTGTTCGCCCGCGTGTTCGACGAAGCGGACCAAGAACAAGGCATCGGCGGGTTTCTCGCAATCCGCGACAAGACCCGGGGATTGGTGATCGGAAAGCGCGAGCCGACCATGGGCCTGCGCGGCATTCCGGAAACCGAGATTCTCTTTCAGGACATGGAAATCGGCGACGACATGGTCGTGCTGCCGCCCTCCGGCTTCCGGCGCGGCTTTGCCGACCTCATGAACGCCTACAATTCCCAGCGCGTCGGTGCGGCCACCGTGGCGCTGGGCCTGGCCGACGGCGCCTATCAGCACGCGCTCGACTATGCGAACGCTCGCGAGCAGTTCGGCCGGCCGATCGCCGAATTCCAGGGACTGCAATGGATGCTCGCCGATATGTCCGTGCAGATATCGGCCGCGCGCGAGCTGATCCACAAGGCCGTGCGTTCGTCATCGCCCTTCCCCGATCCGCTGTTTGCAGCCCAAGCCAAGATTTTCGCCTCGGAAGCTGCGATCAAGGTGACAAACGACGCGCTCCAGGTGTTCGGCGCGGCCGGCTATTCGCGCAACCGGCCGCTGGAGCGCATGGTGCGTGATGCCCGCATGTTCACCATCGGCGGCGGCACCGCGCAGATCCTGCGCACGGTGGTGGCCAGCCGCATCTTGGGGCGCAAGCTGCCGCAGACGCGGGATGGATACCTGGAAGACGAGCGGGCGGACCGGCGGACCAATTTCTGACAGGATGCACACACGCAACCGTCATACGCCGCATGGTATATGGTGCCCCCGCAATGCTTCATGGGGGTCCCGCGCATGCCGATCCACCTTCGCCCCGCCCTGCTCGCCGCGCTCCTGCTGACGAGTCTGCCGGCCTCCGCTCAGGAGGTGCCGCTGCCGCGCGAGCCGCAGATCGGGCCGCGGCCGTTCTATCTCGTGGACAAGATGAAGGACGGGCCGCTGAAGCAGCAGCTGGCGCAATGCACCGGCCCCTTCCGCAAGACCGATTTTTCCATCGGCCATCGCGGCGCGGCGCTGATGTTTCCCGAACACAGCCGCGAATCCTACATCGCGGCCGCGCGCATGGGCGCCGGCATCATCGAATGCGATGTCACCTTCACCAGGGATCGCGAGCTGGTGTGCCGGCATTCGCAATGCGACCTGCATGCCACGACCAACATCCTGACCGTGCCCGACCTCGCAGCGAAATGCTCGCAGCCGTTTTCCCCGGCCGATCCCGCCACGGGCAGGAAGGCCTCGGCAAAGTGCTGCACCAGCGACATCACGCTTGCCGAATTCAGGCGGCTGACCGCGAAGATGGACGGCTTCAATCCCGATGCGAAGACGCCGGAGGAGTACCAGAACGGTACACCGCGCTGGCGCACCGACCTCTATGCCGCCACCGGCACCCTGATGACTCATGACGAGAGCATCGCACTGATCAAGAGCCTCGGCACCAAGTTCACACCGGAGCTGAAGGCGCCTGAAGTGCCGATGCCGTTCGGTGGCGACTACACCCAGGAGAAATACGCCGCGCAGATGATCGCCGCCTACAAGGCGGCGGGCATCCCGCCCGAGCACGTCTTCGCCCAGAGCTTTGATCTCAACGACGTCCTGTTCTGGATCAAGACCGAGCCCGCCTTCGGCGCGCAGGCAGTGTATCTGGAGGACCGTTACGAAAAGCGCGGCCTCGATCCGAACAAGGCGGAGACCTGGAAGCCATCGATGGCAGAACTGAAGGCCTCAGGCGTGAAGATCCTGGCGCCGCCGATCTGGGTGATGCTGACGCTGAACGACAAGGGTGAGATCATCCCCTCCGCCTATGCCAAAGCAGCAAAGGACGCCGGCCTCGACTTGATCGGTTGGTCGCTGGAGCGCGATGGGCCTCTGCACAAGGGCGGCGGCTTCTATCACCGCTCAGTCAAATCAGCGATCGATCGCGACGGCGACACGCTCACGGTACTCGACGTGCTGGCAAAGCAGGTCGGCATCCGCGGCATGTTCTCGGACTGGCCCGCGACGACCACGTTCTATGCGAGCTGCATGGGCATGCAGTGAGACGAACTCTCAGATGGCCTTGCGGCTCAGGAAAACGGGGATGTCGAGAGTCTTCTCCTCAATCGAATTGCGCACGGGAGAAGGGCGGCCGTGCGGATCGAGGCCCTGCGGTGCCGGGTGACGCGGGCGGAGCTGTGGACGCTCGAATGCCGGCGGCGCGGCGCGACGCTCGATGCGGCTGGCGATGCGACGGTTGTCGCGGCTCAGCCTATCGGCCAGTTCTGCAAGCAGGCCTTCCGCCGGCTGCGTCTGGCGCGTCTCGCCGAGATTATCGATGCCGGTCGCGACCACCGAGACGCGGACCACGCCTTCGAGACTTTCATCGAAGGTAGCGCCGACGATGATATTGGCATCCTGATCGACTTCTTCGCGTATGCGCGTGGCAGCTTCGTCGACCTCGAACAGCGTAAGGTCATTGCCGCCCGTGATGGAGACGATGAGACCACTGGCGCGCTTGATCGAGGGGTCCTCGATCAGCGGGTTGGAAATCGCAGCAACGGCGGCGTTGAGCACACGTTTCTCGCCGGAAGCCTCGCCCCTGCCCATCATGGCCTTGCCCTTCTCCCGCATGACCGAGAGAACGTCGGCAAAATCAAGATTGATCAGACCTTCCTTGACGATGAGGTCGCTGATGCAGGCCACGCCCGAATAGAGCACCTGATCGGCCATGGCGAAGGCATCGACGAATGTGGTCTTCTCGCCGGCAACCCGGAACAGGTTCTGGTTCGGGATGATCAGCAGGGTGTCGACCACCTTCAACAATTCGTCGATGCCGGCTTCCGCATGGCGCATGCGGCGCTGGCCCTCGAAGCGGAATGGCTTGGTGACGACACCGATGGTGAGAATGCCAAGCTCACGCGCGATCCTTGCGATGATGGGGGCCGCCCCGGTACCGGTACCGCCGCCCATACCTGCCGTAATGAACACCATGTGCGCGCCGGCCAGATGATCGCGGATAATCTCGATCGCCTCTTCGGCAGCGGCGCTTCCCAGCTCCGGCTGCGCGCCGCAGCCAAGGCCTTGGGTGACCTTGGCGCCCATCTGAATGATGCGCTTGGCCTTCGACATGGCGAGCGCCTGCGCATCGGTATTGGCAACGATGAACTCGACGCCTTGCAGCCCGGCCGCGATCATGTTGTTGACGGCATTGCCGCCGGCACCGCCGACCCCCAGCACGACAATGCGCGCCTTCATCTCTCTGATATCGGCGATGCTGCTCATCTTTGCCTCACGATTGCTCCGCCAAGCCGGGGAGGATGCATTGTTACCCACGAGCAGCCTTGCGGTCTGCTTCCACCAGGGCCGCTGCCAGGTGCCCCACTCGGCGCGTAGCCGGTCCGTGGCTATCGACCGAGCCAGTGGCTCGGCCACCGGTCCGAAGAGCCGCCACTTCACCTTCAAGCCTTGCCGCAGCCTCCCTGGCTGCCGTGGCCTCGGCGGTCACCTGCAGGAGTTCGACCATCAGCCGATCGGCGCGGTCGCGTTCGCGCTCAAAATCGGCGCGGTGACCGGCGGCGCTCGTTGCAAGCCGCGCGATCTCTGCCTGCAATGCCGCCATCTTTGCCCTCAGCAGGACGACGTTGCCTGCCTGGCGACGACCCGGTTTTTGCGGCGTATGGCGTATTTCGGCGAGATCAACGCTCACCAGCGCCTTGCCATCGTCCGAAAGCGCGCGCGGCAAGCGCAGCCGCTTGGCAAGCGAACGGGCAGCCCCCGGCGAGATGTTCAGGCGCGCTCCGAGGGCGCTATAGGTCAGAGTCTCAACGGACATCGGTTGTTCTCCCCGAACGAACCGCGCTGGAATCGGTTGGCGATGACCGAATGGTTAACGGCAGGCTAGGGCCCGATGGTTAATGGATGGTTAACGACGCGCCGACGAGCTGTCGCCCGAGCGCGTCCCGGTCGCCATGCCCCATTTGGGCCTTGCCGCCCCTCTTCCCGTGAGCACGCACAAGGCGCGCCGGGGCGACGGCGCGCTGACGTCATCGCGTCGTTGCTTGCGTGTCACTTCAGCCGCTGCGGCACCGAAAGACTACCTCGGCGCGGGCTGCAACTGCAGCGGCTTCGCCCGGGCTTGCGCCGCCTGCGCAGGCTTGTGCGCAGGATCGGCGGCCGGCCGGAGTAGCGGCGCTGGCACCCTCGCCCGCTGCTCCTGTTCGGAAGCCTTCGCGACGAGGCGTGTCACCTGTTCCTGGCTCGCCCTGAACTGCTCAGCGGCCTTCGCATTGTCGCTGGCCATTCGCTGCTGGCCCGCCTTGAGCTCATCGATCCCCTGCTGCAGGGTCGCCAGATCACGGGCCATCGTCTGCAGCAACGGCGTCAGGTCGGGCGAGGCCGCGGCCGGCGACGTGTTGTCCTGCGGCCCGCTCCCGGCCGAAGGTGCCGCTTGCGGAGACGCTGGCTCCGCCGCGGCCAGACGAACGCCGGATGGGCCCGCCGGTGCGGGTTGCTCCGGCGCCGCCAACGCCAGCCGTGAAACTGAACCGACATAGGGCGCCGCCCACCGGGCAATGACTGGCCTGATCGCTTCGCCATAGGACGATTGCGAAATGAAGGCGCCGCCGATGATGAATGCTGCCGCCAGCAGGCCGATGAAGCCGCGCAGCACCGCTCTGCCACGCGATGGCCTCCTGAGGCGAACGACCGCAGGCTGGCGCGCACCCTCCTGCTCCATTTTCGTCAGCTGTTCGGTCAACCGCGCGAGTTGCTCGTCGGCGCGCGCGATCTGTTCATAGGCGTGCGCCAGCCTTTCATCGGCGCGCGCGGCCAACACGTCGTTGGCTTCGGTTGAATTCGGGATCACTGTGGAATTCATTGCCGTCCCCTTTCCCGTCCGCTGTCCCCGAAGGGCGATCAGATTCGTCCGCGAAGGCGCCAAGCACTGAATCAAGGTTTGACTAAAGCAAGGCCGCTCAATGGAGAGTGTGGGGCGATCGCGGGAACCGGCTGACCCGAATCTCGCACGGAGGACCGCAGCAAAGCGGCACAGGAACTCCGCTTGAGTCTTTTGGGGGTGGCTGGACGGCCGGATTTGGCCTCTAATGCCGTTGGACGGCAGTATGTGCCGATCGAGCAAGGCCCATGCCCGGATTGCTCAAAAAGTTTCTGTTTGGGACTTGGGCTCTTCTGCTCATCCCGCTGATCGCGCCTGCCCTCAAGCAATGGCTGGAGGCGAATGTCTTTGCCGATTCCAACAGCTCGGCCACGACGACGTTTCGTGACGCGACCGCCATGCCCGCTCTCGCCGGCGTCCTTGCACTTGGTCAGCAGCCCTGGTTCGGGTTTGCGCTGGTCTTCCTGACCGGAATCGTGGTGGGCGTCACGCTGGAATGGCTGAACCGGAAGTCGGGCGAGAAGAAAGCGGCCTCACTGCGCAGCCTGGGCTGGAAGTTTCGCAGCCTGTCAGAGAGCATCCGGATCCGGACCGCGTCGCCGGGATGGCCGGACAATGTGCGTGATCTCAAGCCTGCAATGCTCTCTGCCTTGAGCTCCGCCAGCAAACTGGGTGTGTGGGCGCCGAATGATCACGTCTACCAGTTGCCAGATGCGACGTTCCTTTGTGAGTATCTCAGATGCGTCGGCAGGTTTCTGGAGGATGGGGATTTTCACGAAGCCAGGAAGGAAGCGCTCTCCTGGAGGCGATTTCTCGATAAGGGCGTGAAGTTCTAGGATGTCCATGAGCGACGAACAGCTTGCCGAGATGCACCGATTGCTTGCCGAGTACCATCGCAGGCTCGCCAAGGACGCAGCGCTCGACGTTGTGCGGCACTATCACACCGATCTCGCACAGCGGCTCGCGGATGAGGCCGCGCTGATACCGAGGCGAACCGCGATTGCGCAACGGCTTCAGGAGCGCGAACGGCAAGCAAGGGACGACGAGTGAAGCGCGCTCCCCTTGGGTCGAGGATGACCGTGCCAATTTAGTCCCTCATCACAAGGGCAAACTGCCATGCCTATTCGCCGGTGTCTCGACCCTATTATCCAGCAGCATCGCCAGGTCCGTGGTGAGCAGTGACGTCCTACGGGTTGCCATTTCGACCGTTTGGCCGTGGCGACAACGCCAGATGGACCAATTCAGACTGACGCGTCGTGCCCGTCTTCCTGAAGATTCGGTGCAGGTGTGTTCGCGCAGTTGCCGGTGCGATACCTAGTCGAACTGCGACCTCGGGCATATCGCCGCCTTTCAGCATTTCCTCGACGAGAGCAGTCTCCGCGCGCGTCAGGCCGAACTGCTGCTGCAACGCTTGATGCCGCTGACACACGACGTCTTCCGGGTCGCTGACGAAGACAATAGCCGCCCGCTCATACCGTGCGATCCATTCGACATGATGTCGCAGCGGGACCACCAATAGCGAGAGCGGCGGGCGATCCGGGCGCGAAATCGCGATCTCGTTGCGTCCGCCATTGTTGAGTGGATCGGCGATTGCCAGGTGCAGGCTCGCGGTTTCCGACGGTCTTGTTCCGCACAGCACACCATCCACCATCTTCAAGCCAGCGTTGAACGACTTTCTTGCCGCCTGGTTTGCGAACAGCACGCGTGCCCTGGAATCGACCATCAGCATGCCACGATCGAGGCTGTCGAGCGCGCCGTGCGAATAGACGCTATCGAGTTCCGCTGATTGTAGCCGTTGGGTAAGCTGCACCGCGCGTTTCAGGTGCGGCGCAAGCGTGTCGTAGAGCTTCATCTGCTCCGGCCCGAATGCGTTCTTGCCGGGAACGACGAATTCGAAGCGCCACTGATCCTCGACATGAAGCGTCGCCCCCATCACCGAGAGGTAGTTCTGCGGCCGCGACCATTCGTTATAGAACTGGCTGGCGCGGAGGGTTTCCGGGCGAAGTACCATGCGGTCGGTGATCGCGGTGCCGACCGGCATGCGCGTCATCCGATCCCAGAACAGGTTGAGCGGGTGATAGTACTGCCCGTAGCTCTGCAGGAATGCTGGGTCCGTACGCGGCGCCACCAACCAGGGAACGGCCACTGGCGAGACCGCGCTGAGCGATGCGTCCCGCGCGCCGAACGCATCCGCAATGGTCTCAAGGACCGCGGGCCATCGGCTCGTGTCGGTAGCGGCTTCGTAGATCTTCTCGATCAAACCGAGCAAGTCGTCCTGGTTCATCGTCCCCCCGCGCGTGTTCAGCCCAACAAGCGGAATCGAAGCTACATTTCAGCAACGTACTTAGGACGGTGGATTGCGGTACCCGACATCCGCAACAACCGGGGTTATCGTACATCATTTGATGTAGCGACCAAACGACGCGCAGAGATCAGGCGAATGGAGCGCGTCACGTCGATCTCCTAGCCTTATCCGGCGCACTTTTGAAAGCAGGGAGAATTTCTACCTATGAAAATGTCTAGAAACGCGCTTGCTGCGCTCATGCTGCTCGCCGGCGTGCCCGCGGCGGCTCAAGCGACGGTTTTGACTAACGGTAGCTTTGAGACGACGATTTCACCCTGGGTCGCCAGCTCCGGCCTCAGCGTGGCGGCGGTTGGAAACGGTTTTGCTCCCGACGGTAGCTCCATAGCCATCATCGGATTCAACACCTCCTTTGGCGGCGCAAGCGGTGCGCTTTCGCAATCCTTTACGCTCGCTAGCGGCGGCGTGTTCGACTACTCGTTCAAGGCCGGGCGTTCCGAGGCCTTCTGCTCGTGCCAGGATGTCGCGCTGACATTTTCGATTACCATTGACGGGATCGAACTGTCCTCCACGCTTCCGTCATATGACGGGACAGCCCCCAGCTTCACTTCTGCATTGAAGCTGACCAGCCTTTACGAAGGCTCCGTGGCATTGGCCGCAGGCACCCACGAATTCGCTTTCCATTTTTCACGCGGAGATAGCGGATTTGGCCGCGCGCCCTATTTCGGAATCGATGGCGTCAACCTGGTCCAGCAGCAGATCAGCCCCGTCCCCGAGCCATCCACCTGGGCGATGATGCTGCTCGGCTTCGCAGGTATCAGCTATGCTGCGTATCGGCAGAAAAAGAGTCGACCGGCAGCGGCTGTTGCTTGATACATATGAACGCTAGAAAGACCGCCAGGAGGCCGTCTTTGCTGCTCGGATCGTCAGGCAAGCAACCCGCCGACTGGTTCGGCGGGTTCGGTTGTGGCTTTACGGCGTACAAGCCTCACAACGGCAAATTGTCGTGCTTCTTTGCCGGTACCTCGACCTTCTTGTCCTTCAGCATCGCCAGCGCCCTTGCGATGCGCTTGCGCGTCGAGTGCGGCATGATGACGTCGTCGATATAGCCGCGCTCCGCCGCAATGAACGGTGACAGGAATCGATCCTCGTATTCCTTGGTACGCTTGGCGATTTTCTCCGGATCGTTCATGTCAGCGCGGAAGATGATCTCCACCGCACCCTTGGCGCCCATCACGGCGATCTGGGCGGTCGGCCAGGCATAGTTCATGTCGGCGCCGATTTCCTTGGAAGCCATGACGTCGAAGGCTCCGCCATAGGCTTTTCGGGTGATGATGGTGACGAGCGGCACCGTCGACTGCGAATAGGCGAACAAGAGTTTTGCGCCGTGCTTGATCAGGCCGCCATATTCCTGCGCGGTGCCCGGCAAAAAGCCGGGCACGTCGACGAAGGTGACGATCGGGATGTTGAAGGCGTCGCAGAACCGGACGAAGCGCGCCGCCTTCCGCGAGGCGTCAGAATCGAGCACGCCCGCCAGCACCATCGGCTGGTTGGCGACGAAGCCCACCGTGCGGCCGGCGATACGGCCGAAGCCGGTGATGATGTTCTTGGCAAACGTCTCCGAGATCTCGAAGAAATCGCCCTCGTCCACGACCTTCAGGATCAACTCCTTCATGTCGTAGGGCTTGTTCGGATTGTCTGGGATCAGCGTGTCCAGGGACTCATCGATGCGCTCGATGTCGTCGAAGCTCGGCCATTCCGGCACGCCGTCGCTGTTGTTGGAAGGCAGGAAGTCGATCAGCCGGCGCATCTGCAAGAGCGCCTCGACGTCGTTCTCGAAGGCGCCGTCGGCGATCGAGGAGCGGGTGGCGTGCACGGAGGCGCCGCCGAGCTCTTCGGCGGTGACGACCTCGTTGGTCACGGTCTTCACCACGTCGGGGCCGGTGACGAACATGTAGCTGGTGTTCTTCACCATGAAGATGAAGTCGGTCATCGCGGGCGAATAGACGTCGCCGCCGGCGCAGGGGCCCATGATGACGGATATCTGCGGGATCACGCCCGAGGCGATGACGTTGCGGCGGAAGACATAGGAATACCCGGCGAGCGCCGCGACGCCCTCCTGGATGCGCGCGCCGCCGGCATCATAGAGGCCGATGATGGGCGCCCTCGCCTTCATCGCCATGTCCTGCAGTTTTGTAATTTTCAGCGCGTGGGTCTCCGACAATGACCCACCGAACACCGTAAAGTCTTTCGCGAACACAAAAGTCTTGCGGCCGTTGACCGTGCCCCAGCCGGTGACGACGCCATCGCCGGGCACTTTCGTTTTCTCCATGCCGAATTCGGTGGAGCGGTGCTCGACGAACATGTCGAACTCCTCGAACGAGCCCTTGTCGAGCAGAAGCTCGATGCGCTCGCGTGCGGTGAGCTTGCCGCGCGCGTGCTGCGCCTCGATGCGCTTCTCGCCGCCGCCGAGCTTTGCGCCCGCGCGACGCTCTTCAAGGGTGTCCAGGATGTCCTTCATTTGCTTCCGCCCGTCTCAAACACTATTTGCCCCGAGCGGAACCGTTCCCGCCCCAAGATTGGCCGCGTTCTTAACACGGCCTTTTGCGAAGCGGAAACCGCCTTGGGGACCGATAAGGCAGACCAAAGCGGTACGATAATCCAGACAAATCAATGGGAAACCAGGCCATGAGCGAGACCACCGCAATCCCCGAGACCGGCGCCGCCACAGGCGGGGTACGCATCCTGCTGCGCCTGGAGGGCGTGGTTCTGTTTGCCGGCATGACCCTGCTCTACGGCCTCTGGGAGGGCTCCTGGTGGGTCTACGCCATCCTGTTCCTGGCGCCGGATTTGAGCTTTGCCGCCTATCTCGCCGGGCCCAAGGCCGGGGCCATCGTCTACAACGCCGCGCACTCCTATCTCGCACCGGTCGGGCTGATGACGGTCGGCCTTGCCATGGCGGCGCCGCTGACGCTGTCGCTTGCGATGATCTGGCTCGCCCATATCGGCATCGATCGCGCGCTCGGCTACGGGCTGAAATACCAGGCAGGCTTTGGCTTCACCCATCTCGGACGCATCGGCAAGGGCGCGGTGGGGTGACTGTTCACCTCTCCCATTGGCGAGGTGAAACGAAGGGGGTGTGCACGGAACTCGTTGGAACGTGAGAGAACGCGCCTCTCACTGGCGCGTTGTCATGCCATCCAGATCGAGATGGAGGTCCGTCATGTCAAAATGTTCTTTCGCCAGCGCAGGACTGCTCGTCATCGTCCTTGGCCTTTCCGGCGGGGCGGCGCAGGCTGCCTCGCCGCTGTCGTCGCTGGCCGGCACATGGTCGGGCGGCGGCACGCTGTCGACCAGCGACGGCGCGCAGGAACAACTGCGTTGCCGCGCTTCGTATGACGTGGACGGCAGCGGTGCGGAGGTGCGGCTCAACCTGCGTTGCGCCAGCCAGGACTACAATTTCGACCTCACGGGCGACGCTTCCTATTCGCGCGGCGAGATCTCCGGTTCCTGGTCCGAGGCCTCCCGCAATGCCTCGGGGACGATTTCGGGCCGCGCCATTGGCGATCACATCGAGGCCGCCGCGCGGGGCAACAATTTCTCCGCCAACCTGTCGCTGACGACGCACGGCAACAGGCAGACGGTCTCGATCCGCCCGCAGGCGTCCGATGTGACGGCAGTGTCGCTGTCGCTGTCACGCAGCGGCGGGCGCTCAGCTGGTCGATAGGACGGATAGGCCAACGGGTCCGCCGCCCCTAGATGGCGGATTACCCTGGCGCTAATCCGCCATACTCTGCTGCTTGCAGCCGATTTGCTTTGGGCTAGCATCGCCCGACCAAAGCAAACACCGCTTGGGGGAAACGGATGCTGATCGATGGGCGCATAGCGGCGGCCGCCGCGGTTTTCTGCACCAGCCTACTTCTCACTGGCATCGAGACCCAAGCGCAGGCGATCCCGAAAGAGGTCGCCGCACGGGTCGAGATACACACCATCCCCACACTGACGCTGCCCGACCGGCAGTTCCTCGCCGGCGATACCAATGGCAGCCAGCCCGTCGCCGTCGCGGGCGAGCTTAAAATCGCGCAAGGCATCGGGCGGCTTCCGGCCGTGGTGCTGATGCACGGCTCGGGCGGCATCAGCCCGACCATGGAGGCCTGGACGCGCCAGCTCAATTCGCTTGGCATCTCCACCTTCGTGATCGACGGTTTCTCGGGACGCGGGCTGACGTCGGTAAATCAGGACCAGGCCAAACTCGGCCGGCTCAACTTCGTCCTCGACCTCTACGGCGCACTCGATATCCTGGCAAAGCATCCGCGCGTCGACCCCGAGCGCATCGTGCTGATGGGGTTTTCCCGCGGCGGCCAGGGCGCGCTCTACGCCAGCCTGAAGCGCTTTCACGAGACGTGGAACAGGTCCGGGGCGCAGTTTGCCGGCTACATCGCCTTCTATCCGGATTGCGCCACGACCTATGCCGGTGACACCGATGTCGTCGACCGGCCAATCCGCATCTTCCATGGCACGCCGGACGACTACAATCCGGTCGCGACCTGCAAGGCCTATGTGGCGAGGTTGCAGGAGGAGAAGCGCGACGTCACGCTGACGGAATATCCTGACTCCCAGCACGGTTTCGACGCCGGCCTGCTCGGCGTTTCCTCCAATGTGGTGGCAGCCGGCGCCCAGACCGTACGCAGCTGCCGCATCAAGGAGAGCGAAGGCGGCGTGTTGATCAATGCGGAGACGAACGAGCCGTTCAGCTACAAGGATGCCTGCGTCGAGACCGGTCCGCATGTCGGCGGCAATCCCGCCACCGCCGAGGAAGCGTGTAAGGCCGTGAACGAGTTCCTGCGGACGCTGTTCAAGCTGGGGTGAGCTGAGGCCACTCTCCCCGTCATGGCCGGCCCTGTCCCGGCCATCCACACCTTTCTTTCGTGGAAGCAAAGACGTGGATGGCCGGGACAAGCCCGGGCATGACGATGTTGAGAGAGTCTTGTCCGACTAAATCGCGCCGATATCGGCTAGGCACTGCTGCGTGATGGTCATGCGCGCCGCGATGTGCTCTTGCGTCTTGCAATCCATGTTCATGGCGAACACGGTTTGCTGCTTGCCCTTCTCCGCCCAGCCGACCAGCCAGCCCAGGTTCGGCTCGCCACGCTCGGCGCCGAGCAGGCCGGTCTTGTAGCGGATAGTGGCCTCGCCGACTTTGGCCACCGGCAGGATGTCGCGCACCAGTTCCTGGCTGCGTTTCGAGATCGGCAGCACGCCGCGGCGCAGGCGGTCGAGGAAATCGACCTGCTGCATCGGATCGATGCGCAGCTCGCCGGTCAGCCAGAACTGATCGATGCCGCCCCCGATGTTATGGTTGCCGTAGTCCAAGAGGTCGACATATTTCTGCATCCGCTCCGCCCCGATCCGGCGCGCGATCTCCTGATAGACCGGCACGGCGGAAGCTGCGATCGCCGAGCGCAACGTGTGATCCTTGTTCCAGGCCTCGATGCTGCGCTTGGTACCATCCCACTTGAAGACGTCCTTGTCAGGGTCGTTGACCACGCCGGTCTCCAGCGCAATCAGCGAATTCGGTACCTTGAAGGTCGAGGCCGGCAGGCGATCTTCGCCCGAGCGGGTCTTGTCGCTGGCGATGATGAGATAATCGTCGACCTTATAGCCAACGAAGGTGCCTTCGGTACCGAAATCGAAGAAGCGCTTGGCGAGATCGTTGCGGAACTCGCTACGCTGGGCGGAGACGCCGGCGAAGCTGCGGGCAGGAATGAGGGTTGCAGCGGCGAGAAGACCGAGCGCGTGGCGGCGATGAATCACGGAAGGCACCGAAACAATGGGTTGGAACGGCGACGATGCTGATAGCATCATGTTGAAAAAATGGCGAGTTTGGCGGGCTTCATCCTTCGAGACTCGGCCGGCTAGCCGCTCCTCAGGATGATATCTGAGACACTCATGGCGAGGAGCGCGGCAGTGCCGCGCGTCTCGAACCGCGAGGCCGGAGGCCAGGCCTCGCGGGCGTCATCTCACCCGGCCGGAAAGCCGCAATACGAAGATCAGGACTTCCGCCACCGCCTTGTAGAGCTCGGCCGGAATCTCCTCGCCGAGCTCGACCTTGGAGAGCGCACCGGCCAGCACCTCGTTCTCCTCGATCGGGATATCGTGGGCCTTCGCAACCTCGATGATCTTCGCACCGATCGCCCCCTTGCCCTTGGCGACGACGCGCGGCGCGCCCGTGCGGTCGTAGTGCAGCGCTACCGCAAGCTGGTTGATATCCGTGCTCACAGCGCGCGATCCAGGAAGTGGCCGGCAAGCGTGGTTTGCGGCTGCGGCGGCGTACCGTCGCGGATCACGATGTCGCCGGGTTGCAACTCGGCCTGGGCCAGCGCCCGGCCGAGCTCCGCGCTGCCGGCGCGGAGCCTTTCCGCGGTCGCAGGCCGCTCGGCCCACATCCGCACGGAGGTCTTCTCGCCCACCAGCGCGATCAGCGCATGGACGGGTCCACTCGGCTCGACGTCGATGGTAAAGCGCGCGCGCCAGATTTTGTTCGCAGCCTCTGCCTCGCTGCCGCCACCGTCGCGGGAAATCTCGAACTGCGCCATTGCCGTGCCCTGCGGCGTCGCAAAGGGGATTTCAAAACTCCAACGCGGCGCGGCCGGATCGTTGTTGTGTGCGAGCTGCGGCAGCGCATCGATGCGGTCCGGCAGCGAGGCGACCTGCAGCAGCGTGTGGCGCGCGATCGCAGCATCAGTGTCGGCGAGCAGATGATGCGCGGCCGGCGCAAGTGGCATCTCGCTGGAGATCGAAGGCGGCGAGACCGGCTGCGCCGACGGCAAGGCGCCGCGGAACGGCGGAGGCGGCGTGTTGGTGTGGACCTCCTCGCCCTGCGCCGTCCTGAACGTGGCGCTTGCCGCTTTCGCGACAGATGCGGAATCGACCGCGGCTTCCTGCAGGATGTTGAGCGTGGCCGTGGCGCCAGGCGTGTTCTTCTGGACGCGGGCCGACATGATGGCCTCGCCGACATCCTCGGCAACAGGTACCCTCGCCTGCGGCAGCAGGATTTCCTGCGGATCGAGCTCTTGCGCAGCCATCGCCGTCAGCGCGGGCGCGGTCTGGCCCTGCAATGGCGCGAACTCAGCGGCTTGGCCGCCCAGCAGGCTCTGCAGCGTCTGCCGCAGCACCAGCAGCGCGGCCTTCAGATCCGGCGCGCTGCCTGGGCTCGGCACCGCGCCCGCCGCGAGCGAGGCTTCGAGAAACAGCCCGGACTTTTCAAAAGCCGACTTGATGTCGGCGGCCTTAAGATTGGGATCGAGGCCTGTCTGCCGCGCCAGCACCTCACGCACCGCCTGGAGGAGCTTTGGCGGCAGCGTCGGTGAATTGGCGAGGCTGGCGAGATTGGCGAACAGCGGCGCCTGGCTACCCTGCTCCGTCGCGGCCGTTTGCGCGGCGATAGTGACGGCGGCCTTTTCCTGCGGTGTCAGCACGGCCCTGGCCGGCACACTTGTCGCCGGCGCCGTCGGCGCGTCGCGTAGCGCGTCCGGCGACAATGTCACGGCATCGGGCGCGATGTCGGCGGCATTGCCGCCACCGGTGATGTTGGTGAGGCGGATGCCGCTTTCGGTCTGCGAGACCGCCAGCTTCAGCGCCTGCCCCTCCTGCAGCGGGATTTCCGTCTTCACATCGATCGCGAGCGCGGCGATCGCGATCCGGACCAGATCGGCGGAGAGCACCTTCAGCACCGTGGCGTCGATCGTGGTGCCCGGCTGCAGCACAATCTCCGGCGTCACCGCAGCGACCGCCTGGGCCGGAGTTTGGGCCGGAGTTACGGGAAGAACTGGGGTGACGGATATCGCCATTCGGGCAAGCTAGCCGAGTGGCGTAAACCTCTCGTTAAGCGGATTGCCTCTCTTTCCCGCGCTCAATCAGCTTTTTCCCGCGGCCGTTTCGGGCGTTCGCTCCGCGTCGCAATCGATCGAGCATATCCGCTTACGTCGGCTGGGTGGCCGCTCAGTCAGATGTTGCCATTCTTTCGCACCCTGGTTGCCACAGATGCGGCTGGCAAAAAAGAAGTAGGTCTTGACCTGGCTCAAGATGGCTGCCGCGGTCTTGCATCTTAAACTGGGGTAATTCCGCCGATGCGTTGCGACCAAGCCCGTTGCTGCGGCCAACGCCCACCTTGATCAATCAATGCTCAGCGTGTGGAACAGATGACAGCAGGCGAGCGCTCCAACCGAAATGCAGCCAACTCCGAGGGGCTGTGGGACGTAGAAGGCGCTACAAGCCGCAGCGGCAGGGCATTCACACGAGCCTTCGATCTCACACACGCGATGGTTCGCGACCTCGACGGACGCATTTGCTTCTGGTCGAGCATCATGGAGCATCTCTACGGGTGGTCCCGTGCCGAAGCAGTTGGGCGCATCTCACACGATCTCCTCAGGACTGAGTTTCCAATGAACCTGGATGAGATCAACGCGGAACTGGCAAGTAAGGGCTACTGGCTTGGTGAACTTCGGCACCGAGCCCGGGACGGCCGCACGATTACCGTTTCCAGTCGATGGGTGCTCGATCGCGACGAAGCCGGAAAAGCAGCGTGGGTGATCGAAGTCAACAACGATATGTCTGCACAGAAGACGACAGAGGGCTTGCTACGTAGCAATATGGCGGAGCTGCAGACCATCCTGGACACCGTGCCAGCGATCGTCTGGATTGCGCACGATGTCGAGTGCCGCTCGATCACAGGCAGTCGTGCTTCCTACGAGTTTCTCCGGCTCCCGGTTGGCTCCAACCCCTCTCTGACAGCGCCGGAGGGCGAGCGGCCTGTGCATTTCAAGGTCCTCACCAATGGCCGGGAACTAGCGCCGGAAGATTTGCCGGTACAACGTGCCGCGCGAGGCGAGACGATCGAAAGCGCTGAATTTGAAGTGGTATTCCCTGGCGGCAGATCGCGCTGGATCTTCGGCAACGCTGTCCCCCTCTTCAATGACCTTGGCCGACCTTGCGGTGCAGTTTCGGCGTTCGTGGACATCACCGATCGCAAGCGCGCTGAGGCGGCGATCCGCGCCAGAGAGACAGCTGAACAGGCCAACCAGGCGAAAACCGAATTTCTCGCCACCATGAGTCATGAGATCCGAACGCCGCTGACCACCATCGTTGGCGTGACCGATCTACTCCTGCACAGCAGCCTGACACAACGACAACGTGATCAGGCAACGCGGCTCAAATACGCCGGAGAAATGCTTCTCGCCCTCGTCAACGGCATCCTAGACATATCAAAGATCGAGGCCGGAAAGCTGGAACTGGAGCAGCGTCCGGTCGACCCGTCGGAAGTGGCCGAGGCCGCCTTCGCCATCGTTCGACCTCAAGCCGAGATGAAAGGCATCGAACTGCGCGGTGAGACGGCAGCCAATCTGCCCGCTTGCATTAACGGGGATCCGTTGCGTCTTCGGCAGATCTTGCTCAACCTGCTGTCGAATGCTGTGAAATTCACGGAGCGCGGTAGTATAAGCTTGAAGGTGGCGCGCGAGCCGGATCCAGCCACAATGCGATTGCGCTTCGAGGTGGCCGATACCGGCATAGGAATCGACACGGCCCAACATCATCGCCTATTTCAGCGATTTTCTCAGATCGGTCGCGATGACGAACGCCCATCTGGCTCAGGTCTCGGTCTCGCCATCTGTCGACAGCTGGTTGAGGCCATGGGCGGGGAGATCGGCTTCAGCAGCCGGATCGGCGAAGGCAGCGTGTTCTGGTTTTCGATACCTTGCGAAGAGAGGGAGCCGTCAGCGAGTGCAGCGCAACGCTAGTAGCCAGTACTCGGCTTGTTCCAGGGGCGGCCGGTTTCCCCTGCGGGCGCGTCCCAAAAATGGGCTCAGCCCTTCATCGCGTCAAGAATCCGCGTCGCGGCCTCGAAATCAACCACCCGGGCAGCGCGACGGGAAGCGACCTCCTCGTCGAGACCCCATTGCTCGATATTGAAATCCTCATCGACATGGGCGGCGGTCCAGATGTCTCGGGGTTCACGCACCCCATGGGCGAGCGCCAGCGCCAGCAGCGCCGAGCCGGTCAGGGTCGTCACCACATGCAGCGCTGCGATCGACCACGGGTCGCTCGGAAACGCCGTGCGCGCGGCGGCAATCGCCGCATCCGGCTGGCGCACATGATTGATGCCCTCGGCCAGCATGAAGTGCGCTCCCAGCGCCTCGGCGGCCCAGAACACGACCGGATCCCAATGCGCGGCCTCCTTCGCCACCAGCGCTTCGGGATGGCCGGCACGATAGAACAAGAGATCCGAGCCGAGATATTTGGCGACATCGTCGGCGACCAATTCGGCCCGCTCGACAACACTTTGCACGACGCTGTTGGCAAAACGCGTCAGCGGCATGCTCAGGGGATCGATGGTCTCGCCCTGCGCGCTCCATTCCGCGGCGATAGCGTCGGCAATCGCGCGCTTCGGCACCACCACGAGCTTGCCGGACGGCGTCTTGATCGGCTTGCCGTCGAGCGTGATGGTGAAACCGCCATCGACCTCACCGACGCCGACGTCGCTGTAGAATCGTTTACGCTGCGGCGCCCGCGACGTGCGGCGTACCGCCTCCCCGGGATCGAGCGGGGAATGGCCGGCGACTTCTTCGAACAGTTCACGCATGCGTTTTCGGGTCTCGGCGGATGGAGATATCCTAAGGCCGGACAGTACGATATCGACCAATGCAAATAAAGCCGATGAAGATCGCGACGGGGACGGGTTCTTGGCGGAATTCCCAGCGCGGTGGAAGCGTTCGTGCTACTATGCAATTCCGAGCCCGGAGGAACTTACAATCGCTGAAGGTAGTTTCTAAGGTGACCTACCCAAGGGCCCTGGGTTCACAGCTCCGCCATGGCTAACACGGCAGACACCGCTCAAGTCATCATTCGGCCGCCGCTTGCATGGGGGCTTGCCGTCATTGCCGGGCTTGCATGCAACTGGCTTGTGCCCTTGCCGTTCCTGCCGGCCGACCAGCCCGCAGGCTGGCTCGGCGCGATCGTGTTTGTCGTCGCGCTGGCGCTGTTCGCCTGGGCCATCGTTGCCATCACCAGGGCTGGCTCGAACGTCCCCACCAACCTGCCGGTCACCACCATCGTCGAAGGCGGACCGTACGGCTTCACGCGCAATCCCATTTACCTTGGCATGTTCTTGGGTCTAATCGGCTTGGCCATCGCGTTCGACAATCTCTGGCTGCTGATGATGCTGGTACCCTTTGCGCTCGTCATCCGCTACGGCGTAGTGGCCCGCGAGGAAGCCTATCTCGAGCGCAAGTTTGGCGATGTCTACCTTGGCTACCGCTTGCGTGTACGGCGCTGGCTGTAGCGCCACCTGATGGATCTGCGTCCGACGGTTCACAGCGTGCGGCTTCGCGCCTCACGCAAATGACCATCCGGTAGCTTCGAGCCGGCTGCCGCGTCATATAAGGACCGAGATCGCCGGGACGACCCTGCCCATTCGGGTAGTTTCCGGACGCTTTCGAAACTCCCAGATTAGTGTCAGCCAAACTGGAGTTTCGCCATGACCGACCCGAGTGCAACCAACCTTTCCCTGCTCTCTTCCGCCGTCGCCAGCGTCGTCGCCCGAGCTAGCCCCGCCATTGTTTCTGTACACTCACACCGCTCGCGCGCATCGGGCTTTGTCTGGAAACCTAATCTCGTTGTCACCGCCGACGAGGCGCTAGAGGACGATAGCGGGATTTCGATCGAACTTTCGGATGGAACCGTTCGGCCAGGAAAGATCGCGGGACGCGATCACACGACCGATGTCGCTCTGCTGCGGTTCGACACCCAAGACAACGCCAAGGAAGTCGCGCCGATCAAGCTTTCGCCTGATGTGCCAATGCTCGGTTCGCTCTCGGTGGTCGTTGCGGCGGAGCGTGGCTCACCGACGGCCGCGTTGGGCACTGTGTCGTTGGTAGGTAGCCGCTGGCGAAGCCTTCGTGGCGGCGAAATCGACGCCAGGGTCGAACTCGACGTTCGATTGCGGCACCGCCATCAAGGCGGCCTCGTGCTGGACGCGTCGGGCGACGCCATCGGTATGGCGGTGCTCGGGCCGCGACGCGTCATAGTCATTCCAACGGCAACGATCGAACGTGTCGCTGGCAAGCTCGAGACCCATGGTCGGATAGCACGAGGCTATCTCGGCGTTAGCCTTCAGCCGATCAAGCTCGATGATGGTATCGGCGCGATGGTGATGAACGTCGACAAGTCTGGTCCATCGTCTGCCGCCGGCATCCGGCAAGGTGACGTGATTGTGGGCTGGAACGACGACAAGATCTCCGGCGTGAGATCGCTGTTGCAAGCGCTCGGCCCCGAGAGCGTGGGGTCGGTCGCGCAGGTAACGGTTCGTCGCGCAGGTGAGCCGGTGCGGTTCAAGCTAACAATCGGCGAGAGGCCGGAGACGTGAACGAGGCCCCTTCGCCAGCAATCGTCGTCGCCATCGAGATCGACGATCCTGCGCTTGCGGACCGGATGGCGTCCCTGCTCGGCGGCGTCGCCGGGCTCCGCCTCGCTATGCCAGGAGAACCAGCGGCAGTCACCGTCGTATCACGCAATCGGCAAAGCAGCGTCGAACCACACGGCTTCGAGCTTACGCCGAGAGAGCTCGACGTGCTCACGTTGCTGGCCGAGGGCGCATCGAACAAGACAATTGCGAGGCAGCTCGGGATTTCGGTCCATACCGCCAAATTCCACGTCAGCTCACTTCTTGACAAGCTTGATGCAACTGGCCGCACCGACGCTGTGGCCCACGCGGCGCGACGCGGCGTCATTAACCTGTAACGATCGAAGCCCGCCGGCTATCCGTCCCTGAGCACACCCCTCCTCACTGCAGCTCAATCTTCGCCGCCTTGATCACGCCGTCCCAGCGATCGATCTCCTCCTGAAGATATTTGGCTGTCTTCTCGACCGAGCCGCCGAAAACCTCCGCCGACAGCTTTTTCAGCTGGGCCTGTATTTCGCGTGTTGCCAATGCCTCGTTCACGTCGGCATTGACCTTGTCGATGATGGCCCTCGGTGTCTTCGGCGGCGCCACGATGGCGTACCAGGCGACCGCCTCGAAGCCGGGCAGCGTCTCGGCAATGGTCGGCACCTTGGGCATCGCCGGAATGCGGCTGGACGATGCAACAGCCAAAAGCTTGAGCTGTCCTGATGTGGTCAATCCCAGCGAAACGCCGAGGTTGTCGAACATCACGTCGACGTTCTCGGCAAGCAAGCCCTGCAGTGCCGGCGCCGATCCCCGATACGGCACGTGGCGCATCTTCACGTTGGCCATCAGCTGAAACAGTTCCGACGTCAAATGCGATGTGGTCCCGTTGCCCTGGGTCGCAACCAGGACCTTGTCGGGATTCTCCCGGGCATAGGCAATGAACTCCGCCACGCTCGTTGCCTTGATCTGCTTCGGATTGACGATCAGCGCGTTCGGCACATGCGCCATCACGATGATCGGCTCGAATTTCGTCGGATCGAAACCGAGCTTTCGATAGAGATTGTGATTGATGACCAGCGGCGGCGGCGGCGCCGAAAGCAGCGTGTATCCGTCAGGCAGCGCATTGTAGACCGTCTCGGCACCGATATTGCCGGCCGCCCCCGTCCGGTTCTCTATGACGACCGGCTGCCCCCATTTGCGCGATAGCCAGTCAGCAACGATGCGCGGGACCGCATCCGCAGTCCCACCGGCCGGAAACGGCACGACGATCTTGACCGGCCGATCGGGCCAGGCTTGCGCCAGCGCCGGGCCAGCAGCCAGCGCGACAAGCGCCATTTGCAGCGCAATCACTTGAAGACATCGTCGCATCGGATTCCTTCCCCGGCACCATCTTGTTTTCGCGCCGCAACTTGGCGTCATCGGCGATAAAGGATAGCTTGAACGAACAAGCATCGGAAAGCTCTTTCAAGAAGGAACCGATGTGCGTGCTGCGGCCATAAAGCAGAGTGAGAAGATGGGGCTGTCTGTTGCTGTCGTCGGCGGAGGCATCGGCGGGCTGTTTACGGCCAACGCGCTGATCGCGCATGGTCTCGATGTCAGGGTTTACGAGCAGGCCCCTGCCCTCGGCGAAGTCGGCGCCGGCGTATTTTTGACGCCCAACAGTGTCCGTCAGCTGAAACGCGTTGGCCTCGAGCCCGCGGTACAGAAATACGGCGCCCGGGTCGGTACCGGCTCCCACTATTTTCGGCATGACGGCGCGCCGATTGCCGCCGTGCAGGTCACTGATGCTTCCGGATGGAATGCAACCTTCGGGATGCATCGCGCCGATCTCGTCGAATTACTCGCGCAGGCGCTGCCCGAAGGAGTGGTGAACACCGGCCATCGCGCCGCTGGCTTCGAGCAGACCGAAAACAAGGCCCGGGTCCTGTTCGCCAACGGTGCTTCCGCCGAAGCCGACGTCGTGATCTCGGCCGACGGCATCCATTCCGAGCTGAGGCGATTTGTGGCGCCGCCGTCCCGCCCCGTCTTCCACGGCTCCATCGCTTATCGCGGCGTGCTGCCGCATCGCCTCATCCCCGACTGGCCGGCCGACCGCTGGCTGATGTGGCTTGGCAAATCCAGGCATTTCCTTACCTTCCCGGTGCGCGCGGGCGAACTGATCAATTATGTCGGATTCGTGCCCGCGGATGCGGAGATGAAGGAGTCCTGGTCCGCCGCAGGCGACCCCGACATGCTTCGCGCGGAATTCGAGGGCTGGGACGCGCGGATTGGAGGCTTGCTGAGCCAGGTGCAAAACACCTTCCGCTGGGCGCTCTACGACCGCGAGCCACTTCCCATCTGGACAAGGGGCCGCCTCACTCTGCTCGGCGATGCCGCTCATCCAATGCTGCCCCATCTCGGCCAGGGCGCAAACCAGTCGATCGAGGATGGCATGGCGCTGGCGACGATCCTCGCCAAAGCCGACCGATCGAACATCACTCCGGCCTTGCTCGCCTATGAACGCCTGCGGCGCGAGCGCGTCGCCGCGGTTCAACGCGGCGCTCGCGAGAATGGCATGCGCTACGATTCAGCCTATGCCGATCTCGGCGTGCGTGACGCCGAGATCAAGGCCCACGCCGAGTTCCGCAAGAAGCTCTACAGCCATGATGTCGTCCCGGAGGCGCAGGCGCTCGCGGCATCCATCGCCTGACGGAGGCGCCTCACCCCAGGCGGCTACAGGATCAGCTTACGGCGTCGCGATGTGCCAGGCGCCATTCAACTTGCCGTCGCCGTCCGTATCGCCCGGCGCCTTGTCGTTCTTCCAAGTATAGAGCGGGCGTCCCTTGTACGCCCACATCCTCTTGCCGTCGTCACGCGCGACGACAGTCCAGTCGCCCGAAGCCTTGTCGCTGCCGGTGGCGAGCAGCGCCGGCCAGTTCTCCGCACAGGGGCCGTTGCACACGGATTTGCCGGGCATATCCTTGTCCTTGTCGAAGACATAGAGAGTCATGCCCTTGGCGTCGACCAGCGCCTTGCCCTTTGAGGTATCACCGACTTTGGCGGGCGCGGTCTGGGCTGCCGCGGCCGAGGCCATCAACACTGCGCCAACAAGGGCTAATCCTGCACGCTTGATCATCAACATCATCCTTTCGCAAATGAAGATCACGCGATCACCAACCCTCGATCGGAAAAGCTATTCCAAAGAGAATTTTTCGCTGGCAGCGGAATAAAGCCGGATTAGCGATCAACTAAGGTGCCCCCCTATCGTGTGGCGCAGTTGCGCGCATAGGTCGTGCGCGCGTTGGGCCCGAGGCCGGCGGCGGTGGCCTCGTCGAGGCACTGCCTGAAGCGCTCGCCATGGGATTGTCGCGGCGCCGTCGGCACGTAGGAGCGGGTCGGCAGCTCGCCCATCTTGGGGATCGCCGGCACCTCGATCCTTGGCGGAGGCGGCGGCGCAGGCGGCGGCGGGTTGAACAGCGAGCCGCCCGGCGGGATCATCTGCGCGAGCGCGCTTCCCGTGCTCAGCACGAAGATGACAATCCCGATATATTTCAAGGATCGCTTCATAGCGCGTATGTCGTGTCGGCACGGCAAAATCACAAGCGGATTCTTTATCACATTGCCGGGAACCCGAGGCCAACTGCCAACCGTCCGTCATGCCCACCAGCAATCACGGCTTCTGATAAATCAACTGCCCGGCCCGGATGGTGGCGGCGACCTTGGCGAGGTTGCGCACATCGGCGACGGGATCGCCGTCGAGGATCACGAGATCGGCATCAAAGCCCTGCTCCACCCGACCCTTCTTCGCGGCCTTGAAATAGGTTGAAGGATTGGTGGTGAGCGCGGCCAGCACCTGCCGTTCGCCAAGCGCGCGGCGCATCAGCTCGTATTCGAGCGTGGTATCATAGAGCTGCGTGAAGCCGACGTCGGTGCCGAACAGGACGGTCCCGCCATTGTCGGCAAAGCCTTTGAGCTGGACGACGACGTTGCCGATGATGCGAGCGCTGATCGCCGGCGGCACGGGCAGTTTGGCGAACACCGACAAGGTCGGGATCAGCGCAATGTTCTGCCGCTTGAAATGCGCGAGTTGTTCGGCGGTGTAGCCGGGTTGCCCGGTGACCGTGTGCGCCATGATGTCGACCCCGGCCGCAATCACGGCATCAATGCCCGCAGCGTTTTGCGGGTGGGCGAATACAGGCTTTCCTGTCGCATGTGCGACATCAACCGCCGCCTTCGCGATGCCCGCGTCCATGTTGACGACCGGTTTGTCTTCCCCCTTGTAGGACCCGGTGAACAGCTTCACGCCGTCGAGGCCCATCTGCGTGTAGGTCCGCGCCAGCTGCGCGGCGCGCTCGGGCGTGGCCGCCTCGGGCAGCTGCATTTCGCTCGGCAGGTAGACCGGATGACCATCCTTGGGGAAAATGGCGCCGGCAAAGAAAATATTGGGGCCGAGTACTTCGCCCGCCTTGATGCGTTGACGCAGCGGCAACAGATCGGCCGGGTTGGAGCCGAGATCCCACACCGTCGTAAAACCCCATCGCGTCAGCATCGCCTGCATATGGGCGATGAGCGGCGCAGCCGGTGCGGTGGCGGCTCCCCGCCACGGCGCTTCCGTGAAATGGACGTGGCTGTTCCAGAAGCCGGCGACGATGGTCTTGCCGGCGCAATCGATCACGCGCGCATCAGGCGGAATCTGGATTTCACTGGCGCGGCCGACGGAGGCGATGACACCCGCCGACGTCACGATGACGGCATCGGAAATCGGATCTGCTTCAGGGGAGACGTAGACGCTGCCGCCCCTCAGGACCAGCGCCTGGGCTCCGGCTGCGCCCGGCGACAGAGCAAGAAGGGAGAGAAGCGCGGCGCAGAGCCAATTCCGGGTCATGGGCGAGGCCTCTTCCGAGCAGCGGCGTTACGAAAGCTACACGAACAACACGACCTTGCTTTGATCGATATTGCTACGTGCAAGGTTTGGCAAATGTCGCCGACCTCACTCTTCCGGCGCGTTCTCGATCGGATCGAACCGCTTGGCATCGAATCCCAGGAGATTCCAGGACTGCTGCATATGCGGCGGCAACGGTGCGGTGGCATCGATGACGCCGCCACGGGGATGCGGGATCACGATGCGCCGCGCCAGGAGATGAAGCCGGTTCTGCAGTCCGCCCGGCAAATCCCATTGCTGTTTGTTGAAGTACTTGGGATCGCCAACGATGGCGTGATCGATATGCGCCATATGGGCGCGCAATTGATGCGTCCGCCCGGTGACCGGCTTCAGCGACACCCAGGCGAGCTTTTGCGCGGCGGTCTCGACCACGGCGTAATAGGTAACCGCGTGGCTTGCGCCCTCATCGCCATGCTCGGCGATGCGCATGATGGTGTCGTCCTCGCCCTCCTCTTTGGCGAGGTAAGTCGAGATGCGGCCCTGTTTCGGTTTTGGCACGCCGGCCACCAGCGCCCAGTAGATCTTGCGCGCCGAGCGATGGCGGAAGGCGCCGGTCAGGTGGGTGGCGGCGAAGCGCGTCTTCGCCACCAGAAGACAGCCCGAGGTCTCCTTGTCGATCCGGTGCACCAGCCGCGGCTTTTGTCCCTTGGCATCGCGCATCACCTCCAGCATCTGGTCGATGTGGCGCGTGGTGCCGGAGCCGCCCTGGACCGCGAGACCGGCCGGCTTGTTCAGCACCAGCACGTCGTCGTCCTCGAACAGCGTCATCTCCTTGAGTGCGGCAAGCGTCTTCTGCGCCGCCTCGGACAGTACACCCACGGCCTTGGGCGCATCGAGCCGCAGCGGCGGGATGCGCACGCTCTGCCCCTCCTCCAGCCGGTCCTTGCTGTCGGCACGCTTGCCGTTCACGCGCAGCTCGCCTTTGCGGACGATGCGCTGGATGTGGGAAAAGGACAGGCCCGGAAAGCGCGCTTCGAGGAAGCGGTCGACGCGCATGTTGTTCTCGTCCGCGGTCACGACCACGGTCTGCACCTTCGTGGGAAGCTGCGGCTCCGGCTTTGCCTCGGCCCGGACCGGCGCTGGCCTTTCACGGCGCGGTTCGGCAAAGCGCGGCGGCTTGCCGCCGCCTGGCCGGCGGTCTCCCTTCGGCGCAGCGCGATGCGGCCGCGCCCCGCCCCGGTCTTCGTTGGGCCGACCTGCCTTGGGCCGGTCGCCTCTCGGCCGGTCGTTCTGATGACGCAACTTCTCTCGCGGTCCGCGGTCGCGGCGGCTCATGCAATGGCTCCAGATTAGCCTCGTTGCCTAGCGCAAAAGGGACGAATCGTCACGGCAAAATCGGTACCAATCGCGCCCCGGATCGGCCATGCTGCGGCCGAGCAGACAAGAAACGGAGAATGCCGGAATGGTTGGGTTGAAGTCGGGGCTTGTGATCGCGGCCACCCTCCTCGCCAGCAGCGCATCGGCGCAGCAAAGCCCGATGCCGGAAGACCTCGCCTGGAAACTGATCGAGATCGGACGCGCCGTCGATCCCGCGAAGACGGCGGCGCTCTATGCGCCGATGCAGCAGAAGGAGCCGTATGCAGGCGTCAAGGTCGAGCGCGACGTCAAATACGGGCCGGCTGAACGGAACTTGCTCGACGTTTTCATACCGGAGACGGGCGCCGGCAGCCGCCCCGTGCTGATCTATGTCCATGGCGGCGCGTTCGTCGGCGGCAACAAGCGAATGCCGGGCAGCCCCTTCTACGACAACATCATGTTGTGGGCGGTGAAGAACGGCTTTGTCGGCGTCAATACCACCTATCGCCTGGCTCCCGCCTCGCCCTGGCCGGCGGGCGCGGAGGATCTCGCGTCCGTCGTGAAATGGGTGACCGAGAAGATTGCCGAGCGCGGCGGCGATCCCGCGCGCATCTACCTGATGGGGCAATCCGCGGGCGCCGTGCATGTGGCCGGGTATGTGTCGCATCCGGAATTGCACCAGGTGAAAGGCGGAGGGCTCGCCGGCGCCATCATGGTATCCGGCATCTATGACCTCACCGGCTCGCCGCTCAACGATCCCGAGATCGCCTATTTCGGCTCCGATCCCTCGCGCCATGCGGAGCGCTCCTCACTGAAAGGCCTGGTGGAGAGCAAGACGCCGTTGATGATCACGGCGGCTGAACTCGACCCGCCCCGTTTCATCGAACAGTACCAGCTGGCGAAGCAGGTGATCTGCAAGCGCCCGAGCGGCTGCGCGAAAACGTTCATGTTGCCGCAGCACAGCCACATGTCCGAAGTCTACGCGATCAACACGGATGACACCCGGCTGACGGACCAGATCCTCGAATTCGTGAAGGCGGGGAAATAGCGAGGTGCGGAACCGCCGACATCTTGTCGCGCATGCCGCCGGGCTCCGTACCGGGCCGAAACGTGCTATGTTTGGATGCATGAAAGTCGAAGAAATCGCCGAAGCCGTCTCAAAACTGCCGCAGGATGAACTCGCGCGCTTTCGCCGCTGGTTCGCCGCGTCGAGGCCGGCCGCGCCAATCATGCCGAGGAACTCGACTCCACGGCGACCAAGCTCGGCCGCTTCGCGGGGCGCGCCTTCGCCGAATTGAGAAAGCGGACGCAGGACCGTCAGTCCTAGCTTCGAAATTCGTAGGATGGGTAGAGCGAAGCGAAACCCTTGTGCCGTAGCCATGATGGGTTTCGCTTCGCTCTACCCATCCTACGAACTACGAACTGATTAGCTCCCACCCCGCTCCCTGCGCAGCTTCGCCCAG
>Ga0187815_10000035_pt1 | contig 62909 bp, 59 predicted proteins | sample NC_S_5_FD_132962 | JGI IMG/M metagenome (GOLD analysis project Ga0187815, IMG submission 132962) | Wetland sediment microbial communities from Neuse River Estuary, North Carolina, USA - ASW-S_5 | ecosystem: Environmental > Aquatic > Freshwater > Wetlands > Sediment | place: USA: North Carolina... | reverse complement strand
TAGCGCGACTGGCCAACCACGTGTGCCATCCTGCCCCCGAATCAGTCTCTGCCTACCAAAAGCTGCCTTCACAGCGTGGTTTTTACACGGCCTGTTTCGCCGGGACGACAGCCGTTATACCCCACCTTCACGCATCACGCCGCAGGCTTTGCACCCACATAGGAAGAACTCGGCCGGATCAATCGCCCGGTGCGGCGTTGCTCCAGCGCATGCGCGGTCCAGCCGGCGGCGCGCCCGACAGCGAAGATCGGCGTGAAGGCCTGGCGCGGAATCTTCAGCGCATCGAGCAGGATTGCGGTGAAGAACTCGACATTGGTCTCCAGCGGGCGATCCGGGTTCTTCTTGCGCAGTGCGGCGCGGATGTAGGATTCGACCTCGCCTGCGAAGGGAAGATCGGCACCTTCCCCCGCCAGCCGCTCGATCGCGGCCTTGAGCACATCGGCGCGGGGATCGCGCACGCGATAGACGCGGTGGCCGAATCCCATCAACCGCTCGCCGCGTGCCAGGGCGTCGTCGACCCACGGCTTGATCCGCTCGCGCGTGCCGATCGCATCCAGCATTTCCAGCACCGGCTCCGGCGCGCCGCCATGCAGCGGGCCGGTCAGCGCGCAATAGCCGGCGGTGATCGCCGCGAACAGATCCGCCTGCGTCGAGGCGACCACGCGCGTGGTGAACGTCGAAGCGTTCATGCCGTGATCGCAGACGGTGACGAGATACGCGTCCAATGCCGCCACCTCGCGCGACTCGGGCCGCTTGTTGTGCAGCATTTTCAGCGTGTCGGCGGCATGGCTCAGGTTCGGATCGGGGACGACCGGATCGGCGCCCTTCGCGCGCTGCACCAGCGCGCCCGCGATCACCGGAAACGCGCCGACGAGGGTTGCCTCGTGATCGAGCCCGCTCTCGGCACGCAGGCCTGCGATCGCTGCACGAAAGCCGTCGACGACGGACATGCCGCGCGTGGCCGGCAACAGATCGGGCAGGCGCGCGAAGGCGCGCTCGCGCGCCGCTCCAAGGCTGGCGCGCACATGGGCCTCGTCCGTGACGCGTCCGGTGGCGCCGCTCCATAGCCGCGCGGTGACGCTCTCGAAGCTCGACTTGCCCGCGAGGTGGCCGACGAAATCTCCGGCGATGATCAATTCGCCGCGCTCGCCGTCGACATGGCTCAGCACGGTTTCGGCGGCGGGCACGCCGTCCAGACCAATCTGGCTCTTGGTGAGGTGGATGTTCATGGCCTCAAATCTCCTGGTTCACGGAGATAAAGGTCGGGCCACTCGACAGATTGATCAATCTTGATTATATAAATCAATATGAAAAAATCCGAGGCGCTGTACCTCTCCGCCCGCGAGGCCTCCGCCGAGCTGTCGATCTCGCCGGCCACGCTCTACGCCTATGTCAGCCGCGGCCTGATCCGCTCCGAGCCGTCGCCGGATTCGCGCAGCCACCGTTACCGGGCCGAGGACGTGCGGGGGTTGAAGGAGCGCCGAGTGCCGGTGCCTGAGCCGCGCGGCCTGCGCAGCTTCGATGCCGATCTGCCGGTACTGGATACGGAGATTGGCACCGTCACCGAGCAGGGTGCGATCTATCGCGGCGTGAACTGCGTCGACCTCGCCGAGAGGGACACGCTGGAGCACACCGCGACGCTGCTATGGGACGTCACCAGCGTCGATCCCTTTGCTCCCGACAATTGCCCCTTGGTGTCCGACGCCATGCGAACGATCGCGGAAGCCGCGCATCGCGCTGCTCCCATCGATCGCGCCATCGCGGTGCTGGCGCTCGCGGCGAGCGCCGATCCGCGTGCCTTTACCCGCGCGCCCGACGGCCGCGCCATGGTCGGCGGCCGTATCGTGCGGCTGCTGGTGGCGACCATGCTGAACCGGCCACCATCGCCCGAGCCGTTGCATCTGCAGATCGCGCAGGCCTGGGCACCCGACAACAAGCATGCGCCCGATCTGATCCGCCGCGCGCTGGTGCTGCTCGCCGATCACGAGCTCAACGCTTCCACCTTCACGGTGCGCTGTGCCGTCTCGACCGGGCTCAATCTGTATGACGCGGTCATCGCGGGTCTCGCCGCGCTGAAGGGGCCGAAGCATGGCGGTGCAGGCGTGCTGGCCTCGCGCCTCGTCAAGACGATGGTCGACAATGATGTCGCCCCCTTGATCCGGGAGCGGGTGGCGCTGGGCGAGCGCTTTGCCGGATTCGGCCATGGCGTCTACAAGCGCGGCGATCCCCGCGCGATGTCGCTGCTGGAGGAGCTGACCCGCGCCGGCGCGCCGCGCAAATTCACCAGGGAAATCCCCGAGCGGATCGCGGAAGCGACCGGCGAATTGGTCAATATCGACTATGCACTTGCCGTTCTGGTGCATGCGCTGCGGATGCCTGCCGGCAGTGAGCTGGCGCTGTTCGCGATGTCCCGCAGCGTCGGCTGGATCGCGCATGCCAGCGAACAATTGCAGCATGGCAAGCTGATCCGGCCGCGCGCACGCTATGTCGGTCCGGCGCCGGGCCGCAGCATGTCGAAGAAAAGCCTATAGGACTATTTTGCGGGCGTTGCGGCGTCAGCGCGGGCACGGCGGCGGCGAACGATCCAGAGCGCCAGCGCGACGATCGTTGCGCCGGCTACGACGGTATAGATCCAAAGATGTTTGCCGACGTGCCCATGGTGCGACAGTCCGGCATGATGCAGCGCGGAGACGGCGAGCACGCCGGGCAAGGTGTGCGCCGTCGCCCACGCCAGAATGGCAGGGACGTTGACGCTGTAGAACTTCCACGGCTCCATGCCCAGCGAGCCCGCGGTGACCGGCACGAAGGCGCGGATCGGCGGCACGAAGCGCGCAAAAAACACGGCGAGCGTTCCCCAGCGATGGAAAAAGGTCTCGCTTTCCTCGATCAAGCGCGGGTAGCTCGAAAGCGGCCAGGCGCTGAGGATTTCGCGCTGGCGGCGATGGCCGAGCCAAAAGGCCGTGCCGTCCCCGATCAGGGCACCGGCGGCCGCCGCGGCCATCACGCCTTCGAGGCGCAATTCGCCGCCGGGCACTAGCGCGCTCAGGGCCAGGATCACGGTCGAGCCGGGGATCACGGCGCCGACGACGGGCACGGCTTCCAGCAGGGCCGCGAGGAACAGCGTCAGATAGGCAAGCCATGGATGGGCGGAGACGAATGCAATCAGCGGATCGAGGAGAGAGGTCACAAAATTCCCGTTTTGGCCGTGCGCTACAAGCTCAGACCTTACAACTGATCGGGCCGGTTCAAAGAGCCGGTTCAAAGAGCCCTTGGGCGGGGGCCTGCCGGCAAAAGTGCGGCGTGATTCGCAGGGCAGCCTTTCAAAATCTGCTATCAGTCCCTATCTCAATGAAAAGGCTGTGGAACTTTGATTGCGCGGCGGGCTTCTGCCGGCCCGCGCTCTCTGGTAGGCTCCAAACAGCCCCCAATCCGCAGCCATTCAGACAATCTGGTTTCGGAACGCGTCCGAGGCCTCGGAGGATTCATGACGACTGCCGCCCTGACCAAGAACCAAGAAATCACCGGGTTGCCAGACATGAAGGTGTCGGTCCGACAGGTGTTCGGTATCGACAGCGATCTCGAAGTGCCGGCCTACTCCGAAGTGGACCCGCATGTTCCCGAAGTCGATGCCGATTACCGCTTCGACCGGGCCACGACGCTGGCGATCCTCGCCGGTTTTGCCAAGAACCGCCGCGTCATGGTCACCGGCTATCACGGCACCGGCAAGTCAACCCATATCGAGCAGGTCGCCGCGCGGCTGAACTGGCCTTGCGTGCGCGTCAATCTCGACAGCCACATCAGCCGTATCGATCTCGTCGGCAAGGACGCCATCGTCGTCAAGGAAGGCAAGCAGATCACGGAATTCCGCGACGGCATCCTGCCTTGGGCGCTTCAGCACAATGTCGCGCTGGTGTTCGATGAATACGACGCCGGCCGCCCCGACGTGATGTTCGTGATCCAGCGCGTGCTTGAAGTCTCCGGCCGCCTGACGCTGCTCGACCAGAACAAGGTGATCAAGCCGCATCCGGCTTTCCGCCTGTTCTCGACGGCGAACACCGTCGGTCTCGGCGACACCTCCGGCCTCTATCACGGCACGCAGCAGATCAACCAGGGCCAGATGGACCGCTGGTCGATCGTCACCACGCTCAATTATCTCGGTCATGACGAGGAAGTGGAGATCGTGCTGGCCAAGGCGCGCCACTACCGTACGCAGGAAGGCCGCGACATCGTCAACAAGATGGTGCGCCTGGCGGACCTGACCCGTAACGCGTTCGCCAACGGCGACCTGTCGACGGTCATGAGCCCGCGCACGGTGATCACCTGGGCGGAAAACTCCGAGATCTTCGGCGATATCGGCTTTGCCTTCCGCGTCACCTTCCTCAACAAGTGTGACGAGCTGGAGCGGCCGCTGGTCGCCGAGTTCTATCAGCGCTGCTTCAACATGGAGCTGCCGGAATCCGCCGTCAACGTGGCGCTCAGCTAGCCCATGCCAAACGTTTCCGTCGAGCGCACCATTGGCCAGGCCAAAAAGGCGGTGCTCGGCGGCCTCATCGGTTACAACACCGAAAAGATGGGGAAGCAGAAGTACAAGCGCTTTGCGGTCACGCTCCGCGAGCGCGGCAAGGTCGTAGGCGGAATCGTCGGCGAGGTATGGACCACCGTGCTGTTCATCCAGCTGTTCTGGATCGATCAGAAGTATCGCGGCAAGGACTTTGGCACCAGGCTGATCAAGACGATCGAGGACGAAGCGAGGAAGTTCGGAGCGACGCGGTCTTATGTGGATACGATGAGCTTTCAGGCGCCGGGCTTCTACCGCAATTGCGGTTACAAGGAGTTCGGCGCGATCGAGGGCTATCCTGAGGGCGTGACGCGCCACTGGTTTACGAAAGCGCTATGAGCATCTCCAACTCGAAATTCCGCAATACAAGGGAAGCGCCGACCGAGCCGTTCAAGCGGGCGGTCACCTCGTGCCTGAAAGCCCTCGCCAAGACGCCGGAGCTCGACGTCAGCTTCGCCGCCGAGCGCCCGGGCCTGGCGCCGGGCAAGGCGCGTTTGCCGGAGCCGGCGCGCAAGATGTCCAAGCGCGATGCCGCGATTATCCGCGGACACGCCGATTCGATCGCGCTCAAGCTTGCCTGTCACGATCCCAAGGTGCATCGCAAGCTGATGCCGGGCAATCCGCAGGCGCGCGGCGTGTTCGAGGCGGTGGAGCAGGCGCGGGTCGAGGCGATCGGCGCGCGGCGCATGTCGGGCGTCGCCAAGAATCTCACGGCGATGCTGGATGATCATTTCCATCGCGGCAAGTTCGACGAGATCACCGATCGCGCCGACGCGCCGCTGTCGGATGCGCTGGCCATGCTGGTGCGCGAGCGCCTGACCGGGATGGCGCCGCCGACGGCTGCGAAGAAAATGGTCGATCTCTGGCGCCCGGTGCTGGAAGACAAGATCGGGACGCGGCTGGATCAGCTCGCCCGCTTTACCGAGGACCAGGCCCGCTTCGGCGATCTCGTGCATGACCTGTTGTCGGCGCTCGACCTCGGCGACGACCGCAACATGGATTCGGACGACGACGACCAGGACGAGAACCAGGACGGCGAGAACGACCAGTCCGGCGCGGAAGGCTCGCCCGATTCCGACGCCGCGCAGGAGATGAGCGCCGACCAGGCGCAGGCCTCCACCGACGAGATGTCGGAGAGCGCGATGGAGAGCGCGCAGGCCTCGACGTCCGATACTTTCGACGATGGCGAGCTCGGCGACGACGAGACGCCGGGCGAGGCGACGCGGCCGAATACGCACGGACGCAACGAGCCGCGCGGGCCCGAGTATCACGCGTTTGCGCCGAAATTCGATGAGATCATCGCGGCCGAAGACCTCTGCGACCACGACGAGTTGGAGCGCCTGCGCTCCTACCTCGACAAGCAGCTCGCGCATCTGCAGGGCATCGTCGCGCGGCTCGCCAACCGCCTGCAGCGCCGCCTGATGGCGCAGCAGAACCGCGCCTGGGAGTTCGACCTCGAAGAGGGCATCCTGGATCCGGCGCGGCTGTCGCGCGTCGTCACCGATCCCTATCATCCGCTGTCCTTCATGCACGAGAAGGAAGCGACCTTCCGCGACACCGTGGTGACGTTGCTGCTCGACAATTCCGGCTCGATGCGCGGCCGACCGATCACGGTGGCGGCGACCTGCGCCGATATCCTCGCGCGCACGCTGGAGCGCTGCGGCGTCAAGGTGGAGATCTTGGGCTTCACCACGCGGGCCTGGAAGGGCGGACAGTCGCGCGAGGCGTGGCTTGCCGCGGGTAAGCCGGCCAATCCCGGCCGGCTCAACGATCTGCGCCACATCATCTACAAGTCCGCCGACGCGCCTTGGCGCCGCGCGCGGAAGAATCTCGGCCTGATGATGCGCGAGGGCCTGCTCAAGGAGAACATCGACGGCGAGGCGCTGGACTGGGCGCACAAGCGTCTCCTGGCGCGGCCCGAGCAGCGGCGCATCCTGATGATGATTTCCGATGGCGCGCCGGTCGACGATTCCACGTTGTCGGTCAATCCCGGCAATTACCTGGAACGCCATCTGCGCCACATCATCGAGGAAATCGAGACCCGCTCGCCGGTCGAGCTGATCGCGATCGGCATCGGCCATGACGTCACGCGCTACTATCGCCGCGCAGTGACCATCGTCGATGCCGAGGAGCTCGGCGGCGCGATCACCGAAAAGCTCGCCGAGCTCTTCAGCGAGACCCACGCCGCGCCATCCACCGGTAGCCGGCGTCGCCTGCATTCCTGAATGCGATGAGATGAGCCCCCGCGGACACGGTCTACCTCATCCTGAGGAGCGGCGCTTGCGCCGCGTCTCGAAGGATGAGTCGCCTCCGCGGCCTCATGGTTCGAGACGGCGCAAGACCGCCTCCTCACCATGAGGGGCAAGCAACTCAGCCGCCGCCGTCTGCTCACCGGAGCGGCGGCGGGATTCCTCGGGCTCACGCTGCCGAAGCGGAGTCAGGCGCAAACCGCGGTACGGCCGCCGCCAAAATACAAGCCCGACGAGTATTCCGTCGCCGCCCCGGTCTCGATCGAAGTCAATGCGCGGCCGCTCGCCGGCTTTGACACCCGCGACCGATCGCGCGCTCGATTCGGCGAGCTTCAGTTTCGCAGCGGGCTCGTCCTGACCTCGAGCTTTCGCGGCTTTGGCGGGTTGTCGGGCCTGCGGCTCGATGCAAAGGGCGAGCGTTTCATCGCCATCTCCGACAAGGGAAGCTGGTTCACAGGCCGCATTGCCTATCGCGGCAAGCAAATGACGGGGCTCGAGGAAGTCGAGGCTTCGCCGATGCTCGGACCCGACGGCAGGCCGATCACCGCGCGTGGCTGGTTCGATAGCGAGTCGATCGCGCTCGACGGCTCGCTGGCCTATGTCGGGCTGGAGCGCGTCAACCGCGTCCTGCGATACGATTTCTCAAAGGGGGTTACCCGTGCCCTCGGCGAAGAGGTGCCGCTGCCACAAGCAGCGCGCAAGCTGCCTTACAACAAGGGCCTGGAAGCGCTGGTCGCCGTACCCAAAGGCCAGCCGCTCGCGGGCACGCTGATCGCCATTTCCGAGCGCGGGCTGGATACCGCAGGCAACATCCTCGGCTTTCTGATAGGGGGCAAGACGCCGGGCCAGTTTACGATGCGACGGTCGGAGAATTTTGACGTCAGTGACGCGGCGTTGCTGCCGTCGGGCGACATGCTGCTGCTGGAGCGAAAGTTTTCGTGGCTCGGCGGCGTCGGCATCCGCATTCGGCGCATTCCGCTCAAGTCGTTTGCGCCGGGCGCCGTGGTTGACGGGCCCGTGATCTTCCTTGCCGATCTCGGCTATGAGATCGACAATATGGAAGGGATCGACACCCATGTCACGGCTGAGGGCGAAACCGTCATCACCATGGTCTCCGACGACAATTTTTCGATGATCCAGCGCAACCTGCTGCTGCAGTTCACGCTGGTCGAGTAGGCCGCTCAGCCCAGGCGATAGACGCCATTTCCGTCCGCGCGCACCCGTCCATCGGCGAGCATTTCCTCGAGATGGCGAGAGATGGAGCGGGTCTCCGCATCGACCACCCAGAGCTCCTGATGGCCGGGCGGATACAGCAGCCGGCATTCGACCAGTTGTTCGATCGTCTTCGGCGACTCCCGCAGCAAATCCAGCAAGCGTTGCTCGCGCTTGTCGAGCGTAGCGGTATAGGCGGCAAGATCGCGCAGAAAATGCTCGCGATCGGTGTAGACGCCGCGGTGGTGCGAGGTGACCCACACCTTTGCCGGAATCTCCGCCACGCGCGCGAGCGTGCGGCGGAAGTCACTTAGGCTCGACGAGGCGTCGCCGTAATAGGGGCCGAAGCTGGACAGATCGACGTCGCCGATGAAGGCGACGCCCTCCGGTTCGACCAGCAGCACGCAATGCCCGGCGGTGTGGCCGGGTGCATGGAAGGCGCGCACGCGCGATCCGCCGAGTTCCCATACCGCGCCGTCCTTGTAGCCGACGGCGTCGGGCCGCGGCGCATAGAAGAAGTTGCGCCGGAACCGCACCAGCATCTCGGCCGCATAGCTTTCATGGCTGCCGTAGGCGGCGCGCAGGCCCTCCCAGCTCTGCGCAGCCTTCAGATCAGCCTCGTGCACATGCACGGGCGCCGTCGGCAGACGGTGCAGCGCGGCCATATGATCCTCGTGCACGTGGCCAAGGATCACGAGGTCGCTACGATCGAACTCCGGGCCGATGTAGTTGGCGACAACAGGCGTGTCGAAGGCGGCCTGTGTGTCGGAGCCGCGGACGATCACCTGGTTGGCGTCGGGATACTTCCCGTTCTTTTCGCCGAAGAAGACGGTGACGCGGCCGAAATCGGCGCGCGGGATCGTGCGGCGGTTCGACTCTGTAGCAGTCACGTTCATGGACTTTCAGGGTTAGCTTGCGCGCTGTTTCTCGTAGGCCTTCAGATGTGTATAAGCCGTGCGCAGCTTTGGCACCGGAATTTTTGCCGCATCGGCGCGCGCGACGAGATCACCGATCACGTGATCGGCCTCGACCGGCAGCCCTGCCCTGACGTCGCGGAACATCGAGGCCGTCATGGGCGAGCCTTCCGTGGTCAGGATGCCACGGGTGCGCTGGAAGAACGGCCCGCCCGGCGCAAAGCCTTCGGCCGTCGCCACTGCCGAACATTCATCGAGCATGCCGAGCAGGAAATCCTTGCCGCCGGCGACCGCCAGGATGTTGCCGACCGAGGTGCGCATCAGGCAGGTCGAGGCCGCGAGCGTGGCCAGGAACACCCATTTCTCCCACATGTCCTGCATGACATGCGCGCTCGGTGCCGCACCGCAATTGCCCTTGGCAAAAGCTTCAGCGATCGCCTTGACGCGATCGGACATCTTGCCGTCGCGCTCGCCGAAACCGAGCGACTGCATCGGCGCGAGCTGCACCACCTCGCGCTTCTCGTTCAGCGTGGCCGCAATGGCGCAGAGCCCGCCGAGCACGCGATCGCGGCCGAACCTCTTGTCGAGTACGTCCAGATGCGACAAGCCGTTGAGCAGCGGGATGATGGACGTGTTCGGCCCGACCGCCGGCGCGAAGGACTTGATTGCGTCTTCGAGGTCGAAGGCCTTGCAGCTCAGCAGGATGACGTCGAACTTCTCGTTGAGCTTGTCGGCCTGCACGGTCGGCGGGCTTTTCAGCGTGACATCGCCGTTCGGGCTCTTGATCACGAGCCCCGTGCTCGCAAGCTCGGCCGCGCGCTTCGGCCGCACCAAAAATGTGATGTCCTGGCCCGCCTGCAGCAGCCTGCCGCCAAAATAGCCGCCAATGGCGCCGGCGCCGACCACGAGAATGCGCATGGATTTGCTCCTTGTTGTTATTGGGCGAATAGCGAGAGGCGAATGGCAGAATGTACCCCGCCGCTATTCTATTCGCTACTCGCCATTCGCTCTTCGCTTACTCACCACTTCTCGCCAAAGGGCCGGATTTCCAGCTCGAACGTCCAGGCGCTAGGCGGCTGCTGGTAAAGCTGCCAATAGGCGCCGGCCACGGAAGCGGGCGGCATCAACAGATCAGGGTTGTCGAGCGCCTCCTTGCCCCAGATCTGCGCGCGTCGTTCGCGCACCCAGGCGGTGTCGACGCCGGAATCGATGACGAGATGCGCGACGTGGATGTTCTTCGGCCCCAACTCGCGTGCGATCGACTGCGCCACCGCCCGCAGGCCGAATTTGGCGCTGGCGAATGCCGCATAGCCGCTGCCGCCGCGCAAGCTCGCGGTCGCGCCGGTGAAGAAGATGTTGCCCTTGCCCCGCGGCACCATCAGCCGCGCCGACTCGCGACCGGCGAGGAAACCGGCCCAGCACGCCATCTCCCACACTTTCCGGAACACGCGATCGGTGGTCTCCAGGATCGGAAAGTTGACGTTGGCGCCGACATTGAAGATGCAGACTTCCAGCGGCGCGTGTCTGTCGGCATCGTTCAGGAAGGCGATGATCTCCTCTTCCTTGCGCGCATCGAGCGAGCGGCCGAAGATGGTGCCGCCGGCGGCCTCGACTTCCTTCACGAGAGGTTCGAGCTTTTCGCCGTTTCGCCGTCCGGCGAACACGGTGAATCCCTCGGCGGCGAACTTCTTGGCGATCTCGGCGCCGATATAGTCGCCGGCGCCGATCACGGCGCAGGTGGCATTGCGTTTTTGCATGGTGGTGCTCCCATTTCGCGCCATCATTCCGGGGCATGCGAAGCATGAACTCTGGTGCGCACTTGCGCACCTGAGAATCTCGAGATTCCCGATGCACAATTGCGCATCTGTGGTCTGGTGCTTACGCACCATCTCGGAATGACGCTGCTTGTCACCCGCCCGAAACTATTTCCTCGACTTCGCGCAGCTGCTCCTTGCCGAAGAACATCTCCTTGCCGACGAAGAAGGTCGGCGAGCCGAACGCGCCGCGCTCGACGGCGGACTGGGTGTTCTCGATCAGCTTGCCCTTCACGTCCGCATCCTGCGCGCGGGCGAACAGCTTTGCGGCATCGAGGCCGGACGAGATGAGCGCCTTCGCCGCCACTTCCGGATCGTCCATCTTCTTCGGCGCGACCCACATGTGGTGGAAGGCAGCATCGACATACTTCTCGAACACGCCTTCCATCTGCGCAGCGATCGCCGCGCGCATCAGGTTCAGCGTGTTGACCGGGAAGAACGGATTCCAGGTGTAGGGCTTGACGCCAAAGCGCTTGATAAAGCGTTCGGTCTCGATCGCGTGGAACTGAGGCTTGTTCTTCACCCCGGCGAGCGTTTCAGCCGGCGATTTGTTGTTGGTGGCCTTGAAGATGCCGCCGAGCAGGACCGGCACATATTCGAACTTAACGCCGGTGCGCTTCTCGATGGCGGGGATAGCCTCGTGGCTGAGGAAGGCATTGGGGCTGCCGACGTCGAACAGGAATTGCGGATTTTGCTTCACGGCGGCCTCCCTGCATTTTTGGCCCGGGCAGCGCCGCCGCCCGAGCCATGATGACCATCATATTGTCGCGCGCGCTGCCCCAAGTCAAATCAGGCAGCAGGCGGGGGGAAACTTCACGATCGCGCCTAGTCGGCGTGATCGCTGTAGGCAAGCTTGACGATGTAGTCGCGGATGTCGGTCGGCCATTCCGCGATCAGGCCGGCAAAGCGCCGCCGGTCATCGGCAAACAGCGCGCGCGAGGCCTCTTCGAAATTGGCGAGGTTGCCGGCCATCGTCGACATGACGTGATAGGCGGCATCGCGCGCCGCGCGCAGACGATCGCGGTCTCCGCTGGCGCGGCGGGCCTCGTCAACCAGCTTGCGCAAGGCAACCGATGCGCCGCCGGGCTGGCTGTTGAGCCATTCCCAGTGGCGCGGCAGCAGCGTCACCTCGCGCGCGACCACGCCGAGCTTTGGCCGGCCGCGCCCGCGCGGCTCGCTCGCCTGGGCCTCCGACTCAGCCGGCGCGGCGGCAGTCCTGGGCAGTCGCGCCACGATCTCCTGGTCCGACCCACGGAGATCAAGATCGAGCGAGCGGCCGGTCGCATCGCTGAAGATGGTGACAGGGGCAGCCGCCTGACCGGCGCGCTTCACGGCGAGCGCGACCTCGGCGAGCGTGCCGGAGGTCAGGCATTGCTGCCCCACGAAAGCAGTAAATCTCTGAATCATTTTAAGTTTCCGGAACGGCCACATGAACATATTTATACCCGGGTATATTTAGCCTGTCAATATCACCCGGATAATATTTCCGCTGACCTCCTTCTCGCTTCGCCCTTTGGGGTAGGGCGGAGCGGTCGCTAATCGGCCAAAGGCCTGATACCGAAACACCCGGAATTTTCTGCAAGTGGGGGACGGCCATGCTGACGGTGCATCATCTCAACAACTCGCGCTCGCAGCGGGTGCTGTGGCTGCTCGAGGAGCTGGGCGTTCCCTACGAGATCGTGCGCTATCAGCGTCAACCCGACATGCGCGCGCCCAGGGAATTGCGCGCCATCCATCCGCTCGGCAAGTCGCCCGTCATCACCGACAACGGCAACACCATCGCGGAGTCGGGCGCGATCGCGGAATACATCATCGCTACCTACGGCAAGGGCCGCCTGATCCCGGCGGAGAATACGCCGGAGCGGCTGCGCTATACCTACTGGCTGCATTACGCCGAGGGCTCGGCGATGTCGCCGCTGCTGCTGAAATTGCTGTTCACGCTGATGCCGCGGCGCACGCCGGCACTGCTGCGGCCGCTGGTGCGCAAGGTCTGCAACCAGGCGCTGACGACGCTGGTCAATCCGCAGCTCAAGCAGCACATGGACTACTGGGAGAGCGAGCTGGCGAAGAGCGAGTGGTTCGCCGGCAGCGAATTCACCGCCGCCGACATCCAGATGAGCTTTCCGCTCGAAGCCGCCGCCGCACGCGCCGGCCTCGAGCAGGGGCATCCGAAGGCGATGGCCTTTGTCGAACGCATCCACGCGCGGCCTGCCTACAAGCGTGCGCTGGAGAAGGGCGGGCCCTACGAGATCGGGCGGTAGCCGTTCGGACCGAGCGCAGCTGCGCCGCCGCGGGCCTCGTGGTTCGAGACGCGCGGCTCTGCCGCGCTCCTCACCATGAGGGTCTATCAGACCTCATCCTGAGGAGCATCGCAAAGCGATGCGTCTCGAAGGATGGAGCCACTGCAGGCGCCTCAGTGTCCCGTCGCCGCGATCACTTCCTTCACCAGCCGCGCCACGCCCTTGATATCGCCGGTGGGCTCGATGGAATCCCCGAGCCGCACCACGACCATGTGCTGCGAGGGCATGATCACGATACGCTGGCCGAGCAGGGCGGATGCGAAGAAGGAATCGCGCGGGAAGCCGAGCGCCACGCGGCCTTTGGCGTTGGGATGCTCGCTGCGGTTGGTGAAGAATCCGGCGGCATAATCGCTGTCGAGCGTGGCGGCGGCGCAGAAATCCACCCAGTCCGGATGCAGGACCTTCTTTCCGCCGATCACGCCGTCATTGAGATAGAGCAGGCCGAGCTTTGCCCAGTCGCGCGCGCTGGCCAGCATGTAATTGCCGCCCTGCAAGGTGCCGGCGCCGTCGAACTCCAGTGTGACATGGCGCATGCCGAGCGGATTGAACAATTCGCGCCAGGCGAAGGCCAGCGTCTGCTCGGGCCCGCCGGTCAAATCCCTGACAATGCGCGCCAGGATTTGCGTCGTGGCGCTTGAGTAATGAAAGCGCGTGCCGATCGGCGCGATCATCCTGCTGTTGACCGCATAGGCGGACAGATCGTCCTCCAGATACATCTGGCTTGATCGATCGAAACCGGAATTGTCCTCGTCGAGGTCGAGGCCCGAGGTCATGCGCATGAGATGCTCGACCTCGATCTCGCGGCGCGGATCGTCCATGCGGCGCCATTCCGGAATCGGCGCAGGCAGCGACGGCGAGGTCAATCCTTGCTGGGTGAGAACGCCGATCAGCGCGTTGATCATCGACTTTGTCATGGAGAAGCCGGACAGCTGCGTGTCCGTGCCGATGCCCGGCGCGTAGCGCTCGGCAATCACCTTGCCGTCACGCACCACCACGATCGCGCGGGTGCGCCGGAATGGCGGTGAAGCAGGCTCCTCGAAGGCATGATCGAGTGCCGCCCTGAGCGCCGGATCGGACGGCTCGACCACCGCGGGACCTGCGATGTCAGGCAATAGCGGCGGCGTCTTCGGCACCTTCAGTGCTTCGACGTCGTTCTTCAGGAGGTAGGGCTCCTTCCTGCCGTGCTGCTCGACGCAGCCGAAACCGTCATGGAATGCGGCGCGGCCCGTGAAAAGTCCGAGCGTCGAAGCCTCGACCGTTCCGGCCTTCCGATCGATCTGGAAATTCATCACATGGCGCAAGCGGCGAAAACCAGGGCGCTCGAGCGTCTCGGCGAACACGACCTGCGGGTCTAGCCCGGAAACGAAGGTCTTCGAGCAGATCAGATGTGCGACGGAGCCGGTCGCCAGACGAATGGCGCGATCAGGCCGGAAGTAAACGCTGAGACCCGCGAGCGCCGCCAGCACTAGGGCGACGGTGGCGACAGCGATCCACTTCCTGGCGGCCACGCAGTTCTCCGGCGGTGAAGAGCGTACGGCGTCTCTAACGCGATGTCTGCGCCGCTCCGACCGACGGCAACGGCTGCACCACCACGCCCGGCGGCGGCACATCATCCTCGGGCACGAAGAAGTCCGACATCAGCGGCGAAGAACGATCGACGCGGTAATGCTCGAAATCCCTCACGCCGCTGGCGTAGAGTATCTTGTCGTCGATGCAGAAATTGCCGGTGAACTCGCGCGAGGGCTTGGTGAAGATGGCATGCGCGGCATCGCCCATGATCTCGGGTGTGCGGCTCATGCGTATCATGGCATCGCCGCCGAGCAGATTGCCGACCGCCGCCGTTGCAATGGTCGTGCGCGGCCACAGCGCGTTGACGGCGACACCGGCGCCCTTCAACTCGCCGGACAAGCCCAGCACGCACATGCTCATGCCGTATTTCGCCATGGTGTAGGCGGTCGAGTGCTCGAACCATTTCGCCTTCATGTCGAGCGGCGGAGACAGCATGAGGATGTGCGGATTTGCCGCCTTCTTCAGATGCGGGATGCAGTATTTCGACACCATGAAGGTGCCGCGGGTGTTGATGCCCATCATCAGGTCGAACCGCTTCATGTCGGTCCCCTGCGAATTGGTGAGGCTGATGGCGCTGGCATTGTTGACGCAGATATCGATGCCGCCGAATTCGGCGACGGTCTTCTCGATGGCGTCGATCACCTGCGCTTCGTCACGGATGTCGCAGACGACAGGCAGCGCCTTGCCGCCGGCGGCGCGCACCTCATCCGCGGCGGTGTAGATGGTACCCTTCAGCCGCGGATGCGGCTCGGTGGTCTTGGCCGCGATCGCGACATTGGCGCCGTCCCGCGCCGCCCGCAGTGCAATCGCAAGCCCGATGCCGCGGCTCGCGCCCGAGATGAACAGCGTCTTGCCTTTGAGCGATGTCATGGGAGGACTCCTGTGAGGGGACGAGATGCCAAGTCAGGGACGCACGCAGATTGGGCTCCCTCCCCCCTCGTGTCCGCCGAAGCCTTGGCGAAGGCGGATGCGGGGGAGGGCCGGGGAGAGGGGTGAGCCACAAGCGCTGATGGTAGACGTGACGCGCGATCGCTTCAATGAATGACGACCTGGTCGAGAGCGCTTAACGCTTAGCAACATTCAGCGGAGCAAGCGGCACCCCTCTCCCCAACGCTCCCCCGCATCCGCCTTCGCCAAGGCTTCGGCGGACACGAGGGGGGAGGGAACCCATCCGCCGGTGCGTACCTTACTGCCCCGCGGCCCATGCCCCTCGCGTTCGCGGATCGGGCGCGCCGAGCGGGCCGTTGCCGAGTCAGCCTCGTTTTAGTTCAGCCGCCAGATCGCGCCATTAAGGAACGAAGCGAATGCCACCCAGGCGGCGTAGGGCACGAACAGGAGCGAAGCGATCTTGTCCTGTCGCCAGGTTATAGTGATGAACCCAGTGATAGTGATCAGCAGCAGAACGATTATTCCAAGGGCGATATCGGTGCGCTGAGCTGAAAAGAAGATGGGTGACCAACTGAAATTCAGAGCCAGCTGCCCCCACCACAGCATCGTCGAGGCGTTGTTGCAGCCCTTTTTCCAAACGCGCCACCCGGCGATCGCGATCATGATGTAAAGCGCGCTCCAAACCGGGGCAAAGATCCAGTTCGGCGGAGTGAAGGGCGGCTTGCTGAGCGTCGCATACCATGCCGCGGGGGCAGTCACGAAACCGACGATAAGTCCGCCACCCAGAACAAGTGCAACAAACAAGACTAAACTTCCGAGCTCGGTTACGCGCATTTTCATTGGATGATTTTTTCGCACTGTTTTCGGACAATAACTCCGGTGAGTCTGTCGTCTTGGACGAGCGCGAGCGATCTGGTCTTCCTGCGAGGAGGCTTGTCGAGAAGACGCCGGTCCGCTTTTGCGAGCAAAGTGGACCGGCTGTCGATCGAGTTCGGGCGATAGGTTGCCGATCAGCTCTCGGGAGGCAGGATCACCTTGTCAATGACGTGGATGACGCCGTTCGAGGCCGCAGTATCAGCCTTTACGACGGTAGCGTCGTTGATCGTCACCTTGCCGCCTTTGGTCGTTACCTTCACCATCGCACCGTTGACGGTCTTGGCTTGGTCGAGCTTCGATACCTGCTCAGCTTTCACCACGCCCGGTACGACGTGGTAGGTGAGGATCGCCGTCAGCTTCGCTTTGTTCTCCGGCTTCAGCAGGTTCTCCACCGTGCCGGCCGGCAACTTAGCAAATGCCTCGTCCGTCGGTGCGAACACCGTGAACGGTCCGGGGCCTTTCAGGGTAGCAACCAGATCGGCCGCCTTGAGCGCTGCCGTCAGCGTCTTGAACTGGCCGGCACCGACCGCCGTGTCGACAATGTCCTGATTGCTGGCACGCGCGAAAGTGCCGCCGAGTGCCACACCTACCACGGTCAGAACGACCGCGGCCATCGACGAAATGCCTACTCTGCTCATGTTTTGACTCCTGTGATTTGACGATTGCCTGGGGTGCCGACCTGGCCGGCATTGTCGAGGAAGGGTCGCTTTTCCCTTCCCATTATTGAATGATAGGAAAACTGATTTTCATCAAGCGCACATATGCGTGATATGCAAAATCATTTTCCTGATGATAAAAAGAGGCGGACCCATTTTGAACGGGCGGCAAAGGGGAGGAAACCATGCTGTCGGAGACGCTGCTCACGGCCCTAGAGGGCTATGCCATCGGCCCGAAGGTCCGCCGGCTGCGACTGCGCAAAAAGCTGGGACTGGTCCAGCTTGGCGAGCACACCGGTCTCTCGCCGGCGATGCTGTCGAAAATCGAACGCGGGCATCTGTTTCCTACATTACCGACCTTGCTGCGCATCGCCTTGGTCTTCGGCGTCGGGCTCGATCACTTTTTCAGAGAGGACAGCGACCGGCCCGTTCATGCCGTGGTGCGTAAGGCAGACCGGATTCGTCTTCCGGAGAAGGCGGGGCGGACTTCGCCCGCTTACCGCTTCGAGTCGCTCGACTATCCGGTTAGCGACCGCAAGCTCAACGGCTATTACGTCGAATTTGGAGAGGAAGACGAGCAGTCGGAGCCGCACGAGCATCCCGGCGCGGAGATCATCTACGTTTTGGGCGGCGAGCTTGTGGTGAACCTGGAGGGCGAGGAATTCACGCTAGGCCCAGGCGACTCGATGTATTTCGATTGCGGCCATTCGCACAATTACCGGCGCAAAGGTTCGTTGCCCTGCGCCGCAGTTATAGTGGTGACGGCGAAATCAGCCTCAACTTGATCCGATCGCTATCCACCCTTGGAAGAAAGTGCGAAAGCGTGCCAAACCGAGACCGCCGCGGCACAGCAAGTCTCGATGCACAGCGCCGGCTACTGCCCCGCGGCCCATGCCCCTCGCGTTCGCGGATCGGGCGCGCCGAGCGGGCCGTTGGGGCCGATGAAAATCGAGTTCGCCGAGGTCTGGCCGAGCGTGTCGACGACCTTGTGGCCCTTGTCCCGGAGTTCGGTAAGCACAGCTTCAGGGATGCCGCGCTCGGCACGCACCTCGTCCGGCAGCCATTGATGATGGATGCGGGGTGCTGCGACCGCAGCGGCGATGTTCATCCTGTAGTCGATGCTGTTCACGATCACCTGCGTCACCGCGGAAATGATGCGGCTGCCGCCGGGCGAGCCGGTGATCAGCACCGGCTTGCCGTCCTTCAGCACGATGGTCGGCGACATCGAAGACAGCGGCCGTTTGCCCGGACCGGGCAGGTTAGCCTCGAAGCCGACCAGGCCGAAGGCATTGGCAGCGCCGGGCGCTGCGGTGAAATCGTCGAGCTCGTTGTTGAGCAGGATGCCGGTGCCTTCGGCAACGAGGCCGACCCCGTAGGGAAAGTTCAGCGTGTAGGTGTTGCTCACGGCATTGCCGCGTGCATCCACTACGGAGTAGTGCGTGGTGTTGCTGCCCTCGCGGTGCGGCTTTGCCGGCGCCGCCTCTGCCCAGGGCGTTGCGCGCGCGACATCGATGGTGGCGCGCTGCTTTGCCGCGTAATCCTTGGCGATCAGCATATTGGTGGGCGCGTCGATAAAGGCGGGATCGCCGAGATAGCGGGCGCGGTCGGCATAGGCGCGCTTCATGGCCTCTATCATCAGATGCAGCGAGCTCGCCGAGCCCTGCCTGATGTCATGAAGCGGAAAACCTTCGAGGATGTTGAGGGTTTCCAGGAGCACCGTGCCGCCGGAAGAGGGCAGCGGCATCGAGACGATGTCATAACCGCGATAGCTGCCGCGCACCGGCGCGCGCAAGACGGCTGAATAGGATTTCAAATCGTCCGTGGTCATGAGGCCGCCGGCATCGCGGATGGCCTTGACGAGCTTTTCCGCCACCGGCCCTTCGTAGAAACCGTGCGGCCCTCGTTCGGCAATGGTGGAAAGCACCAAGGCAAGGTCGCCCTGCACGAACGTGTCGCCCTCGCGTAGCGGAGTGCCGTCCGCCTTCGAGAAGGTCTTCGCCGAATTCGGCCATCGCGCCATCCGGCGATACATGTCCGATAGCGTATCGGCCATGTCGTCGGTGACGACAAAGCCGTCGCGCGCCAGTGCAATGGCAGGCTTGAGGATCTCGGCCAGCGTGAAATTGCCGGAACCGAACTTTTCCAGCGCCAGCGCCAGGCCTGCGACCGTGCCGGGCACGCCAATGCCGAGTGCGGAATCGCGCGACTTCGCCGGGTCGGGCTTGCCGTCCGGCCCGAGGAAGATGTCCTGCGTGGTCGCCTGTGGCGCCGTCTCGCGATAGTCGATGGTGAGGTCCTGGCCGCGCTCGGCGGAATGGATCACCATGAAACCGCCGCCGCCGATATTTCCGGCGCGCGGATAAGTCACGGCGAGTGCAAAGCCGGTCGCGACCGCGGCATCGACCGCGTTACCCCCTTGCTTCAGGATATCCGCGCCGATCTTTGCGGCGAGCTTCTCCTGTGCCACCACCATGCCATGTTCGGCCGCTACGGCCTGCACCGATTCAAGCGGCGGCGGGGTGTAGAACCGGCGCTCCTGCGCATCCGCCGGCCAGGCGAGCAACGCCAGCGCAACAATAGCGAAACTCTTGCAGCTATTTGTCGTAAGGAAATTCATCGCGGATCCACGTTACCAAATTGCCGCCGCCGGACATGCGAAAACCGCGACGTCGACACGGCTGCGGATGCTATATGGCTTTCGGCGGGTCAGGCAAAACGCCTGTTTGTGATCAGAGGGACGCCTTGACATGGCTGTGACGGGATTTGCGGCGGATCACGCGGAAGGAATGCGGGTCTATCCGCGCCGTGCCGCTGTCATCAGCTGGATCTTCTTTGATTGGGCCGCGCAGCCCTATTTCACGCTGATCACCACCTTCGTGTTCGCGCCCTATTTCGCGAATTTCGTGGCGCCGAATCCGGCCACAGGCCAGGCGCTGTGGGGATTTGCGGCAGCCGCCGCCGGCTTCACCATCGCGCTGCTGTCGCCGGTGCTCGGCGCCATTGCCGATGCTTCCGGCCGGCGCAAGCCATGGATCGCCGGCTTCGGCGCGCTGCTCGTCATCGGCGCCAGCGCGATGTGGATCGGCCGGCCCGGCGACCCCTCGATCATTCCGCTGCTGCTGCTCGCCTACGCGATCGCCTCTGTCGGTGTCGAGTTTGCGACCGTGTTCAACAATGCCATGATGCCGACCCTGGTGCCGCCGGATCGAATCGGGCGGCTGTCCGGCACCGGCTGGGCCACGGGTTACATCGGCGGCATCGTCAGCCTGATCATCGTGCTCGGCTTCCTTGCCGCCAACCCCGATACCGGCCGCACGCTGTTCGGTCTTACGCCGCTGTTCGGGCTCGATCCCGTCAGCCATCAGGGCGACCGCATCACGGGTCCGCTGACCGCCGTCTGGTTCATCATCTTCGTGATGCCGATGTTCCTGCTGACGCCGGATTATCCCGCAAAGCGTCCGGTGCGCGAGGCGCTGGGCGCCGGGCTCACGGAGCTGAAGGGTACGCTCCGTGAACTGCCAAAGCAGCAATCCTTGTTGCTCTTCTTGCTCGCCAACATGGTCTACACGGACGGGCTGGTGTCGCTGTTCGCATTCGGCGGCATCTATGCGGCCGGCACCTTCGGCTGGCACACGCTGCAAATCGGCACGTTCGGCATCATCCTTGCGATTGCCGGCACGTTCGGGGCGTGGCTCGGCGGCAAGCTCGACGACCTCCTGGGCCCGAAGCGTGTGATCGCCGGCAGCATGGTGGTGTTGCTGCTCGCCGTGATCGCCATCCTGCTGGTGGACAAGGATTCGATCTTCTTCATCGAGGTCGCCCCGCCGCAGCCCGGCGGCGCGCTGTTCGCCGGCGCGTCGGAAAAGGCCTATCTCCTTCTCGGCTGTCTCATCGGCGCAGCGGGCGGTCCGCTGCAGGCAGCGGCGCGCTCGCTGCTGATCCGCCTCGCGCCGAAGGATCGCATTGCGCAATATTTCGGGCTGTTCGCCTTGACGGGCAAGGTGACGTCCTTCGTCGGCCCGCTCCTGATCGGCGCCGTCACCGCGGCGACCGCAAGCCAGAGGGCCGGCATGGCGGTGCTGGTCGTGTTCTTCACGGTCGGGATGGTGCTGCTGATGATGGTGAAGGAGCCGCGGAATGTGATCCCGGCCAAACGCAGCGCGAGCCGTATCTCCTGACCCGCGATGTCATTCCGCGGCATCGCGCAGCGATGAACCCGGAATCCTCGACGAGGGGCGCGAGATTCGCAAGTGCGCAGTCCCGCACCACAGCTCGCGTTAGCGCGGGGACTCCGATTAGAGGATGATGGGATTGGCTTGAACGAATGCCGCATCAACCGGGTCTTGGACGATCGATTCAACCACAAGCCCGGATCGCGTGGCGGATTACGCGCCCTTGACCGAGTGCCCGTGATTTGCCCGACGGGTCAAGTGTCAGGTCCTTTTTACCGAGCGTCGCTACTTTGCATGGGGTTGTTTTCAACATTCTTGCTTCGGAGCAAGAATGCATCATTCTGCCGGCCGCATCGGGCAGACGCGATCTCTATTAATGCCTGAAATGCCTGACGCCGGTGAACACCATGGCGATGCCGTGCTCGTCGGCAGCCTTGATCACCTCGTCGTCGCGCATGGAGCCGCCGGGCTGGATCACCGCGGTGGCGCCGGCCTCGATGCAGGCCAGCATGCCGTCGGCAAAGGGAAAGAAGGCGTCCGAGGCCACGACCGAGCCCTTGGTCAGGGGTTCGGCGAGCTTCAGCTCCTCGGCGGCGTCGAGCGCCTTGCGCGCGGCGATGCGCGCGGAATCGACGCGGCTCATCTGGCCCGCGCCGATGCCGACAGTGGCGAGATCGCGAGCGTAGATGATGGTGTTGGACTTGACGTGCTTGGCGACGCGGAACGCGAATTTGAGATCGCGCAGCTCAGCGTCGGTGGGCGCACGCTTGGTCACCACCTTCAGGTTCATGTCGTCAATCACGGCATTGTCGCGGCTCTGCACCAGCAAGCCGCCGGCGACGGTCTTGGCGGTGAGGCCGATGCTGCGCGGATCGGGCAGGCCGCCGGCGAGCAGCAGCCGGAGATTTTTCTTCGCCGAAACGATAGCGATCGCCTCTTCCGTCGCGTCGGGCGCAATGATCACTTCGGTGAAGATTTCGGTGATGGCGCGCGCGGCATCCGCATCTAACACGCAGTTGACCGCGACAATGCCGCCGAAAGCCGACGTTGAGTCGCAAGCCAGCGCCTTTCGATAGGCGCTGACGAGGTCCGGACCTTCCGCCACGCCGCAGGGGTTGGCATGCTTGACGATGACGCAGGCCGCGGTGCGCTTGGGATCGAACTCGCCGATGCATTCATAGGCCGCGTCGGTATCGTTGATGTTGTTGTAGGACAGCTCCTTGCCCTGCAACTGCCGCGCGGTGGAGACGCCCGGCCGCTTTTCCGGCGTTGCGTAGAAGGCGGCGTTCTGGTGCGGGTTCTCGCCGTAGCGCAGCGACTGGATCAGCCGGCCGCCGAAGGCGCGGAAATCGGGCGCATCCATGCCGTTCTGCGCGGCGAACCAGTTCGAGATGGCGGCATCATAGGCGGCGGTGCGGGCATAGGCCTTGGCCGCGAGGCGGCGGCGCAGCGCAAGCGTGGTCGCGCCATTATTGGCCGCGAGCTCATCCAGCACGGCCCGATAGTCCTGCGCCTCCACTACGACGGCGACGTCATCGTGGTTCTTCGCGGCGGCGCGGATCATCGCGGGGCCGCCGATATCGATGTTCTCGATGCAGTCCTCGAAGCCGGCACCCTTCTCGACGGTGGCTTCGAACGGATAGAGATTGACCACCAGCAGATCGATCGGCGCGATGCCGTGCGACTTCATGGCGGCGACGTGTTCCTTGTTGCCGCGGATCGCGAGCAGTCCGCCGTGCACCTTCGGGTGCAGCGTCTTGACGCGGCCATCCATCATCTCCGGAAAGCCGGTGAGATCGGAAACGTCCTTCACCTTCAGGCCGGCGGCGGCGATCGCCTTGGCGGTGCCGCCGGTCGAGACCAGCTCGACGCCGCGGGCGGCCAGTGCGTTGGCGAATTCGATCAGCCCGGTCTTGTCGGAAACGGACAACAGAGCACGGGAAACGCGGCGGGTCGTATCGGTCATGGGCAAGGTCCTTTGTCAGGGGATTCTTCTGCCCAGGCGCGCGGCACATCATCTCGCGCTTCCCGATGGTGCTCCATCCAAAGTCGCCAGTCGCGCGAGCGCGGGCTGGTTAGCAGCTTTTGCCCGGCTTCACAATGGGAGCGGATAATCGCTGCTGTAGAAGGCGTTAGAGCGGCAGTTCCGGCTCGCGGCTGGCGTTGCGGCGTGCGGTGGTCTGGGCTGCCGAGGTCGGGGAGCGGACAAAGCTCCAGCGGATCGAGGAGGCATGACGGGCATCCTGCCGGATCACGATCTGGGCGGTGCGGCGGGGACCGTCATTGCCGGCCAGGAAGACGCTGTCCTCGAGGTCGACCTTGTCGTCCATGGCCTCGAAGGTCCAGACGTCACGGTTCGGCAGCACCAGCATCACCCCGCGCGCGTCCGACAGCCGGCTCGCCTTCACCGAGGGGTGCAGATGAAAGCGCAGCGCAAAGTCGGCCTCACCGCCCTTGATCGTGCCGCCAGGCGCCGGCGACAGCGTGTCCTCGCCGTCGAGCCGCGAGCCGTCTTGCGCGACCATCAGCATCCGGCGGTGGATCACGCCGAAGCGGGCGAGATAGCCGTCATGCGAAGTGGTGAGCAATTCGCCATGGGGCACAGACTCGCGATAGCTCTCGACATTGGACGGGCCCGAAACGATCGGCGCGCCCTGCAGGAGCTTCTTCATCGCCGAGAGTTCGACGAACTGGCAGGACGAAGTGTCGTGATAGGTCAGGGTCGAATGCGCCGTTGTGCCGCGCGCAAAGGCGCGCCAGTTGTCGCGGCCGGTCGACGGCATGCCGCAATTGACGACGATGCGGCTTGGTCCGGACGACAGTTCGAAGGAGAGGCAGCTGGCATGCGCGTCCTGGCTCACGCTCGGGGGCGGCGGCGTGCCGGTATCCATGATCAGCGTCAGCGCGCCGGCGTCGATGCGCTGGTAGCCGGTATGCGGCATGTTCGCCATCGGCGCGCCGTGGGTGTCGTCATAGGCCAGGAGCGTCGCCACCAGATCGTTCGGCGCGCTGCTCATGCCGTTGAACAGTGCGAAACTGCCGTCGCCATGGCGGAAGAAGCGCAGCATCGGCATCATGCGGTCGATGGCGTTGAGCAGCGCCGGCGGCGGCGGGATGTTCCTTGCCGCGAAGGTCTGGCGCAGCGGCAGGAGATCGCTGAGCAGTTCGACCAGCGCGCCCGGATTGCGCGAGATGTGCCCGCCGTCCGGCAAGATCTGCCGCTGCAACTCGTCGGACAGTTTTCGCGAGGCGCCGCGGATATGCTTGGCCTGGTTGGCAAGGCACAGCGAGGCGTAGCACAGCGCGATCAGCACCTGCAGGCGCGGCACGCCGTCGCCGATGTCGATCATGGCGTAGCGCAGATAACGGATCTGGCGGGTGAGCCCCCGCAAATAGCGCCGATAGAATTTGCCGTCGGTGTCGCCAAGCACCAGCGGCGCTTGCGACAGCAGCGAGATCACGCGGCGCGACAGCACGTCGGCGCGGCGCTCCAGCGGCCGCTTGCGCGACGGGTTCGACATCCAGTCGTCGACCAGCGAGCGGGCGTTGGCGCGGGTCAGGGCGGTGTCGGCGGCGCGCAGATGGCGCAGCCAGCCGAAGCCGAGCAGCGCCACCTCCCAGTCCTCCGACGGCGGATCGAGATCGAAGATCGAGCGGCCGTGGCAGGTGACGATCTTGCCGGCGAACACGAAGCGCCCGGCATAGATTTCGGCCGCGCGCGTGGCATCCGCCGTGCGAAGGTCATGCGGGGCGATGATCAGGCGGTCGGCGCGGCCGGGCCATAGACGTGACAGCGCGACCGTGCCGCCGCTGGCGCGGGCCATCATGTTCCGCGCAAAGCGGCCCATGATCAGCGTCGAGATTCGTCTGCGTTGAGCGACCGACACGCCTTGCCTTGGAAGGGAGGGGGATTACTTGCGATTCGTATTTAGCCGGAAACGCAGGCCCCATACCATCCTTGAAAGCGCCCGAATCAGCCGTTCGGGGAACAAAATCCGCTGCAGAATCAGGCCTTAACCAGCCGGGCGGCGTAAAATCCGTCCAGTCCCGCAAGGCGCGGGTCGGCATTCGGCAAGTGGCAGGGCAGGGTCCGCAGATCGCCATCCGCCGTGATGATCTCGGCAAGTCCGGCCACCTCGGCCGGCGTGATCGGCGCGCGGCGCAAGCCGGATTCGCTGGCGAGAAGGGCGGCAACGGCTGCTTCGCCTTCTTCCGGTTCCAGCGAACAGGTGCAATAGACCAGGGTACCGCCACCCTTCAGCAGCGTAACGGCTTTTTGCAGCAGCCGTTTCTGCAGCGCCGCCAGCGGCGCGATGTCGGCTTCCTGCCGTAGCCATGCCACGTCGGGATGCCGGCGGATCGTTCCGGTCGAGGTGCAGGGCGCGTCGACCAGAATGCCGTCAAAGCTTTGCGTCGGGCCTTGCCACTCGACTGCTTCGGCCGCGACGGTCTCCGCCTCGAGCGACAGCCGCGCAAGGTTGTCGCGCAGCCGGGCCATCCGCGCCGGCGAGCGGTCAACTGCCGTGACCCGCGCGCCGGCATGCGCGAGTTGTGCCGTCTTGCCGCCGGGCGCCGCGCAGAGATCGGCGATCTTCTTGCCGTTGATGTCGCCGAACAGCCGTGCAGGCAGCGCGGCAGCGGCGTCCTGCACCCACCATTGTCCTTCGGAGAAACCAGGCAGCATGGTCACCGCACCGTGCAGCAGCGTGCGCACCGTTTCCGTCGGCAGCACTTCGCCGTGCAAGCGCGCGGCCCACTGCGAGGCGTCCGATTTCACGGTGAGGTCGAGCGACGGCTCATGGCTGAGGGCTGTGGCCATCGCGCGCGCGGTGGCCTCGCCATAATGCGCGATCCAGCGCGACAACAGCCATGGCGGCACGTCGAGCGTTTGCGAGCTGACGTCGTCGACGATCGCCTTGCCCTCGCGCGCGCAGCGGCGCAGCACCGCATTAACGAGGCCGGCATAGCGCGCCGCGCGCCGGTCCGATTGCACCAGCCGGACCGAGAGATCGACGGCGGCATGATCGGGCACGTCCATCCAGAGGATTTGTGCGGCACCGATCAGGAGCGCGCTTTGCGCGCGCGGCGCATCGGTCGGAACGCCGCGATCGAGCAGCCGCGACAGCAAATGGCCGAGCGTGCCGAGCCGGCGCAAGATGGTGGCGACCAGGCGGCGCATCAGCGCGCGGTCGCGGTCGGAGAGCGCTTTCAGTCCGGGATGGGCACCGGCGCCTTCGAGCTGGTCGTCGAGCGTGCGGTGCCGGTGTAGCACGCCGTCGAGGATGTCGGCGGCAATCCGTCGTGCCGCAAGACCTGGCACTTCGGAAGCGACTGCGAATCGTTGTGACGGCATCGGAAAATGTTCTTGCGGATCTATGTGATGTGATGCTTCGGCTCATGCCATCGCAATGCAATTAAGCTGTGGCATGCGAATATGCCAAATGTAAGAATCGGGAATCAGATTTCGCGATTGTGATGCGGTCCCGCCGCCTGCGGGTTGACCACGACCAGCGGTCGGGAGGAAACAGCTTAGATGACCGACGATGCCGCAAAGCCCGCTGCCGAACGCAAACCGCTGACTCCTGCGGCGCAGCGGGCGCTGGCCGAGGCCGAAGAGCGGCGCCGGCAGGCGGCCGCCAACGCCAAGCCGATGGAAAAGGAATATCAGGGTCCCAAGGGGCCGGAGCCGACGCGCTACGGCGATTGGGAGAACAAAGGCATCGCCTCGGATTTCTGAAACCGGATGGACTCTTGTCGGGTGAGCCGACTCAGTCCAGCTTTGCCGCGATGTCCTTCGATAGAGCGAACTCCTGGCGGCGGCCGATCCGGCGCCCCCGCGCGCCCCGGCGGTGGCCTTCTGCCGTGTTGCCGTGGATTTTCGTGCTCGCGGTTGCCGCGATTTCCCTGCTTCCGATCCGGCATTGGCTGCATCTGCCGCGCTGGAATGACAGTCGGTCGCAGGAATTCGAGACGATCTGGCGGCCTGCCGGCAACCTCGACCGGCATCGCTCGGCCGATGTCATTCGCACCATCGACGGCGACACCTTTGAGGCGCGTGTGCATCTTTCTCCCGACCGGGACGTGATGACGCGCGTCCGCCTGCGCGGCATCGATGCGCCGGAACTCAAGGCGGCATGTCCCGAGGAGCTGCGGCTCGCGGAAGCAGCGACCGATGCGTTGCGCGATCTGCTCCGGCAGGGCGATGTCGCAATCTACAATATCGGCCCGGACAAGTATCAGGGCCGCGTCGTCGCCGACGTTGCCACCAAGCGCATCGCCAATGTTGCGGCAGCGCTGATCGCGGCCGGCCATGTGCGTCACTACAACGGCGGCCACCGCGATGGCTGGTGCGCGACTGCACGACAGTGAAAAACGAAAGAGCCGCGTCTTCCGCGCAGCTCTTGCCTTGAAACGCCTTCAGCGGGTCAGCGCGTCACGACAACCGTCGTGCCGACGGAAACGCGCTGATAGAGATCGGTGATGTCGTCGTTCAGCATGCGGATGCAGCCATAGGAAACGAAGCCGCCGACCGAGCCGGGCACGTTGGTGCCATGGATGGCGTATTCGCCGCCGGCGAGCGTCATCGCCGCGACGCCCATCGGATTCTTTGGCGAGCCGCCGGGGATCAGATCGGGCATGCTGGGCTTGTCGCGCTTGACTTCACGCGGCGGCGACCAGGCCGGGTTCGTGTACTTGCCGTCGATGCGGGTGGTGCCGGCCCACTGCTTGCCGGCGCGACCGACGCCGACCGGGTAGCGCATCGCATGGCCATTATCGAGAATGAGGTACAGCCGGCGCTCGTTGGTCTTCACCACGATGGTGCCGGGCGAATATTCGCCGCTGTGCATGCCGACCAGTTCGCCACGCGCCTGCGCGGCCGGCGACATCAAAATCGCTGCCCCGATGGTGGCCACCGCCGCTGCAATCCTCAACGACATCATTCTCTCCATTCCCCATTGCCCCCAGGGAGCAAATACGTCGGCGGACCCTTTGAAGGAGCCAGCCCGCCGGTCTCACGCATGCATTCTTAGCCGCGTCCCTTGACCGGACCGTTTCGACGCCGGGGCGGGGACCTTGTTTCGATGGGGCGAACAAAGAAAATGTTCGAATCAAAGTAAATGACTTGAAAACAACACTTGTCCCGAAAAAGACACACTGAGGACACGGCTGCGTGAGGTGTCCGGTACTGCGCATGAAAAAGGGCTCCGGGTGGAAGCGGAGCCCTGGCTTCGTGGGCGGGGACCGTGGCTTTTTGCAGGTCCGCGAATTTCTAGGCCGATGCGCCCTTCTTGTTCTGGCGATTCTTGACGAGATCGTCGACCACGGCGGGATCGGCAAGCGTCGAGGTGTCGCCGAGGCTCGACGGCTCGTCCTCGGCGATCTTGCGCAGGATGCGGCGCATGATCTTGCCGGAGCGCGTCTTGGGCAGACCTGGCGCGAACTGGATCAGGTCGGGCGAAGCGATCGGACCGATGTCCTTGCGCACCCAGGCCACCAGTTCCTTGCGCAGCGCTTCGGTCGGCTCCTTGCCGGTCATAAGCGTGACATAGGCATAGATGCCCTGGCCCTTGATGTCGTGGGGATAGCCGACCACCGCGGCCTCGGAAACGGCTTCGTGCGCGACCAGCGAGCTTTCGACTTCGGCGGTGCCCATGCGGTGGCCGGAGACGTTGATGACGTCGTCGACTCGGCCGGTGATCCAGTAATAGCCATCCTCATCGCGCCGGCAGCCGTCGCCGGTGAAGTACTTGCCCTTGTAGGTCGAGAAATAGGTCTGCTCGAAGCGGGCGTGGTCGCCATAGACCGTGCGCATCTGACCCGGCCATGATTTCGTGATGCAGAGATTGCCTTGCGCCGCGCCATCAAGCGTCTTGCCGTCGGCATCGACGATCTCCGGCACCACGCCGAAGAACGGCCGCGTCGCCGAGCCCGGCTTGAGCTTTGTCGCGCCCGGCAGCGGCGTGATCAGGATGCCGCCGGTCTCGGTCTGCCACCAAGTGTCGACGATCGGGCAGCGGCTGTCGCCGACCACGCGGTGATACCATTCCCAGGCTTCCGGGTTGATCGGCTCGCCGACCGAGCCGAGCAGGCGCAGCGATGCGCGCGAGGTTTTCTTCACCGGCTCGTCGCCGCCCTGCATCAGCGCGCGGATCGCGGTCGGCGCGGTATAGAAGGTGTTGACCTTGTGCTTGTCGACGACGTTCCAGAAGCGGGAATTGTCGGGATAGTTCGGCACGCCCTCGAACATCAGCGTGGTCGCGCCGTTGGCAAGCGGTCCATAAAGAATGTAGCTGTGACCGGTGACCCAGCCGACGTCGGCGGTGCACCAGTAGATGTCGCCGTCGTGATAGTCGAAGACGTATTGATGCGTCATCGCGGTGAATACGAGATAGCCGGCCGTGGTGTGCAGCACGCCCTTGGGCTGGCCGGTCGAGCCCGAGGTGTAGAGGATGAACAGCGGATCTTCCGCATGCATCGGCTCGCACGGGCATTCCGTGGTCACCACCTTGGCTGCGTCGTGGTACCAGAGGTCGCGCGACGGGTTCATGTTGACATTGGCGCCGGTGCGCTTGACCACCACCACCCAGTCAACGTCGGAACTCTTTTCGAGTGCGGCATCGACATTGGCCTTCAGCGGCACCTTGCGGCCGCCGCGCAGGCCCTCGTCGGCGGTGATGACGATTTTGGACTTACAGTCGTTGATGCGCTGCGCGAGGCTGTCGGGTGAGAAACCGGCGAACACCACCGAGTGAATGGCGCCGATCCGCGCGCAGGCGAGGATGGCGTAGGCGGCCTCTGGGATCATCGGCAGATAGATGGTGACGCGGTCGCCCTTCCTGACGTTGCGCGTGCGCAGGATGTTGGCCATCCGGCAGACTTCGTCGTGCAACTCCTTGTAGGTGATGTGCTTCGACTGCGAGGGATCGTCGCCCTCCCAGATGATCGCGGTCTGGTTGCCGCGCTTGGCGAGATGGCGGTCGATGCAGTTGTAGGCGGCGTTCAGGACGCCATCCTCGAACCATTTGATCGAGATGTTGCCCGGCGCGAACGAGACGTTCTCGATCTTGTGAGGCGCCTTGGTCCAGTCCAGCCGCTTGGCCTGTTCAGCCCAGAAACCGTTGGGATCCTTGACCGAGCGCTCGTACATTTCGCGGTACTTGGCGTCGTCTACCCAAGCGCGCTTCGACCATTCGGCCGGCACATCGTAAATCTTCTCGGACATATTTCCTCCACTCAACTTCAGGGCGTCCTGCGGCGTTCGCGAACGCGAAAATGATCGCAGGCCGGCTTCAATCGTTGGCGCGATTATGCGTCGCCGGACTGCATCGGGACAAGCGTGCCCGCCTCCAACCTTGGTTTGGCTTGCCTTCCCGCCCACGCCGAATCATCACCACGGCGATAAAAACGCCGTGTTGAGACAGCGCAAAATCAACGTTATCGGGCGAATGGGACCTATGAATGGTATTTAGATGCCTCTGATAACTGATTCGGGACTCGCAATCGCGATCCGTAGCCCCTAAATCGCGTCCCCGGGGCCGGACGGCCCTCCCGGAACGAAGCCACAACAATCGGCATTACCGGAGAACAGCGGAGCAAGGCGTTTAGCACGATGACGGATCAGCAGAATTTCGAGGCTACTAGGCCTGCTTCCGCCGATCCTGCTGTTGCACTCGCGGAAATGCTCGGACAGCTGCCGAAGCCCGCGCCGGTTCCCTCCGCGAAGACCACTCCCCGAACGGTTGAAGCGCTGGCCAGCGAGCTCGGTCTCAAGCTAGGCGGGCCGAACGCGCTCACCATTCGCCGCCTCAAGCGCGGCAAGGGTTATTCCTTCATTCGCGCCAACGGCACGAAGATCCGCCATGAGCCGACCATCCGCCGGCTCAACCGGATGGCGGTGCCGCCCGCCTATCGCGACGTGCGTTACTCGCCCGACCCGACTTCGCACCTGCAGGCGGTCGGCATCGATGCCGCCGGCCGGCTGCAGTACCGGTACCATGCCGACTGGGAGAAGGTGCGCGAGCATCGCAAGGCGCATCGCCTGGCAAAGCTGGTCGGCGCGCTGCCGAAGATCCGCCGCAACGTCTCGGCGCATCTTGCCGGCGACGAGCCGACCCGCGAATTCGCGCTGTCGGCGGTGATCGAGCTGATCGCGCGCACCGCGATCCGGCCCGGCAATGAATCCTACGCGAAACTCAACGGCACCCGCGGCGCCACCACGCTGCTCAAGTCCAACGTGACGCTGGAAGACGACAGCTTCGTGCTGACCTTCAAGGCCAAGGGCGGCAAGGCCGTGCGCAAGGAGTGCGACGCGGCAAAGCTCGTGCGCGCCATCGGCATTTTGCGCACGCTGCCGGGCAAGCGCATGTTCCAGTATCGCGACGCCTCCGGCACGATCCGCACCGTCTCGACCACGACGGTCAATGGCTTCCTGCGTGAGATCGCCGGTATCAAGATTTCACTGAAGGATTTCCGCACCCTGATGGCGTCCGCCGTGGTGCTAGAATCGCTGTCGCGCATCTCGCCCGCGGCAAGCGCCCGTGGCCGCAAGAAGCAGGTGCTGGACGCCGTGCGCGCCGCGGCCGACGAACTCTCCAACACGCCGGCGATCTGCCGCAAGAGCTACGTGCACGATACCATCGTCACCGCCTTCGAGGACGGTATCCTCGAGCGCTTCGCGGCGACCATGAAGGGCTATCGTACCCAGAAGAAGCGCGAGCAGCTGTTGGCGCAGGTGGTGCTGGCGGCTGCGGCCTGACCTCTTTTCCTTCTCCCCTTGTAAGGCGAGAGGGTTTCAAAGCCCGCCCATCTTGCAGACCAGCTTCCACTCGTCCGCCGTCACCGGCTGCACCGACAGCCGCGAATATTTCACCAGCGCCATGCCGGATAGTTTCTTGTCGGCCTTGATCGCCGCCATGGTCACCGGCTTCGGCATGGGTTTGTCGGCCTTGATATCGACGCAGACGAACTTGCCGGTCTTGTCGGTCGGATCGGGATAGGCCTCCTTGATCACCTCGGCGATCCCGACAATGTCCTTGCCCTCGTTGGAGTGATAGAAGAACGCCTTGTCGCCCTTCTTCATGTTCACGAGGTTCTGGCGCGCGGTGAAATTGCGCACGCCGGTCCAGGCTTCGCCCTTCGCGCCCTTGGCGACCTGCTGGTCCCACGACCAGGTCGACGGTTCCGATTTCACCAGCCAGTACGCCATTGTCATTCCTCCGCCTTGAACGGCCGTGTCAGCAGGCCTTCGATCGCGGCATCGATCGTGATCTTGCCGGCAAGGATCGCGGCCACTGCATTTGATACCGGCATATCGACGCCTTGCGAAGCCGCCAGTTCTACCAATACTGGCGCGGTGAACGCGCCTTCGGCAAGCTTGCCATGCGGTGGTGGCTCGCCGCGGCCGAGCGCGACGCCGAGCGCAAAATTGCGCGTTTGCCCGGTCGAGCAGCTGAGGATTACGTCGCCGAGCCCCGACAGGCCCACGAGCGTTTCCGCGCGTGCGCCGCAGGCACGGCCGAAGCGGGCGAGCTCACTGAAGCCACGCGTCGTCAGCGCCGACAGTGCGGAGGCGCCGAGGTTGCGGCCTGCAACGATGCCGGCCGCAATCGCCAGGACGTTCTTGGCGGCGCCGCCGATCTCGACGCCGCGAACATCGGTCGTGTGATAGGGCCGGAAGGTCGAAGAGCCCAGCGCCTGCACCAGACGACTTGCGACCGCTTCATCCTTCGCCGCCAGCGTGACGGCGGTGGGCAGACCGCGTGCGACGTCGTCGGCAAGGCTCGGGCCGGAGAGAATCGCAGGGATGGCGCCGGGCGCGGCTTCCGCGATCACCTCGGTCATGAATTTGTGTGTGCCGCGCTCGATGCCCTTGGCGCAGGCGACGAGCGGCGTCGGTCTGCCCAAGTGTGGAGCAAGGTGCATTACCGCCTCGCGCATATGCTGGGCCGGCGTGACGATCAGGATCAAATCGGCGCGTGCGGCGTGCGCGATATCGCCGGTGATGTCGACGGCGGCTTCGAGGCGAATACCGGGCAAGCGCAAATTCTCGTGCGTCGCCTTCATCCGCGCCACGCTCGCCGCACTGCGCGCATAGAGCGTGACGCTGCGGCCCGCGCGCGCGGCGACGCTGGCCAGCGCCGTTCCCCATGCGCCCGCGCCGATCACCGCAACGGAATTGAACGAGGCCATCTCAAAAACCTGCGCGGCTGTTGGCATAGCCGGCGGGCGCTTTGGCGTTGGCGTCGAGCAGCCAGCGCGCCCGCGGCGGCGCTTCCATCGTATCGGTGAGGCCAATCGCCATGCGTTCCGCGCCGGCCCAGGCGATCATCGCTCCATTGTCGGTGCACAGCGCCGGCGGCGGAATGATCAGCGTGGTCTCTGCCTTCGCTGCGACATCCTGCAGCGCGCTGCGGATCGCCTGGTTGGCGGCAACGCCGCCGGCCGCGACGAGCGCGCGCGGCGGGCCGAACTGCTCGCGAAACAGTTTCAATCCGACGGTCAATCGATCCGCGGTCGACTCCAGCACGGCAGCCTGAAAGCTCGCGCAGAGATCGGCGACATCCTGCGGCTCCAGCGGCGTGATGCGGCTTGCCTCGTTGCGCACGGCGGTCTTCAGGCCCGACAGCGAAAAGTTCGCATCGGCGCGGCCGAGCATCGGCCGCGGGAAGGCAAATCGTTTCGCGTCGCCGCCGCTTGCGGCAAGCTCCACTTGCGGGCCGCCCGGATAGGGCAGCGACAGCATCTTCGCCACCTTGTCGAAAGCTTCGCCCATGGCATCGTCGACGGTGGTTCCGAGCCGCACATAATTTCCAACGCCCGCCACGGCCACGATCTGGGTATGACCGCCCGAGGCAAGGAACAGGCAATAAGGAAAGGCGAGGGCGCAAGTGAGCCGTGGCGTCAGTGCGTGCGCTTCCAGGTGGTTCACCGCGATCAGCGGCGTATCGTGAACCATCGCGATCGCCTTTGCCGTGGTGAGCCCCACGATCACGCCGCCGATCAGGCCCGGGCCTGCGGCGGCGGCCACCGCCGAGAGTTGCGCGTAGGAGACATTGGCGTCCTTCATGGCATGGTCGATGATGCCGTCGAGCAGATCGACATGAGCGCGCGCGGCGATCTCCGGCACGACGCCGCCGAAGCGGGCGTGCTCATCGGTCTGCGAGCGCACGATGTTGGAAAGGATCCTTCCGCTGCCGTCGCTCTGGCGCTCGACCACGGCGGCGGCAGTCTCGTCGCAAGTAGTCTCGATACCCAGAACCAGCATCGGTTGATCGTTAATCAAAGTAAGCCCTTGCATGATCTGTTAAAGGGGCGTCTTGCTGCTTCGGTATCATTGCTACGTCGCGCTGTGCAATCGTCCGGCTGCGGCAAATCCCCTCGCGGAGACACTTTTGGATGGCCGTTCTCGTGACCCGCCCGCTGCCCGACAGCGAGACCACCGCCGCGGACCTGCGCGCGCAGGGGTTCGAGGTCGTCACAGCTCCAATGCTGCGGTTCGAGCCGTTCGGCTTCAACGAAGAGGCCGAGGTTCCCTACGGCGGAATCATCGTCACCAGCGCCAATGCCGTGCGTGCCGTCGAATTACAGCTGGCGAAAAGCCCGCTCTTGAAACTGCCGCTGTTCGCGGTCGGCGAACATACCGCGGCGGTGGCGCGCGCCGCCGGCTTCGGCAACGTGTTTTCCGCCGATGGCGACGCGATTGCCTTGCGCGGCCTCATCATTGAGGCTGCCAAGACGAAAAGGTTTAGGAAGAAATCGCCGCTGCTCTATCTCGCCGGCGAAGAGATTTCGCGGGATCTGCCGGGCGAGTTGCGCGAGAAGGGATTTGAGGTCGTCACCCACATTGCCTACCGCATGGTTCCGGCCAAAAACCTGCCGGACGAAGTGGTGGACGGTTTTGCCGCCGGCCGGATCCAGGCAGTGCTGCATTATTCCCGGCGCAGCGCGCAGGCCTTTGTCGAGGCGGCCCGAACGGGCGGGGTGGAGATCTCGGCGCTGGCGCTGCCGCAATGCTGCATATCGGCGGCGGTGGCCGAAATCGTCCGCGAGGCCGGTGCGACCCAGGTCACGGTCGCGGCCAGGCCGGACGAAAGTGCCTTATTCGAGGCATTGAAGCGTGCTTTGCCGGCCCGACTGGCTTAAGAGAGCAAGCCTGATCTGCTAAGTTCGGTCGAAATCAGAGGTATTTTGCATGGTCGATGACAGGCCCGAAGACGGGGCGCCAGCCGAGCCCAGCCGGCCCAAGCGTGAGGGGCCCACCATCGACCTGAAGGCCACCGACGTCACCGAGGCGCCTAACGAGGCCCGGGAGACGGAGCATGCGGCAGCTGAACCAGCCCCAGAGGCCGGAACCGAATCGGCCCCCGAGGCCGGCTCGTCGCCGGCCTCTCAGCCGGTTTCGCAGCCGGTTTCTCCTTGGGCAATTGCGCCGATCTCCGGCGCCGTTGCGGCTGCCCTCGTGATCGGCGTCGGCTGGGTGTTGGGCTGGCCGGCCGTGCAGGCGCCGGCGCCCGCGCCGCAGTTCAATGCTGCCGCCATCGACAATCTCACGGCCCGCATCGCTGGGCTCGAATCGAAAACGAGCAAGCCGGCTGCGCCGGTCGCCGACCCGGCTGCCGCGGCCCGGATGGAGCAACTCGAAAAATCCGTCGCGGCGTTGCGCGGCGAACTTGGCGCCGCGCGCACACAGGCCGACAAGCTCGCATCCGCCGTCAACGAGCTGAAGGCGCAGCCGCGCGACGGCTCGGCGCCCGCGGCCGCGGCGGTCGATCTCTCGCCACTCAACGAGCGCATCGCGCAGATCGAGCGCGCGGTAAAGGCGCAGGAGTCCGAGATCGCCGCACTCAGGACGGCCGAAGCAAAGCCGGCCGACACGAAGCCCGCGGATGACGTTGCGCTCCGCCGCGTGGTCGCGGCCTCGCTGCTCGACGTCTCCGTGCGTCACGGCGATCCCTTTGCCGCACAGCTGGCGGCGGCAAGATCGCTCGCCGCAAATGCCGATGCGCTGAAGCCGCTGGAGACCTTTGCGGCTTCCGGCGTCCCCAGCGCGCCGGCGCTGTGCCGCGAGCTCGTCGCGATCGTGCCGAAGCTCGCGCCATCGGCGCCTGAAGCGGAGACCACCGGCAGCGGCATCGTCGATCGTCTGCAGGCGGGCGCCGCAAAGCTCGTGCGCATCCAGCGCGCGGATGCCACCGGAACCGATCGCGCCAGCGTCGTGGCGCGCGTGACGGCGGCAGCGCTGCGCAACGACCTCAACGAGGCGCGACGCGAGCTGAATACGTTGGCCCCCGCCGATCGCGCAGCCGCACAAGCCTGGCTCGACAAGGCCGATGCACGCGATGCCGCACTCGCCGCCTCGCGGAAATTCGCCTCCGACACCATGACCGCGCTCGCGACAGCCAGGTAGGAAGTTCATGATCCGCATTATTCTGTTCCTGGCTCTGATCGCAGCGCTGGCGGCAGGCGCGGCATGGGTTGCCGACCAGCCCGGTGACGTCGTGCTGTCCTGGGGCGGCTCGCGCGCCGAGATGGCGCTGCCCGTATTCGTGTTGGGGCTCGGTATTGCCGTCGTGGCGGGCGTCTTCCTGTGGTCGATCCTGCGCGGGCTGTGGCGCACGCCGACGCGCATGCGCCGCAGGCGGCACGAGCGCCGCCAGGCGCGCGGCCGTCACGCCATCACGCAGGGATTGCTCGCCGTTGGCCATGGCGACGTATCGCTGGCGCGGCGGCATGCCGACGATGCGCGCCGCCATGCCGGGCACGATCCGTTGGCACTGTTGCTCACGGCGCAATCGGCGCAGCTCGAGGGCGATCGCGAGGGCGCGCAGCGCGCCTTCCGCGCCATGGCCGAACGCGAGGACACGCGGCTGCTGGGCTTGCGCGGCCTGTTCATCGAGGCGCAACGCGCCGACGATCCGGTTTCTGCTGTGATGATCGCCGATGAGGCGCTGAAGATATCGCCGTCCTCGACCTGGGCCTCGCATGCCGTGCTCGGCTTCCGCTGCGCCAAGGGTGACTGGAATGGCGCGCTGTCGATCCTCGACAACAATCTCTCTTCCGGCCTGATCGACAAGGCGACCTACCGCCGCCAGCGCGGCGTGCTGCTGACGGCGCGCGCGCTGGAGCTGGAAAAGGTCGACCGCGACCTGTCGCGCGATAGCGCGATGGAAGCGGTGAAGCTCGCGCCCACGCTGGTGCCCGCCGCGGTGCTCGCCGCCAAATTCGAGAGCGAGGCGCATCAGGTGCGCCGCGCGATGCGGATCGTGGAGACGGCATGGTTGGCAGAGCCGCATCCCGATCTGGCGGACGCCTATTCGCATGTGAAGCTCGGCGATTCCGCGCGGCAGCGTCTGGTGCGCATGGAGACCTTGGCGGCCAAGATGCCCGGCCATATCGAGGGCGCGCTGGCGGTGGCGCGCGCCGCGATCGACGCGTCCGCGTTTGCGCGTGCGCGCGAGGCGCTGGCGCCGTTCCTCGACAGGCCGACGCAGCGCGTCGCGGTGCTGATGGCGGAGATCGAGCGCACCGAGCATGGCGACAGCGGCCGTGCGCGGATGTGGGCCATGCGCGCGGTGCGCGCGCTGCACGACCCCGCGTGGACCGCGGACGGCTATGTCAGCGATCGCTGGCGTCCGGTCTCGCCGGTGACCGGCAAGCTCGATGCGTTCCAGTGGCAGACGCCGGTCGCAAGTCTGCCCTCGGACAAGGGCGTAGCGATCGAGTCCTCGCCCTTCGAGGATGCGATGCTGGCAGCCCCGCCGCCGAAACGCATCGAGGCCGAGAGCAAGGAAGTCGCCGAGCCGCCGCGTGAAGTCGTCGTGCCGCTGACGCCGGCCGCGCAGGACAATGCGCCGGCTGCTCCCGCGCCTGCACCTGTATCTGCACCGGCGGCCGCGCCCGCCGAGCCGGCACCGCCTCCCGCGGCCGCCGTGGCGGCGCCGTCGGCAAAAGCCGAATCGGCTCCGGTAAGGCCGGCGCCCTTGTTCCGCACCCGCCAGGACATTCCGAAGACCGTTCCGCAGGTCATTCCCATTGTCCGTGCGCCCGACGACCCCGGGGTTGACGACGAGGGCCCAAGCGACGAATTTTCTGAGCAAATCGGCGCGCCAAAGGCGCAGGTTGGCGGCTGGCGCGGTTTCCTGGCCCGCTGGGGAAACTAGGCCGGTCTTTAAACGGCTGCTTTTCCTTGCCAATCGGGGCCGTGCCCGATATCAGGTGCGCACGCGTTTCCGCCCGCGTGCGGGCGCGATTTCGATGGTCCGCCGCAATAGCTCAGTTGGTAGAGCACGTCATTCGTAATGACGGGGTCGGGGGTTCGAGTCCCTCTTGCGGCACCATGTATCATCTTGAAATGGCTGATATTCCTCTGTGCGGCGGCAACGACCCTTGCGGGCTGCGCAAAAGGAACCACCGCGCAACTACCACGGAATTCTTTGGTGCTGTCTGGGGACGCTGCTCAAAGCGCCAAGGCTCTCACCGGACTCCCGGTCGTCAGGCGAAGGTAGCCGACGGGCTCTGGCAATAGTTTCGCTGTCCATCGAAAGTCCGGCACACAGGGTTCGAAACCATGAACCGCATCAAAGCGTCATAGTCTCAAACGTCGGATGTTCGCGACCTCCCACCTTGACGGCAAGCGCGGCCCCGACGTTGCGTGGCCGCGCAACAGGCGGGTTACTCGTACATGGACCTCCGCATCACGCCTTCTTTGCGTTGGGTGCCCAAGTGGGAAACGGCCAAGGAAGTGGCCAGCCTTGTGCCGCGACCCCAGCAATCCTTGAAGAACTCTTCTTGTCGAGCATTCTTTCAATTTTATTTTGGGAAGTGTGCACTCGTATTCCTCTGACCCACGGTGGCACTAGGAATGCCTTCGCTACACCGATTTTGGACAGGACTTGAAGAGCAATTCCTGTCGGAGGTGTTGCTACAAAATCAAGATCGAGAATTCCGTCCTTTGGCGGCACTATGTACATCCATGGCGAAAGGTCGGGCTGCGTCCATCCGGTTGTAACCACGGTCCCCGATGCTGACACAGCGATGGCTGGTGGATTTTCCGGTATGACGATTAAGCTCTCAACTTGCACATCCTCCACAGAGTATATCCGAGATTGCATTTTAGTGTCCCTTTCATGAAGCCCCAATCAACTGTCACGGGAATAGCAATTGTTCCGAAAGCCCTAAGACATCTACAGGTAGCGCGCGATGCTCTCCGATGACCTCGGAGATTGCAACCAGAAAGATTGCCGCGGGCGCTATTCAATCCGCCGCGATGCAGCGAAAAAATAAGCATGCGCGCTGCGAATTTTTCCCCGGAGGGCCGAGTTAGAAAGAATGCTTCCCGCTCTCGCAAAGTGCGGAGACGGCCTATTTGTCCGTGATCTAACTCACATTGCGATGCGCCCGCGCTGGCTATTTTGCCGCGTTGATTACGGGGAGGATTTCCCATGCGCATATTGCCGTTGATTGCCGCGTCCGCATTCGTATTCGTCTCCGCCGCCGCGCAAGCCGAACCCCGTAGCCTGTCGCCGTCGGGCGTTGACCAGAACTTGCCGGGCGCGCTCGGCAAGGCGGCTGAAGCGCCGAAGTTCGTGGAGACACTGAGGCCGCCGGATCCGCCCAAACCGCCGGAGTTGCCGAAGGCTGCCGAGGCGCCGCCTGCCGCAGCGCCCGCTCAGGCTGTTGAAACGTCGATGGAGGCGCCGGCCTTTGTGCAGCGGCCGTCCGTCGTCGGCACCAAGCCGGCCGACAGCAAGGAAGGCCAGGTGACCTTCGACGAGGGCAAGCCCGCGCCGCCTGCAGCAATAAACACCGCGAAGCCGAAACAGGCGAAAGCCGAGAAGCCCAGGCGCAAGCGCCAGTATTGGGACGAAGCGCGCATCATGCGCGAGATCTATCGCTACAGCGGCTACGCCGGCATGCTCTACTGGTGAGCCGGCCAAAAAAACAAAGCGCCCCGGATCATCTCCGGAGCGCTTTTTGTTTGCGCGGATGGCTCGATCAATCGTTCGTCACGGTCTGCACGACAGAGCCGACCGGGCGGCTCGAGACCTGCGGCAGCCTCGAGTCCTTCACCATCATCGCGTCGTATTCGGGCAGCGTGTCGAACGGCGTCTTCGCCTTCATGTGTACGACCTTGTAGCCGCCGGCCTTCAGCCGCGCCAACAGCGTCGGCAGCGCCTCGCCCGTCAGCTTCTGGAAGTCGTGCATCAGGATGATGCCCTTGCCGAGTTTGTCGACCTTCGTCATCACGGTGTTGATGATCTGGTCGGCATTCTTCGAACGGAAATCGAAGGAATCGAGATCGGTCGAGAACATCGCGACGTTGCGCGTGCCCAGATAAGCCATCGCCGCCGGATTGTGCTGCAACTGGGGAAAGCGGAAGAACGGCGCGGGCGGCTGGCCCAGCGCCATCTTCACCGCGCTGAAACCTTTCTCGAGCTCGTCGCGGACCTGCTGCTCCGTCATCTTCTTGCTGTTGAGATTGACGTGCGACCAGGTGTGCGTGCCCACCGTGTGGCCGGCGGCGAGAACCTGTTTCAGGATTTCCGGGTGATAGGTCGCGTGCTTGCCGACTATGAAGAACAAGCCCTTGGTGCATTCGTCGGCGAGCGCCTTCAGCACGGCGGGTGTGTTGTTCGGCCACGGGCCGTCATCGAAGGTCAGCACGATTTCCTTGTCCTGCAAGAAGTCGAGCTGCTTGAAATGCTCGAAGCCGAAGCCGGGGCCGCCCGACGTGTCGATGACAACGGTGCGCGAAACGCCAAGCGCGTTGGGATTGGCGCAAGCCGGCTTCTGCTGCACCGGTGCGGCCGGTGCGGGCGCCGGCGCGGCCGCAGGGATCGGCTTGGAGAGAGAGGCCGTGACCTGAACGTCATCCTTCGCGGCGGGCTTTGCCGCTGCCGGCGGCAGCGGCTCGGCTTTCCTGGCTGCGATGGTTTGAGGGGCGGCCACATCAGCGCGCGGCGAGGAAGTCCAAAACCACACTCCGGCGATCACGGCCGCCGCAACGACAGAGGCCAGCATCAGGCCCAACGCATTACGCATCGTTACAATTCCTGCTGAACTTTTCCTGACGCGTCTTCTTCGCGAACCGGTGCCCGCTTCGCTCGAAAACGCTTCAATTCCGTAACGGCGCATTAATGCCAACGAGGTCTTAACGCCCCACCAATGAACGGCCCGGCGCGGCAAAGAAATTTGGCCGCACCCTGCGTCGCAGCCGGCAGCGAAAAAGTCGGTACGCCAAAATTATTCAGCTATTTCAACATCTTATATGTGTGATGTGGAGTGTGACGGGTATCACGGTGCTGGGAACGCGATCGGGGCATTGTGACACCAACAGTCAACGGGCCCCATGGAGGGGCCAACAGGAGCCGATCATGACCGCCACTTTCACCAAGACCCTTCGCAAGGCCATTCTCGCTTTGACCATCGTGACCACCCTCGGTGCGATGACCTCGACCCAGACCCTTGCCTACAGCTCTGAAGCGCAGCAGCAGTGCACGGGCGACGCGTTCCGCCTTTGCAGCAGCGAGATTCCGAACATTCCGAAGATCACCGCCTGCATGTTCAAGCACCGCGCCGAGCTTTCGCCGGGCTGCCGCGCCGTGATGGACCGCGAGGTCGCGGCCCAGAAGACGCGGAAGATCTCCGCCGCGGACTGATCCTCCAAGTTTGCGGTCATGCGATCCGGCGCGGGAACGTCCGCGCCGGATCGTCGTTTTCCGGCTAGCCCATTGCGATGCGGGTACGCCGGCCTTAGAACGCCTTCATCGCATGTTTTGAAGGCGTAACATCATGACCCGATTCCTCTTGTCGATTGCTTTTGTTCTGATCGCCGTCTCCAGCGCTTCGGCGCAGCAGCGGCCCGGCCAGGACGCCTGCGGGCGGGATGCCTCGCGCTTCTGCCGCGCTCAGCTCAATGACGGCGACCAGGTGGTGCTCGCCTGCCTGCAGCAGCACCGCGCCAAGCTGACCAAGGCGTGTCAGGCGACGCTCGCCGCCAACGGAAGGTAAGGCGCGTCACATTCTCTGCCTTCGTCATTCCGCGGCGCCGCGAAGCGGCGAGCCCGGAATCAATAACCACCATCGTGAGTATGGATTCCGGGCCTGCGCCTGCGGCGCATCGCGGAATGACGATGCGGAGAAACTTACGTACTGCTTCCCGCCGCCTGAGCGACCACGGGGAGCACCTCCTCGGCGGCGCGGTCGGGCGTCTCGTCCTTCCAGCGCACCGAGCCGAACGGACGCTCCAGCATGCGCCGCACCCGCACCGGATCGGGGCCGAGATGGAAGGCGATCGCCTGCTGATGCAGCTCGCGCTCGGACTGCGTGGGGCGGTTGCGCTGACGCAAATAGTCGAGCCAGGTCGGACAATGATAGCGCTCGGTCCACAATTCGGGATCGGCGATGTCGCGCGCGATCGACCAGCCATAGGCGCCGTTGCGCTGCCGGCTGAGCTGCACCTCCTGCATCACGTTGTGAAAAGCGCGCGCGTCCTCCATCGACACGCGATATTCGATCTCGACCACCAGCGGACCGCTCCGTCCGGTCAATGGCAGCCTCACTTCCGGATCGGCGAGCAGTTCCGCCGCCGGTTCATTGCGCGCGCCGATCGGCGGCATGCGCAGCCACAGGCCAAGCAGCGGCGAGGCGAACATCAGGCCGGCGGACGTGAGCAGCGCGATCTCGACGCCGGCATAATCGGTGAGATGACCCCAGCCCCAGCTGCCGATCGCGATGCCGCCGGCAATCGCCGCCTGGAATGCCGCAAGCGAGCGGCCCGCCACCCAGCGCGGCGCGGAGAGCTGCACGCCGATGTTGAACAGCGCGACTGCGAGCATCCACGTTGCGCCCGCCACCACCAGCGCGGCTGCGGTCAGCACCGGCTCCTTGCTCAGCGCCACCGCCGTGATCGCGCCCGCCATCGACAGCGTGCAGGCGCGGATCGCGGCTTCGCCGTTCAGCCGCTTGCGCACCTCGCCGATATTGAGTGCGCCGATCACCGCGCCCATGCCGAACGCGCCCAGCATGATGCCGTACATCTGCGCGCCGCCATGCAGGAGATCGCGCACGATCAGCGGCATCAGCGCCGAGACCGAGCCGCCGATGATGCCGGTGACGAGCGTGCGCGTCAGCACGATCTTGATCGAGGGCGAATTGGTGATGTAGCGCACGCCGGAGACCATCGCGCGGTTGAGCCGCTCACGCGGCAGCCGCGACGGCTCGCTGACGCGTTCCCACAGGAACAGCACGATCAGGAGCGGCAGATACATGATGGCGTTCACCGCAAAGGCCGCTACCGCGCCGGCGGTCGCCACGATCACGCCGCCGATCGCCGGACCAAAGCTGCGCGCGATGTTGAAGCTGATGCCATTGAGCGCCACCGCCGCCGGCAGCGCTTCCGGCGGCACCTGCTCGCTTACCGACGACTGCCAAGCCGGGCCCATCAGCGCCATGCCGGTGCCCACGACGAAACAGAACGCCAGCAGGACATTGGGTGTGATCAGACCGAGCCAGGCGAGGACGGTCAGTGCGGTGGCGCCGATCAGGGAGATCGACAACGCAACCATGGTGACGATGCGCCGGTCGTGCATGTCGGCGATGGCGCCGGCCGGCATCGAGATCAGCATGATCGGCATCATCAGCGCGGTCTGCACCAGCGCGACCTTGTCGGCGGATGATGCCATCTGGGTCATCGCCCAGGCCGCGCCGACGCCCTGGATCAAGAGGCCCAGGTTGGAGAGCAGGCTGGCAAGCCAGATGCGACGGAAGACCGAGAATTTCAGCGGCGCCGTAATGCTGTGATCAATCGTGCGTTGCGGCGATTCAGTCATATCCAGTTCCGTTTGGCTTGCTATGCGTCGCACGATGTACCAGCTGCGCCAGTGATGCCTGCGAAAGCGCGGTCATGTCCAGTGCCTAAAGACGCTTTCCGCGTTCTTTCGGAGTGATTAAGCTGCTGAAAACAAAGGGGAGATCACAAGATGGGTATTTCGCGCCGAACGCTGCTGGGGGCTGCGGGAACCATGCCGCTGTGGAGCCGTGCTTTCACTGGTCCGGCCTTCGCCCAGACGGCGCCGGCCGGCGCAGGTCCGGCCGAAATTCCGCCGATCCTGTTCGTGCACGGCAATGGCGATCACGCCGCCTTGTGGATCACGGCGCTGTGGCGGATGGAATCGAACGGCGTGCCGCGCCAGCGTATGTTCGCGATCAATTTTACCGATCCGCTCGCGCGCGCCAACGATTCGGTGGCGCAGGAGAATCGTTCGTCGACGGCGGACCAACGCCGCGAGCTCTCTGAAGCCATCAAGGACCTGAAGCAGCGCACCGGCGCCTCGCGCGTCGCGCTGGTCGGCAATTCGCGCGGCGGCAACGCGATCCGCAATGTCGTCAAGAATGGCGGCGGGGCCGACGTCAGTCACGCCGTGCTGTGCGGCTCCCTCAATCACGGGGCGTTCGATTGGGAGGATAATCCCGGCAGCGAGTTCAACGGCCGCAGTCCCTTCCTGCGCGAGTTCAATGCGGGCGACAGCGAGGTCACGCCGGGCACCGCATTCCTGACGCTGCGCAGCGACGGCATGGACAAATATGCACAAGCCGACGGCCGCTTCGTCGGCAAGCCGGGCGTTGCCACCAATGTCAGCAATGAAGGCCCGTCGCTGAAGGGCGCGACCAACCTCATGCTGGGCGCGCTGGATCATCGCGAGGTCGCGTTTCATCCGCGCGCCTTCCGCGAAATCTACAAGTTCATTGTCGGCCGCGAGCCGTCGCGCGTCGAGATCGTGCCGGAAGCGGAGGTGAAGTTGAGCGGCCTCGTCACGGCGACGCCCGGCGGCGTTCCGACCAATCGTCCGGTGGGCGGCGCCACCGTCGAGATCTATCGTGTATCGCCGGACAGCGGCGAACGTCTCGGCGGCCCGGTCCATTCCTCGCAAACCGGCGCGGACGGACGCTGGGGCCCGGCGAACGTCGACCCGAGCTGGTATCTCGAGATGGTGCTGACCTCGCCAGGCGCGCCGGTCACGCATTTCTACCGCTCGCCGTTTCCGCGGTCTTCCGACGTCGTGCACCTGCGCCCCGCCAAGGCGCCGGGGCCCGCCGATACAGGCGCCGGCAGCATTGTCATCATGACCCGGCCGCGCGGCTATTTCGGCCTGCCGCGCGATATCGTCCTGCTCGATGGCAAGGAACCCGCCGACGTGAAAGCGAGTGTGCCAACCGACTCGACGGCGACCTTGCGGCTTCCGGCAGGGGATGTGGGACGGCCGGTGGTAACAATGTTCAACCAGGAGCGTATCGTGGTGAGGGCCTGGCCCGCCTCGGAAAACCGGATTGTGATGGCGGAGCTGACTTACTAGGCTTTGTCCTATCCGCCGCGCCTTTGAAGTGCCGGTTTGGCGCACATAGATTGGGCTGAGACCGGCCACGCGCGAGGCCTCGGAGCGAGCCAACATGAGCATTGCCGAAGTCGTCGATCTGCCGCTCACCCGCCGGCCGCTGGTTCCGCCCAGCCCGCCGCGAGCACCTGACAACATGACGGCGCTCGGCCGCATGCGGACCATGCGGGTCAACCCGATCCAGACCTGGGGCAATCGCGCCTACGAAGAGGACATCATCCAGGGCCGCTTTGTCGGCCGCAGCAGTTTCATCCTCAACACGCCGGATGCGATCAAGCATGTGCTGGTCGACAATTACGAGAACTATACCCGCACGCCAGCCGGCATCCGCGTGCTGCGCCCGATACTGGGCCAGGGCGTCCTGATCGCGGAGGGGCGCGCCTGGAAGCACCAGCGGCGCACGCTGGCGCCGGCCTTCACGCCGCGTGCGGTAGGCACGCTGATCCCGCACATGGTCGGCGCCATCGACGAGACCGTCGCGAAACTCAAGGCCGCCGGCAACGCGCCGGTGGACTTGCGCGAGGTGATGCAGCACATGACGCTGGAGATTGCCGGCCGCACCATGTTCTCCTTCGGCATGGACAAGCACGGCACGACCTTGCGCGATTTCGTCATGGAGTATGGCGAGCGGCTGGCACGGCCGCACTTCTTCGATCTGCTGTTGCCGCTGAACTGGCCGACCCCGCTGGATTTCCCTCGCGCGCGCTTCCGCAGGCGCTGGACGCAATTCGTCGCCACGCTGATGGCCGAGCGCCGCGCCGCCGGCAAGAAGGACGGCGCGCCGGCGCGCGACCTGTTCGACCTGATGGGCGAAGCGCGCGACCCCGAGACGGGGCAGGCCTTCAATGACGAGCAGCTCGGCGATGAAGTCGCGACCATGATCCTTGCCGGTCATGAGACGACCGCGACTGCCTTGTTCTGGTCGCTCTATCTGCTTGCGCTCGATCCGGCCACGCAGGAACAGGTGGCGGCGGAAGCGCGCGAAGCCGTCGCAAGCGGCGGGCTCGAGCTCGAGAGGCTGAAGTTCACCCGCGCTGTGCTCGACGAAACCATGCGGCTATACCCGCCGGCCTTCCTGATCGCCCGTGCGGCCGCAGGACCCGACGTGGTCGCGGGTCGTCCGGTGCGCAAGAATGACGTGGTCCTGATCTCACCGTGGCTTTTGCATCGGCACGAAAAGCTCTGGCAGGATCCCAGCGCCTTCATCCCGTCGCGCTTCATGGCTCCCGCGCCGCCGCCCGATCGTTTCGCCTATCTGCCGTTCGGCCTCGGCCCGCGGATCTGCATCGGCGCGCATTTCGCGTTGGTGGAGGCGACTTTGGCGCTGGCGCGCATCATCGGCAGCTTCCGCGTCACGCTGCTCGACAAGGCGCCGGTGATGCCGGTCGGTGTCGTCACCACGCAGCCGGACCGGTCGCCGATGTTCTCGATTTCGCCGCGTTGAATTCGTTGAGGTCTGCATCATGAGCGAAATCCAGGCCTTGTTTTCGGTACTGAAGCAAACCGCCGATGCCGACGTCGTCGACGCGATCGAGAATCTGGTCGAGAAGGGCGAGGACCGTGCGCTCAACCGCGTCAACCTGCTGGATTTCTCGCGCAAAACCGGCCTCGACGAAGAGAAGGTGATTTCGGGCTTCCTGCACGCCTCGCGGCTCGGCATGTTCGACATGGGCTGGAATGTGCTCTGTCCCGGTTGCGGCGGCGTGCTCGACGCGCACGCCACCCTGAAATCGCTTCGCCCCGACGATTACAATTGTGCGCTGTGTGCCGCAGGCTATGAAGCCTCGGTGGATGAACTGGTGGAGGTCGCCTTCACCGTCAGCCCGCGCATCCGCCGCATCGCCGCGCACGATCCTCACACGCTGCCGATCTGGGAATATTATCGCCAGATATTCTGGAGCTCGGGCGTCGACATCGACGAAGGATCGTTTGCCCGCCTGACCGAAGAGGTGACGCTGGAGGCAATCGAGCTGCCGCCGGGCGAGAAGGCGGTTCTGTCGCTGCAATTGCCGAAGCAATTTGTCATCGTGTTCGAGCCGGTAACGCATGCAGCGCATTTCATCGACGTGCAGGGCGAGCCGACCAGGGAGCGCCAGCAGCTTTCCATGGTGTTCAACAAGGTGCATTCGCCGACCGGCACCACGGTGATGCGTCCGGGGCCGCTGCGCCTCGCCCTCGACAACCAGTCGGACCTGCGCGCGCTACCGGGTGTCTGGGTCGCCGGCGATGCGATGCACGACATGATCGGCAAGCGCAAGCCGATCGTCACGGCAAAGCGCATCCTCTCCAACCAGACGTTTCGCGACCTCTACAAGGCGGACAATCTCAACATCGACCAGCGGCTGAAGATCACTTCGCTGACCTTCCTGTTCACGGACCTCAAGGGCTCGACCGCGCTCTATGAGCGCGTCGGCGACCTCGCTGCCTTCGATCTGGTGCGAGCGCATTTCCACGCGCTGCTCGAGATCATCGCCTCCGAGAAGGGCGCCGTCGTCAAGACCATTGGAGACGCCGTCATGGCGACCTTCATTCGTCCAGAGCACGCGCTGCAGGCCGGCTTGCGCATGCGCACGGCGATGAAGGAACTTAACAGGACGCGCGGAACGGAAGACCTCATCGTCAAGATCGGGCTGCATGAGGGACCCTGCCTTGCGGTGATGCTCAACGAGCGCCAGGACTATTTCGGCCAGACCGTGAACGTCGCAGCGCGCGTGCAGAGCCTCTCGACCAATCAGGAAATGCACATCACCCAGCCGGTGATCGGTGCCCCCGCAGTTGCCGCCATCATCGAGCGCGAGGCGATCAAGCCCATCCGGAAAGAAGCCGCGCTGCGCGGCATCGCCGACAAGATGGTGGTGTACGAGATACCTTGAGCAAGCGCGACTGGAACGCTCTCGACACCGTCATGGCCGGGCTTGTCCCGGCCATCCACGTCTTTGGCGCCGCGAGAAAGCAAGACGTGGATGCCCAGGACAAGCCCGGGCATGACGGGATTGCCAAAACGTAATGCCCTCGGCGAGTTCCTGTCCGATTGCGTGCCCGCGAATTCCAGCCCATATAGTGACACAAGCAACCCCACCGGTTTCGACAGAGAAATTTGATGCTGGACGGACTTCGCCAATTCATTGCCGATATCGTTTCTCCTGACGCTGAACAGCGTTCTTTTGACGAGACGGATTACCGTCTCGCGGCGACCGCATTGCTGATTCACATCGTCTCGCTCGATGGCCAGCCCACGGCGCTCGAGAGGCGCAAGCTGCACAGCCTGATCGAAACCAGCTTCAAGCTGGACCGGGGCTTGGCCGACCAGTTGATCGCCTCGGCCACCCGAGCCGAGAGCGATGCAGTCGACCTTTACCGCTTCACCAGCGTGATCATGCGCGAGGTGGATGAAGCGGGGCGGCGCCGCATCGTCGAGATGATGTGGGAGATGGTGTTTGCCGACGGCAAGGTCACTGAGTTCGAGGACAATGTGCTTTGGCGCGCGGCCGATCTGCTGGGCATTTCCGGACGCGACCGGATCGATCTGAAACACGCCGTGCAGGAGCGCCAGTCGGGGCGTGCCGCCAGTGGCAAGGACAGTGCCGGCGCGTCCGCTTGATGCGTGCATGGCCCGCCTGCGACCGTCAAATCCATACATGACGAAAATTTAAGGTCGCCGCGCCGGCCCCGGTGTGCGCGGCAAATCACTGCGGCGAAACGACTTCCGCCCGTTGCCTTGCGAGGGCTGGTATTCCGCGGGGTGGGTTGCTCGCGCCACAAGCCTATGGTCTTGTCGCGCCCATCGACCGGAATGACGTGGCAATTGATTTCAAGAGTTTTGCATCGTGACAGAGCGTGTGACGCTGATTACTGGGGCCTCGGCGGGCATAGGCATGGAGCTCGCGCGGATTTTTGCCGCGAAAGGTCATCGCGTGGCGCTGACTGCGCGGCGTGCCGATCGCCTCAATCAGCTCGCCGCTGAAATCGCCGCAGCCGGTGGTGCGCAGCCGATCGTCATTCCCTGCGACCTCGAGCGGGCGGATGCCTGCGACGCGATCGAGAGCGCATTGGCTGCCGCCGGCGTCGAGCTCGAATATCTCGTCAACAACGCGGGCTTCGGCGTTTTCGGCCGTGCGTTCAAGCGCGACCGCAACGACCAGCTTGGCGTGATCGCGGTCAACGTCTGCGCGCCGACCGACCTGACGCTGCGTTTCGCCGATCAGCTCATCCGCAACCGCGGCGGCATCCTCAATATCGGTTCGATCGCGGGCTTTCTGCCGGGGCCGGGCATGGCGGTCTACTACGCCTCCAAGGCCTATGTGCTCTCCTTCAGTGAAGCGATGCGGCGCGAGCTCGGGCCGCAGGGCGTGCGTGTCACCGTGGTCTGCCCCGGCCCCGTGCTGACCGAGTTTCAGGACCGCGCGGGGTTCAAGCCCGGCTTCGATTCGGCGATTCTGAATGTCCCGGCCGCCGAGGTCGCCCGGCAGGGTTATGAGGGGCTGATGGCCAACAAGCGGGCAGTGCTGCCCGGGGTGCTCATCAAGCTGGTGCCCTTTCTGCTGCGGTTCTTCCCCCGCGGGTTCATCCTGGCCGCGGTTGGCGGATTCCAGCTGCGAAACCGCTGAAACCAGGCGCAAACCGGCTCCCCAGCGATCACTGGCCCGTGATTTGCTTGGATTTTCCCGAGTGTGACCGAACTCACCGCAAATTAACGACCACCTACGTACGATTTGACCAGAGCGCTGTCAGAGCAAGGACCATGTCTTTTCGGCGGACCATGAGCTGCGATAACGTCCTGCCCTTTCCGGGCCGAGGGACGCGCGGCGTCGGGCCGAACATCGATCCCCTGCTTCCGGTCCTAATCGTCCTGCACCAGGAGACTTCGACGCCCGGCCGTGTCGGCAATGCGCTGCGCTCGCTCGGCCACTCCCTCGACATCCGCCGCCCGCGTTTCGGCGATGCGCTGCCGGAGACGCTCGATCAGCACGCCGGCGCCGTGTTCTTCGGCGGCCCGATGAGCGTCAACGATTCCGACGATTTTATCCGCCGCGAGATCAACTGGATCGAGATCGCCTTGCGCGAGCAGCGGCCATTCCTTGGCATCTGCCTTGGCGCGCAGATGCTCGCCAAACAACTCGGCGCGAATGTCGCGCCGCATCCGCAAGGCGTGACCCAGATCGGCTATTATCCGATCCGCCCGACAGCGGCAGGCAACGCCGTGTGCCCAAACTGGCCCGATCAGGTCTATCACTGGCACCGGGAAGGTTTTGAGCTGCCGTGCGGCGCCGATCTGCTCGCGGAAGGCGACGACTTTCCGGTGCAGGCCTTTCAGAGCGGCCACGCCTTCGGCTTCCAGTTTCATCCCGACGTGACCTGGGCGATGATGCATTGCTGGACCACGCGCGGCTATGACAACATGGATTCGCCGGGCGCGCGGGCGCGGCACCAGCATTTTGCCGATCGCGCGGTTTATGATTTCGCCGAGCGCGCCTGGCTCAGGCAGTTCATCGACGGTTGGCTCGCGCGCAAGCCGCAGCTGATCCTGGCGCAGGCAGCGGAATAATCCGCGACGCAAAATAACCGCCGCGAGCAGGCGGGTTGCAAAATCTGCAGGTGTGCTAGTGTCGCTCCCAAAAGAAAACGGGAGGCGGCATGACGCGCGAGGAGTTCGCAACGCTGCTCAGCGATTTCACGCATTCGGCGGAGAGCGGTGACGGCGCGCGCTTCGCGCGGCATTTTGCCGAAGACGGCATCTACTACGACTACATTTACGGTCCGCACAAAGGCCGCGCCGACATCGCGCACATGATGGAGAGCCTGTTTCACCGCGACGCTACCGACTATCGCTGGGAAATGTTCGATCCGGTTTTCGACGGCAGCATGGGCTATGCCTGGTCGCTGTCGAGCTTCACGTCCACCATCCCGCAGTTCAAAGGCCAGCGCGTGGTGATCGACGGCATGAGCCGTTTCATCATGCGTGACGGGCTGATTGTGGAGTACCGCGAATCCGTCAATGGCGGGGTTGCGATGTCGCAGCTCGGTGTCGAGCCGGAGCGGATGGCAAAAGTCTTCAGGCGCTGGACCGGCTGGCTTATCGAGCGGCCGGAAGCGCAGGACTATCTGGCGCGGCCGAAGGGATCGCGCGCGAAAGCCAAATCCCGAGATCGACGATAATGCGCCGCGGGCGAATCGCGGCGAGCAGGGAGACGACATGAGCTATCAGCACATCCTCTATGAAGCCAAGGACAAGATCGCCACCATTACGCTGAACCGGCCCGACCGCATGAATGCGTGGACGCCGATCATGGAGCGCGACGTGCGCCACGCGATGGAGACGGCGGCCGCCGACGGCAATGTGCGGGTGATTGTGCTGACCGGCGCGGGCCGCGCCTTCTGCGCCGGCGCCGACATGGAAGCGCTGAAGGGGCTCGACCCCGACGACATCAGGCGCGCCGAAACCATTCCGCCCTTTGATATGAATCGGCGGCCGGACTGGCAGACGCGATACGCCTATTATCCGTCGATTCCAAAGCCCATCATCGGCATGCTCAATGGCGCGACCGCAGGCATTGGCCTTGTACACGCGCTTTATTGCGATCTGCGCTTTGCGGCTGATAACACGGTGTTCACGACGGCGTTCTCGCGCCGGGGCCTGATCGCCGAGCACGGCATCAGCTGGATGCTGCCGCGCATCGTCGGTCACGCCAATGCCCTCGACTTGCTGATGTCGGCACGGCGCGTCACCAGCGACGAGGCGCTGCGCATTGGCCTCGTCAACCGGCTCTATCCGCCGGATCAGCTGGCCGAGCAGACCTATACCTATGCGCGCGATCTCGCCGACTTCGTCTCGCCCAGCGCGATCGCCGTGATCAAGCGCCAGCTCTACGACGTGCCGTTCCAGACGCTGGCGGAAGCGACCATCGATGCCAACCGGGAGATGGTGATCGCGCTAAGGGGCAGTGATTTCCGCGAGGGCGTGGCGAGCTTCATCGAGAAACGGCCGCCGAGGTTTACGGGGAAGTAGGGGGGCTTGTCGCGGGTAAGGCTTGCCGAGGCCCGCCTACGCCCTGCAGGCTTCGGCGCGGCAGCCTTCGCTAGCTTCGCTACGATAGATTTTCCCGGGTTTACCAAGCCGTAGCTCGCGAAGCGAGCGAAGGCTGGTGGAGCCAGGCGGGATCGAACCGCCGACCTCGTCATTGCGAACGACGCGCTCTCCCAGCTGAGCTATGGCCCCGTCGCGGCCGTCCCTTAAAGACGGCCGACAATCGGCGCCATTTACCTTCTGCCGACATGCCAAGTCAAGAACGGTAAATCCGCGGCTTTCCGCATTATTTGCCGGGAACTTCTCTTGTTTGTGGGGCTCCGAGCCGATATTTAGCAGTCACCCCACCCCGCGAGCCCCTCCCGCCATGCGCGCCGTCCTCGACATCGTCCTGATTGTCCTTGACCTCTATGTCTGGCTGTTGATCGCCTCGGCGATCCTGTCCTGGCTGATCGCCTTCAACGTCGTGAATACCCGCAACCAGTTCGTCGCGGCGGTCTCCGAGTTCCTGTACCGGATCACCGAACCGGTACTCCGGCCGATCCGCTCCTTGATCCCGGCACTCGGCGGCCTCGATATCTCGCCGATCATCGTGATCCTGATCATCATGTTCATCCAGCGGGTGATCTCCTATTACATCTATCCCAACGTCATCTGAGCGGGGCGTTGGCTGAACCCTGGCGCTATTCCAGCGGTGGCATCAGTATCGCCTTGCGCGTGACCCCGCGCGGTGGCCGTGACGACATCGACGGAATCGAGACGCTGGCGGACGGCCGTTCGGTGGTGAAGGTGCGGGTCCGCGCCATTGCCGATGGCGGCGAGGCCAACAAGGCGGTGACGGAGTTGCTGGCCAAGGCGCTGCGCGTACCCAAGGCCAGCGTGAAGATCCTGTCGGGGGCGACCTCGCGCCTCAAGCAGGTTGCGGTCGCCGGCGATCCCAAATCGCTCGCCGACGCCTTGCGTGCGTTGACGGGCACACGTTCCGAACAGAAGGATTGAGATGACGGCCCGGATCATCGATGGAAAGGTCATTGCATCCGATCTTCGCGCCCGCGTCGCCGAGGAAGTCGGCCGGGTGAAGCGCGAGCACGCGCTCACTCCCGGGCTCGCCGTCGTGCTGGTCGGCAACGATCCCGCCAGCGAAATCTATGTCCGCAGCAAGCATGCGCAGACGCAAGCCGCCGGCATGGCCTCCTTTGAGCACAAGCTGCCGGCCGATGTTTCACAGGCCGATCTGCTGGCGCTGATCGCAAGACTCAACAACGATCGCGCCGTGCACGGCATTCTGGTGCAACTGCCGCTGCCTAAACATCTGCACACCGAAACCGTCATCAACGCCATCGATCCCGCCAAGGACGTCGACGGCCTGCATCCCAATAATGCCGGGCGGCTCGCCGGGGGTTTTGCCGCGCTGTCGCCCTGTACGCCGCTCGGCTGCATCATCCTGACCAAGAGCGTGCATCCTTCGCTCGAGGGCATGAACGCGATCGTGATCGGCCGCTCCAACCTGGTGGGCCGGCCGCTGCTGCAGCTGTTGCTGAACGAGAACGCCACGGTGACGATCGCGCATTCGCGCACGCGCGATCTGCCAAGGCTCTGCGCGCAAGCCGATCTGGTCTATGCCGCCGTCGGCAAGCAGGAGATGGTGCGCGGCAACTGGATCAAGCCGGGCGCGACCGTGATCGATGTCGGCATCAACCGCATCCCGACGGCGGAAGGCAAGACCAAGCTGGTCGGCGACGTCGCCTTCAAGGAAGCGTTGGATGTCGCCGGCGCGATCACGCCGGTGCCCGGCGGCGTCGGCCAGATGACCGTGGCGTGCCTCCTGGTGAATACGTTGCGCGCCGCCTGCGCGATCCACAAGCTGCCGGCGCCGGCGGTGTGAGGCACTGTCATTCCCCGATGCGCAATTGCGCATCTGTGGTCCGGTACTTCGGACCATCCCGCAAATGACGACTTCGTCGTCACCCCGCCGCGTTCTCCATCAGCCGTCGGTAGAATCGGATCATGTCGGCATAGCCTTCGATCGACAGCCGCTCATTGGTGCCGTGGAAACGCTTCAAGTCCTCGCCATTGGCGCGCACCGGCGAGAAGCGGAAGATCTTGTCGGCGACGCCGATATAGTGCCGCGAATCCGTCGCGGCGACCATCAGGCCCGGCGCGACGATCACATCAGGAAAAATCTCGCGGATGGTGCGATTGAGCATCTGATAGGACGGACTTGCGGTGCCCGTCACCGGCGGCGGATCGGTATTGCCGGGGAACGGCTTTATCGTGATGCGGTCGTTCCTGATTGTCTCGCGCACATGCTCGATGACGCTCGCCTCGGTATCGCCAGGGATCAGGCGGAAATTCACGGTCGCCTCGGCATGGCCCGGCAGCACATTGTCCTTGTCGCCGGCATTGAAGATGGTCAGCGCCGTCGTGGTGCGCACGGTCGCATCAGTGGGGCCACTCTTGGCGAATTCGCGGAGCAGCAGTGGCTTGAACAGCCAGAGATTCGACAGCGCCACGCGGTTGAGGCCGCTCATTTCGGGGGCCAGCGTGCCGAACATTTCCGCCACCGTGCCGCGGACCTGCAGCGGCAAACGGTGATCCTCGAGCCGTGCCAGCGCCGCCGCCATCATGCCGATGGCGGTATCGCGCGGCGGCATCGAGGAATGGCCGGGCGTCGCCTCGGCATGCAGCACCAGCGTCGCGTAGCCTTTTTCGGCAAGCCCAATCAGCGCGGCCGGCTTGTCGAGACCCTTGATGAGGCCGTCGGTGATCAGGAGGCCCTCGTCGATCACGAAATCCAGCTTCACCCCGCGCGAGGCGAACAGCGCCGCCATGCTTTTCGCCCCGTTTGAGGCGGAGGCGGTTTCCTCGTCATGGCCGAAGGCGAAATAGATGGTGCGTTTCGGCTTGAAGCCGGCCCTCGCCAGTATCTCGGCGGCTTCCAGCATGGAATAGAGATTGCCCTTGTCGTCCCAGGAGCCGCGGCCCCAGATGAAGCCGTCCGCGATCACGCCGTCAAAGGGCGGGTGCTGCCAATCCTTCTCGGTGCCGGGCGCGATCGGCACGACGTCCTGGTGCGCGAGCAGCGCGATCGGCGGCGCCTTCGTATCCGTGCCTTCCCAGGTGTAGAGCAGGCTGTAGCCGGCGACGATCTCGCGCTTGGTCGCGGCATGAAACGCCGGAAAGCTCTTTTCGATATGCGCCTGCATGCCCCGCAGGGCGTCGGCATGCTGCTCGGGCCTTTCGTAACTGGAGATAGTGCGGAAGCGGATCGCTTCCGCCAGCCGCGCGGCTGCGCCTTGCGCATCCACTGCCGCCTTGGGAATGGCTGCGACCTGAAGCTGCCGCGAGTCGTGGCGGAAGACGTTGAATGCCAGCACGGCCGCGAGGACGACGACCGCCGCGATCAGCACGAGGAAGATGTTACGGATGATCCTGATCAGACGTCGCATGCTCGCTCTCTCCCCTCATGGTGAGGAGCGCGTTTACGCGTCTCGAACCATGAGGCCCCGGCCCCCCATCCAGAGCCTCGTCCTTCGAGACCCCGCAAGAGCGGGCTTCTCGGGACGAGGAACGGACACCTGCTACTTCTTCTTCGCGCGCTCGATGCCTTCCACGATCATCTGCTGCGCTTCCGCGGCGTCGCCCCACTTCAGCACCTTCACCCATTTGCCTTTCTCGAGATCCTTGTAGTGCTCGAAAAAGTGCCGGATCTGCTGCAGCGTGATCTCGGGCAGGTCGCTGTAGTTCCTGATACCGTCGTAGCGCTGGGTGAGCTTTGACGACGGCACGGCGATGATCTTCTCGTCGCCACCGGCTTCGTCCTCCATCAGGAGCACGCCGACCGGGCGCACGCTCATCACCGCGCCCGGCACGATGGCGCGGGTGTTGACGATCAAGACGTCGCAGGGATCGCCGTCGCCGGAGAGCGTATGCGGGATGAAGCCGTAATTGCCGGGATAGCGCATCGGCGTGTAGAGGAAGCGGTCGACCACCAGCGTGCCGGCTTCCTTGTCCATCTCGTATTTGATCGGCTCGCCGCCGACCGGGACCTCAATGATGACATTGACGTCGTGCGGCGGGTTCTTTCCGATCGAGATGGCGTCGATGCGCATGACAAACCTCCGCTAGGACAGGGAATACCGGCGTGCAACCGGCACGCGCAAACGCCCGTTTAGACCGTCGGCAGGAGCGGGGAAAGCCTGATTTAGGGACTTAGTTGGTCCAGGCGAAGGCGACCTTGTCGAGCGACTTCGGGCCGAACTTCTCGGAAGAGCGCGCCACCATGCGGCCGCCAAGCGCCCGATAGAACTCCGTCGCCGGCTCGTTGTCCGAGAGCGCCCAGATAACCATGCTCTTCAGCCCGCTCTGCACGAGGTCGCGCCGGGCGGCGTTGAACAGGCGGCGGCCAAAGCCGAGGCCCTGGAATTCCGGCCGCAGATAGAGCTCGTAGATCTCGCCATCGAAGTGCAGGGTGCGCGCCCGGTTGCGGCCGTAATTGGCGTAACCGGCAACCTTGTCGCCGAACACCAGCACGCTGACGCGGCTGCCCTTGCGGATCGCGCTGTCCCACCACTGCGGACCGCGGCGGTTGATCAGCTTCTCCAGCTCCGCGCCGGGGATGATGCCCTGATAGGCTGAGCGCCACGCTTCGTCATGCGTGGAGGCTACCGCGGTAGCATCCGCAGCCTTGGCTGATCGAACCTCGATTAGGGTTGTGCTCATGCCCCCGATCAAAGCAAGTCGCCGCCCCGGCTTCAAGGTCTATCGTTAATTATCGGTTAACCTGTGGACTTTCTGCATCAGTCCTTGGTTAACTTTGTGCCGAAAGAGGACAGGTCACTGACCTAATCGGTATTTCGCTGATGCGTCAGCGATCAGGGGCCGATTCCATTCGCGCATGCGGAAACGGAGCGGTGGAAAATCCCCGCAAACCGATTCGTTGTCGGTATTCTGCTGGCGGATTTTCTGCCCTTTCCGGCATCGTCATGCCCGCGCTCACATTCCTGTTTTTTGTGATCATACTTGCGGTGGCCGCGCCGCACATGGCGCTGGCGCAAGGCCAATTCGGCGCTGTCGGCGGCGAGGGTGAACCGAACCGCATGCAGCAGTGGCTGGTGCCGACGCCGCTGCCGGACATTAAGTCGCACGCGCTGCTGTTTCGCCCGCCGGGCGAGGGGCCGTTTCAACTCGCCGTGATCGCTCATGCGACGACGCAGAACGTGCTGCGCCGGGCTCAAATGCCGCAGCCGGAATATCGCGCGCTCGCAGCCTTTTTGGTTGCGCGCGGTTTTGCCGTGCTGGTGCCGGAGCGGCCGGGCCATGGTGCTACCGGCGGCAAATATCTGGAGGACCAGGGCGGCTGCGACGAGGCGGATTACGCGCGCTCCGGCCGCGCCACGGCGGAGGAGATCGCGAGCGCGATGAACTTCATGCGGCGGCAGCCCTTCATCAAGCCGGACGGCGCGGTCATCGTCGGCCATTCTGCCGGCGGCTGGGGCGCGCTCGCGCTGGCCGGCCAAGCTGATGTCCCGGCCATCATCCTGTTCGCTGCGGGCCGCGGCGGCCGTGCCAATGACTTTCCGAACCAGGTTTGTGCGCCGCATACGCTGAAGGCGGCGGCCGCAGAGTTCGGCAAGGGCGCGAAGGCGCAAGCCACCTGGCTGGTCGCCGCCAATGACAGCTATTTTTCGCCGGCGTTTTCCAGGCAGCTGGCCGACGCCTTCCGCGGCGCCGGCGGCAAGGTGAATTTCGTCGCACTTCCGGCCCATGGCGGCGAAGGCCACTGGTTGCCGGAAGCCGAAAGCGGTGTGAAGCTTGCGGCACCTGAACTCGAGCGCGCGCTGAACGCGGTCCGCGCGCGTGCCGCGGTGAAACGCTGATGCTCTATCTCGCCATCGAATATCTGCATGTGCTCGGCGCCATCGTGATCCTCGGCACCGGGACGGGCATCGCTTTCTTCATGCTGATGGCGCATCGCAGCGGCGATCCCGCTTTCATCGCCAGGACGGCGGACGTCGTCGTCACCGCCGACTTCATCTTCACGCTCTCCGCCGTGTGGCTGCAGCCCGTCACGGGCGGCCTGTTGATGTGGCTTTCGTCAACCTCGATCACGGAAGGCTGGCTGATGACCGCGCTCGTGCTCTACGCGATAGCCGGCGCATTCTGGATCCCGGTCGTCATCATGCAGATGGAGATGCGCGACCTCGCGTGGAAGGCCGTCGCCGACGGCATGCCGCTGCCGCCGCGCTATTTTGCCCTGTTCCGCCGCTGGTTCCTGTTCGGCGTTCCCGGCTTCGGTTCGGTCATGGTGATCCTCTGGCTGATGATCGCAAAACCGTTTTAGGGGCCCGATGAAGGTGACGCGCAAGATTCTCGTCCTCGGCGCCTCTGGCCTGATCGGCCGCTTTGTCACCGACGATCTGCGCGCGCGGGGCTTTGAGGTCACCGGCGTTGCCCGCCAACTGCCGGCTTCGCAACAGAACAGCCCGCTGGATCTTGAGCTGTCGGTCATGTCGATGGACGCGCCGGCGCTGGCAAAGCTGCTGCGCGAGCGCGCCGTCGATGTCCTTGTCAATTGTCTCGGCGTGCTGCAGGACGGTCACGGCAGCGACACCAGCGCCGTGCACCGCGGGTTCGTCGCCCGCCTGTTGCAGGCCATCGGTGACTCCGGCCGCGCCATCCGCCTCGTCCACATCTCGATCCCGGGCACTGCCGACACCGACCGCACCGCCTTTGCCACCACCAAGCGCGAGGCCGAGCGGCTGATCGCCGCTTCCGGCATTCCTTACGCCATCCTGCGGCCCGGCTTCGTGGTGGCGCCTGCGGCTTATGGCGGGAGCGCCATGCTGCGCGCGCTGGCGGCCTTCCCCCTCGATCTGCCCGCGCGCGAGGCGGCGGCGCCGTTTCAGCCGGTGGCGGTGGAAGACATCGCCGCGACCATCGCCTGGCTTGCCCAACGCGACGTTGCCGAAGCGCCTGCCGTGACGTGGGACCTGATGCAGTCCGAGCCGGCCACGCTTGGCGGCGTGATCAAGCAGTTCCGCCACGCGTTTGGAACGGACGGATGGCCGCGCGTGCGGCTGCCCGCCTTCCTGCTCGATATCGGATCCAGGCTCGGCGATCTCGCAAGCTGGCTCGGCTGGATGCCGCCGATGCGGAGCACTGCGATCGCAGAACTTCGCCGCGGCGTAAGCGGCGACCCCGCAAGCTGGATCGCGGCGACGGGCATTATGCCAAGGACGATCGGGCAGATGGTGGGCGCTAGCACCGCCACGATCCAGGACAAATGGTTTTCCCGGTTGTTCCTGATGAAGGCCCTCGTGATCGCCAGCCTGGTGCTGTTCTGGTTGGTGTCGGGCTTCATCGCGCTGGTGATCTCCTACGATGCCGCCGCAAACATCCTGCGCGCCCATAATTTCCCGCCGGCCCTGGTGGATCCGATTACGGTCGTCACGAGCCTGATGGACATGTCCATCGGCGTGCTCATCGCCTTCCGCCGCACCTGCGCCTTCGGGCTCGTCGCCGGCATCGTGGCCTCGCTCGGCTACATGATCGGCGCCGCCATCCTGACGCCCGACCTCTGGATCGAACCGCTCGGCGCGCTGGTGAAAACCGGACCCGCCATCGTGCTGATGCTGGTCGCATTGCTCACGCTGGATAACCGCTGATGGCCGAGTGGCCCGACGACGACGTGATCCTTTACGATGGCGTCTGCATCTTCTGCTCGCGCTGGGTCCGCTTCGTCGCCAAGCGTGACATCGCACGCCGCTTCCGCTTCACCGCCATCCAGTCGCCCTACGGCACAAGGCTGGCAAAAAACTTCGGCGTCGATCCCGCCGATCCCGACACCAATGCCGTGATCCACGGCGGCGTCGCGTATTTCAAATCCCACGCTGCGCTGACGGTCTTGAGCCATCTGCCGGGATGGCAATGGGTGAGGGTCTTGTTCGGGATCCCGAAGCCCCTGCGCGACGCCGTCTACAACCTGATCGCCCGCAACCGCTACCGCATCTTCGGCAAGTACGATGAGTGCTTCGTGCCGGATGCGGACATTCGGGCGAGGGTGTTGGAGTAGGTATGCGTGTGGACTATTCAACCCACAGGAGCTGCTCTACTCTGAAGGGCAACTAGCTTCGGGGCGAGTTCGCGAATTCTATGGCCAAGGCAGTTTTCACAACCAAGGTAACTCCAGGATATAAGGACCTGCCGGAGGCTCGGTATCATTTTCCACGTACATACCTGAACTACGTAAGACGGACTGTCGGCGATCACATAGTCTACTATGAGCCGCGCAGATCGAGTGTTGCGCTGTCGAGTGCTGGCGGTCGACAATCTTATTTTGGCGTTGCCCGAGTTACGGCGGTCATCGAAGATCACGCCCTCAGGGATCATTATTATGCGCTCGTCGATCAATATCTGGACTTCGATCGTCCTGTGCCGTTCGCGGAAGGCGCGCTTTACTACGAAAGTGCGCTAAGGAAGCCCGACGGTAGCACCAACAAGGGCGCATTCGGACGTGCGGTTCGTCTGATTCCGGATGACGAGTTTGACCAGATATTGAAATCTGGCTTCGCGCCTGTCTTGAACGAAGAGCGGACCTTAGCCGAGATTTCAATGTCGGGGCTGCAGGAGCCGCAAGTGCCCTTCGAAAGGCCTATCGTCGAGATGACGATCTCTCGGCCGTTTAGGGAACGATCATTCATGCACAATGTTCGAGCCGCCTATTCGAATAGATGCGCAGTGACGGGATTGCGACTCATAAATGGTGGAGGTCGGCCGGAGGTTCAGGCGGCCCATATCCAGCCCGTCGCGGCCAAGGGCCCCGATTCTGTCCGGAATGGACTGGCGCTTTCTGGAACGGTGCATTGGATGTTTGATCGCGGGCTTATCTCGATTGATGACGATTATAAGATACTCATCGCCAAGGAGCACGTTCCGGAAGACGCGGCTCGGCTTTTGAACCCGAACGGCCTGATAAATCTGCCTGCCGATCAAACTCTCTATCCGAATGCACAGTATCTAAAGTTTCATCGAGATACCGTGTTCAAAGGCTGATCAATAGTCACTTCTTGACAGCGTCTAACACTTCCTGGCCGGCTCTTTCCCCGCTGTCCCGCGCCCCGTGCGCGGTGGAGAAAAAATGCGGCGAGGTAGCCTCGCCCGCGAAGAACAGCCGGCCGTCCACCGGCGCAGCTAGCACGGCGCGGTCGCCCGCATGTCCGGGCAGCGCGTGCGAGTACGAGCCGCGCGCAAACGGATCATGGGCCCAGCGCGATTCGGCGAGCGGCTTCAGCTTGCGGCGGAAATCGTTGCCGAGGAAGCCGACGATCTCGTCGATGGCCGCGGCAGTGATGGCGCCGTCTCCGGCGTCCTCAAGTGATCGCGCAAAACGGCCGCCAAAGAAACCTTCGATGCAGGGCTGGCCGAACGGGCGCAGGTGATAGGTGCCCATGCCCGTGCGCATGGTGGCGCCGCGGAGGTTACCCTCTTTGGGCAGTGCCTCGGGCTCGTCGAGGGCGAGGGTGACCTTGTCGGCGAGGCCGAGCGGCAGGCCGCGGGCGGCGTCGACTTTGGCGGACAACGCGGGGTGGAAACGAACGGCCTCGTCAGCGATGAGGTTGGTCGGCACGGTGACGATCACCTTGCCGGCGGTGAGCGTGCCGCGCGACGTCTCGATACGCACGCGCTTTGCCGAATGATCGATCAACGTCACGGCGCAATTCAGCGCCAGCGGGCAGGCGGCGCCGTAGGCGGTGATCAGCGCACCATAGCCACGGCGGACGCGCCAGTTGATATTGGAGTCTTCATAGGCATCCATGTCCAGGATCGAGACACGGTCGAGCTCGCTGCCGTTGACGTAGGTCGAGATCGCATCGATCATCGGATTCCAGCGATTGCCGGGCTCGAGATATCGGCTCGCCGGCTCGTCGCGGCCGGTGCGGCGCGCGATCTCTGCAGCCTCTTCGGCGCGGTCGTAGAATTCGTCCAGCGCGCGGATGAACTGGCTGCGATCCTCCTGCGGGAACGCCTTGCCATAAGCGCGCTCGCGCCAGGGCGGCAGATCCCTGTTGATCTCGAAGCCGAGCGCTTCGGCGATACCAACGAAGGAATTTTGGTCCGCCGAATGCAGCCAGCCGCAGCCGACGTCGAAGATGACGCCGGGGGCGGCCTCAATCGTATACGCCCGCCCGCCGACGCGGTCGCGCCCTTCCAGCACGATCACGGAGAGGCCGGAATCCTTCAGCGCATTGGCGGCGCCAAGGCCCGCGGCGCCCGCGCCGATCAC
>Ga0187815_10000034_pt1 | contig 63378 bp, 62 predicted proteins | sample NC_S_5_FD_132962 | JGI IMG/M metagenome (GOLD analysis project Ga0187815, IMG submission 132962) | Wetland sediment microbial communities from Neuse River Estuary, North Carolina, USA - ASW-S_5 | ecosystem: Environmental > Aquatic > Freshwater > Wetlands > Sediment | place: USA: North Carolina... | reverse complement strand
CGCTGGCCGACGCCCGCGCCATCGTCGCGAAATACAATCTCGCCGTCGACGAGGCCGTGCGCCGCGCGCTCGACGATCCCAGGAACGAAAGCTGCAAGCCTGGTGATGCCGCCTTCGCGCGCGCGCGATTTGAGCTCATCGCAAGGCCGAAGGCCTCGCATGAGGCCGCGGTGAGGGTTGCAGAGGATGCCGGCTACGAGACCATCGCGCTCGGCGCCGACCTCGAAGGCGAGGCCCGCGACGTCGCCGCCGAGCATGCGCGGATGGCGCTGAAGGCGCGAGCCGAAGGCCGCCGCATGGCGATTCTCTCCGGCGGCGAGTTGACCGTCACCGTGCGCGGCAATGGCCGCGGCGGCCCCAACCAGGAATATGCGCTGGCTCTGGCAGAACTGCTCAAGGATACGCCCGATGTCGCCGCGCTCGCCGCCGATACCGATGGCGCCGACGGCGGCGCCGGCAGCGCCACCGATCCCGCCGGCGCCGTGATCGATGCGGCGACCTTCACGAAAATGAAATCGCTGGGCCTCGATCCCACGGCCTATCTCGCCAACAACGATGCGACCGGATTCTTTACGCAAACCGGCGACCTGCTCGTCACCGGCCCGACGCTGACCAATGTCAACGACGTCAGGGTTATCTTGGTGGATTAGCAAAGCCTCATGGTGAGGAGCGCCAACGGGTCCGCGCGTTCTCGAGCCATGAAGCCCGATCTCGCCCACGACCATCCTTCGAGACGCCGCGCGACGCGCGGCTCCTCAGGATAAGGACTGGCTAAAATTCCCGCGCGATCTTCGCGAGCATTTCCAGCAGCGCGCCGCGGTTGGCCGGGCCGAGCAGCTCGTTGAGCCGCGCCTCGTGCTTGGTGGCGACCAGCTTCTTGGCGCGGGCGAGCACCGTGCGGCCCTTCTCGGTCAGCACCAGGATGTGCGAGCGGCGGTCGTTGGTCGAGCGCATCCGCGCGCAAAGCTCGCGGCTCTCCAGCCCGTCCAGCATGGCGACGAAATTCGGCCGCAGGATGCCGAGCGTGTTGGCGATCTCGGTCTGGTTGCGGCCGGGGTTGCGGTCCAGAAGCAGCAGCACGGAAAACTGCGCTGGCGTCAGCTGCAGCGGCGCGACGCAATTGAGGAAGTCCTCGAACACCTTGAGCTGCGCGCGCTTCAGCGAATAGCCCAGCAGTTCCGCGAGCTCGCCGAGCTGCAACGCATCGGGCTCGCTGACCGCCTCGCCGTTCTCCTTGCGGGGCGGACGGGGCAGCTTGCCGGCATCGACGCCCGCGGTCTTGGAAACAGTCATCGCTCGCAGCTCGCAATCCCGGTAAAAAGGCCCGGAGGGGATTCTCGGGCCCGGTCGGGTCTTGAGGTTATATTCGATAATTGTTATCCACTATATCAAATGCCGGTAGTTTTCAACCGGCGAAATAGGGGATGGGCCGGGCGGACCAGGGTTCCGCGGCCGGCCGGAGGCGTGAGGGGAGCGTCCGGTTGAATACGACGATCATGCTGTTCCTGATCCAGGACGGCATCACCAACGGCGCGATTTATGCGCTGCTCGGGCTGGCGTTGGTGCTGGTGTTCGCGGTCACCCGCGTCATCCTGATTCCGCAGGGCGAATTCGTCACCTATGGCGCGCTGAGCTACGCGATGCTCTGCGCCGGCAACGTGCCGGGCACGGTGTGGCTTGCGGTTGCCATGGGTCTCGTCGCTTTCGCGCTTGACCTGTTCGCCGCCCGCCGCGCGCTGCATCTGAAGAAGATCGGCCGCAGTCTTGCCCTCAACGTCGTCTTTCCCGCCGCGATCCTGGCGGCAACCTATCTGCTCACCGGCCCGAAGACGCCGATCGCGGTCAACATCGTGCTGGCGCTGCTGATCGTCGCGGCGATCGCCCTATACCTCTACCGCCTCGCCTTCCAGCCGCTGGCGCATACTTCCGTGCTGGTGCTGCTGATCGCTTCCGTCGGCTGCCATCTGGCGCTGCAGGGCCTCGGGCTCGTCTTCTTCGGCGCCGAAGGCCTGCGCGGCCCGCCGGTGTCCACCGCCGCCTTCACCGTGGGCGAGTTGCGCTTCACCGGTCAGAGCGTCGCGGTCTATGGCGTCACCGTCGCCTTCATCGTCGCGCTGTGGCTGTTCTTCGGCACCACGCTGATGGGCAAGGCGCTGCGCGCCACCGCCGTCAACCGGCTCGGCGCGCGGCTGGTCGGCATCCGCACCACGCTCTCCGGCCAGATCGCCTTCCTGCTGGCATCCGTGATCGGCGCGATATCAGGCATCCTGATCGTGCCGATCACCACGCTCTATTACGACACCGGCTTCCTGATCGGCCTCAAAGGATTCATCGCCGCGATCATCGGCGGCCTCGTCAGCTATCCGCTGACCGCCATCGCCGCGCTGGTCGTCGGCACGATCGAGGCATTCTCCTCGTTCTATGCCTCCAACTTCAAGGAAGTCATCGTCTTCACCCTGATCATCCCGGTGCTCGTGCTGCGCTCGCTCGCTGCGCCCGAGGTCGAGGAAGAGGGAGACTGACGCGATGATCAACCGCTGGCCGCTTCTTCTCTTTGCCGCCGTCATGGCGGCGATTCCGCTGATTCCCGGTGTGCCGCCGTTCTGGATCGTGCTGCTCGACAATATCGGCCTCGCCGCGCTGGTCGCGATGGGCCTCGTGCTGCTCACCGGCGTCGGCGGCCTCACCTCGTTCGGGCAGGCTGCATTCTGCGGCTTCGGCGCCTATACCACGGCCGTGCTGACCACCGCCTACGGCGTCTCGCCCTGGCTGACCTTGCCGGCCTCGCTCATCGTCAGCGGCATTGCCGCCGTGGTCCTCGGCATCATCACCGTGCGGCTGTCCGGGCACTATCTGCCGCTCGGCACCATCGCCTGGGGCATCGGCCTGTTCTATCTCTTCAGCAAGCTCGAATTCATCGGCCGCAATGACGGCATCTCCAGCATTCCGCCGCTGTCGATCGGCGCGTTCCGCATGCTCGATCCGCACGCGATCTACTTCGTGATCTGGATGGGCGTCCTGATCTCGGCGGTGCTGACGATGAACCTGCTGGACTCCCGCACGGGGCGCGCGATCCGCGCGCTGCGCCGCGGGCATGTCGCCGCGGAAGCTTTTGGCGTGCAGACCCCGCGCGCCAAGCTGCTGGTCTTCATCTATGCCGCCGTGCTCGCCGGCCTTTCCGGCTGGCTCTATGCGCATTTCCAGCGCGCCGTCACGCCGACGCCGTTCAGCGCGCATGCCGGCATCGAATATCTCTTCATCGCCGTGGTCGGCGGCGCCGGCTATGTCTGGGGCGCCGTAGTAGGCGCCGGCATCGTCGTAATCCTGAAGGAAGTGCTGCAGAGCTACCTGCCCTATATCTTCGGCGGCAAGGCGCAGCTCGAGACCATCGTGTTCGGCATCATGCTGGTGCTGCTGCTGCAACTCGCACCATCAGGCGTCTGGCCCCTGCTGATCTCATGGCTGCCGTTCAAACCCGCCCGCAAGCACCCGGACACCGCGCTGACCCTGCCGGGACGCGCGCGCTCGCCGACGGAACCCTCTGTGCTGCTACAGATCGACAAGGCGCGAAAGCAGTTCGGCGGCGTAATCGCTGTCAACGACGTCAGCTTCGACGTGCAGGCGCGCGAGATCGTCGCCCTGATCGGGCCGAACGGCGCCGGCAAGAGTACGACTTTCAACCTGATCACGGGCGTGCTGACCACGACCGGCGGCGCCATCTCCTTCCTCGGCAAGCATGTCGACAACGCAGCCCCGCAGGAGATCGTCAAGCTCGGCATCGCCAGGACCTTCCAGCATGTCAAGCTGGTGCCTGACATGACCGTGCTGGAGAACGTCGCGATCGGCGCGCATCTGCGTGGGAAATCCGGCGCGATCTCAAGCATGCTGCGGCTCGACCGCGCCGATGAGGCGCGGCTGCTGGCGGAAGCCACCAGGCAGATCGAGCGCGTCGGACTTGGCGACCAGATCAACCAGCTGGCAGGCTCGCTCTCGCTGGGCCAGCAGCGAATCGTCGAGATCGCCCGCGCCCTTTGCGTCGATCCCGTGCTGCTGCTGCTCGACGAGCCGGCCGCCGGCCTGCGCCATATGGAGAAACAGCGGCTCGCCGCGCTCTTGCGCCAGCTGCGCGACGGCGGCATGTCCGTGCTGCTGGTCGAGCACGACATGGGCTTTGTGATGGATCTTGCCGACCGCGTGGTGGTGCTCGATTTCGGCACCAAGATCGCCGAGGGCACGCCCGCGGCGATCAAGACCAACCCTGATGTGATCAAGGCCTATCTCGGAGCGGTGGCATGAGCGCGCTGCTGGAGGTCGCCGACGTGCATATCGCCTACGGCAAGGTCGAGGCCGTGCGCGGCGTCTCGCTCGAGGTGGCAGACAACGAGATCGTCACCATCATCGGCGCCAACGGCGCCGGCAAGAGCACGCTGCTCAACGCTGTCATGGGCGTGCTGCCGCTGAAAGGACGCGTCGGCTTTGCCGGCGAGGACATGGCGCAGCTGGAGATCGAGGATCGCGTCGCGCTGGGCTTGAGCCTGGTCCCCGAGCATCGCGAGCTGTTCGCTACCATGAATGTCGAGGACAATCTGCAGCTCGGCGCCTTCCGCATTCCCAAGGCGACCGCGGCACAATCGTTCGAGCGCGTCTACACGCTGTTCCCGCGCCTTAGGGAGCGGCGCAAGCAGCTCGCCGGCACGCTGTCCGGCGGCGAGCAGCAGATGCTCGCGATGGGCCGCGCGCTGATGGGCGCGCCGCGCCTGTTGATGCTGGACGAGCCGAGCCTTGGCCTCGCGCCGATCATCGTCGCCGACATCTTCCGCACCATCGGCGAGCTCCGCGCGAGCGGCGTCTCCGTGCTGCTGGTGGAACAGAATGCCCAAGCCGCACTGAAGATCGCCGACCGCGCCTATGTCATGGAGCTTGGCGAGTTCGTGCTGTCAGGCTCGGCAAGAGAGATCGCCGCCAACAGCCGCGTCGCCGCCAGCTATCTCGGCTTTACGCACGAAGGCGCGGGCGCGGTTTGACTTGAGGGCCGTAGGGTGGGCAAAGGCGCGAACGCGCCGTGCCCACCTGTCTTGCACCGTGTCCCAGAAGGTGGGCACGCTTCGCTTTGCCCACCCTACGATTCCTACAGATTCCACGCTCAAAACGTCATGCCCCGCGAAGGCGGGGCATCCAGTACACCGAGAAAGTCGAGCTCTGTTCAGAGCCGCAGCGTACTGGATCGCCCGCCTGCCGCCTTCGCTGAAGCTTCGGCGGGCCCAATAGCGAGACCCCGGCGAAGCCTTGGCGAAGACGGGGCGCGGGCGATGACAGCCTGCCTCACTTCACCATCTGGTACTTGCCGTCCTTCACCGTCAGCAGGATGCGGGCGCGTTCGTCGACGCCGAAGCGGTCCTTTTCGGTGAAGTTGTAGACGCCCTGGCTGGCGGCGATGTCGCGCTCGGTCAGCAGCGCCTGGCGGATGCCCTCGCGGAATTCAGCCGTACCCGGCTTGCCCTTCTTCAGCGCCGCCGGGATCACGCGCTCCAGCACCAGGAAGGCGTCGTAGGAGTGGCCGGCGAACTGGCTGCGGCTGTTCGGCCCGTACTTGGCTTCATAGGCCTTGTTGAGCGCAAGCCCGGGCTTCTTGGTCAGCGCGCTGTCGGGCTGGTCCTCGGGATCCATCACCGGACCGGACGCCATCAGCACGCCTTCCGCCGAGGCGCCGGCGATGCGGATGAAGTCCATGCTGGCGGCGCCGTGGGTCTGGTAGATCAGGCCCTTGTAACCGCGCTCGCGCAGCGTGCTCTGCGGCAGCGCGGCGGCAGTGCCGGAAGCGCCGACCAGGATCGCGTCGGGATTGGCGGCGACGAGCTTCAGCGCCTGACCGGCGACCGAGGTGTCCGGCCGAGCAAAGCGCTCTTCGGCGACGACGTTGATGCCCATCGGCACGACCTGGGTCTTGATGTCGTTGAACCAGAGATCGCCGTAGGAGTCGGAGTAGCCGATATAGCCGAGCGTCTTCACATTGTTCTTCTTCATGTGGTCGTACATGACCTTGCCGATGATCGGGATCGGCTGCGGCATGGAGACCGACCACTTGGCGCGCTCCGGCGTGATCGGGAACGGCGCCAGGCCAAAGTGCGGAATGTTCGCTTCGGCAGCGACGTTGGCGATCGCAATGCTCGGCGGCGTGGTCGACGAGCCCATGATGATGTCGGCCTTGGACTCCGTCACGAAGCGCCGAGCATTGGTCGTCGCCGTGGTGGGATCGCCGGCGTCGTCGAGCACGATGACTTTCAGCGGCACGCCTCCGATTTCCTTGGCGACGAACTCCAGCGAGTTGCGCTCGGGAATGCCCAGCGCCGCGGCGGGGCCGGTGGTCGAAATCGAGATGCCGATGACAATCTCGTTGCTCTGCGCGAGCGCCGAACCCGGCAGCGCCAGCGCCGCTGCAACGGCGGCGGACAGCAAGAACTTCTTCATTAACTCCTCCCTGTGGAACTTGTCCTTGTTTAATCAAATAACGAAAGGGGTTCAGCCCCTCCTTTAGGTGATGCGGGACCTCAAGTCAGCCCCGCATGAACTTGTCGATGATCTCCTGCGGCATGGGTGCGGATTTCAGCTTGTCGGGATCGTCGGGGTGCTTGCCGACCAGCACGCGGGTCTCCCACGCCTCGATCGCCAGCGCGTCCTTCTTGAACACCTTGTGCGTCACCTCGAAGCTCGAGCGCTTGAAGCTTTCGATCCGGCTTTCGATGGTGATCCAGTCGCCATGGGTGGAGGGGATGTGGAACTTCGCCCGCGTGTCCACCATGGGAATGCCGACCAGCCCGTATTTGTGGACGAGGTCCTGCTTGGAATAGCCGGCTGCCTCGAACATCATCGAAGTCGAGTCGTCGAACATCGCGAAATAGCGCGGGTAATAAACGATATTGGCGGGGTCGCAATCGCCCCACTGGATCTGCACGTCGCGCCGATGAACGAACATGGCTTCAACCGACCTCGATGGTTCGGAGGCGGCGGCAGGCCCCCTCTCCCCCTGGGAGAGGTTGCAGTGAACTTGCGGCGTGCTCTCGTGTCATGTCGCAACCATAGTCAGCGCGGTGCCATGCGAAGCGCGGCATCGAGCCGCACCACCTCGCCGTTCAGATAGGGATTGTCGATCATGTGCGCGGCGAGCGAGGCGAACTCGTCGGCCTGGCCGAGCCGGCGCGGGAACGGGATCGCGGCGGCCAGCGAATCCTGCGCTTCCTGCGGCAGGCCCGCGAGCAGCGGGGTTAGGAACAGGCCGGGCGCGATGGTGAGCACGCGAATGCCGAACTGTGCGAGCTCGCGCGCGATCGGCAATGTCATGCCGACGATGCCGCCCTTGGACGCCGAATAGGCCGCCTGCCCGATCTGGCCGTCATAGGCGGCAACGGAGGCGGTGTTGATCACGACGCCGCGCTCGCCCGTCGAAAGCGGCTCGAGCTTCGACATCGCCGCTGTCGCGAGGCGGATCATGTTGAAGGTGCCGTTGAGATTGACCTGGATCACCCGGTCGAAATCGGCAAACGGCATCGGGCCCTCCTTGCCGATCACGCGCTTGGCCACGCCAATGCCGGCGCAGTTCACCAGCACGCGCGCCGAGCCATGCGCTTTCTCGGCGGCGGCAACGGCAGCTTCGGCGGATGCGCTATCTGCGACGTTGCAGGTGACGGCGACGCCCTTGATCTCGGCCGCGACGGTTTCGGCCAGCTTGGTGTTGAGATCGCAGACCGCGACCCTGGCGCCGAGCGAAGCCAGCTTTCGCGCGGTCGCAGCGCCCAGTCCCGATGCGCCGCCGGTGACGATGGCGGCCTGATCCTTCAACTGCATGACATTCTCTCCCTGAAAAAACGGTTAGGCCTGGCCGAGCGCGATGACCTGCGCCGGCGGCGGTTCTGCGTATAACGTATCGATCAATGCGGCGCGATGTTCGAGCACGGCGCGCTGGTTGATCGATCCCTTGTCGGTGACCTCGCCGCGGTCGATCGACAGCGGCGTATCGAGCAGCACCGCGCGCGTGATGCGGTTCGAGGATCCGGTCGCGGCCGCGGAGAATTTTGCAAAGCGCTCACCGAAGGCGGCGCGCACCAGGGGATCGGCGGCAACGACGGCGAGATCGTCATGCGGCAGGGTCGGATTGATCAGCCGGCAGCCGTCGAGATCGAGCACGACGAGCGCGCAAATCTCGTCGCGGTTGATGCCGGCGATAACGACGTCACGCACCAGCGGCGCGCAGGCCGCAACGAAGCGTGCCCGCAAGGGGCCGACAGAAACCCAGGTGCCGCTGGCGAGCTTGAAATCCTCGCCGATACGGCCGTCGAAATCGAAGCCCGCGTCGAAATTGTCTGCCACGGCCGGCTTGATGGCATCGCCCAGCTTGTAGAAACCTTCCTCGTCAAAGGCGGCCGCGGTCAGATCGGGCCTGCGCCAGTAACCCGGCATCACGTTCGGTCCCCTGGCGCGGACCTCGAGCTTGCCGTTGTTCGGCAGCAGCTTTGCATCGTTGCCCGACACCGGAAGACCGACATGGCCGGAACGGCTGGTGAAGGGATTGACCGACATGAAGAACGGCGCGGTCTCGGTAGCGCCAAGCCCCGTCAGCATCGGCACGCGATAGCCCTTCGCCTGCACCGCGAGCTCATCGAGGCTGTTCCAGACGAAAGGCGACAAAGCTGCGCCCGAAAAGAACATCGCGTGCAGCCGGCCGAAGAACTTTTCCCGCAGAGCCCTGTCGTTTCGCAGATATGGCAGCAGCGATTCATAGCCCTTGGGCACGTTGAAATAGACCGTCGGCGATATTTCCCTGAGGTTGCGCACGGTCTCCTCGATGCCGCCGGGCATCGGCTTGCCTTCGTCGAGATACATCGAGCCGCCGTTGTAGAGCGTCAGCCCGATATTGTGATTGCCGCCAAAGGTGTGATTCCACGGCAGCCAGTCGACGATCACCGGCGGCTCGTCCTTGAGGAACGCCAGCGTCTCGCGCAGCATCACCTGGTTGGCGCAGATCATGCGCTGGGTGTTGATGACGGCCTTGGGATTGCCGGTCGAGCCCGAGGTGAGCAGGAATTTCGCGATGGTGTCCGGACCGATCGCGGCATTGACGGCGTCGAGTCTTGAATCGATCGGCGTCGCCATGAGATCGGCGAGCGTCGTCACCGTGCGGCCGGGAACCGCGCCAAAGGACGCGGCGATCTCCGTTTCCTCTGGCACATTCGCCGTCAGCGCATCGGAAAACTTCTCGGCGTCGTCAGCGAACACGAGCCCGGGCGTCAAGAGACCGATGACATAGCCGAGCTTGCCGTAGTCTTTGGAGATCAGCGAATAGGCCGGGGATACCGGGCAGAAGGGAATCCCCGCATACAGCGCGCCGAACGCCAGCAGCGCATGATCGATGGAATTACCGGAGAGGATGACGAGGGGCCGTTCCGCCGAAAGCCCGCGCGCCAGCAGCGCCGAAGCAATGTGGCGGCTGGAGACCAAAAGCTCCGCATAGGTGATCTCGCGCCAGCCGCCGCTTCTGTTTCGTTCTGCCATGAACACGCGATTGGGTTCGGCGGCGGCCCAATGATGCAGGCGATCGGTGATGCGCACGGCATAATCGCCCAGCGGCGCTTTCGGCCGCAGATAGATGGTGCCATCGGCGCGGCGTTCGACGTCGACGGCGGGCGTGCCGAAGGAGATCGGACGGAGCGGATGGCTGCTCGCGCCACGCGCGCCGCTGTCGACGACAGACGTGCCCGATTTCGCGCTCATTTGCCTGGTTTCACCTTGGCGGTCTTGTGGTCGAGGAAGGCGCGAATGCGGCGTTTCGCTTCCTTGTCGCTCTGCGCCACGGTGGCCATCAGCGATTCCATCAGAAGGCCGGTCTGCGGATTGGCTTCCGCGATCATCGGCAGCGCCTGCAAGACCGCAAAATTGGTGAGCGGCGCATTGGCCGCGACGCGCTCGGCCACCTCCAGCGCTTTCGGCAGCGCCCCGCCGGGCTCGGTGAGATATTGGGAGAAGCCGTAGGACGCGCCCTCGGTCGCGGAATAGACGCGGCCGGTCAGCATCATGTCCACCATGCGCGGCACGCCGATCAGGCGCGGCAGCCGCACCGATCCGCCGCCGCCGACAAAAATGCCGCGCTGGCCCTCGGGCAGCGCGAAATAGGCCGACGGCTCGGCCACGCGGATATGCGCGGCACAGGCGAGCTCCAGCCCGCCGCCGATGACGGCGCCCCTGAGCGCCGCGATCACCGGCACGCGGCTGTACTGGATGCGGTCGAATACCCGGTGCCACATCTGCGAATGGCGCAGGCCCTCGGTCGCGTCCTGCTCGGTGAGCTCGGAAAGGTCGAGGCCGGAGGAGAAGTGGTCGCCGACGCCATGGATCACGACGGCCCCGACGCCTTCGGGAAGATCGGCGAAGCGGTCGCCGATGGCGAGGATGATGCCGTCATTGAGCGCATTGCGCTTGGCCGGGCGATTGAGGCCCACGGTCAGCACCGCGCCCTTCTGCTCGATCTTGAGCAATTCGGATGGACCCGCAGCTTGCGCGGGGACGGCGTTTCCCATGGGCTTATTGCTTCCGGTTCAGAATAGTTATGTTTTATAACGAATGCGGCGGGAGTCAACAAGGCAGACTATGCGGGGCTGGGCGCCTCCTCACCCTCCACTCTAGGGTCCCGGAGGGAGGGTCACTGATGAAATGAGCGGCGGGGTGGGACGAAAGTTTCTCCACCGCAAAGGTGCCCGAGGGCAGAGATCCCCCATTCCAACTCGCATTCTCTGGGCTCAAGCCGCGTGGGAATTCTTGCGATGGCGCAAACGGCAGGAGCCGTCATTTGATGGCGGCCCCTCCATGGCGTTGTCCGAACCAGAAAGCCTCAAGCGTATCGACTGCTTGAGAGGTGAGTTGGGCCATCCCATTCAGCGATTGAATGATAAGCTTGCCTTCGAGCGGCTGCCCCTTGTCGAACAGTATTTGTGCGGTGGCCTTTCCCTTATTTGTTATTTTGATTGGGCCCGGCATCTTCGCGAAGTTGAGCCTCCCGTTCTCACCAATGGTGACTCGGTTGTTCTCCACAACAATGTTTTGACGCTCGTTCTTAACACCAAACCCATTCAACTCTTGGATAGAGACGACGCCGACCAAGAGATTATGTTTGTCGATGTTATCAATCGCACCGAGGGCCCAGATCGACGGCTCACCTGTATCGTGGATTCTTATTTTTTCGAGAATGAGAGCGGCAAGATCGGGCAGGACTTCTTTTATCTTAGCATATGTGGGGTGGGCACCAAGATTATCCCGTTCTTTTGCAATGGGGAAAGACGCCCTATTGCCCCGCTCTCCGAGTATCTGGACAATGACATGATCCAAAGCGGTTCTAAGGTTGTGAACCGCATCTCCGATGATTAGCGACATCTCGGGTGGCGGCGCGCTATTGGATTCGACATAGATCAAAGCCTGCCCGGTTTTCGCGTCTTGATCGACACGCATCGAGCAGAAGTCAGATTTGAGGAACTCGGAGAGAATTTTCTGAAGCTCCTCGATGTGCCGGTAGGCGCGTTTGATCTTTAGCCTAGCGCTGACGAATTCTTTCGCTGGATCGGTCATGACAAAGACTCCTAAGCGAAGGTTTGGAAGTAGCCAAAGCACTAATGGGTCCGCTGCTTCGCCAGCAAGCGGAAGCATGGATTGCTTCGCTTCGCTCGCAATGGCGATGGAGGGATTACATCACCTGATGAACGTCGATGACGACCCGGTCCGCGTGTCGCGCGGCGGAGGCGACAAAAATGTGCTGCATCAGCCAGCGGTATTTCTCGGCGCCGGTCTCGAACTTCGGCACGGTGCGGAAGTAGATCAGTTTTGGATCGACCGGCTCGCCACGCTTCAGCTTCTGCAATAGCTCCACCGGGCCGAAGCGGATGCCCTTGTTCTCGACATAGACCACCGCGCCGTCATCGGTCTCGAAGGCGTATTTGGCCTCCAAGTCGATCAGTTCGTTGGGGCGGATGATCTGGAAGTCCGCGCCGAACGGCAGCACCTTGCCGTTGACGTCGCCCCTCACCTCGCCGCCGATGATGGGAATGATGCGGCGGACGCCGTATCCGATATCGCCTGCGGTGGTCACCTCGGCGATGCGGGCGGTGATGGTGAAGACGTATTTTGTCTCGATCGGCTGAACCATCGCCGCGCCCCTACTGCGCCATCATGCGGGCCGGCAACCATAGCGCCAGCATGGGGAATGCGATCAGGATCACCAGCCGGATCAGGTCAGTCGCCACGAACGGGATCACGCCGCGGAAGATCGTGGTGAACGACACATCCTTCACCACGCTCTTGATGACAAAGACATTCATGCCGACCGGCGGATGGATCAGGCCGAGCTCAACTGTCATCACGATGATGACGCCGAACCAGATCGGATCGAAGCCGAGATGCATGATGACGGGGAAGATGATCGGCACCGTCAGGATGATCATCGCCATCGCATCCATCAGGCAGCCGAGCACGAGATACATCACCATGATCAGCGCCAGCACCCCGTAGGGGCCGAGTCCCAGCCCGGTGAGGAACTCCGTCACCTTCTGCGGCGTCTGCGTCACCGTGAGGAAATAGCCGAAGATCAGCGCGCCGATCAGCACGGTGAACACGGCAGCCGCCGTGCGCGTCGCCTGCAGGAGCGACGCGAGGATCTTGTCCTTGTCGAGCCGGCCGGTCAGGATGCCGATCAGGAACGCGCCGGTGGCGCCGACGCCGCCGGCCTCCGTCGGCGTGAAGCGCGGCAGAAAGGGCAGACCATAGAGCCCGCCGATGACGAAGATGAACAGCAGCACCGGCGCCCAGATGCTCTTCAATCCCTTGAAGCGCTCGCGCCAGGACATCGGCGTGCCGCGCGGCAGGAAGTCGGGCCTGAAATAGCCGATCAGCGCAATGGTGATCATATACATGGTCATCGCCAGCAGGCCGGGGATGATGCCGGCGATGAACAGTTTTCCGATGTCCTGCTCGGTGATGATGCCGTAGACCGCGAGCACGGTGGACGGCGGCAGCATGGCGCCCAGCGTGCCGCCGGCCGCGATCACGCCGGTGGCAAAGGACTGCGGATAGCCGAAGCGGCGCATCTCGGGATATGCAACGGCCGAGAACGTCGCGGCGGTCGCCACCGATGAGCCGCAGATAGCGGCAAAGCCGCCGCAGGCGCCGACGGTGGCAATGCCGAGCCCGCCGCGCAAATGGCCGACAAAACCGTTGGCGGCACGGAACAGCTCGCGGCTCATGCCGGAATTGGACACGAAGGTGCCCATCAGCAGGAACATCGGGATCACGCCGAAGGTGTAATCCGTGACCGTGCGCATCGAGGTCTGCCCGACCAGCTTCAGCGCCGGCGTGAAGCCGACGAGATAGCCGAAGCCGCAGACGCCGACGAGGCCCATCGCCATGCCGACGGGTACGCGCAGCAGCATCAGCGCGAACAGCGAGACAAATCCGAGAACAGCGACCGCGTCGGTGCCCATCCCCTACTCCACGGTCTTGATCTTGGTTTCCTGCATCTCCTCGGGATGGAAGATCAGGCGATAGGTGCGGATCGCGATCAGCAGCACGGCGGCGAAATCGCCGGACCAGGCCAGCGCGAAGAACGGCCAAGTCGGCATGTGCAGGTCGAAGGTGAGCACGTTGTCGTTATAGGTGCCGCGCACCTTGTCGAACAGCGTCCAGGTCTGCACCGCCACCACGAACAGCAGCACCAGCGTTGCGAACACGTCGATCATGCGCTGGTATTTCGGGCCGACATTGGCCCAGACGAGGTCAACGGTGATGTGGCCGCCGCGATAGCTGGTGGCGGCAATGCCCCAGAAGATCAGGATGCCGAGCAGCATGCGTCCGATGTCGAAGGAATCGGGAATATTGTAACTGAGCGTGTTGCGCAGGATCACCGCCAGGAAGATGTTGAGCGCGACGATGCCGACAAAAGCGGCTGCGATCCATTCGATCGTGTCGATGAACCGGTCCATCCATGCGCGATTCATGTCCGCTCCGGGCAGCTGACGATAAGGAAAAGGCGCGGCGGATGGTCCGCCGCGCGCAGGTCACGAGTTCAGATCATTCAGCCAGCGCGTTGTATTTCTTCAGCGCGGCACGCAGTTCGGCGAGCGTCGCATCCGGATCGCCGCCGTTCTTCTTGACGCCCTCGCCCCAGGTCTTGACCAGCGGCTCGGACGCCTTCTTCCACAGTCCGATCTGCTCAGGCGTGAGCTTGTAGACCTCGTGGCCGGATTCCGCCTTGATCTTCTCGATTCCGGCATCCTCCATCTTGCCCCAGTGCTCGCCGACACGGCCGGCGGCTTCCGTGTTGCAATTGTTGTCGATCGCCTTCTTCTGCTTGTCGGACATCTGGTTGTACTTGTCCTTGTTCATCACGAACGCGAACGTCGTGGTATAGAGCGGCGCCTCCATGTCGAACTTCGTCACCTTGTCGATGCCGAACAGCAGCAGCGAGCCCCAGGGGAAGGTGACGGCATCGGCGACGCCGCGCTCGATGATGTCGCGCACTTCAGGCGCCGAGGACTGCACATTGGTGCCGCCGAGCAGCGTGACGAAATTCGCCATGGTGGCGTGCGCCGGTCGCACCTTCATGCCCTTGACGTCGTCGGGCACCACGATCTTCTTGGTGCGAGAATGGAACGACGACGGCGAGTGGACGAAAGCGAGGCAGAACTTGACGTCCTTCATCTCCTTGGCGGCGTATTTGCGATACCACTCGTCGAGCCCCATCGAGCCGCCCTTGGCGTCCGACATCAGGAAGGGCAATTCACCCGCGGCGATGATCGGGAAGCGGCCGGGCTGGTAACCGGGATTGATGTAAGTGACGTCGGCGATGCCGTCGCGCGCCATGTCGTAATGGTCGAAGGCCTTGCCGAGCTGCTGGGCCGGAAACACCTTCGACTTGATCGTGCCGCCGGATTCCTTTTCCACCGCGGCAGCCCAGTCTTCCAGCGACTTCTGCAGCGGATGTGAGGCCGGCACCCAATGCGAGATCTTCAGCTCAAAGGTCTTTTCCTGCGCCAAGGCGGGGGTCACGCCGGCGGCAAACAGCAGCGCCAGGCAGGTCATCCTCATCTTCATCGACATCTTCTCCCTCTATTGCAGGCCGGGCTTGCCCCGGCTCGTTAGTTAACATGTTATCTAATTCGCGCGGCCGTGGGAACACCTAGCCGACGCCGGACTTTCAGCCATAGGCCATTCGCCGCGTCATTTCTTGCCTTGCAGCGAAGTAGCCTGCTCCTGCGCATTCGTCCTTGCTGAGACTGTTATATAATATAAACGTCATGGCAAGCGGGTGACGCGGCAAGCGCGTCGCCGCAGTCGCTGGGGAAACGTCATTTGCGCACCAAAGTCGTCATCATCGGCGCCGGTCCGGCAGGACTCCTGCTCGGACAGCTCCTGCACACCTACGGCATCGACAACGTGATTCTCGAGCGGCAGACGGGCGACTATGTGCTCGGCCGCATCCGCGCGGGGCTGCTCGAGGAAGGCACGGTGGCGCTGCTCGACAAGGTCGGCGCGGGCGCGCGCGCCCACAGCGAGGGGCTGGTGCATCACGGCCTGGAACTGGCCTTCGGCGGATCGCGACACCGTATCGACCTGCACGGCCCGACCGGCAAGTCCGTGATGATCTACGGCCAGACCGAGGTGACGCTCGACCTGATGAATGCCCGCAAGGCGGCCGGCCTCGACTCGATCTACCGCGCCGCTGACGTGACGCCGCATGATTTCGACACCGACCATCCGCGCGTCACCTATGTGAAGGACGGCGTTGCCCACGAGATCGCCTGCGATTTCATCGCCGGCTGCGACGGCTTTCATGGCGTCAGCCGCGCCAGCGTGAGACCCGAGGCGATCAAGACCTATGAGCGCGTCTATCCCTTCGGCTGGCTCGGCATCCTGTCCGAGACTCCGCCGGTCTCATCCGAGCTGATCTATGTCAACCACGAGCGCGGCTTTGCGCTCTGCACCATGCGCTCGATGCGTCGCAGCCGCTACTACGTGCAATGTCCGCTGGACGACAATATCGAGCAATGGCCGGACACGCGGTTCTGGGACGAATTGAAATCGCGACTGGACGAGCGGGCCCGCGACAGCCTCGTCACCGGTCCCTCGATCGAAAAGAGCATCGCGCCGCTGCGCAGCTTCGTCGCCGAGCCGATGCGGTTCGGCCGGATGCTCCTGGCGGGTGATGCCTCCCACATCGTGCCGCCGACCGGCGCCAAGGGCCTCAACCTCGCCGCCAGCGACGTGCATTATCTCTCGATGGCGCTGCGTGAGTACTACGACGAAAAATCCTCCGCCGGGATCGACGCCTACTCCGCAAAGGCGCTGGCGCGGGTCTGGAAGGCGGTGCGGTTCTCCTGGTGGATGACGTCGATGCTGCACAAATTCCCCGACCAGGGCGAATTCGGCCAACGCATCCAGGAAGCAGAGCTCGACTATCTCGTCGGCTCAAAGGCAGCCTCCACGTCGCTCGCGGAGAATTATGTGGGACTGCCGTTCTAAGCGAGGCTGCGTGACACGCGTCATTGCGAGCAGCAGCAGCGACGAACAGATGGACCAGCCCATGCTCACACTCTATTTCGCTCCCGGCTCCAGCTCCATGGCGGTCCACATCGCGCTGCACGAGATCGGCGCGCCGTTCGAGGCAAGGCCGATGTCGTTCAAGCGCAACGAGATGCGCGCGGCGGAATTTCTCGCGATCAATCCCGCCGGCAAGGTGCCGACGCTCCTGGTCGACGGCCGGCCGCTGACGGAGGTCGCGGGCATCCTGTTCTACCTGGCGCGGCGCTTTCCGGAAGCGCAGCTGCTGCCGCATAGCGACATCGAGGCGGAGGCGCATGTGGTGTCCTGGATGTCGTTCATCGCCTCGACCCTGCATCCCGCGCGCAAGCAGGGGCTCGACCATGTGCGGCAGGTCTACCAGATCGCGGACCAGAAGCTCGGCGGCGGCTGGGCGCTCGGCAAGCGTTATTGCATCGCCGACATTCATCTGTTCCGACTCTATTGGCGAATGTTCAACTCATTGCATCCGGCCAAGGGCGAGTTTCCGAACCTCGATGCGCATTACGCGCGGATGATGGCGCGGCCGGCGGTGCAAAGGACCATCGAGATCGAGACGGCGATCGGATATGAACTGCCGGCGTGAACTGATTTCAAACACCCGCGCAAAGCCCGTTTAAAACTTTGTAGGCGGTGCATTCGGGATGCAGTGGCGTTAGATCGAAGACGACCACAGCATGCGAGCCGCCCATGACCGCCACCGACGTCCCCGCCGGCTTCGAGCCGCACTTCCGCAAGAGCCCGCTGACCGAGGCCTGGGAGCCGCTTTATTCCAGGCGGGCCGAGAAGGGCGTGCATATGGGGCTGCGGCTGGCCAAGGCTCACACCAATTCCCGCGGGCTCATTCATGGCGGACTGATAGCCGCGCTCTCCGACGCCGCGATGGGCTACAGCTGTGCGCAGGCGATGGGCTGGGACACCAACAAGTCGCTGGTGACCATCAGCCTCGGGGTGGATTTCATCGGCAGCGCTCAAATCGGCCAGTGGCTTTCGATCGAGGGCGAGGTGATCAGGACGGGCAGCACGATCTGCTTCGCGCAGGGCCTGATCAAGGCCGACGATGTCGTGATCGCACGTGCCAACGGCACGTTCCGCGTGGTGCCGAGGAAGGAGGCGAGTTGAGACTCTCACCACCGTCATGCCCGGGCCTGGCCCGGCCATGACGAACTCTTGCGACTTTATCCGAAACGCCAATCCACCGTCTCGGTGACCAAATCGATGAACGCGCGAACCTTGGCCGACAGCAGGCGCGAGGTCGGATAGACGATGTGGATCGGCAGCGGCGGCTGCTCGAATTCCTTGAGCACCACATTCAGCGCGCCACGCTTGATGGCGTCCACGGCCTGATAGGCCAGCACCCGTGTCAGTCCGCCGCCTTGTTCGGCATACTGGATCGCCGCATCGGCGCTGTTGGTGGAAAACCGCGGCATGGTCGTGACGCGGATCTCCTGGCCAGCTTCGACAAAGCGCCATTCCGACGGCGCGGTGGCAGCGCCAAACTGGACCGTGTCGTGGGAGGTCAGATCGCGCGGCGTCTTCGGTTCACCGCGCGCCTTCAGATAGGCTTTGGAAGCCACCACGATGCGGCGCATCTCGCCTACATGGCGCGCGACCAGCGTGGAATCCGGCAGGTGGCCGATCCGCACGGCGGCATCCACACCCTCTTCCACCAGATTGACCATGCGGTCCGACAGCCTGAGATCGCAGGACACTTCGCGATGGCGTTGCAGATAGGCGGTGACGACGGGGCTGACATGAAGGCGTCCGAAGCCGACCGGGGCAGATATCACCAGCCGCCCGCGCGGCGTGGTCCGCTCGCCTTCGGCAGCGCCCTCCGCCTCCTCAACGTCGGCGAGGATCCGCCGCGCCCTCTCGAGATAGCGCGCACCAGCGTCGGTCAGCGCCACCGAACGAGTCGTCCGCTGCAACAGGCGGACACCCATGCGATCTTCCAGCGCCGCGATCAGCCGCGTCACCGCCGAGGGCGACAGGCCAAGCTTGCGCGCGGCGGGCGCAAAGCCCTGGAGGTCGGCCACGGTGACAAAGGCCTGCATGGCGTCGAGACGGTCCATGGCATTATTGCATCGCATGCAACAGTGAGCTGTCAATCCTGCTAATTGTTTAAGCGGCGGAAAGGTCCATCTTGGGCGGCAGAGGATGCCGGTCTTGCGGCCGCTTGCCGGAGACAACTCCGATGTCGGACACTCACACCCATTCCAGCGATGTGGCCTTCACCCCGGCGGTGAAGGCCATCCAGACCCGCAAAGGTTCGCGGGAGGGCTATGCTGCAATGGAAGAGCGCGGCGGCTGGCGCACCGAGATCGACGAGAATCTCGCAGCCTTCCTGGGTCAGACCAACAGTTTCTTCCTCGCCACCGCCAGCGCCGACGGCCAGCCCTATATCCAGCACCGCGGCGGGCCGAAAGGGTTTGTCAAAATCCTCGACAAGAACACCATCGCGTTCGCCGATTACAGCGGCAACCGGCAGTACATCACGCAGGGAAATCTATCCGAGAATCCCAAGGCACATATCTTCATGATGGACTACGCGCATCGCCGCCGCGTGAAAATCTGGGGCGAGGCGCGGATGGTCGAGGACGATCCGGCGCTGCTGCAGGCGCTGATGCCGAAAGGCTATCGCGCGCGGCCCGAGCAGGCGCTCGTGTTCAGGATCGCGGCGTGGGATACCAATTGCCCGCAGCACATTCCGCAAAAATTCGATGCGACGGACATAGCCGCAGCGCTCGCTGCGCGCGACGAGCGGATCGTCGAGCTCGAGGCGGAGCTGGCTGCCGTGAAGGGACAGCCCGCTCCCGCCAGCTAAGCTCAGGCAGCAGCCACGGCCTCTTGCAGCGGCCTCCAGGCGAACTCCGGATAGTATTGCGCCATCATCCGGTCGACATAGGCGGTGAGGTTGTCGAACTTTTCCACGCGCTCGCGAAGCGGCGAATCGAAAAATGGCGTCAGGATTCCGGCGAGCGCGCCAAAGGCGGTGGCGTCGGTGCCGCAGGGTTCTTCGCCCATCAGGTAGGTCTTGTCGCCGAGTTGCACCGAGAGCGCAAACAGAGAGCGCACGGCAAGGTCGACGTCCTCGTCCGGTGCGTGGCGGCCAAGGCCGCTCAGCAGGTAATTCTCGGCGACACGGAACTGGGCATCCTCGAGAACCTTCTCGCGCTGGTGATCCGGAATGCGGTCGAAGAAATGCGCCGGCCCCTTGGCGAAGTTTTCCGGATTGACCCAGCGCGCGCCGACCAGCGCCCAGTAGACATGGTGCTCGATCATGCGCTCGAATGCCCAGGCTTGGGCGCGTTGCTGCAGGCTGAGCGGGGCGTCGAAATCGAAGCCGTATTTGCCCTCGATATGGGCGCGGATGAAGGTGGAATCGGCGATCCGCTCCGCCTCGTCCTCGATATAGGGCAGCTGCCCCTTGGGCGAGGCCGGGGGCATGGCCCTTTCCTTGGCGTAGGCGAGGCCGGCCATGCGCAGCTGCACTTCCGTCTTGGTGACGAACGGGCTCATTTCCGGCAGGCCAAATCCGGCGCCAAAGCCAAATAACGTGATCATTTCGGGCTCCTTCGATGGTGCTGGCGGTCTTGGCGCAAACGCTAGCGGAGGGCTGCTGCCACCATGGTGTCAGCAGGGTTTTTCCGGCCGCTTGCGGCGCCCCGCCACGGCGATACAAATCGCCGACGTCCGAACGCCCAGGCGGCGGCGATCAGGTTCAGGGCCAGCGCGATCATGCCCCAGCGCAGGTCCGCGGAACCGAGTTGCGCGGCGATCAGGCGTTCCAGCATCCAGGTTTGAAGCCGCCAGAGCGGCTGGTAATTTCCGAGTTCGCACAGAATCATCATGGACAAATCCCCTTCGATCGTTGTCCCTGATGTAGCCGTCCCCTGCTGCCAACATCCTGTCAGCATCAGCGCGGCGCCCGACAAAAAGAGAACGACCATGAGACGCGCCGACCGGCTGTTCCAGATCATCCAGGTGCTTCGGCGCACCCGTAAGCCGCTGACGGCCGATGCGATCGCGGCTGAACTCGAGACGTCGAAGCGCACCATCTATCGCGACATCGCCACCCTGATCGGCCAACGCGTGCCGATCCGCGGCGAAGCCGGCATGGGCTACATCCTGGAAAAGGGATTCGACCTGCCGCCCTTGATGCTGACGCCCGACGAGATCGAGGCCGCTGTGCTCGGCGCGCAATGGGTGGCGGGCAATGCCGATCCCGTGCTGGCGCGGGCGGCCGAAGACCTGAAGGCGAAGATCGCCGACACCGTGCCCGAACGCCTGCGGCCCTTCGTGCTGGATCCGGCGAGCGGCGCGCGGCCCAACTGGCGGCGCGAGCCCGACCGCATCGACATGGCGCGCACGCGCTCGCAGATCCACGAGGGCAAGAAGATCGCACTGCGCTACCGCGACGAGCGCGGCCGCGACAGCGAGCGCACGATCTGGCCGATCGCCATCGGCTATCTCGAGGCGGTGCGCCTGCTCGCTGCCTGGTGCGAGCTGCGCAAGGATTTTCGCAGCTTCCGCACCGACCGCGTGATCAAGGCCGATTACCTCGACGAGAAATACCCCGAGCGGCGCGACGTGCTGCGCGCGAAATGGCGGCAGAGCATGGTGTGGGAGCAGCCGAAAGAGCCGTGATGCCTCATGTCGCTGAAAATCCCTGCCAGAGCTGCGGCGCCTGTTGCAGCTATTCGGCGAACTGGCCGCGCTTCACCGTCGAAGACGATGCGGCGCTCGACCTCATTCCGGCGAAGTACGTCAACGAACGGCAGTCGGGCATGCACTGCGACGGCGACCGCTGCTCGGCGCTGACGGGTGATGTCGGCGTCAAGACCTCATGCGCCGTCTACGCCGTGCGGCCGGAAGTCTGCCGTACCTGTTCGCCCGGCGATGCCGAATGCAACATGGCGCGCCGGCGGCACGGGCTTTCCCCACTTGTCGTCCCGGCATAGCGAGCGCGAGCCGGGACCCATACCGCGTGATCTCGCGATTGGGCAGCACGGAGACGCCTTCTGCAACTTACCGGCTTCAGTGGTTATGGGCCCCGGCCTTCGCCGGGGCGACAGCTAATTTAGGCCGTCACGGCTTCCGCGATGTCCTCGTCATCGAGTTCATCGTCGAGCGGCTTGAAGGTGGAGAGCGGCTTGGTCGATAGCGTGATCGGCTTGCGGCCACTACCGGTGGTGGAAGCCGAGGTGCGCCCCGCCGGCTCGCGCGACAACCCGTAGAGAGTCGAGCCAACGCGGCCGCCGGTCTCGACCAGCTCACGCTCCGTGCAGCTTGCGGCAATGGCCAGGGCCAGCTGGTGCAGATGGCTGCGACGATAGCAGAACAACGCCAGCATGGCGCGGACCTCGGGCGAAACGCTCTCGACAAGCTTCGGCAAACCGTGCTCGCTGGCACGATACATCTCGCCTAGCAATTCGTCCCGCACCGGGCAGAAATCGTTCTCAAATGCGTCTCGGCTTGAAAACATTGCAGTTCTCCCTGTCAGGGAAGATGCGCTGCAATTCTCTAACGAAGGGTTAACCCTGCCGGGCAGTAGTTCTGCGGGACAGTTGCAAGTCGACCGCGAATCGGAGCCGCGCTTTTTCACCCTCTCCTTCAGTGAGTGAAGTAGGAAACACTGTCGTCGTAACGAAAGCCAACCATGCGCTTCATCATCTCCGACCTCCGCCGGCAGCCGCAATTCTTCGACATCGTCGCGGACCGCATCTGGCAGGCATGGTGGCAGCCGAGCGGCTTTCCGCGCGACTACATCGCCACGGGGCTCACCGAGAACATGGCGGACACGCCGATCCCCTTCGCACTGGTCGCCCACGAGGGCGAACGCTTTCTCGGCACCTCATCGGTGATCGCCTCGGATCTGGAGGAGCGGCCGCAGCTCACCCCATGGGTCGCTGCGGTCTGGGTCGAGGAGAATGCGCGCAAGCACGGCGTCGGCGCCGCATTGGTGAATCGCGCCACGCACGATTGCTTCGCGCTCGGCGAGAAGCGCGTCTATCTCTGCGCGCGGGCGCGCATGGCGGGATTTTACCAAAGACTCGGCTGGAGGATGATCGAGCGCGGCGTCGGGCCGCACGAGCTCGACGTGTTCCTTCAAGATGCGGAGCGACTCAATTCGCGGCCATGAAAATCGACAGGCCAAAACCGGTGAGATGATGCAACGCCTGGTCGACGCCGATCAACGACCAGAACCAGGGGTGCTCCTGGTTGACGCCGCAATGCGAGGTGACGAAGCCCTTGGCGCGGTCGACGGTGATGTGGATGGCGAAATCGATGAAGGCGACGAACCAGAATTTCGGCGCGACGATCAGGATCAGCGGCAACGCAACCGCAAGGTGCACAAGGCAGTGCGCCAGCAGCGGCAACGCCCAGCCCTTCCTCTGATCCTTGCCGATCGCCATCCAGGAATTTTGCAGAAAGAAATCCGCCACGATGTGCTTGGCGGTGAGCAACAGCATCCATCCGACCAGCGCACCAACCGGGATCGTGGAAGACATCGTAGGGAGCAACAAAGCTGACGCCTCTATTGTACGTAAGAAAATGGAATCTGGAGTTCAGGCAGCCAGCTCGGTTTCTTGCCAAACCGGGACGTTTCCCGGCGATTGGCGCATTTATGACAAATCCCGGCAGGGTTTGCACCTGTAACCGCGCCAAAAAATCGGCCAGTGTGACCTTCCGGCGATACGTCGCCGGACGATAGCGGTAAGGTTACCGTTGGCCCGGATTTGCAAACTGGCCTGCCAAGGGTATCATCTTGTTCCCGGAAATTATCGTTCTTTTTTAGACAGTTAGGTTTTCTCGGGCGCTCCGCAACCTGCAGAGGTGGGAAGCTGCGCCACGACCCAGGTTGAAGCCAGGTCTCAAACCATGAGCGTCGAAGCTCCGATCCCGCCAGTTGGAAAGCGCAAGCGAACGCGGATCATCAAGAGCAATCGCGTCCAGATCTTCCTGTTTGTCCTCCTGACGCTGGTGCTGACGGTCGCCGCAGTCTGGGGCGCCCGGATTTGGCTGAAAAACTCCGAGACCCTGGTATTCGCCGTCGGTGATCCTGCCGGAGCCGAGGCGCGCTTTGCCGAGCGGCTCGCCGCGATGCTGAAGAACAATTCCTCGCGCTTCAAGGTGAAGATCGTCACCAACGCCGACAACGCCAAGGCGCTGGCACAGTTCGACCGGCGCGAGGCCAATCTCGCCGTGCTGCGCACCGACGCCAAGGTGCCGTCGCGTGCGCGCGCCATCGCCGTACTCGACCATGACCTCGTCCTCGTGTTCACCCCCAGCGGCAAGAAGATCAAGTCGCTCGCCGACCTCAAGAAGAAGAAGATCGCCATCATCGCCGAGAACGACAGCGGCGCCGCTTCCATCCGAAGCATCCTCGAACTGTCGGACGGTACCGCGCCAACTCCGCTGGTGCAGGTCGTTTCCCCCGGAACGCCCGTTGACAAGTTGTTTACCGCGGGCGTCGCCGCGGTCGTCACCATCGCGCCGGCCTCGAGGATCGTGAAGGACAAGAGCTACGAACAATATGCAAAGCGCGGCGGCCTCACGCTCAACGCAATCGAGGCTGCAAAACTGCTGACCCGGAAATACCCGGCGCTGTCGGAGGAAACGATTGCGGCCGGCACGCTGTCCTCCTCGCCGGCCATACCGGAGGACGACGTCGACACGGTAGGATTGCAATGGCTGCTGGTCGCGCAGTCCAGGATGCCGAACTCGACCGTCGGCGAACTCGCCCGCCTTGTCTACGAGAACAAGGCTGAGCTCGCGCTCCCGAACGGCTTTGCCTCCCGGATCGAGCCGGCCGCCACCGACAAGGATGCCTTCATCCTCGCCCATCCCGGCGCCGCCGAATACATCAACGACGACATCAAGTCGTTCGTCGAGCGCTACAGCGAGCTGATGTATTTCGCCGCCGCAATGCTCGGCATCATCGGCTCGATCTGCGCCACGCTCTACACCAAGGTGACGCGCATCGCGCCGGAAAAGGCGAGCGAGCTCGCAACCCAGCTCCTCGACATTGGCGAGGACTGCCAGGACGCAACCTGTATCGACGATCTCGACCGCATGCAGGACGAACTGGAGAAGATTTTGCGCGGCGTGGTGATAGGATTGCGTGACGGCACGATCAGCAGCGACGGGCTCGATACCTTCAAGCTCGGCTACCAGTTCGTGCGCGATGAGATCGCCATGCGACGCGAGGCGCTGCAGCGCCAGCCGCCAGACGCTTCCTCCGCCCCTGGCCCCGCCCATGAGGACAATGTGGTGGTAGTGAAGACGGCACAGAGCGCCTGAGGCGATCGGCGCGGACAGCGGCAATCCTGGTCTCCAATGCGGCGTTGATGCGTTCCGCGATCGCTTGGCAGCTTGCTCGGGATCTGATGGAGCGCTTTGCAAACCTTTCAGACATCGGCTTCCAACAAAAAGGCCGGGCAAGCATGCCCGGCCTGTCGTGCTGACCAAAGCGTCTAGAAGAAGGTCAGTATTTCGCCGCGACCGGAGGATAGCCGTAGCCGCCGAAGCGGTAGTTAAACCGCACTGTCACCATATCCACGTCCTGGCTGACCCGGTCGCCGAGCAAGGTTGCACGGGGTCTGACCACGACGAAGTTGTTGTTCGCATGTCCCATGAACAGATGGTCGTATTCAACGCCGACTGACCAGTTCGGGGCGAAGCCATATTCGAAGCCGACGCCCACGGTGCCCCCCCAGCGCGTGTTGCTTGCCGAGAACAGACCGAGCCCAGTGAAGTTGTCGAATACATCAAGGCGATTTCTGGTTACAGCCGCACCGCCCTTGAAGTACAGCAGCGCCGTATTCCACGCCCAACCGAGTTGGCCCGTGAAAAGGCCGATGGCGTCGGTTTTCACCGTAGTTGAGAGCGTCGGATCGAACAGGCTGACGCGCGTGTTGCTGAGGTCGGCCCAGTCGCCTTGCGCTTCCAATCCGAATACGAACTGATTGGTCTGCCAGCGATACCCGATTTGCCCGCCGACAACGCCTCCAGAACGATCACGGCAACCGCTTACTGTTCCAAAAACATCAGTGACGAGATCCACGCAATTGCGGCTTTGGCCCCATCCGCCGTTGGCGCCGATATAGAAGCCGGTCCAGTTGTAGATGGGGACGGGCGGTGGCGCCGGGGGGGCCTTGACGGCCATGTCAGCCGCAGATGCCGTCCCCACGGCACCAAGGCTTATGGCTCCGGTGAGGAGTGCAAACAGTCTCATTTTCATTACAAGCGCCCTCCAAGTTGAATCCGAGCAACCAGTGATCGGTTGATCTGGCACACAGTGAAAGCCTCCTCGGGCGCACACACAAGTTCGAGTCCGCAAATTCCGGTTGTGAGAGCTGCTTTTGCACCAACAAGTGACTTTCTCGCCACAGTCAAGTCCCGGTAGCGTGCATTGGAACCGGTGCGACAATTCGCCTGCGACTTGGCGGCGGTATCGAGATCGCGGCCACCGCTGCGGGCTGCCTGTTGAACGCGCGGTTGGTTCCGGGAACAGCGGTAGCGCCCCGCAGCGAATTGCGGAGTGATTCGCGTGGGGCCTTGCCCGCAAGTGAATGGTCCCGGACGAAGCCGGGCTCCTTGGGGAACACGCGGCGTTCGAACCCACTGCGGCGAAGAGCGGATCGCGAGAGCCGGCCGCGGAGCGCCGGAGGCGATCCGCGCGAATGGCGGGCAACCCTCCGACACATCGCCAAACGAAAAGTCCCGGACGATGCCGGGGCTTGTGAGTTTGTCGGAGAGAAGACCGGTCAGTACTTGGCGACGGCAGGGGAGCCGAAGTGGTAGTTCAGACCGACGCGACCGAGATCGTCGGTCAAGCGATGGCTAAAAGTAATGTCGGAGGTCGGAAATCCCGGGAAGGGCGGGATTCTCGAGTCGGTCCTGCCCAGATCGGCATGAATATATTCGAGCTTGACGCTCCAGTTCGGAGCAAACATCCATTCGGCACCCGCGCCGGCCGCCCATCCCAGCCGCGTCTCGCTGATGGTTGCGGTCTGCGTCACGTTGGGTCCGCCAAAGTGTACCGCATCCGAAGTTCTGTAGTCGGAGACGGCCAAACCACCGGTGACATACAACAGGAGGCTATTGCCAACGATCCCACCGAGGCGGCCGCGGAAGGTGGCCAACCAGTTGGATTCAAAAGTCTGGGTCGAGAAGTTACCCGGAGTCGGGATATCAAAGACAAGCGGGTCGACGGTTATAGTGCCTTTCGCGCGCCGCGCGTCGATATCGGCTTCAACACCGACCAGCCAAGCGCCCGCCTGCCAATTGTAGCCAGCCTGAACGCCGCCGAGCACCCCTGTATTTTGGAATCTCGGCGAAAATTGTCGATTCAGGTTCGCGATCGCCAGGGGTGTCGACGGAAACAGAGGGCCCACACGGCCGTCGACATCGGAGGTAACAACGTCGCCGCCGACGTTCACGCCGGCATAAAAGCCGGTCCAATTGTAAATCGCAACCGGCGGCGGTGCCGGGCGGGCCTTGACAGGCAAGTCAGCCGCAAACGCCGTCCCCGCGGCGCCAAGGCTGAGGACTCCGCCCAGGAGTGCAAGCACTTTCATTTTCATTGCCACGCCCTTCAAGATGATCTGCGCAGCCAGTGAAGGCTTTCGGGGGGTGCACACACAAGTTCCAACTGCAACCCGGGGCTGAATATGGCCGCCTTGCACGCGAGTTGTGTCTTTATCGACACGACCTCAAGCCACGGTACCGCGCATTGCAACCGACAGCGGGTCATTTTTCCACGGACTCCCGCAAGACCAATGAATTGACCCGCGAGGGGAGCGGAGGCCCGCTTATTCCGCGGCAGCGTCCGCGCTGGCGGCGGCCACCCGCGCCCGGATTTCCGCGATCTTGCGCTTGAGCGCCGCCTGCCGCGGGTCCGCCATTGCCGCCGCCCGCGCCTCCGCCATGGCGCCGGCGAGATCCGGTAGCGCCAGCGCGTCGTCGAAGGTGGGCTTGGCCAGGCCGTCGATGATGGCGTGCCAGTCGGCCAGGCCATAGCGATAGGCGTCGCCATAGCCCTGCACCATGGTGGCGCTGTCGATGACCGCAGGGGCCGCGGCCGGTTGCTTGGTGAGCGCGCGGTCGATCATGTGCAGCCAGCGTTCGACCCATTGCCGCTCCCGCAAATAGCGGATCGAGTAACGGCGCCAGCGCCGGAGCGAAGCCTCGATCTTCAGGCGACGGATGCTGAAGCGGCTCGCCGTGCTGAAACGGATCTTGACGCGCTTGTGCACCCAGCCAAGCCAGTTGAGCACGTCGAGGACGGGCTCGGCGACAACGGCCGGCAGCGTCTCCACCATCTCGTCGAGCCGCAGCTTCCTGACATCGTCGGCTCGCGGCGTATCTGGACAGGCCTCCAACTCCAGCAGTTTCAGCTGCGCGATCCGGATAGCGTCCTCATAGCTCATGCGCATCGCCATCAGGCGGGCGATCTCGAGTAGCATCGCATCGTCGACGCCGCGCTTGCCGACGAAGCGCTTGAGTCGTTCGACATAGAGTTTCGCATACCGCGTACCCTGATACTCGATCAGGAGGTGAATAGCGTCGCTGGCAACGGGCACCACCGTTTCCGGCAACCCGGCAGGCAAATCGGGCATCGAGTCGTCCTGCTCGCCGATGACGTCGGCGAACAGGTAGCGAAGCGACTCGCGGACTTCCGAGAATGCACTCATGCTGCCTGCGCTCATGCGGGCTTGGCCGCTGCGGTCTGCTGCGCCAGCCGCTGTTCCAGCTTGCCGACCGCCGCGGTCTGCTGCGCGAGCCGCTGCTCCAGTTTGCCGATATTGTCGAACAGCCGCGCGCTGGAAAGACGGAGGAAGTAGAAGCCGAACTCCGGGTTCTGCACATAGAGCTCCTCGACCTTGCTGTAGCTGACAGAAAGGATCAGGCCGGCTTCGATGCATTCCAGCGTCTGCGTGCGCACGTTAGACGGCGACAGCATGCCAAGCTCGCCGACGATGGCGCCGACCGGAAGCTCGATGCCGGATTCGACGAGGCGGAAGCGGCCGCTGACGATGTAGAGCATGTCCTCTGCCTTCTCGTCCTTGTAGAAAATGACCTCGCCGGCCTTGTAGTGGCGCTCGGTCATGAACGGCTTCAGCCAGTCCATCGAGAGATCGCTGTTGACCGATTTCCTGACGTCGCGGATCAGTTGCAGCATCTGGTGCAGCCGGTAGGCATTGAGCACCAGGACCAGCGACTGCACAGCGATGGTCAGGTAGTTGTGGACCGGGATCGCGGTTGCAATCAGCACAAGATTTAGGAGGATGGCGAAGATCCGCAACGGAACCATGGTCTTCATCGTGGTCATGGAGAGCATGAAGACCGACGCAAACAGGGTGCCGTGTTGTGTCAGATGAGACATATCCATGGGTGCCAACCTGTCTTTCCGAAATGACCGTTTTCGCGATTTTAGCGCAGCCGTCCCCGTCATCATAAGGCGCGCCTGACGCCTTCGATATACGGAGAAAGGGCGAGGAATAGTCGGGAATTTCACAAGCGCGGAATAAATTTAGCCGGTCGCCCCCGAGACGGGCGCCGGCATTCGAACCGGCCTGTCGGCCGTTCGCGGCATCGCCCCTAAGCCCTTCAAAGCGCGGGACAAAGCGACCCGGTCGTCGTTGACGGGAGGGGACAAGGCAGGCACCTTGCTTCCTTCAGGTTTCCGTTGGGGAGAGGCCCGGCCTCCCAATGTCCAATCCACTGGTCCCAGCCCTGTCCCTGTTCCTCGCCGCGACTGCCGGCCGCAACATGACCAGGCCTGCCTATGTCGCGGTGGCGGCCGGCATTGCCATGATGGTGCTGCTGACGGTGCGCCCCGCCTATGAGGCGGCGCATCGCTGGGTCGATGTGGTGCTGTGGGCGTGCCTGGCATTTTTTGTGTTCGAATGGGCGGTGCGGCTGCGCCATGCCATCCGGTCGCAGCGCGTACTTGGCTACATCTTTTCCTTCCGCGGACTGGTCGATCTCGCCGCGGCGGCGGCCATTCCGGCGGCGCTGATCGCAGGTGCCGACCCCATGTCGGCCTGGCTGATCGGCGTGATCTGGGTGCTGAAGCTCGTTCCGGGCATTCCCGGCCTGCGCCAGCTGCGCCGGGTGCTGGTGCTGGAGTCCGGCCCGCTGTTTTCCGTGCTGGTGATTTTCCTGATGGTGGTGTTCCTCGCCTCCGTGGCCGAATACTTCCTCGAGCGTGAAGCGCAGCCGGCGACCTTCGGCAGCGTGCCGGCGGCCATGTGGTGGGCGGTGGTGACGCTCACCACCACGGGCTATGGCGATGTGGTGCCGGTGACGCCGTTCGGGCGCATGGTCGCTGCACTCGTGATGATCTCCGGTCTCGGCGTATTCGGCCTGTGGACCGGCATCCTCGCCACCGCATTTGCCGCCGAGACGCGGCGCGACAATTTCCTCAAGACCTGGGAATCCGTCAGCAAGGTGCCGTTCTTCGCAGACCTCGGCCCCGCTGCGATCGCCGATGTCACCAACATGTTGCGCACCATGGATCTGCCGCCGCGCGCCATGATCATCCGCAAGGGCCAGCAGGGCGATTGCATGTATTTCATCGCCGCCGGCGAGGTGGAGGTCGATCTGCCCGGCGGCAAGAAGGTGCAGCTTGGCGAAGGCGCCTTCTTCGGCGAGATGGCGCTGCTCGGCAACACCACGCGCTCGGCCAACATCACCACCACACAGGTGTCACGGCTCCTGGTGCTCGACCTCGTCGACTTCCGCCTTCTGATCGCGCGCCACCCCGAACTCGGCCAGACCATCGATGCCGAGGCCAAGCGGCGCGCCCTGGAAAACAAATAAGGAGAATAACGATGCTGGACACCGAGGGCGCCAGTGCGCCGCTGCTCGACATTTGCGGCGCCCGCGCCACCATCCGCCTCAACCGGCCAAGACATCACAACCGCCTGGAAGCCGACGATCTCGGTGTGCTGCTGAAGCTGTTCGATCGGGTCGAGGCCGATCGGGCGTTGCGCGTGCTGGTGCTGACCGGCACGGGCCGCACCTTCTCCTCCGGCTATGATCTCGGTTCGGTTGCCGAGCGCGCGGTCAGTGCAACGGAACAGCAGAGCGCGGGCTCGGCCTTCGAGGTCGTGGTCAATCGTCTCGAGGACCTGAGCGTGCCGACGATCTGCCGGCTCAATGGCGGCGTCTATGGCGGATCCACGGATCTCGCGCTGGCCTGCGATTTCCGCATCGGCGTCGATACCGCCGAGATGTTCATGCCGGCGGCGCGGCTTGGCCTGCACTATTACAAGAGCGGCATCCAGCGCTACGTGTCCCGGCTCGGCGTCGACAATGCAAAGATGCTGTTCCTGACTGCGCAGAAGATCCGCGCCACCGAAATGCTGCGGATCGGCTATCTCACGGCGATGGTGCCGGCCGAGGCACTGGACGAGGAAGTCGACAGGCTCGCCGGCATCCTCGCCGCCAACGCGCCGGTCGCGATGGCCGGCATGAAGCGCGCCATCAACGAATTCGCCCGCGGCAAGCTCGACGAGACCGCCGCCGACCAGCGCCATCGCGAAAGCATGCGCGGCGCCGAGATCAGGGAAGGCATCAAGGCCCGCGCCGAGAAGCGGCCGCCGAAGTTCTAGCTTCTTCCCCTCTTCCCTTGTGGGCGAGGGTGGACGCGATGCGAAGCATCGCGGACGGTTGAGGGGCCTGTCTCCGCGGATAGACACCCCTCATCCGGCGCTTCGCGCCACCTTCTCCCACAAGGGGAGAAGACCTATTACACAAAACTGCGAAAACAACCCCATGCAAAGTAGAGCCGACCATTACGGCGCCAACTTCCTATTGCACTCTTGAATTTCGTGGCTGTTATTCTCGACATTCGAGCAGGGCTCTACCCGAAAGCATGATACTTTATCACGCAAGGCATGGTTCATATCAACGAACAACGACGTCCGCCCCGACGGGCACACGGCTGTACAAGTCGATCACATCCTGATTCAACATCCGGATGCAGCCGGACGAGACGGCGTGACCGATCGTCTCCGGCTCGGTGGTGCCGTGAATCCGGAAAAGCGTATCTTTGCCGTCCTTATGGAGATAGAGCGCGCGCGCACCGAGCGGATTTCTGGCACCGCCCTCCATGCCATTTGCCCATTTTGCATATCGACCCGGCTCGCGACGGATCATGTTGGGCGTCGGCGTCCAGTGCGGCCAGGTTGCCTTTCGGCCGACCCGCGCCTTCCCGGTAAATTCAAGTCCGGCTTTTCCGACACCAACGCCATATCGCAGCGCTTTCCCATTTTCCATCACGAGATACAGGAAGCGCTTGCGGGGATCGACCACGATCGTTCCGGGAGACTCATCCCCTCGAAAATCAACCAGTTGGCGAACATATTCGGAGCGCAGATCGGCTGAATCGATCGCTGCGACATCGAACTTTTCCTTGGCAACTCGGCCATAGCGAGCCGCGACATCGGCCGGAACCATCGCCGATGGAGCGAGAGATGGCCCTGACGCCGTTGCCGCGACGCAGCCTGTTAATGAAAGCAGCAATCCGGCAGCGATCGCGCCGCGCCATTGCACGTCAGTCCTGAGCATCTCCTAGCGTCCGGCCTGGCGTTCGCGCGCCTGCGACACAACCTCGCGGAACTTGTTCGCATCGAGAGCCGCCGCCACTTTAAACTGCCCAATCAGGTAGACAGGCGTCCCCATCAACCCCATCGATTTAGCCTGGGCATCAGTGCGGCGTAGCAATCCGCTGATCGCGTCCGCGTTTGCTTGGATATCCGCCTCCAGCCGCTCCGTATCGACACCCGCGGCTTGTACGACTTCTGTCATTCGAGCCTTCTCAATTTTCCGGCCCGGAATGCCCATCAGCGCGTCGTGAGCGGCCTGATATTTTCCCTGGTACTTCGCGCCCAACGCAATCTGCGCTCCATAAACCGACGCTTCGGTCAAAATCGGCCAGTCCTTGTAGACCAGACGAATATTTCCGTCTTCCCGCACCACCTTTTCGAGATCCGGCTCCGCTTTCTTGCAGAACGGACAGTTGTAGTCGAAGAAGGAAACGATAGTGAGATTGCCCTTTGGGTTTCCGGACTCGGGCGCTTCCGGATCACGCAGGATCGCGTTCACATCGATTTGCTGCGCCGCCCATGTTTGCTGAGGTCGAAGAATGCTTGCCATGATCGGCAACAATCCGACGGCTCCAATGAAAAGCGCATCTCTACGAGAAATCGACATAGGCTTGTCTCCGGATGGATGAATGAGAAGAGTTTTCAGCGCGTGGCAAGGTCGAGCGTTCGACCAAACTCCGCGACAGATGTTTCGCCGACTGAACGGGCAGGCTTGATCTCTTCACCGTTGTCAGGGTCCACGAAGACCAACGTCGGCGGCCCCACCACATCGTAGCGGCGCATCAGATCGGCCGTATCCTTGTTCGTTATCGTGACATCGGCACGGACGACAGTGACGCGATTGAGCCTTTGCCGGATATCCGGATTGGCAAGGACATCTCTTTCGAAACTCTTGCAGGCCGTACACCACTCGGCCGAGTAGTCGATCATGACGGTGCGACCCTGATCGCGAGCATCCCGCATGGCTTCCGCCAACGCAGACAGCGAACTGACCGTCCTCACAGGCGAGGCGCGCTGATCGACCGATGCATTGTTTGCAAACACGAGAGGACGCAAAGGATCGTTGGCACCGGCCGCGGCGCCGACCATGAGGGTCGCACCGTATATGGTTGCCAGAATTCCGCCGGCCTTCTTGAGACGCATGACCGCACCGGCCTGTCGCCGCAACGGATCAAATGCCCCAAGGAAAACGCCGGTTCCTATCATCAAGGCCGCCCAGATCGCCAACGACAAGGCTGGCGGCACAATGCGACTGACGAGTACGGCTGCCACGCCGAGAAAGAGAACCCCGAACAATTGGCGGCTGGCCAGCAGCCATGCTCCTGAGCGCGGCAAGATGCCGGAGCCGAACGTTCCCACGAGGATGAGCGGAAGGCCCATTCCCAAGCCAAGCGCAAATAGTGCAGCTGCCCCACGCGCGACATCGCCGGTCTGCCCTACATAAAGAAGGGCCGCAGCGAGGGGTGGCGTGACACACGCCCCCACGATGAGCGCTGAGGTAAACCCCAGCGTCGCCGCTCCCGCAAACGACCCGATCGAGCCGCGCGCGGTGTTCGGCACACGATCCGGCATGAAGACTGGAATGCGCAACTCGAAGAGACCGAAGCTCGACAAGGCGAGCGCCACAAAAATCAACGCCATGAACAGAAGCGCGTATGGCGTCTGCATAGCGATCTGAAGATTTTGCCCGGACCAGGCTGCGACGACCCCGAGCGCCGCATAAGCGGTCGCCATGGCAACGGCATAGGTCGTCGACAAGGCAAAGCCGCGGATCGCGGAAAGAGGTTCATGAGACCGTGACAACATTCCGACCAGGATCGGCACCATCGGCAACATGCACGGCGTAAAGGCAAGCAATAGCCCGAAGCCAAGAAAGCTGACAATCAGCGCGCCCCAATCCGCAGGCAGACCGGAAAATCCCGACATGTCCGGCAGTATGGAAAATCCGCGCTCGACGGCGGAAGGCACCCATGTCGCGGCATCGGTTCCGGGTTCCGCCGGCCTTGCCACGCTACCCTCCGCCGTTACCCGCAATGTTGCGAGATCAACGAGACGCGTTACAGGAGGGAAACAGATGCCATGTTCGGAACACCCTTGAAATTGGATGCGAACCTGGTCAGCCTCCTTCAGCACATCAGGATCGACCCTGGCCTGAAGCGTTTCGTAATACACTTCCACCGGGCCGAAATTGACGTCGTCCTTGATCTTTCCCGGCGGGGTCGATATCGGCACATCCACATTCGTCGGCGTGACGGCCTTGATCTTGTCGCGGTAGAGGTAGTTGCCTTCGCCGATGTCCCACGTCAGACGCAGGGCCCCATCCTGCTCTCGCCCGGCCTGCAGACTGAACGGCGGACGGCCCTCCGTCGAATCGATCTCTCCCGCCCGGGTGGAGGATGCGAATGCGCCAAGCGATATGACGACGAACAGCGCGCAAGGTAACAATCGAGAGAGCATGATCCTGAGGCATCCAACAGACATGCCCCTATCCTCATTGCGTACCTTAAGGCAGCCTTAAGCCAGCCCGACAACCTTGGCTCTGGAGGCCAATCGATGCGAATTCTGATTGTCGAGGACGATCCCGTTATTGCCGATGCAGTTCGCGTCGGTCTTGCGCTCGGCGGGGCGATTGTCGACTGCGTCGGAACCTGCGAGGAAGCCCTTGCCGCGGCGGCAACGACGTGCTTCTCCGCGATCGTTCTGGACATCATGTTGCCCGACGGCAGTGGAATCGACGTGCTTCGCGAGTTGAGGTCGCGCAAGGATACGATCCCTGTTTTGCTTCTGACGGCGCGCGACGAGATCACCGACCGCGTGTCCGGACTCGATGCCGGGGCGGATGACTATCTCGTCAAGCCGTTCGATCTCGATGAACTCGCCGCGCGTCTTCGGGCAATTACTCGTCGCCGCGAGGGACGCGCCGATACCTGCCTCGTCCATGGCGCCATCCGGGTAGATCCGGCTGAGGCATCCGCCACGGTCGAAGGCGAGCCGGTTCAGTTGTCGCGTCGCGAGTTCGCGGTGTTGTCGGCGTTGATGGAACGCCCGGGAGTTGTCAGGTCGAGAAACGAACTCGAGGAGCGGCTGTACGGCTGGGATGACGACGTCGAAAGCAACGCCGTCGAAGTTCACATTCATCATCTACGCAACAAAATCGGCCGCGAGGCGATCGAAACCGTCCGCGGGCACGGATACCGCATGAGGGCCGTCTGATGGCGTCGCTTCGCCTGCGCCTCTTCCTCATTCTGATCGGCGCGACAGGGTTTATCTGGCTCGTTGCCGTGTTCTGGATCTACGTCAGCAGCCAGCGCGAACTGGAACATGTCCTCGATACCCGCTTGCAGGAAGCAGCCAGGATGGTGGTGTCGCTGGTTGCGGGTTTCGATGGCCTGCCTTCGGACGTCAAGGATCCCAATGGATTCAAACCGGCGCATTTGTCGGGTTACGAACGGCAACTCTCCTGCCAGATCTGGTCGCTTGACGGGCGCATGATCGCGAAATCCAGCGGGGCACCGGAAAATAGCCTGACCGACCGGAAATCCGGCTTTTCCGATCAAGAGATCAATGGTGAGGCATGGCGCGTCTATGCCGTTGAGGATGCGAGCAAGGGAGTTCGCGTCCTTGTAGGGGACCGGCTCGGACTCCGGGAGCGCCTGGTTGGCGATCTGGTTAAAGGCCTTCTCTGGCCGGCCTTGCTGATCGTCCCCTTGCTCGGCTTTCTGATCTGGCTAAGCCTGAACCGCGGACTGCGTCCTCTGGCATGGATCACGCGCGACCTCGCACACCGCAAGGCGGACGATATGCGTCCCGTCAACGTGACGAGAACGCCATCCGAGGTCCGCCCTCTTACCGAGGCCATCAACCAATTGTTCGAGAAAGTCGAGCTGGCGCGCGGCCGCGAGCGTGATCTGACGGCATTTGCTGCCCACGAACTTCGTACCCCCCTGACCGGCCTCAAGGCTCAGGCCCAGGTCGCGATGGCTACGAATGATCCGGAGGTGGTGAAGCACGCCCTTGGCCAAATTCTTGTATCGGTCGACAGGACGTCGCGCCTGGTTCGTCAACTCCTCGCCATTGCACGTCTTGATGCCAATGCCGAGGATAAAGGTTCGGAATCTGTCGCCATAGGCCCTCTTATCGCGGACATTGCTGCGGCGACGGCAACGCCCGACAACGTCAGAGTTTCCGTGGATGATCGACTGTCCGGCTTGACCTGGCTTGCCAATCGCGAATGCCTGGAGCTCGCGATCCGCAATCTGCACGAGAACGCCATTCAGCACATGCCTGCGGGCGGCAGCGTGAGTTGGACGCTTGGATCGTCACCCAACGACATCGTAATCGAGGACGAAGGTCCAGGCATTCCCGACAATGAACTCTCTCAGGTCGGTACGCGCTTCTTTCGTGGCAAGTTCAAGAGTGCTGTGGGCAGTGGTCTTGGCCTCGCAATTTCTTTCCTCGCGCTCGAGCGGATCGGTTCACGGCTTCACCTGACAAATCGAAGGGATGCCAGAGGCCTTCGAGCAGAACTCGTACGGCAAACCTGAGGCGATCGTCCGCCCCCGCTGAGTTCGACCTCGCCCGGGAGGGCGGGCGCAATCACGCCCGCTTCGATCGCATGGCCCGGACCTGCGTGATCTCTGGATTGGCGGCAAGTGCCTGGTAGCGCTTGCTGCCGACGGCGCAGATCGCGACGCGCCCCTCGGCATCGGCATGAACGCCCCAGCCGAAGCGCTTACCCAAGGGAGACGCGCGCAGGCACGCCTGTCCCCTGGAGAAGAAGACCTCGCGGGCTAGACTGCGTTGCTTCTTCGTCGCCTTCGCGTCGAGTTCCCGTCCTGCGGCGGAAGTCGCGAATACCACGTCGTCGGATGTGTAGGTGTAGGGTGATTCGGCAATCATCGCATATTGCAGTGTGGCCACCGTCGGCTGACCGCCACGCAGCGGCGGCTCCTCCCCGGTATGCGCAGGACAATCCTCCGCGACGCGAATGAAAGTGTTGAAGGTGTTGGTCGTATGCACGGTCTTTGCCATCGAAATGTTCCAATTGTGGTCTGAGCCGGCTTTACGTGCTATTCTTCTGCGAACGTCACGGTATCCGCCAGCTTCGCCCGCGAGGTGCGATAGCTGTTCACCAGATGCGCGTGATCGGCATAGCCGAAGGAAATGCCGCAGACGACGCGGCGGTCGTCGGGCAGGTTGAAGTGGCGGCGGATCAGCGTCGAATGCCGGGCGAGTGCGGCCTGCGGAATGGTGCCGAGGCCAAGCGCTTGCGCGGCCAGCATGAAGTTGCCGACATAGGCGCCGCAGTCGATCGCGCCGTAGACGCCGAGCGGCTCGTCGGTGTGGATGATTGCGACATGCGGTGCGCCGAAGAAGTTGTAGTTCTCCAGCGCCTGCCTGGCATAGGCCGCCTTGTCGCCGCGCGGAATCCCGAGCGTGTTGTAGAGCTGAAAGCCGCTCTCGCGGCGGCGCTCGAGATAAACGCCGAGATATTCGCGCGGCGGCGGGAAGTCGTGGCCGTCCTCGGCGCCGGACGCCGCCGCTGCGTAGATCGCCTTGCGGAAACGTTCCTTCGCCACACCGCTGGCGATGATCACCTGCCAGGGCTGGCTGTTGCACCAGGATGCGGTGCGCTGCGCCGCAGTGAGCAGCCGCTCGATGGTCTCGCGCGGCACCGGCTTGCCCAAGAAGGCGCGCACCGAGTAGCGCTCGCCCAAGAGTTCTTCGAGCACGCCGATGCGATCTTCCGTCGCGTAACGCGCCTTCGCAGCTCTCACCGCGGCATCCGCCATCGTCAGCGTCCCTTGGTCGGGATCTTGTTGAACGGCAGGTCCTTGTCGACGCGGATATCACCGGGCAGACCCAGCACGCGCTCGGCGATGATGTTGCGCAGCACTTCATCGGTGCCGCCGGCGATGCGCATCGAGGGCGATGACAGCAGCATCTGCTGGAACTGACCGCGCGCTTCTTCCTCGCTGTCGCCGCTGAGGCTGCCGGCCGCGCCCTGCAGGTCCATCGCATAGGTCGCGATGTCCTGCAGCATCATGCCGGAGACCAGCTTGCCGATGGAGTTTTCCGGCCCCGGACGCTCGCCCTTCGACAGAGCCGAGATGGCGCGGTAGCTGGTGTATTTCAGGCCGTTCGATTTCACCGCCCAGCTCGCCAATTTCGAGCGCACCGCGCGGTCGTCGATCGCAAGGCCGTCTTCCAGCATCAGGTTGGAGCAGAACTCGAACATCTCGGGCACGCCGGTGGCGAGCCGCGAGCCGATCGACATGCGCTCGTTCATCAGCGTGGTCAGCGACACGTTCCAGCCGTCGCCGACATTGCCGAGCCGCTGGCTGTCCGGGATCACGACGTCAGTGAAATAGACCTCGTTGAACTCCTGCATGCCGTTGGCCTGCTTGATCGGCCTGACCTCGACGCCTGGGCTCTTCATGCTCAGGAAGAACATGGTGAGGCCTTTGTGCTTGGGCACATTCGGATCGGTGCGCGCGATCAAAAGACCATAGTCGGAATAATGCGCGCCGGAGGTCCAGATCTTTTGGCCGTTGACGACCCAGTTGTCGCCCTTCTTCTCGGCGCGGGTGCGAAGCCCTGCGACGTCGGAGCCCGCAGAGGGCTCGGAGAACAGCTGGCACCAGATCTCTTCGCCGGACGCCAGCTTCGGCAGATAGCGGCGCTTCGACTCCTCACTGCCCCAGGCCATCACGGTCGGGCCGCACATGCCCTCGCCGATCTGGAACGGCTGCGTCAGCTTGCCGTAGACGCCCTCTTCCTGCTGCCAGATCACGCGCTCGATCGGGGTGGCGCCGCGGCCGCCATATTCCTTCGGCCAGTGCAGGCAGGCCCAGCCGCCATCCGACTTCTTCTTCTGCCAGGCCTTGCCGACCTCGACCATGTCGTGTTTTGCCAAACGAATACGCCCGAGCGAACTCTTCGATAGTTCGGCTTCCAGCTCCTTCGGCGCGTTGGCCTCGATCCACTTGCGGGCCAGCTTGCGGAATTCGGCTTCCTGCTGCGTGTCGTCGAAATTCATGGCGAACCTCTCAATCCTTGCTCGGTGTTAATCCCTCATGGTGAGGAGGCGCGCAGCGCCGTCTCGAACCATGAGGCCTCAGCTCGGCCTCTATCCTTCGAGACGCCGCTTCGCGGCTCCTCAGGATGAGGGTCTTCATGCCCTTCCCTTGGTCGGGATCTGGTTGAACGGCACGTCCTTGTCGACGCGGATGTCTCCGGGCAAGCCAAGAACGCGCTCGGCGATGATGTTGCGCATGATCTCGTCGGTGCCGCCCTCGACGCGGGTGCCGGGCGCACGGAGCAGCATCGCCTGGAATTTTCCGGCGACTTCGGCGTCTTCCTGACTGGAGACGACACCCGCCGCGCCCTGCAAATCCAGCGCATACATCGCAACGTCCTGGATCATCGAGGCCGCCACTAGCTTGCCGATGGAATTTTCCGGGCCCGGCCGCTCGCCGCGCGACAGCGCGGAAATGGTGCGCATGCTGGTGTAGCGCAGCCCGCTCGCCCTTACCGCCCAACTCGCGAGCTTCGAGCGCACGTTGCGGTTCTCGATCGCTGGGCCATCTTCCAGGATCAGATTGTTGCAGAACTCGAACAGCTCCGGAAAACCGGTGGCAACGCCGGCGCCGATCGACATGCGCTCGTTCATCAGCGTGGTCAGGGAGACGTTCCAGCCATCGCCGACGGCGCCAAGCCGCTGCGAGTCCGGAATCCGCACGTCGGTGAAATAGACCTCGTTGAAGTCGGACTGGCCGCTCGCCTGCTTGATCGGCCGCACCTCAACGCCCGGGCTCTTCATGTCCAGGAAGAACATGGTCAGCCCCTTGTGCTTGGGCACGGTCGGATCGGTACGGGTGAGCAGGATGCCGTAGTCAGAATAATGCGCGCCCGAAGTCCAGATTTTCTGGCCGTTGATGATCCACTCGTCGCCTTGCTTCTCGGCGCGCGTACGCAGGCCCGCAACGTCGGAACCGCCGGCGGGCTCGGAGAACAGCTGGCACCAGATCTTCTCACCCGAAGCGAGCGGCGGCAGGTATTTGCGCTTCTGCTCCTCGCCGGCGAACGCCATCACCGTCGGACCGCACATGCCGTGCCCGATGATGAAGACGGAAGAGAGTTTGCCGAACGGGCCTTCCTCCTGCTGCCAGATCACGCGCTCGATCGGAGAAGCACCGCGGCCGCCATATTCCTTCGGCCAGTGCAGGCAGGCCCAGCCGGCATCGGCTTTCTTCTTCTGCCAGGCCTTTGCGACCTCGAGCAGGTTCGCGCCCTTGATCTGGGTGCGGCCGAGCGAGGATTTGCGCAGGTCTTCCTCATATTGCCGGGGTGCATTCGCCGCGATCCAGGCCTTCGCCTCGGCGCGGAATGCGGCTTCCTGCGGGGTGTCGTCGAAGTTCATCTTTTTCTTCCTGTCATTCCGGGGCGCGCAAAGCGCGAACCTAAGATGCGAAATTGCGCATCGGGGAATCTCGATCCAAAACCTCTGGATTCCGGGTTCGATGCTTCGCATCGCCCCGGAATGACGCGTGTGTTACGTCACGCCGCGTTCTTCTTGCGCATGCGGTCGATCAGCGCGTCCTCCCAATAGGAGAGCGAGCCGAGCGTCAGCGCGGTGGCGTTGGCGCGGCGGTAGTACATGTGGCAGTCGAACTCCCAGGTGAATCCCATGCCGCCGTGGACCTGGATGTTGTTCTTGGCGCAGTGCTGGAACGCCTGCGTCGCGCTGATGCGCGAGGCGGCGGCCGCTTCCGGCAATTCGCCGGCATTGGTCGAGAGCGCCCAGGCGCCGTAGTAGCAGTTGGAGCGCGCCAGCGTCGCCGAGACATACATGTCGGCAAGCATGTGTTTGATCGCCTGGAACGAGCCGATCTGCCGGCCGAAGGCGATACGGTCGAGCGCGTAGTCGCGGCCCATCTCGAGCGCACGATCGGCGCCGCCGACCTGCTCGAAGGCCAGCAGCACGGCGGCGCGGTCGAGCACCTGCGTGATCACACCCCAGCCTTCGCCGGCCGCACCCAGCGGCTCGGCCTTGCAGTTCTTGAACGACAGCTCGGCTTGGCCGCGGGTCGGATCGACATTGGTCAGCTCCTTCACCTCGACGCCACCGGCCTTGAGGTCGACCAGGAACAGCGAGATGTCGGAATCGCGCCCCGTCGAGCCCGTGCGCGCGGCGACCACGGCGAAATCGGCAATCGCGCCATCCGGCACCGGCTTCTTCACGCCGTTGAGCGTGCCGTTCGACGCGGTGAGCTTGATCGCCTTCGGCGAGGGATTGCCGGCGCCTTCAAACAGCGCCAGCGTGCCGATCGCCTCGCCCGCGGCGATCTTCGGCAGCCATTTCTGCTTCTGCGCGTCGCTGCCGGCGATCAGCAGCGCTTCGGCGGCAAGATACACCGTCGAGGAGAACGGCACCGGCGCAATGGCGCGGCCCATTTCTTCCGCGATCACGCACAGCTCAAGATGACCCGCGCCCGCGCCGCCGAATTGTTCGGGGATCGCAACGCCGAGGAACCCCATCTCGGCGAGCCCCTTCCACAGCTGCTTGTCGTAGGCGGCCTTGCCATCGAGCACGGCGCGCACCGCCTTCGGCGGGCATTGTTCGGACAGGAATTTGCGCGCGGCATCGCGCATCTGCTTCTGGTCGTCGGAGAAATCGAAGTTCATGCGGTTTGCCCTTTACTTGCTGTCATTTCTTGCCGTCATTCCGGGGCGCGACGAAGTCGCGAACTCTGGTGCGCAATCGCGCACCTGAGAATCTCGATGTAACTAACCTCTGGATTCCGGGTTCGCCGCTGCGCAGCGCCCCGGAATGACAGATGGAGAAAGCCTCGTCCTCATTGCAGCACGATCACGTCTTTGTCTGGCTTTTGGGCATAGAGCCGCTCGACCAGCCCGGCGCGGCGCTCCAGGCCCGCGCGCTGGTTGATGTAGCCCTTGTCGGTGAGTTCGTTGCCGTCGATGGACGGCGGCTCGATCATCAGCATGGCGCGCGCGATGCGCATGCTGCTGCCGGTGGACGACGCGTTATGCGCTTCCAGGCCGCGCTTGAAGCAGGCGATGACTTCGGGATGCCTGACCACGTCCACAAACGTCGCCTCGGCATTGCCGACGATCTGGCGGCAGGCATGCAGGTTGGGCCAGGCGAGCAGCCCGATGAATTCGCGGTCCTGCCCCGCGACCAGCGCATCGTGCACGACGGGTGTGGCCGCGGCGATCGCATCGGTGCGCAGCGAGCCGACGTGCACGAAGGTGCCGGTGGTGAGCTTGAAGTCCTCGACCACGCGCCCCGCGAAGATGATGCCTGCCAGAGGATCGCTTTCATCGACGAACACACCGGCATCGCCGATGCAGTAAAAGCCCTCCTCGTCGAACATCTTCTGGGTCAGCTCGGGCTGGCCGAAATAGCCCGGCGTGACATTGATGCCGCGCAGGCGCAGCTCGTATTTCGAGCCGCACGGCACCATCTTCAGCTCCACGCCGGGAAACGGCAGCCCGATCAGGCCGACGCGCTCGGTGTCCCAATAGGTGCCGGTCGAGGTCGGCGCGGTCTCGGTCGAGCCCCAGCCGGTGTAGAACACGATGCGCTCGCCGGTGGTCTTCACGGCGAGTGCCTGCATGCGGTCGTAGAGGTCATCGGGCAGCCGCGCTCCGCCATAGGCCATGATGGAGAGATTCTTGAAGAAGCTGCGGCAGAGCGCGTCATCCTTCTCCATCGCCGCGGCGAGTGCGGCGTAGCCGGCGGGCACGTTGGCATAGTAGGTCGGCGACACCTCGCGCAGATTGCGGATCGTCTCTTCAAACTGTCCCGGCATCGGCCGGCCGTCGTCGATATGGAGCGTGCCGCCATCGACCAGGATTGGATTGAACGCGGCGTTGCCGCCCATGGTGTGGTTCCACGGCATCCAGTCCAGCACGGTCGAGACCGGGCCGTCGGGGTCGCGCGGGCGGACCTGCGTCATCATCGCCGCATTGGCGCACATCATCTCCTGGGTGTTGATGACGGCCTTGGGCATGCCGGTCGAGCCCGAGGTGAACAGCAGCTTGCCGACCGTATCGGGCGTAATTTTTGCGATCGACTCTTCGACGGCGCCGGTGACCTTCGTCGCCGCCAGATCGGCAAAGGACACGCTCCTGATGCCCTCGCACGGCCGCAGCACATGCACGACCGTGACGCCGGTGAGATCGAGCGCCTTCAACGCCTTCTCGAAAGTCGGGCCATCCTGCACCATCACGACCGCAGGCTTGATCAGGTTGAACAGGTATTTGAGCTTGAGGTGATCCTGGCTCATCAGCGAATAGGCCGGCGACACCGGCGCTGCGGGAAGACGCGCCTGCATTGCCGCCTGCGTCATCAGCGCATGCTCGATGGAATTGCCGGAGAGGATCGTGACCGGGCGTCCACCTTCGACGCCGAGATCGAGCAGGCCCTGCGTCAGAGCATCGACGATATGCTTGGCTTCACCGTAGGAAACTTTCCGCCACTGCCGGTCCGGGCCGCCGCGCTGCGCGAGCCAGATGCGCTCGGGCGCTTGTTTTGCCCATTTCGCCAGCGATGCCGGAATATGCTTCTCGTAAGCTTGCAGCGGAATGCGCGACTTCAGGACGATGACGCCGTCCGCTCGGCGCTCGACGTCGATATCGCGCGGCAGCCATGCGATCTTGCGAAAGGCCGGCTTGGTCAGCACCGCCGCTGCACTCCCGTTCATTTTGCGTCTCCCGGAATTCTTTTCTTATCCGTTCTTGTTGTCAGCGCCTGATATAGACAGGCTTTCGCTTTTCGAGGAAGGCCCTGATGCCTTCGTTGAAATCTTCGGAACGGCTGCACAGCACCTGGTTGCGGTCTTCCATCGCGATGACAGCCTCGAGCGAGCCGGCATCGACGGCCATGTTGAGGCTTTCTTTCGAGAGCCTCAGGCCCACGGGCGAGGCGGTCAGCATCGCATCGACATAGGGCTCGGCCGCCGCATCGAGCGCGGCGGCATCCTCGACGAGTTCCGAGACCAGCCCGACCGCCAGCGCCCGCTCGGCGCCGATGAAACGTCCGGTCAGGATCAGTTCCGACGCGACCGACACGCCGACGAGGCGCGGCAGGAAATAGCTGGTGCCGATATCGCAACCGCCGAGGCCCAGCTTGATGAAGGCGCAGTTCATCCGCGCATTATTCGCGGCGATGCGGATGTCGGAGGCCAGCGCCAGGGCAAAGCCGCCGCCGGCCGCCGCGCCTTGAATGAGCGCGATGATCGGCTGCGGACAGCGCCGCATCAACATCACGATGTCGGCGATGCGCCGCTGCGAGTCGAGGCTTTCGGTCACATCAGGCGGCTCCTGCTGCCCGGCGCGGCGCTTCATCGCGTGCTTGAGGTCGAGTCCGGCGCAGAACGAGGCGCCCGCGCCCTTCAGCACCACGACACGGGTGTCGCGGTTGCGCTGCAGGCCCTGGAAGTACGCGTTGAGCGCGTCAATGAGGCCGGGATCGAGCGCATTGAGACTGTCCGGGCGATTGAGCGTCACCCGGTCGACGCCTTCATGGTGTTCGATCAGCAGCGGTTGAGACACGAGGTACTCCCTACGCGTTCAGCAGATCGCGGTGCTCGTTACTGCGCCCTCTCCCCTTGTGGGAGAGGGCATCGCAGGCGCTAGTCCTGCATTCGATCGGGTGAGGGGTCTGTCTCCGCGGATAGAGACCCCTCATCCGGCGCGCATCTCTCGATGCGCGCCACCTTCTCCCACAAGGGGAGAAGGAAGAGACGCGCGCGCTACCGCGGCGCCATGCGGATCGCGCCGTCGAGGCGGATGGTCTCGCCGTTCAGCATTGCGTTCTCGACGATGTGCACCGCGAGCGCGCCATATTCGTCGGGCTCGCCAAGGCGGGCCGGATGCGGCACCTGGGCCCCTAAGCTCTTGCGTGCCTCCTCGTTCAGCCCCATCAGCAGCGGCGTGAAGAAGATGCCGGGTGCAATCGTGTTGACGCGGATCTTCAGGCTGGCGAGGTCGCGCGCGGCCGGCAACGTCAGGCCGACGATGCCACCCTTCGAGGCCGAATAGGCGATCTGGCCGATCTGACCTTCATAGGCCGCAACCGACGCGGTGTTGATGACGACGCCGCGCTCCTCGCCGATCGGCGCAGCAGTCGCGAGCCGCTCGGCAAACAGGCGCAGCGCGTTGAAGGTGCCGATCAGGTTGACGTTGATGATGCGGACGAACTTGGCCAGCGGATAGACACCGTCCTTGCCAACCACGCGCTGCGAGCCGCCGATGCCGGCGCAGTTCATCAGCACGCGCGCCACGCCATGCGCCGCCTCGGCCTTGGCAATGGCCGCCTTCATCCCGTCCTCGTCGGTGACGTCGGCATGAAGGGCCACGCCCTTGACTTCTGCCGCCACCTTCTCGGCGTTTTCCTTGTTCTGGTCGAGCACGCCGATCTTGGCGCCCTTGGCCGCCATGGCGCGCGCGGTGGCGGCGCCTAGACCGGAGCCACCGCCGGTGATGATAACGGCAACGTCTTTCAACTGCATCGTAACTACCTTTCCTTGGGCGTTTCTTCTCTAGACTTGACTTGCGAAGCTTCTATCCGGCCGCCGCGGCCGCGTTCTCCTTGCTCGGCGCGAGCATGCCGCCGAAGATCAGCGCTTCCATGTGCTTGATGTATTCGCGGCAGACAGTCTCGGTGACCGGGCCGACGCCGACCGCGCGCGACATCGCGTGGCGGCCGAAGAACAGGTGGTCGCAGGCGCCGATCAGGCTGGTGTAGAACAAGACCGGATCGACCTTGCGGAACTCGCCGCTCCTGACGCCTTCGGCGAGCAGGCGGCGGTGAAAGTCCAGCAGCGGCGCCACGAAGAACTTCGACACCTCGTCGGCGGCCTCCGGCGTGCTTTCATGCAAGAGGTAATGGATCAGCCGGTTCATGTAGGGGAACTGGTGATAGGCGCGGATGATGCCGCCGATATGCAGGCGCAGCTTTGCCGTCGGCGTGATCTTCTGCGCCAGCAGATATTCGAGCTGGGACATTTCGGTCGCCGCATCGCGCGCGAGCAGCGCCAGCAAAAGCCCGTCCTTGTTGCCGAAATGGTATTTCACCAGCGCGGCGTTGACGCCGGACTTTTGTGCGATGTCCGACAGCGAAACCTCGATCGAGGCGCGCTCGATCATCAGTTCGCTTGCCGCGACCAGCAGTTTTTCGGCGGTGGGATTTTTGCCGGCCTGAAGCTTCGTCGGTACGTTGGTATTCAACTGCGGTCCTGCCTTGTTCCCGCTGATATTGGGGCCGCACATAAGCGCATGACCGGGTCGCACTCAAGAGTTAATTGATCGATTGACTAAGACCAGTGTGGCCCCTTAAATCCGCGCCATCATTGAAAAGCCCATTCCGGAACAATCAGGGAGATCAGTCATGGCCGAGGCCTTTATCGTCGCCACCGCCCGCACCGCGGGTGGCCGCAAGGGAGGCCGCCTCGCCGGCTGGCATCCGGCGGATCTGGCCGCGCAGGTGCTGGATTCGCTCGTCGAGCGCACCGGCGCCGACCCAGCGCAGATCGAAGACGTCATCATGGGCTGCGTGATGCAGGCGGGCGAGCAGTCCAACAACGTCGCGCGCAACGCCATCATGGCCTCGAAGCTCCCCGAAAGCGTGCCGGGAACTTCGATCGACCGCCAGTGCGGTTCCTCGCAGCAGGCGCTGCATTTCGCGGCGCAAGCCGTGATGAGCGGCAGCATGGACATCGTGATCGCCGCCGGCGTGGAATCGATGACCCGCGTGCCGATGGGCCTTGCCTCCTCGCTGCCGGCCAAGAACGGCTTCGGCCACTACAAGAGCCCGGGCATCGAGAAGAAGTATCCGAACATCGTGTTCAGCCAGTTCACCGGCGCGGAAATGATGGCGGAGAAATACCGGCTCTCCAAGGATGAGCTTGACGAATATTCCTACCAGAGCCACCAGCGCGCGATTGCGGCAACCCAGGCCGGCGCCTTCAGGAACGAGATCGTGCCGGTGCAGATCACCCGCGCGGACGGCTCGACCGACACCCACCAGATCGACGAAGGCATACGCTTCGATGCCACGCTCGAGGGCATCAAGGGCGTCAAGCTGATTGCGGAAGGCGGCAAGCTCACCGCCGCCAGCGCCAGCCAGATCTGCGACGGCGCCTCGGGCGTGATGGTCGTCAACGAGAAGGGCCTCAAGCAACTCGGCGTCAAGCCGATGGCGCGCATCCACCACATGACCATGATGGGCGGCGATCCCGTCATCATGCTGGAGGCGCCGCTGCCCGCCACCAAGCGCGCGCTGGAGAAGGCCGGCATGAAGATCGGCGACATCGACCTGTTCGAGGTCAACGAGGCCTTTGCCTCGGTGCCGACCGCGTGGCTCAAGACCACCGGCGCCGATCCGGCGCGGCTGAACGTCAATGGCGGCGCAATCGCACTCGGCCATCCCCTCGGCGGCTCCGGCACCAAGCTGATGACCACGCTGGTCAACGCCCTGCAACAGCGCGGCAAGCGCTACGGCCTGCAGACCATGTGCGAGGGCGGCGGCATGGCCAACGTGACGATCGTCGAGCGGCTATAAGAAACAAGAAAAGCTGATGGCGATTGGCGAGCAGGGAGTGCGATTCCTGCTCGCCATTTTCATGTTGAGGAAACACCCATGACCCACCCGACCATCCACGCCCGCAACAACCCGAACAAGATCGCCTACCAGATGGCGGGCACCGGCAAGGCGATCACCTATCGCGAGCTCGACGAGCTCTCCAACCAGGGCGCACACCTGTTCCGCTCGCTGGGGCTCAAGGCAGGCGATCACATCGCGCTGTTGATGGAAAACCGCCTCGCCTTCATGGAAATCTGCTGGGCGGCGCAGCGCTCGGGCCTCTACTACACCGCGATCAGCCGCTACCTGACACAGGACGAGATCGCGTACATCGTCAAGGATTGCGGCGCAAAGGTCTTCATCACCACGCCTAAATGCCACGAGCAGGTGAAGGGCCTCGTCGATCAGGCGAACGGGCCCCTGCTCTACATGATGGACGAGCCCGAGCCCGGCTTCCGCTCCTATGACAAGGAAGCGGGCGCACAGCCGATCACGCCGATTGCGGACGAAGTCGCCGGCTACGACATGCTCTATTCTTCCGGCACCACCGGCCGGCCGAAGGGCATCAAGAAGGACTTTGAGGGCAACCGCATCGACGTGCCCAACCAGTTCCTGAAAATCCTCTGCGCCGACATGTGCGGCATGAGCGCGAACAGCATCTATCTGTCGCCGGCACCGCTCTATCACGCGGCTCCCCTTCGCTTCAACATGATGGCGACGATCCTCGGCGGCACCTCCGTCATCATGGAGCATTTCGACGCCGAGGAATTTTTGAAGCTGGTCGAGAAATACAAGGTGACGCAGTCGCAGCTGGTGCCGACCATGTTCGTGCGCATGCTCAAGCTGCCCGAGGAAGTGCGCACCCGCTACAACGTCTCGACGCTGAAAGGCGCGATCCACGCCGCCGCGCCCTGCCCGGTCGACGTCAAGGCGAAGATGATCGAATGGTGGGGACCGATCCTGATCGAGTATTACGCGGGGTCGGAAGGCAACGGTGTCACCGTCTCGACCTCGCAGCAATGGCTAAGCCATCGCGGCACCGTCGGCCGCGCCGTGGTCGGCAAGGTGAAGATTCTGGACGAGAACGACGAGGAGCTGCCGACAGGCGACATCGGCACGGTGTATTTCGCCGACGCGCCGGTGTTCAGCTATCACAACGATCCCGAGAAGACCAAGCGCGCCTACAACACCAAGGGCTGGTCCACGCTCGGCGATGTCGGCTATCTCGACAGCGAAGGTTTTCTCTACCTCACCGACCGCAAGTCCTACATGATCATCTCCGGCGGCGTGAACATCTACCCGCAGGAGACCGAGGACGTGCTGATCACCCATCCCGCCGTTTCCGACGTCGCGGTATTCGGCGTGCCGAACGAGGAGATGGGCGAAGAGGTGAAAGCCGTGGTGCAACCGCACGACATGGCCAAGGCCGGCAAGGAACTGGAGAACGAGCTGATCGCCTTCTGCCGAAAGCACCTCTCGCCGATCAAATGCCCGAGAAGCATCGACTTCGAGGCGGAGCTGCCGCGCACGCCCACCGGCAAGCTGGTCAAGCGCCATCTGCGCGACAGGTATTGGCCGAAGACGGCGGCGAAGGCGTAATCTCTCTGTTGTCGCCCCGGCGAAGGCCGGGGCCCATAACCACCGCTGGTGATCGCTTTACAAAGCTGGGGCCACAGCCTTTTATCACCGCAGATATTCGTGGTTATGGGTCCCGGGTCGCGCTTCGCTTGCCCGGGACGACACGTGGAGGGAGCACGCGCGATGAACTCAACGGCATCCCTCCCCGACATCCCGCTCCCCGCATCGATCCGCTCGCGCTATGTCGAGAACATCAACGGCTTGCGTATGCACGTGCTGGAGGCCGGCTACGAAACGCGCGGCCGGCCCTGTTTGCTCCTGCTGCACGGTTTCCCTGAACTTGCCTATAGCTGGCGCAAGGTGATGCCGACGCTTGCCGAGGCTGGCTATCACGTCATCGCGCCGGACCAGCGCGGCTATGGCCGCACCACCGGCTGGGACGCAAATTACGACGGCGATCTTGCGTCCTTTCGCCTGCCCAATCTCGTGCGCGACGCGCTCGGGCTGGTGCACGCGTTCGGCTATCGCAGCGTCGATGCCGTGATCGGACACGACTTCGGCAGCTCGGTTGCCGCCTGGTGCGCGCTGATCCGGCCCGACGTCTTCCGCTCGGTGGTGATGATGAGCGCGCCGTTCGGCGGCCCGCCGTCGCTGCCCTTCGACACGGCGGATGGTCCTGCGAAACCGGCCACCGAAGATCCCGTGCACCGCGAGCTTGCATCCCTGCCGCGGCCGCGAAAACATTACCAGTGGTACTACTCGACGCGCGAAGCCAATAACGACATGCACAGAGCGCCCCAGGGCGTGCACGACTTCCTGCGCGCGTACTATCACCACAAGAGCGCGGACTGGAAAGCGAATGCGCCCTATCCGCTGAAATCCTGGTCGGCGGCCGAGCTCGCGAAATTGCCGACCTATTACATCATGGATCTCGCCAACGACATGGCGGCGACCGTGGCGAAGGAGATGCCGTCGGCCGCCGAGATCGCCGCCAACAAATGGCTGCCCGACAGCGAGCTTGCCGTCTACGCCGCCGAATATCAGCGCAACGGATTTCAGGGTGGGCTGCAATGGTATCGCTGCGGCACGTCAGGTGCGTTCACCCCGGAGCTGCAAACCTGGTCCGGCCGCACCATCGACGTGCCCTCGGCCTTCATCTCCGGCAAGCAGGACTGGGGAACTTATCAGCGCCCCGGCGTGTTCGAGGCGATGCAGACGAAAGCGTGCACTGACATGATCGGCTGCCACCTCGTCGATGGCGCCGGCCACTGGGTGCAGCAGGAGCAGCCCGGGGAAGTGAGCCGGTTGCTGCTCGCGTTTCTGCGCAATGCACGCCGCGCCGGCTGACGATTGACCGCACTTCCACGCAGGCCTATAACCACTTTAGAATCATTCTAAAGTTGGTTCCGAGAGGTCCGTCGTGAAGAATTTCGCCGATCTCACCGAGCGCGAAGTGCTGGCTGTCGCGATCTCCGCCGAAGAGGAAGACAGCCGCATCTACATGACCTTCGCGGAAGACCTCGCCGAACGCTATCCGGACTCGGCAAAGCTGTTCGAGCAGATGGCGGAGGAGGAGCGCGGCCATCGCCATCGGCTGCTCGAGATGTACGAGCAGCGGTTCGGTCCGCATCTGCCGCCGATCCGCCGCGAGGACGTCAGGGGCTTCCTCAAGCGCCGCCCGATCTGGCTGACCAAGAACCTCCCGCTCGACACCATCCGCAAGGAAGTCGAGACGATGGAGCTGGAAGCCGAGCGCTTCTACGCCCGCGCCAGCGAGCAGGCGCAGGATGTCGGCGTGCGCCGCCTGCTCGGCGATCTTGCCGACGAAGAGAAGAACCACGAGAAGCACGCAATCAAGCTGACGGACGAGATCCTCAAGCCCGACGTGCGGGCAGAGGAAGACCGGACGCGGCGGCGCATGTTCGTGCTGCAATACGTCCAGCCCGGCCTCGCCGGCCTGATGGACGGCTCGGTCTCGACGCTGGCGCCGCTGTTTGCGGCCGCTTTCGCAACGCATCATAACTGGCAGACCTTCCTCGTCGGCCTCGCCGCCTCGATCGGCGCCGGCATCAGCATGGGTTTTGCCGAAGCCCTGTCCGACGATGGCTCTCTGACCGGGCGCGGTTCGCCCTGGCTGCGCGGCATTACCTGCGGGCTGATGACGACGCTCGGCGGCCTCGGCCACACCATTCCCTATCTGGTGCCGGACGCCTGGCCGAACGCGTTCTGGATCGCCACCGCGATCGCCTGTGTGGTGGTGTTCTTCGAACTCTGGGCCATCGCTTTCATCCGGGCGCGCTACATGGATACACCGTTCCTGCAGGCGGTATTCCAGATCGTGCTGGGCGGTGCTATCGTGCTCGGGGTCGGGATACTCATTGGAGCAGCCTAGCGAAGGCGTTACGATGACGCGCAGCGGCCTTCGATATCGACTGAGCCCGGCGCTATCCCTGCTGGCGGGCACGATTCCCTGGCTTGCACTTGCACAAGCCGCGCGCGCCACCGATGAAATCCAGGTCTACAACGCCCATATCGCCGCTCCCGGCCAGTTCACGATTCAGCAACACCTCAACTATGTCGGCGTCGGGCAGAAGGAGCCGCCGTTTCCCGGCGGCATCGCGTCGGACAAGACTTTGAACGGCACGCCGGAATTCGCCTACGGCATGACCGATTGGTGGGAGCTTGGGCTGTATCTGCCGTTCTCCGTGAAGGATCGCCAGTTCCTGTCCAATGCGTTCAAGCTTCGCACGCTGTTCGTGTCGCCGCATGCCGACCAGCGCAATTTCTTCTATGGGGTGAACTTCGAGCTCAGCTACCAAATGCCGCGGTTCGCGCAGACCCGCTGGGCGCTGGAAATCCGCCCAATCATCGGCGTCCGCAACGACACCTATGAATTCATCGTCAACCCGATCGTCGACATCGGATTCGGCAAGAATGGCGAGGCGGATTTTGCGCCGGCGGCGCGCCTCGCCCGCAAATTCGACACTGATCTCTATGCCGGCTTTGAATACTATGCCGATCTCGGCGAGATCGGCAACTTCAAGCCGCTGTCGCAACAGCAACACACGCTGTTCGCCGTCACCGATTTCAAGCTCGGTGTGTTCGACGTCAATTTCGGCGTTGGCTATGGGCTGACGCCGGGGTCCGACCGCCTCGTGGTCAAAACCATCATCGGTTACGCCTTTCCCGTGCCGGGAAGCGAAAAGAAGACCGAGCGTGCCAGCGCCAACGGCGGCGTCAATCCGATGGCGCGCAATTACAGCTACGCGCGGCTGCCGCAACCCTGATCAAGTGCGCGTGACTCCATCGTGGCATTGTCCGGCTTGCGGATGCAGCGCGATTTCGCGCATCATCCGGCGCAACAAACGCACGGGAGAACGCCTTGGCCAAATCGCAATGGAGCTTTGAGACCGCCGTCAACCTGTCGGCGGCGCTGGCGGCGAAGAAGGTATCGGCCGTCGAACTCGCCAGGGACGCCATTGCCCGCATCGAGCGGCACGATGCCAAGATCAACGCGATCTGCGTGCGCGATTTCGAGCGCGGCCTGCAAGCGGCGCGCGAGGCCGATGCGGCGCTGGCGCGCGGCGACAAGAAAGCGCTGCTCGGCATTCCCCTCACCGTCAAGGAATCCTACAACATCGCGGGCCTGCCCACGACCTGGGGCATTCCGCAGCAGAAGAACTTTGTGGCCGGCGAAGATGCGCTGTCGATCACGCGGGTGAAGGATGCCGGCGGCGTCATCCTCGGCAAGACCAACGTGCCGCTCGGGCTCGGTGACTGGCAGAGCTACAATGATATCTATGGCGTCACCAACAACCCCTACGATCTCGGCCGCACGCCGGGCGGCTCCTCCGGCGGATCGTCGGCGGCGCTCGCCGCCGGCTATGGGCCGCTCTCGCTCGGCTCCGACATCGGCGGCTCGCTGCGCGTGCCGGCGTTCCATTGCGGCGTCTATGCCCACAAGCCGACCTACGCGCTGGTGCCCTCACGCGGCCACACGGCGCCGCCCGTGCCGCCTCTGCCGTACACGCGCGATCTTGCCGTGATCGGCCCGATGGCGCGCTGCGCCGCCGATCTTTCCTTGCTGCTCGACGTGATGGCCGGCCCCGATCCGCTGGAGGACGGCAAGGCCTATCGCCTCGATTTGCCGGCGCCGCGACACACCACGCTGAAGGAATTCCGCGTGGTTGCGATCGACACCGATCCCGTGATGCCGACGGACTCCGTGGTGCGCGGATCGATCGAGAAACTGGCGGGCAATCTCGGCAGGGCCGGGGTCAAGATCGAGCGCCATTCGGAGCTTTTGCCCGACTTCGCCGCCTCGACCGCACTCTATATGCGCATGCTGATGTCGTTCCTGGCGGCGTCCTTCCCGCCCGACGTCTATGCCGGCGCGCAGGCCGCCGCGCAAGCCATCCCGCCCAGCGACACCAGCCTCGGCGCGGAGCGCCTGCGCGGCATTGCGATGTCTCATCGCGACTGGGTGATTGCCGACGGCGCCCGCGCGCGGCTGCGCGCGCAGTGGCGCGAGTTGTTCAAGCAGTATGACGCCGTGATCTGTCCGATCATGCCGGCGCCGGCCTACAAGCACGACCATTCGCCCGATCAGGAAACCCGCCGCATCCACGTCGACGGCAAGGCGTATGTCTATCCCGATCAGCTGTCATGGCCGGGCATCGCGACGCTGCCGGGCCTGCCCTCCACCGCGATCCCGACCGGCTTCTCGCCGGAGGGAATACCGGTCGGCGTGCAGATCGTCGGCCCCTGGCTCGAAGACCGCACCACGATCAAGCTTGCGGAATTGATCGAACGCGAATTCGGCGGCTTCAAGCCGCCGCCGATGTTTGATGATTGATATTGTCGTTCCGGGGCGATGCGCAGCATCGAACGCGGAACCTCGAGGTTATGACAACGAGATTCTCAGGTGCGCAATGGCGCACCATAGTTCGCGCTTCGCGCACTCCGGAATGACAAAGGGAGGAGCTATCATGAACAATGATCTCGCCGAGCTGACGAAGCTCAACCACGACTACGTCGCATCCGTGCAGAATTCCGACGTCAAGCGCTTTGACGAAATCCTCGCGGCGGACTTCTATTGCTCCAATCCGGACAAGACGCTGGTCGACCGTGCCGCGTTCCTGCAGCAGACGGCAAAACCGGTCGCGATCAGAGATCTTAAGGCGGAGGACGTGAAGATCCGCATTCTCGGCGATTTCGCCATCATCCATGCCGCGACGAGCTACACCATGCCCGATGGCCAGCAGGCGCGCGGCCGCTATACCGATTGCTGGGCAAGGCAGAACGGCAAGTGGCTGGCCGTGTCAGCCCACGTGACGCGGTGAAGATGCCCGTTGGCAAGCGTCGTCCCGGCGAAAGCCGGGACCCAACCCCAAATGATCCTTGGTGCGGCGAACAGGCGCCGCGGCCATCTTTCCAAATCGATGGGCTGCGGAGTATGGGTCCCGGCCTTCGCCGGGACGACACACTCAACTATCAAACATGATCACGCTGCGCAGCGTCTTGCCGGCCTTCATGTTGGCAAAGCCCTCGTTGATCTCCGAGAGTTTCAGCTTGGCCGAGATCCAGTCTTCCAGGTGCAGCTTGCCGCGCATGTAGAACTCGATCAGGCGCGGCATGTCGACGCGGAAATGGTTGGAGCCCATCGACGAGCCCTGGATGCGGCGCTCGCGCAGGAAGTCGAAGCCGTGCAGCTCGATCTTCTGGCCGAACGGGATCATGCCGACGATGGTGGCGGTGCCGCCGGGGGCGAGCATGGCAAAGCACTGCTCGGCGGTTTCCTTGCGGCCCAGCACCTCGAAGGAGTGATGCACGCCGCCGCCGGTGAGCTCGCGCACCTGCTGCACGACGTCGCCGCGGGCGGGATCGACGATGTCGGTGGCCCCCAGCTTGGTCGCAAGTTGCAGCTTGGCCGGATTGGTGTCGATGGCGATGATGCGCCCCGCGCCCGCGATCGCCGCGCCATTGATCGCGGCCATGCCGACGCCACCGCAGCCGACCACCGCGACCGTCTCGCCCGCCTGCACCTTGGCCGTGTTCACCACCGCGCCATAGCCGGTGATGACGCCGCAGCCGATCAGCGCCGCGAGCTCCAGCGGCATGTCCTTGCGGATCTTCACGATGGCGTTCTCGTGCACGAGCATCTGCTCGGCAAAAGACGAGAGGTTGAGGAACTGGTGCAGCTTCTCGGCCTTGCCCCATTGCAGGCGGTTGGACTGGCCGGGCAGCATCTTCACCGTGGTGTCGGTGCACAGCACGGTGCGGCCGGTGGTGCAATTGTCGCAGGTGCCGCAGAACACCGACAGACACGTCACGACATGATCGCCCGGCTTCACATAGGTGACGTCGGAGCCGACCTTCTCGACCACCCCTGCGGATTCATGGCCGAGCACGGCCGGCAGCGGATGCGGGTAGAGGCCTTCGATGAAGTGCAGGTCGGAGTGACAGAGGCCGGCGACCTTGGTGCGGATCAGGACTTCGCGCGGGCCGGGATTCGGCACGCTGATGTCTTCGATCACGAGCGGCTTGTTGACTTCGTACAATACGGCAGCCTTCATCGGTCGTTTCCCCTGTGTCTTATTAATTGAATCCTTCGTACGGCTTTGGAGCCTACGCCGCGGTGAGCAATTCGCCAACCTCGGCCATATCAACGGCGCGGTCGCCGAGCAGACGCGCCGTGATGGCGCGCTGCGCGGCACTTTCCGTCAGGCGGAACGGATCGCCCGCCGAGATGCGATGGTCGACCACCATCCGCGACAGCAGCAGGCGCCGCGCATCGCCGCGCATCTCGTGGATGCGGCTGCCTTCCCAGGCAAAGGCCACCGCGCTTGCGACATGATAGAGCAGACTAGTGGCGCGCCGCGCATCGCCCTCATTGTCCATCTTGCTGGCCACTTCGCGTGCGAAGCCGACTGCGCGGTCGGTGAGCTCGCGCAGGCGGCTCCGCCAGGCGACCGGGACATTGGCGGATTCATTGAGCCGCGCATGCAGATCGGCGGCAAACGCATTGTCCGCACCATGCCGGCCGATTGCGCGCGTCAGCGCGTCGATGGCGACGATGTTTCCGGTGCCTTCCCAGATCGAGCCGAGATGCGCATCGCGCAGCAGCCGGGCCGTGGCGAATTCCTCGATGTAGCCGATGCCGCCGCGTATCTCCAGCGCATCGCCGCAGACTTTCCGGGCATCGCGGGTGGCGCGGAATTTCAAGGTCGGCGTCAGGATACGCAGCAACGCCGCCGCGTCCTGGCTACCGGCCTCCGCACGATCGAGCGCATCGGCCGTGAGGAAACTCAACGAAAGCCCCTGCTCGGTTGCCAGCATGATCTTCATCAGCTGGCGCTGGGCCAGCGGCTTGTCGATGATGCGGCTGCCGAACACCACGCGATTCCTGGCCACCGTCATCGCATCGTGATGCGCACGGCGCATCAGCGCGGTCGACTTGACGCCGTTGGAGAGCCGCGAGGAATTCACCATCTCGGCCATTTGCACAAAGCCGCGGTCGAGCTTGCCGACCGCGTAGGCGATCGCGCCTTCCAGCTTGATCTCGCCCGAAGCCATCGATCGCGTGCCGAGCTTGTCCTTCAACCGCACAATTCGATAATGGTTCTGCGAGCCGTCGTCGAGCCGTCGTGGCATCAGGAACAGGCCGACGCCGCGCGTACCCGGCCCGGCGCCTTCGGGGCGCGCCAGCAGCATCACGACTTCCGCATCGGCATTGGAGCAGAACCATTTCTCGCCATAGAGGCGCCAATGGTCGCCCTCCTGCACCGCTCTCGTTGTCAGCGTGCCGACGTCGGAGCCGCCTTCCTTCTCCGTCATGAACTGGCCGCCTTGCGTGAGCTTGCTCATGTCGGTCTGCGTCAGGCCGTCGAGATATCTCGCCTTCAGCTCATCGCTGCCGAAATTGGCCAGCAATTTGGCGCAGCCATCGGTGACGTTGATCGGACAGCCGAGGCCGAATTCGGCCTGGTTGAACAGGAAGGTGAAGGCGTGTTTTGCCACGACCGGATACTTGTCCGGCCAGCCCAGAATGCCCTTGCGCACCGACATCGCGTGAATGCCGAACTCGCCGAAGGCGGCGCGCTCGAGTTCCCGATAGGCCGGGTGATATTCGATCCACTGCTCGTCGCGGCCGAACTTGTCGCGCTGGTGCAGGACAGGCGTGTGGCGGTCGGCAAGCCGCGCGCATTCGTCGAGATGGCCGCCGGCCATGGCGCCGAGACGATCGAGATGCGGCTCGATGTGGCGGAACGTCGCGTCCGGCAGATGCAGCCGCAGCAGATCGGTCAGCGCCGGATCGGCCCGGTAAAAATTCATGCCCGTGGTGTCAGGCGCGAGCAATCCCGGCTGATCGGGAATGGCGGACCTGGAAGCATGCTTGAGTGGCTGCATCTTTTGCCCTTGTCGTTTCCGCCCATTCTCGATGTTATAGACCATTACCGATAGCGCACGCCCAAGCGCGGTCAACAAGCATAATCGGAGGAGCGCCCCATGGCTGAGGGATATCGCATCATCGGCGCCGAGATGTCGCCCTACTCCGTGAAAGTACGCGCCTATTTCCGCTACAAAGCCATTCCGCATCAATGGGTTTTGCGCAATGCGGCGGGCCAGGCGGAATATGAGAAGCACGCCAAAATTCCGGTCATTCCGCTGGTGGTGACGCCGGAGGGGATTGGCATCCAGGATTCCACCCCGATCATCGATCAGATGGAGAAGAAGTTTCCGGAACCGTCGATCCATCCCGGCGATGCCGTGGCACGCTTCATGTCCATCCTGATCGAGGAGTTCGGCGACGAGTGGGGCAACAAGTGGATGTTTCACTACCGCTGGGCGCGCGATGTCGACCGGCGCGCCTCAGCCGGCCGCCTCGCGCGGATGCGTGCGCCGAAGGCAAGCGAGGACGAGCACGGAAAGTTGGCCGATCAGGTGCGCCTGCGCATGACGGATCGCGTATGGTTCGTCGGCTCCAATGCAAGGACCGCGCCGCAGATCGAGACCGGCTTTGCGGAGATGCTCGATCTGCTCGACGCGCATCTGGCTGCGCGGCCCTATCTGTTCGGCGCGCGGCCGGCCTACGGGGATTTCGGCCTCTGGGGCCAGTTCTACGAACTATGGAAGGACCCGACCACGGGCGCGCTGATCGAAGGCGGCGCGCCGCATGTGCTGGAATGGATTCACCGCATGCTGTGGCCGAAGGCGGAAGGCGCCTTCGAGAGCTGGACACAGCTCGCGCCGACCCTGATGCCGATCCTGACCGAACAGGTCGGCCGGCTGTTCTGGCCTTGGACGCTGGCGAATGAAAAGGCGCTCGCCGACGGCGCGGAGGAATTTTCCGTCCGGCTCGGCAATGACGTCTGGACCCAGAAGCCGCAAAAATATCACGCGCGCTCGCTTGCCATGCTGCGCGCCAAATATGCTGATATGACAGACAAGAGGGATCTCGACATGATCCTGGCCGCAGCGGGTTGCCTTGCCGGCATGCGGCCCTAGATACAATGCAGTCAACAAGGGGACACGTGCATGGCAAGACCGAAATACAACACCGCCTTGATCGTCGGCGCCGGCGCAGGATTGAGTGCGTCGCTGGCGCGGCTTTTTGCCCGCGAGGGGATCAAGGTCGCGCTGGCTGCGCGCAAGATCGAGAAGCTCGGCGAGCTCTGCACCCAGACCGGCGCCAAGGCCTTTGCCTGCGATGCCACCAGTGCCGACGAGGTCGAACGCCTGTTCGGCCTGGTCGAGCGAGAAATCGCAACACCCGACATTGTCGTCTACAACGCCACTGCGCGCGCCCGCGGCGCCTTGGTCGATCTCGTGCCGGCGGAAGTCGAGCATGCGATTGCCGTTGGCGCCTTTGGCGGCTTCCTTGTGGCGCAACAGGCGGCGAAACGCATGCTGCCGAACAGGCATGGCGCGATCCTGTTCACCGGCGCTTCCGCCAGCGTGAAGGGCTATGCGAAATCGGCCCCCTTTGCGATGGGCAAGTTCGCGCTGCGCGGCCTAGCACAGAGCATGGCACGCGAGCTGTCGCCGCAGGGCATTCACATCGGGCATTTTGTCATCGATGGCGCTATCCGCGGCGGCGATCGTGACGAACCCGCCGACCACCCGGACTCCATGCTCGACCCCGATGCGATCGCGGAAAACTACTGGCACCTGCTGCAACAGCCGCGCAGCGCCTGGACCTGGGAGATCGAGCTGCGGCCGTGGGTGGAGAAGTTTTAGCGCGCGTCATTCCGGGGCGATGCGAAGCGTGAACCCCAATGCGCAATTGCGCATTGTGGAACCTCGAGATTCCGGGTTCGATGCTGGCGCATCGCCCCGGAATGACAAATAGAATGTCGTAGGGTGGGCAAAGCGTAGCGTGCCCACCTTCGAGCGCATGGACGACGATGGTGGGCACGGCGCTGGCGCGCCTTTGCCCACCCTACGAAATGAAAAACAAACAACAAGCGGGGGAAACCATGAGCACCGAAATCGCCATCGACACAGGCACCAGCGAACTGCTCTGCGTCGTTCGCGACCGCGTCGCCATCATCACGTTGAACCGGCCCGAAGCGCGCAACTCGCTCTCCGACGAATTGACGCCGGCGCTCCGCACCATGATCAGGACGTGCGGCGAGAACCGCGAGGTCGGCGCCCTCATGCTCACCGGCGCCGGCAAGGCGTTCTGTTCGGGCGGGAACGTCAAGGGCATGGGCGCCCATCGCGACAAGAAGCGGCAGGAGATGCCGGATGCCGACAAGATCGCCGACCTGCAGGAAAGGCAGCGCCTCCTGACCGGTGCGCTGGCCTCGGTGCGCAAACCGACCATCGCCGCGCTTCCCGGCCCCGCGGTCGGCGCAGGCCTTGCCATCGCCATGGCCTGCGATATCCGTATCGCCGCGCAATCGGCGTTTCTCTCCACCGGATATCTCAACGTCGCGCTGTCGGGCGACTACGGCATCGCCTGGCTGCTCACGCGCCTCGTCGGCACCGCGCGCGCACGCGAACTGATGTTCACCGCCGAGCGGGTGACCGCGGCGCGCTGCGAGGCGATCGGGCTCGTCAACCGCGTGGTTCCCGACGAGAAGCTGCAGGAGGAGGCCTTTACGCTCGCCAGGACCATGGCGCAGGGGCCGACCATTGCGCTGCGTTACATGAAGGACAATCTGGACGAAGCGCTGATGTTCGACTTCGCCACCGCCCGGGATCACGAAGCCGAACGCATGATCCGCGCCCAGAAGACCGCCGATCACCGCGAGGCCGTGCAGGCCTTCATCGACAAGCGCAAGCCGGTGTTTGCGGGGAAGTGAGGCTGCCACCAAAAGCCGGTGTCGATGCTTCAGATGATCCTGCCGCGGGCCCACCTCTCCCAGAGGGAGAGGTGAACCGTCCGCGCGGCGAGGGCTTGTCGCCTCGTCATAAATCTGTCGAGAGAAAAATAGGCCCGGTCCTGTTGCCGCAGGAACCGGGCCCAGTCGCTCAAACCCGCAGATTGCAGCGGGGGAGCCGAGGGACAAACACGAACAGGCGGCCTTATTACGCGGCCTTGGCGAGCCTCCAGCTCGCACAGGGAATCTCGTGCGGCGCGACGTGGATCTGCTTGGCAAAGCGCACCAATTTCCAGTCGCCGGGGCTGTTGCCGAAGGCGTAGCCGGACTTTCTGGCGAGCGCGAGCATCGCTTCATTGGAGCGCAGGGTGTCGCCGAACAGTTTTGTGGCGCCGAACGCCGCCGCGCGGCACTCCAGATTCTTCAACAGCGCCGCGCCGATGCCATGCCCCTGCCAGCGGTCGTCGATCGACAGTCCGAACTCGAAGCTTCCGGTCTCGAAGTCGAAGGCGTAGCGCGCCTCGCCGACGATGGTGTCAAAGCCATCGACCTGCATGGTGGCGACCACGCTGAACTGGTCGGCCTCGCCGACATGGATGAAACGGTCGAGCAGCGTCGGCGGCAGCTGACTGATCGCCCCGAAGAAGCGGTTGTAGCGGGAGCGGGTGGACAGCCCCCGGAAATAGCCCTGGATTTTTTCCGCATCGCGCGGCTCGACGAAGCGCACGGTGACGGCTTCGCCATGCCGCGAGCGCAGGACGTCGGTGTGCTGATGGAGATCATCGAAACGCAAGGCAGCCATGGCACGCTCCCAAAATTTCGAAGAAAACCGGCACCCCTCTATCGAGGCGGCGCCGGCTTTAATGGCGGCTCATCAAGCCCGCCAGAACGGCTTGTCGAGTTCGTAGGCGACGTCGGCCGAGGACACGCCGATGTCGTGGAGGTCCCGTTCAGTCCATTTCGAGAGCTCGCGCCGCATCTCATAGCGCTGGCGCCAGACATGGAGCGTCTCGGCCAGGTGCGAGACCACGCTACTTCCATGATGATTTATCATCGATTCGTGGTTAAAAACGCTCATTTTCGGCTCCTACATTCAATCTATTCGCGCTAATGTCTGCGTAGTTCGGCACTGCCGCAAACGACACTTTGTACCGTTTCGGATGAAATAAAGTCATGTATTGGACTGGCGGCAGATGGCAGCAAGGCTCCCTTCCCTGACAAGGCTCCCTTCCCTGAACGGACTGCGCGCCTTCGAGGCGGCCGCGCGGCACATGAGCTTCACGCTGGCTGCCTCGGAGCTGAACGTGACGCAGACCGCGATCAGCCATCAGATCCGGCGGCTGGAGGAGGAGCTCGGCATCCGCCTGTTCATCCGGCAGAACCGCGCGCTGTCGCTGACGGCGGAGGCCAAGGAGTATCTCCCGGGCATCCGTGCCGCCTTCAATGACCTCAGGCTCGCCACTGACCGGCTGCTGCGCAAGGACGACGGCAATGTGCTGACAGTCTCGACCCTAGCCTCGCTCGCCGCCAAGTGGCTGTTGCCGCGCATCTCCGACTTTCAGGAAAAACATCAGGGCATCGACGTACGCATTACCACCTCGACGGCGCTGGTGGATTTCAGGCGCGACGGCGTCGATGCGGCGATCCGCTACGGCCGCGGCCAGTGGCCGGGCCTGCGCGCCGACTGGCTGATGGCCGACAAGATGTTTCCGGTGTGCAGCCCCGCGTTGCTGAAAGGCAAGAAGCCGCTGCGCAAGCCGGAGGACCTCGCCGAGCATGTGCTGCTGCATTCTAGTTCCGGCAATGACGACGACTGGCGGCTGTGGCTCACGGCCGCCGGCCTGCCGACCGACCTGTCAAAGCAGCCCGGCGTCACGTTCGACCTGATCTTCATGACGATACAGGCGGCGATCGATGGCCTCGGTGTCGCCATGGGTCGCACGTCCTACGTGCAGGATGACATCACCAAGGGCCGCCTCGTGGTGCCGTTCGAGATTGAGCTGCCGGTCGATGCCGGTTTCTACCTGGTGTCGCCGGAAGCCAGGGCCGACTCGCCAAAACTTTCCGCTTTCCGAAAGTGGCTGATGGAGGCGGTCAAGGCGAAGCCCGAACCGATGGGCGAAATGACGATGCCCATGCGGCGGCTGCAGTTGTGATTGCCACGCAAAGTTGGCAAACAGCCGTGATGGCTGATCTCTCCCGCAAATTCGACGTACTTGTTATCGGCGGCGGCAACGCCGCATTGTGCGCTGCAATCAGCGCCCGCCGCGCCGGCGCTTCCGTGCTGGTGCTGGAAGGCGCGCCGAAATTCTATCGCGGCGGCAATACCCGCCACACCCGCAACATGCGCTGCGCCCATGACGCGGCGACGGAGATTCTCACCGGCCCCTACACCGAGCAGGAATTCTGGGACGATCTCTTGCGCATCACTGATGGTGCGACCGACGAAGAACTCGCCAAATTCATGATCCGCGAGTCCAAGGACATCCTGAACTGGATCGTCGAGCAGGGCGTGCGCTGGCAACCGTCCTTGGGCGGCACGCTGAGCCTGGGCCGTACCAACTCCTTCTTCCTCGGCGGCGGCCGCGCCATGCTGAATGCGCTTTACTTGACCGCGGAAAGGCTCGGCGTCGAT
>Ga0187815_10000033_pt1 | contig 64328 bp, 57 predicted proteins | sample NC_S_5_FD_132962 | JGI IMG/M metagenome (GOLD analysis project Ga0187815, IMG submission 132962) | Wetland sediment microbial communities from Neuse River Estuary, North Carolina, USA - ASW-S_5 | ecosystem: Environmental > Aquatic > Freshwater > Wetlands > Sediment | place: USA: North Carolina... | reverse complement strand
GCCAGGTATCGAGGAAATCGATGCTGGCAAGGTCGGCCTCGCCATAGACGGGCTTGACCGGGATGCCCTCGGGCGTCAGCCAAGGTTCGGCCTGGCCAGCGGGCGAGAGGGGCGCGGCCTTCTCAAAGGCGATATCGGCAAAGTTCGGTATGCGGCTCATGGTCATCCAATATAGCACAGCCGGCCCCCAGGGGCGGCGTTTCAGTCATGGTCGGGATGCTGGTGGTTCACGATAGTCGCCATCTTTTCTGGCCCGTAATTCTGCATGGTGGTCTGGCTCGGCAGATTGGCGATGCCGACGACCCAGCCGAGGCGGGATTCTGTTCCGTATTGCCGGGTCGGGATCACCTGATCGGGTCGGTCGAAATTGCCGGTAAGGATCTCGATCTTGGGTCCGTCGATCAGGCGATAGCTCAGTGGTGTTCCGCAGGCGGCGCAAAAATCGCGCAGGGCGATGGAGGAGGATTGGAAGCTGGCCGGCTTGCCGCGCGTCCAGGTGAAATCAGCTTGCTCGATGTCGGCAAAGGAGGCGAACGGCGCGCCGGTCGCCTTCTGGCACATCCGGCAATGGCAGATGCTGATCCGCTTGGGCGTTGCGGAGAGCGCAAAGCGGATGGCCCCGCACTGGCAGCCGCCGGTCAAAACGGGCTTTGGGGCATCCGTCATGCTCACTCCATCCGCTGGTAGGCGTCGCGCAAGCTGGCCAGCACATCGCCGCCGGCAAAGACGAAATCACCGACGCCCGCGCCACGTAGCGCCGCCTCCTGGTCACCGGGGCGGCCTGCGAGATAGATATGCCTTGCGCCGGCAGCTTGAAGGGCTTCTGCGGCCGCTATCGCATGGGCGGCATAGGTCTTGTCCGAGGAACAGAGGCAGGCGAACGCCGCGCCGGAGGCCCTGAAGGCCGCGGCTAGCGCGCTTGCGTCGGCAAAACCTTCGTTGTCGATGGCCTCGATCCCGCCGGCTTCGAAGAAGCTCTTGGCAAAGGTCGCGCGCGCGGTGAAGTCCGCCGCCGTGCCGAGATTGGCGAGGAAGATACTTGGCCGCTGGCCGGTCTTCTTCAGCATCGCATCCGATCTGTCGCGCAGCGCCTCGAATGGCGCGGCAAGCCGGATCGGCGCGAGCGCGTCGAATTTGAACTTGGCCTCGCCATAGGGCGTAAGCTCGATCGGCCTGGCGTCGAGCACGGCGACATCGGATTCCCTGAGGTTGGGGAATTCGCTGGCGCCGGTCAGCACATCGCGACGTTTTGCAATGTTGGCTTCGCGCGCCGCTCTCACGGCAGCGATCTTGCGCTGGATGACGTTCTGCTCCAGTGCCGCAAACAGCCCGCCGGCTTTCTCCGTCTCCTGGAACAGCGCCCAGGCCGCTTCGCAGAGCTCGCGCGTCAGCGCCTCGATGCCGCCGGAGCCGGCGGCGGGATCGCTGACTTTCGCCAGATTGGATTCCTCGAGCAGCACGAGCTGCGCATTGCGCGCCACGCGGCGCGCAAAGGGATCGGGAAGGCCTCGCGCCAGCGTGTGGGGCAGGACGGTAACGGCATTGGCGCCGCCGAGCCCGGCGGAGAACGTCGCCATGGTGGCGCGCAGCATGTTCACGAAGGCATCGCGCTGGGTCAGCATGCGCCACGACGTATCGGCAGCAATGAACAGCGGCTTTGGCGTTAGCCCGCAAGCCTGTTCGATACGCGCCCACAAGAGCCGCATCGCACGGAATTTTGCTAGTGTCAGGAACTGGTCGGCATCGGCGGCGAGGCGGGCATAGATCATGCCCTGCGCGGCATCGAGCGCTATGCCGGACTGCTCGATCGCACGGAGGTAAGCAACGCCTGCAGCGAGCGTGAAAGCCAGCTCCTGCACTTCCGAGCCGCCGGCATCGTGCACGACGCGGCCGTCGGCGGCGACAATCGGGCTCTTGAAGCCCATGCCGGCGAGACCTTGGACAGCGCCGGTCACCGCCGGCACGATCTCGGCCCAGGCATAGGGGCTCGATCCCCACACGGCGCACGCGCCGAGGGGATCGAGGCCGAAGCGGATGTCGCAGGACGCAGGCGAGAAGCCCTTGCGCTTGACGAGTTCGGCAACGTGGATCGCAACCATCCGCGACTGCGGGCCGATCTGCAGCTCCAGCGCAATGCCGGCGTCGAGGAAAATGCCGTCGAGGATTCTTTCAACCGCCTCCGGCGACGGATCGAGCCCAAAACCGTGCGCGCCGTTGGCGCCGGCAAACACCAGCGTCAGGCCGGTGGCGCCGTTTTCGAGATCCTGCAGCGCCTGCGCATTGGCCTGCGCCGGATCGGGATGATCGATCCGCTGCATGATCTGCCACGGCGCGGCGGCAGCGCGTCCCGCGATCGGGGCGGCCCGCTTGGCGCGGCCATAGATCGGGTCGATCCGGATGGCGTCATAGGTCTTGCCGACCAGCTTTTCGAACGGCGCGCCCTTCAGCACGCCGTCGACCAGCTTGCGCCAGTCGTCCTGGGTCGCCGGCGCAAATTCCGCTGCCAGCCGCAAATCTTCCGTCGAGATTGTCATCGTTCCCTGAAAGCTGTTCTTCATTGGGCCGGAAATTGCCATGCGGCGACCGCCAAGCCAAACGCTGTTTTGGCCCTTCAGGCGGGGTTAGGCAGGTCCGGAAGCCGCTCGATACCGTCGGTGGGAAGCCCGGCCAGCGCCTCCCGCACGCGGCGTCCCGCGATGACGCGGTCCGGCGCGATCTCGGCGAGCGGAACCAGCACAAAGGCGCGCTCGAACAGGCGGGGGTGCGGCAGGGTCAGCTCGGGCTTGCCGAGCCTGATGTCGTCATAGGCGAGCAGGTCGAGGTCGAGGGTGCGCGGCCCCCAATGACGTTCATGGGCGCGGTCGCGGCCGAATTTCTTTTCGATCTTGTGCAGCGTGGCGAGCAGCGAATGGGGATCGAGCCGGGTCTCGATCTCGATACAGGCATTGACAAAGGGTGGCTGCTGCACGTCGCCCCAGGGCGGCGTCGCGTAGTCCGACGACCGCGCCACGAGAGCGCCTTGCGTCATGCCGCAGATATTGGCGATCGCCTTCCTGAACGTGGCGCGGATATCGCCCACGTTGCCGCCGAGCGCGATCAGGACGCTAGCCATCTGGGCTAGCCGTGCGAGGGCGGGTGACGCGCGCGTGTCAGCACGACGCCGACGTCCTCGAAGATCGCGGCGATCGGCGCATGCGGCTTGTGCACGGTGATCTTGACGGCGCGGATGCGCGGAAAGGCCGCCAGGATGGCGTCGGCCACTGCTCCAGCCGCACGTTCCAACAGTTTGTAGTTGGTATGCTTGAACGCGGCGACCGCCGTCGTCACCACATTGCCATAGGAGACGGTGTCCGACAGCTGATCGCTGCGGGAGGATTCCGTCAGATCGGAATGCAGCTCGAGATCGACCACGAAGCGCTGGCCGACCTCGGTCTCGTGATCCATCACGCCGTGACGGGCGTGGATGACGAGTCCCTTGATGAAGATGGTGTCGGTCATTGCTTTTCCTCGATCGCAGCCGCCACACGCAGCGCTTGCACCGTTTCCGCCACGTCATGGGCGCGGATGATCCCGGCGCCGTTCTGCGCCGCGATCACATGCGCCGCGATCGAGCCGCCTAGCCGCTGTTGCGGCTCAGATGGCGTCACTGTGGAGATGAACCGCTTTCGCGAGGCGCCGACCAGGATGGGTAGGCCAAAGCTGCGTAGCTCGCCAAGCCGCGCCAGGGCCTGCATGCTCTGCTCCTGCGTCTTGCCAAAACCGATGCCGGGATCGAGCACGATCTTTTCCCGCGCGATGCCGGCCTTGCCGGCGATGTCGAGCGAACGGGCAAAGAAGGCCGCGATATCGGCCATGATGTCGATGGCGGGGTCGGCGCTGTCGCGGTTATGCATGACCACGACCGGCACATCGCGTTCGGCGATCAACCGCGCCATGCCGTCATCGCGCTGCAGGCCCCAGACGTCGTTGGCGATTACAGCGCCGCGGTCGAGTGCCCAGGCGGCGACGGCCGACTTCATGCTGTCGATGGAGACGGGGACGCCCAGCGCGACCAGCTCGGACAGCACCGGCTCAAGCCGGCGCATTTCGTCCTCGGCCGTTACCGGCTGCGGGCCGCCATAGGGACGGGTCGACTCCGCCCCGATATCGATGATATCGGCGCCTTCGGCGATCATGCGGCGGGCCTGCGCCAGCGCGGTTTCCGGTGCGATGAAAGCTCCGCCATCGGAGAAGGAGTCCGGAGTGATATTGAGCACGCCCATCACGGCCGGATAGGGCCGTGCCAGCAGCGCCGGCAGGTCCAGGCGGCCGGCTCTTGCGGCCCCTGCGGCGGATCTGGACGTGGTTGCGATCATGCGGTCGCTTTGCGCGGTCCGCAGCGGGGTGTCAAGGTCGGGAAGGGGCCTGGAGGCAAGGTCGGGGCGCCTCAACGACGCGGGTCTCAATACGTGATCTTGGGCGGTAGCTTGCGGGCCTGCTCGATCAGGCGCTCCACTGATTTCTCCGACGGCATGGCGCGCACGAGCTTACGCTTGACGTTGATTTCCTTCATGCTCTGCGCCAGCCGCGACGGGTTGCGCAGGCCGAGTTCGCGCACCGTGGTGACGCCGGCTGCGCGGACCAATTCGATCTTGGCCTTGCCCATCCCGGGAATCCGCATGTGATCGGAGAAATTGGCCCATTCCAGCAATTGCTGCTCGCTGATGCCGGTCTTGGCGGCAAGCTCCTTGCGACCCTTCGCCGTGCGTGCCGCCTCCAGTAATGCTTCCGCGGTACGAATGCCCAGCGATTTCAGCTTCAAGGCGGAATAGTCCGTGAGACCTTCAATCTCGGAGAGGGAGTATGTCATGGTACTCGATGAGGAAATGCGAACGCGAGACAGGCTCAAGCGAATTGGCTGAGGCCCGGCGTCCCCGAGATGATCTCGCTCATATGTTCCGCTCCGATTTTGTCGCGACCGAACCTGAAAAGCTCACGTGCGATGTTCTGAATCTCGCCGACGCCCAATCCCAGCGCCATCAGCCGGCTGCCAACGGCCATCAGGCCGCCGCCCATCAGCCTCGACAGGCCGGCGCCGCGCTCGGAAGCTGCGATCACGGCTTCTGCGCCCGGGATGGTATCGATCAAAGCCTGAACTTTTTCGGTCGGACCTTCGCTGCGAAGGAACCCAAGCATGATACCGAGGGTTTTTTCAGCGACAGCACTGTCGATGCCGGCCTTTGCGGCCAGCTGTCCAACCAGTTCGTCCATGTTTGCCCCGCCGCAGGCCGCTTTTGCCGGACCCAATGTTGTGAATTTCAATCTTGATCGTGTGCGATGCAAATTACAAGCGACGACCACATCTGAAGCAACGTTTGGTGGGTGATCCCGGTGGAGTGTTGCATCAATGCAAGAACGATTGCGGGTTTCACGCAGAATCGTCACTCGAATTCACGCTTACCGCAACTTTCGGAACAGCTTGGGAAGCGGGAATGATCTCCGTGCGACCTTTTTCGAACCATTCAAGGGGCCGCTGACCCGTTTCAATCGCATTGCAAGATGAAGTATGGTCCGAACTGACGGATTTGATCCCTATCAGACGATGTGAAGAGGCGATGTAATGGCTGGGTCCGACAACAAGTTGGCCGACACTGCCGAGAAGATCTTTATCGGGAAAGGCGAGCAGACGGCATGGCTGACGCTCGCGCTGGCCAATCGGCACGGTCTTGTCACCGGCGCCACCGGTACCGGCAAGACGGTCACGCTGCAGGTGATGGCGGAAGGGTTTGCCCGCGCCGGCGTCCCCGTGTTTGCCGCGGATATCAAGGGCGACCTTTCCGGCATCGCCGAAACCGGCGAGGCCAAGGACTTCATCACCAAGCGGGCGAACGAAATGGGCCTGGCTTTTCAGCCGGACCGGTTCTCGACCATATTCTGGGACGTGTTTGGCGAGCAGGGCCACCCCGTGCGTGCCACCGTCACCGAGATGGGTCCGCTATTGCTGTCGCGCATGCTCGACCTCAACGACGTTCAGGAAGGCGTCCTCAACGTCGCATTCCGTGTCGCGGATGAAAAAGGCCTGACGCTGATCGACATGAAGGATTTGCGCGCGCTGCTCGATGCCATCGTCCCCGCGGGCGGCAAAAAGGCGGGTGACGACGACGTCGACGAACTTCAGGACATCCGCCAGGCCGCACAGAGCTACGGCAATGTCAGCAAGGCCACCGTCGGCACCATCCAGCGCCAGCTGCTGGTGCTGGAAAACCAGGGCGGCACCAAGTTTTTCGGCGAGCCGCCGCTTTCGCTGAAAGACTTCATGAAGACCGACAGCGACGGCCGCGGCTACGTCAATATCCTGGCCGCGGACAAGCTGATGCAGAATCCGCGCCTCTACGCCACCTTCCTGCTGTGGATGCTGTCGGAGTTGTTCGAAGAGCTGCCGGAGGCCGGCGATCTGCCCAAGCCGAAACTGGTGTTCTTCTTTGACGAGGCGCATCTGCTGTTCAACGACGCGCCGAAGGCGCTGCTCGACAAGATCGAGCAGGTGGTGCGCCTGATCCGTTCCAAGGGCGTCGGCGTCTACTTCGTGACGCAAAATCCCATCGACGTGCCGGACAAGGTATTGGCGCAGCTCGGCAACCGGGTGCAGCATGCGCTGCGCGCCTTCACTCCGCGCGACCAGAAGGCGGTTCAGGCCGCCGCGCAAACCTTCCGGCCCAATCCGAAACTCGATACCGCGCGCGTCATCATGGAGCTTGGCAAGGGTGAGGCGCTGGTGTCCTTCCTCGAAGGCGGCGGTACGCCCGCGATGGTCGAGCGCGTCATGATCCGTCCGCCCTCGGCGCGGATCGGTCCGGTCACGCCGGAGGAGCGCAAGGCGATCATGAATGCAAGCCCGCTGAAGGGCAAATACGACACCGCCGTTGACGCTGAATCGGCCTACGAAATGATCCAGAAGCGCATCGCCGGCACGGCGGCGACCGCAGGCGATGCGGGCGGCGGCGCGGCCGCCGGCGCAGGCGGAGGTATTTTGGGACAGATCGGCGCGATCGTCGCCACGATCTTCGGCACCAATGTCAAGCGCGGCCGGCTCTCCACCGGACAGGTCGTGGCGCGCAGCGTCACGCGGTCGGTCACCAACAAGGTGATTGGAGGAATTGCCGCCGACGTCGGCAAGTCGGTGGCGGGTTCGCTGGGCAGCTCGGTTGGCCGGTCGCTGGTGCGCGGCGCGCTCGGCGGGCTACTCCGGCGATAGCTCGCGCGATCCCGATATTCCTGTGAAACACGAAACGGCGCGCGTACTGAGATATCCGTCCCTTCGGGCGCCGCTCGACTGGCTGTTCTTTTTCTGCGTCGTCCTGCTGACCGCGGACGTGCTGGTCCCGGAGCTCCTCGGCAACGGCAAGACCAAGGACTATCCGCTCTGGTACTGGGCCGGCCAGCAGGTGCTACACGGCCTCAATCTCTATCCGAGCGATCCAAACGGATACTTCGAGTTCATTTATCCGCCGCTGCCGGCGGTGCTGCTCGCGCTGCCCGCCTGGTTTGGCAAGGTAGTGCTCTATCTCTGCCTGTCGGTGCTGAACGCGGTGGCGTGGTGGATGACGGCGCAGTTCTCCAACGCGATGACCGGGGCGGGCCGCCCACCCGGTCCGTGGATTTTCGCGCTGCCGAGCTTCGTCACCATCACCTTCATCTTCGACATGTACGATCTCGGCCAGCCCAACCTGTTGCTGCTGGCGATGCTGCTCTACGGCTTCTGGCTGCTGGGCGAGGCGCGGCCGTGGTTCGCAGGCTCCATGTTCGCGCTCGCAACCGCCATCAAGGTGTTTCCGGTCGCGGTGCTGCCCTATCTCGTCTGGCGGCGGCAGTGGAAGGCGGTGGCGAGCACGCTGGTCTTCCTGGTGCTGCTCCTCTTCGTGCTGCCCGCGCCGATCCGCGGCTTCGAACATAACGTGACGGAGCTGAAGACCTGGTATCGCGGCATGGTCGGCTCCAGCTCGGAAAAGGGATTCGGCCAGCGCGACGAGCAGAACTGGTCCTGGGTCAATCAATCCATCATCGCGGTGACGCACCGGCTGACCCGGCCGGTCAATTACAATCAGGACGATCCGAAAAGGCCTGCGCGCACCATGAACATCGTCGACGTCAGCTTCAAGACGGCGAACCTGATCGTGGTCGCGGTCTCGCTGGCGATCGGCCTCGGCTTCATCGCGGTGATGCCGCCGGCATCGCGGCGGACCGAGCGGTCGGACGCGGAAGAACTGGGAATCCTGTTCTGCCTGATGACGGTGGCCTCGCCCCTGGCGCGGCAATATTACTTCATGTGGCTGTTCTTTCCGATAACCGTGCTGATCCATCGCGCCGCTTACGACCCGCGGCCGCGCGCGCGCGCAGGCACATGGGCGCTGCTGGCGCTGGCGGGCATCTTGCTGCTGCTGGCGCTGCCCTTGTTCCCGATCGACCTGCAGGCCTGGGGCAACAACCTCGCCGCGACCGCGGTGCTGGCCGCTGGCCTCGTCTGGCACATCCTGCATCCGCCGGACGCCTTGCCTCCGACGGCAGGCAAGTTACAACCTGACGCTATCAGCGGCCCAAAGTAAGGAATCCACCATGGCCAACGCAAAACTGCAGCCGGTGCTCGACCATATCGATGCCGATTTCGACAACAGCCTGGCGCGGCTGTTCGACCTCTTGCGCATTAAGTCGATCTCGGCCGATCCAGCGTTTGCGGAGGATTGCAGGAAGGCGGCAAATCACCTGGCGAGGGATATCGAGACGATCGGCTTCAAGGCCGAGGTGCGGCCGACCGCGGGTCATCCCGCCATTGTCGCCAAGGCCAACGGCAATGCGGGCCGGTCGCATGTGCTGTTCTACGGGCATTACGACGTGCAGCCGGTCGATCCGCTCAATCTCTGGCACCGCCCGCCGTTCGAGCCGGTCGTCACCGACCATGCCGATGGGCGCAAGATCATCGTCGCGCGCGGCGCCGAGGACGACAAGGGTCAGCTGATGACCTTCGTCGAGGCCTGCCGCGCCTGGAAGAAGGTGACGGGCTCGCTGCCGGTCGACGTCACCATCCTGATCGAGGGCGAAGAAGAAGTCGGTTCGAAGAATTTCGTGCCGTTCATTGAGGGCATCAAGGACGAGTTGAAGGCCGATTACGCGCTGGTCTGCGACACCGGCATGTGGGACCCCAATACGCCCGCCATCACCACCTCGCTGCGCGGCCTGATGTATGACGAGGTCACCATCAAGGCCGCCAACCGCGATCTGCACTCGGGCGTTTTCGGCGGCGGCGCGCGCAACCCGATCCGCGTGCTGACCAACATTCTCGGCGGCCTGTTCGACGACAACGGCCGCATCACCATTCCCGGTTTCTATGACGGGGTGAAGGATCTGCCGCCGGATATCCTGGCGCAGTGGAAGAAGCTGAACCTCACGCCGGAATCCTTCCTCAAGCCGATCGGGCTCTCGATCCCGGCCGGCGAGAAGGATCGTCTGCTGATCGAGCAGGTATCCTCGCGACCGACCTGTGACATCAACGGCATCGTCGGCGGCTACACCGGCGAGGGCTCGAAGACCGTCATTCCGGCGGAAGCCTCCGCAAAGGTTTCGTTCCGCCTGGTCGAGGGACAGGACCCGCAAAAGATCAAGAAGGCGTTCCGCGATTACGTCACCGCGCGCCTTCCCGGCGACTGCAAGGTGGTCTTCACCGAACACTCCAGCGGGGCGGCCATCGCGCTCGACTGGAACATGAAGCCGCTCGCCGCCGCCAGGCGCGCACTGACGGATGAATGGGGCAGGGAGGCGCTGCTGGTCGGCTCCGGTGCCTCGATCCCGATCGTCGCCGATTTCAAGCGCACGCTCGGCCTCGACAGCCTCCTGATCGGCTTTGGTCTGGACGACGACAACATCCATTCGCCGAACGAGAAGTACGACTTGAAAAGCTTCCACAAGGGCATCCGCTCCTGGGCGCGCATCCTCGCGGCCCTGGCGGAGGTGCCGTAGGCGTGAACGATGGCGGGCGGTGCGCGATCAGCTCTCACCGATGAATTCTGGCGCGCCTATCGCGATGCCGCAGGCCTCGACCATGACAACTACGATGTCGTCGCGTTTGGCGATGGCGCCGAGATGGCGGCCGAACTTGCGGAGCTGACCGCCGCCGGGATCAAGCGGGCTACCGCAGGATTGGTTCGCCAATTCGGTCCCGATGGGGAGGCGGCGCCGGTCCTCGGCGGGTTTGTCGTGCTGCTCGATGGCGCCAATCGTCCCCGGGCGATTTGGCGCACGACGGAACTTCGGATCGGACCGTTGAACTCGGTCGACGAGCAATTCGCTTGGGACGAGGGCGAGGGCGATCGCACCCGCGACTGGTGGCTGTCCGCTCATCGGCGTTTTTTCGGACGACGGGCCGTCGCCGAAGGCTTTCACATGCACGACGAGATCGAAACGGTGTTCGAGCGGTTCGAGGTGGTGTGGCCGCCCGAGATCGCCGACCGGCCCAGAAAGTGAAAACGCCGCCCGGAATTGGGCGGCGTTTTGAATCCGTAGTGCAGAGGTAGTTGGCGAAGAGACTACACCAACGTTCGCCAATTTTCAATCACGGCGCCGGGATCGCCAAGAGGCTCGAAATGCTGCGGCCGCGGATGTCGTAGACGCGCGCGAACACGACGTCGTCGCGCTTGATCTCGACCAGCACGGGCGCGGTGAGGCCCTTGCAGTAGAACTCGCCGAGCGTCATCGCGAAATCGGCGGCATTGGAATCCCAGCCGATGGTGAAGTCGGGGCCGAGCGCGACCTGCGCCGGACGTTGCGGGCCGCAGACCGCGACCTTCCACTTGCGGTTCGCCGGCGGCACCTCCTGGCGCTCGTCGAGCTCGTCGCGCAGGCCGTCGGAGGCCTGCTTCAGCGCAAGGCCCCAATAGTCCAGCATGAAGAAATTGTCGGCGGAGCGGACGGTGCCGGCGATGTGGTTGAAGTGGGCGTACTGATAGGGATGCAGGCGGATCATTTCGCCGAGCGGCAGCAAGAGGCCAAAGGCGAATATGGCGAGCGCCGCCGGCTGCCAGGCGCGCCGGGTCTCGCCGAGCCAACCCATCAGCTTGGCGAAGGCGACGCCGCCGAGCACCGCCATCGGCGGAATGACGAAGATGAAATGGCGGATGCCGTTGTAGAGCGCGGGCCGCTTGACCATCGCGATGACCAGCGGCAGCGTCGCAGCCGCCGTCAGCATCAGGAAGATGGTCTTGCGGCGCGCCGGCACATCCCGGCGCGACAGCGACATGAAGGTGCCGGCAACGGCAACCGCGAGCAGGCCGAGCAGCACTTCGGGCAGTTGCAGTGCGAACAGGGTCGGCAGGTACGACCAGGGCATGTCCGGCACGGACACCAGCGCGCCGTCGAACATCTCCTTCCACGGCTTCTCGAAGAAATGCGAGAAGTAGGTCAGCGCATGCAACGGATTGGCGGGCTCCAGGATCGCCCACGGCCACATCAGCCCCATCAGCAGATAGCCGAAGGCAAGTCCCGGCAGCAGCACATAGACGACATGGGCGAAGCGATGGGCCGCCTCGCGCGCGCCCTGCTTGCGGAACTCGTTCATGAAGAGCGGCAGGAACCCGATCGCGGCATAGATCAGCGCGAGCCCGCCGAGGATGCGGCAGCCGATGGAAAGGCCGGCGCCGGTACCGACGATGAGGATCGTGCGCGGGCTCGGAGCGGGATATTCCTCCGCGAGCCGCACCAAACCCAGCATCAGGACGACCATCGCCACCGCGAAGGGCGCATCCTTCGGATTCATGAACATGTGGCCGTAGAAGGTCGGGCACAGCGCGAGCAGCAGCAGCGCGGCAAGGCCGGCGAGCGGTCCGCCGACACGGCGCGCCAGCCGCCACGTCAATGCGAGGCCGATGAGACCGACGATAGCGCCGAGCAGGCGGCGCGTCTCGAACAGTTCCAGCGGGATGACCTTGTGCAGCAGGGCCGCCGCCATGTCGAAGCCGCCGCCATACATGTAGAGATTGGCGAACGACAGCGCGGCCTGGTCCTTGAAGCCGCTGTCATACATCCGCAGCAGGAGGTCGGCGTATTCGGCGTGGGTGTAATCGTCCCATCCGAGGCCGTAGTCGCGGAACGTCAGTCCGGCGACGATGGCGACGACGCCCAAGACAAACAAGGCGAGGTCGTCACATGTCCTTTCGACCGAGCGCCGTGCTGGCGTATCGATGGCCGAAGTCGTGATGGATGACATGGCTATAGGTAACCCGGCGTGTCCCCTGGCTCAGCAAAAATGGCGCTTGTGAGCCTCTTCCCCGGCACCCATATAGCGCAAGTTCCCTTACCAAGTAATTGGGAATTGTGGCGTAATTCGCCTGATGCGCCGCAGCAAAGCGCTGCGTTGCCAAAAGCTTGGCGAGAATTTGGAACCCTGGCGCGGCTTATCCGTAGAAACCCGGAAGACGGATCGACCAGCGGAGCCGCCGGGGGGCCTCAAATGGCCGTTGGCGATGACAGGGATATGACGGTATCGTGGTTGGGGCGGTTGAGCACGGTCCATCCGTGCGGGGGTAGGTTCAATGTTGATGGTGCTGTTGGGCGCTGCAATCGTCCTGCTGTTGGCAGGGCTGGGCGCGCTCGGTTACGGAATCCAGTACAAGGAATTCGGTTTTGGCAACACGCTCGTCGTCGCGGGCGCGGTCGCGGCCTGTTCGGGATTCTTGATGCTCGGTTTCTGGACGGTCGCCCGCGAGCTGCAACAGCTTTCGCGGCGGCTTGGCAGCGCCGCCATGGCAAGTGCGCGCCCCGCTTCTTCTGTAGCGCAATCCGCTCCTGGCCGCGCGCTCGCACCACCGCCTCCACCGCCGCATCCGGCGGCCGAGGGTACCTTTGAAGGAACTTCGGCCGATGCCGACGCCGCGCCGCCCTGGGTGGAAGGCCGGCCCGATGCACCGCCGCCGCCACCATCGGCCGAAGCCGCGTCGCAGCCGAAGCCGCGCCGCAATCTGCTGTTCACGTCGACTTCGCGCAAGGAACGCGAACGCGCCGCGTCCCGCGCCAGCGAGCCGCTGGGGCCCGATCTGTTGTCCGCGGACTTGCGTCCCAATCCGCCGGCCGCCGATGTGTCGCCGGTCGAGCCGGCCGCAGCGACGCCGCCGACCTTCGATGACGCCTGGCCGAAATCCGAGCGGGCGCGGCGCGCCGGGCGCAACACCGAGCCCGATGCGCTTCCGGGTGCACCCGCGCGCGACGACAAGCCGCAGGTTACCGTGCTGAAATCCGGCGTGGTCGACGGCATGGCCTATTCGCTCTATTCCGACGGCTCGATCGAGGCGCAGATGCCGGAAGGCATGATGCGCTTTGCCTCAATCGATGAGCTGCGCGCGCATCTGGACCAGCGGCCTTAACGCCTCGCCAGCCGCTCTACTTGGCTTTGGACGGCGCCGAAAATGAAGCGGCACCGTTCTTGGCGCTGTGCTAGCATTCGCTTCCTATTCACAAGTAATTCGGCCTGCTCGCGAAGGTATTTTACCGGCGCGATACTGTCCGATCCCGGTTTCGCAGGATAATCTGGAGAAGGCGCCATGACCGACGCCCCCAACAAGAGCTTCATCGACCTCACCGCCAGCATCGTTTCCGCCTATCTCAGCAACAATCCGACGCCGGCTGCGGAAATTCCCGGGCTGATCAGCCAGGTCCATGCCGCGCTGGTGCGGGTTTCATCCGGCCGCAACGAGGCGCCGCTCGAGCCTGCCAAGCCCGCCGTGTCGATCAAGAAATCGATCTCGGCCGACTACATCGTGTGCCTGGAGGACGGCAAACGATTCAAGTCGCTGAGGCGGCATCTGCGCACGCAGTACAACATGACGCCGGAACAATATCGCGACAAATGGGGTCTGCCGCCGGATTATCCGATGGTCGCGCCGAACTATGCGGTGGCGCGCTCGCAACTCGCCAAGCAAATGGGATTGGGCCAGCAGCGCCGTAAGCGCGGCAAATAGCTTGTCGCGCAGCAATAGGATTTACGACGCGGCTGCCAGCTCCTCGCGCGCGTCGGTCTTGATGCGGTCGACCATCGAGCGCAGGCCGTTGGAGCGCTGCGGCGTCAGGTGCTCGCGGAAGCCGAATTCCTCGAAGACGGCGAGCGCATCGGTCGAAAGAATTTCCTTCGGCGTGCGGCCGGAAAACAGCGTCAGCACGATCGCCACCAGGCCGCGCACGATATGGGCGTCACTGTCGCCGCGGTAGTTGATAAGCGGCTCGCCCTTGCTGCGGTCGATGCGCTTGGACAGCCAGACCTGGCTGACGCAGCCCTGCACCTTGTTTTCCGCCGAATGCTCTTCTTCCGGTAGCGGGTCCAGCGTGCGGCCGAGCTCGATCACATAACGGTAGCGGTCGTCCCACTCCTCCAGTAGCTCGAAATTTTCTCTGATTTCGTCGATGGTCATGATCGCCCGTGTCCGCTCGCTCTGACGGATATATAGGGTCACCGGCGATCAAAAGCGATGGAAATGGAACGGGTTTTGCGACGAAATTCGGCCTCACTGCGCCGGCGGGCGCCATTCCACGGCAAGGTCGTCTGATGTCAGCGTATCGCGGGGCGCCTCCGGCGCCATGGCCTGCTCGGCGTCGGCAATCGTTCCGATCGAACCGGTGTGATCCGGCGCCTTCTTGTCTTTGTCGCCACCCGGCGCCTTCTTGTCGACCTTGTGAGGCTTGTCGGGCTGCTCCGGCCTGTCGGCCTTGTCAGGCTTTTCGGCCTTCTCGGCCTTGTCGGTGATGATGCCATAGACCTTGCGCGCCCCGTCGGCGGCGCGCTGGCCGATCACGGTCGCGGCCTGGCCGCCGACCTCGCAGGCGGTCGGCTGGCGCTTGCAGAATTGGCTCATGTCGGACATGGCGGCGGTCGCGGCCTGCACCGCCTCGGAGGCGCCGATCTGCGGCAGCTTCTCGGATTCAGGCGTCTTGTCCCTGGGCAGGAGCACCAGCACCAGCCCGAGCCAGAACGTCAATCGCAGCAGGAACCACATCTTGCGACCCGGTTGTCGGTTTCTCGTTGTCGTTGCACGCCTTCACGGTGTGCCATTCGACGACTACCGGCCTTGGATAAATCGCAAGTGTTTGCATTGAGATTAATCCGACGAAAATTTGCGAAAAAAGCTGGGCACCGGATTCGCCGTAAATTTTCCATTGACGACTGATTCGGCCGTCTCGGACCGGCGGCGCGCATCCACCATTTCGAAACCATAGTAGCCTCGCTGTCTAAACTTCGCGTTCACCATCCCCTTCAATTCGCCCGCGCGGCGCACGCAAAAAGGCGCGGGAAATCAGCGACCAAGCTGGTGAACGCGCCCGCCTTAGCGTTCGTTTAATGTGGCTCTGACACGGTGGGCCGAAAGACAAAGGAGGCGTTGCGGCGCGTCTTTTTGACGGAACGGGCCGAAGCGCGACACCACGTGAGTATCCAGAGTATCATCCGCGATTGTCTCGATGCGCTTTTGCATCCCTCGGCGCGATATGACGCGCTGACCCGCGCGCGCCATCGCGCCTTCATCGCGCCGCGGCTGATCGGCAGCCTGGCTGCATTCGCTGCTTTCCCCGTTTACCTCGCCATGCGCGGTGCGCCCAGCGCGCTGGAAGTCGTCGCCTTTGCCTGGCTGATCGCGCCGATCCTGCTCGCCTGGTTCCTGTCGCGCACCGGCCGCTACGAGGGCGCGCATGTGCTCTCCTCGCTCGCGCTCGCCGGTCCCGTGATGATGGTGGCGCTGTTCACCGGCGGCATCGAATCCTTTGCCGCGATCTGGCTCGTGGTGGTGCCGCTGGAAGCGGCGCTATCCGCCTCGCGCCGCGTGGTGGCGTTTGCGGTCGCGCTGGCACTGACCTGCGCGACGCTGCTGATCATGCTCGGCCATTTCGACTGGCTGCCGGCCGCCGACAGCGATCCGGCGCTGCACGGCATGATGATGGGTTTTGGCGTCGCCTCCGCCACGCTCTATGCGGCGGGTCTTGCCTTCGGCGCCGAGTCGCTGGCGCGCACCAGCGTGTCGTTGCTCAATGTCGAGGAAGACCGCTATCGCCTGCTGGCGCGCCACATGAGCGACGTGGTCTCCCGTCACCGCAAGAACGGCGCGGTGCAGTTCATCTCGCCCGCGGCGGAAGCTGTGCTCGGCACGTCCGCCGCCGGCCTGCTCGGCCACGGCCTGTTCGACCGCGTCCATGTCGCGGACCGTCCCGCCTATCTCACTGCGCTTGCCGACAGCGCCCATGGCGGCGAAGGCCGCAGCGTCGAATTCCGCCTGCGCCGCGACGGCAAGGGCCATAGCAGCGATTTCGTCTGGGTGGAGATGCGCTGCCGCCCGCTCGAGCAGGGCGCGGCGTCCGCCGACGGCGAAGTCGTCGCCGTGATGCGCGACGTCACCGACCGCAAGATGCAGGAACAGGCGGTGCAGGAAGCGCGGGCCGCCGCCGAGCGCGCCGACGCCTCGAAGTCGCGCTTCCTCGCCACCATGAGCCACGAGTTGCGCACGCCGCTCAATGCCGTGATCGGCTTCTCCGAGATGATCATGCAGGAAGACCTGTTGATGCTCGATGCCAGGCGGCGCAAGGAATATGCGCAGCTGATCCACGATTCCGGCCAGCACCTCCTGTCCGTCGTCAACGGCATCCTCGACATGTCGAAGATGGAGTCCGGCACCTTCGAGCTGGCGCCGGAACCGTTTGCGCCGCGCCCGGCGCTGGTCAATTGCTGCAACCTGCTGGCGCTCAAGGCGCGCGAGAGCGGCATCGATCTCGTCACCCGCGCGCCCGACGATCTGCCCGAGATCACGGGCGATCCGCGCGCGTTCAAGCAGATCGTGTTGAACCTCGTCGCCAACGCGATCAAATTCACCGAGCGCGGCGGCGCCGTGACGGCCTCTGCCGCGGTTGAAGGCTCCCGGCTGGTGCTGCGGGTGACCGATACCGGCGTCGGCATCGCGGCCGAGGACCTCAAGCGGGTCGGCGATCCCTTCTTCCAGGCCGGAAAGACCTATCAGCGCCGTCACGAAGGCACCGGGCTCGGCCTGTCGATCGTCAAGAGCCTGGTGGCCTTGCATGGCGGCGAAATGAATGTACAGAGCAGGGTCGGCGAGGGCACCACCGTCGCGGTCGCGCTGCCGCTCGTCTGCAAGCCGCCGGTTTCGAATGAGCCCGCCAGCAATATTGCGACGCTGACACCGGCGCCGCGCAACGCACCCGTTGAGCAATCCTATCAGGTGAAGAAAAGTGCCTAGAAAGTCTTCATTGGACGATGACACGCCGCGCCGCCGTCGTGGCGCCAAGGCGGTTGCTGTCGAGGAAGAACGCGGCCTCCTGATGCGGATCCTCCTGCACAGCCCGAAGGACATGATCGCGGGCCTGCTTGCGGCTGCCGCCATCGGCGCCATCGTCGCCAATGCCCTGTTCCTGCAGGCCGGCCGTCATCCCTCGCCGATGTTCGGCGCAAGCGCCGCCGCGCCGGCGCATCCGTCAGCCAATCCCTTGCCGCGTCCGCGCCCGGCCGAGGCCGCCGCGCGCGCCGTCGAACTGACGGCGGCGGACGTGAAGGCCGCCGAGCCCAAGGGCGGCGATGTGAAGGCCGAGCCGAAATCCGATGCGATGACCAGCCTTGTGGCCAAGACGGCCGCGCCGGCCGCACCGCTTGCCGCAGCGCCCGCCGCCGCCGCGTCCTCCACTGCCATTGTGCGCCCGCCAGCGCCGGTGCCGGTCGCAACGCCGCACACGGCCGCGGGCCGCAAGATTGCCGCGGTCCAGCGTACGCTCACCGACTATGGCTACGGCCAGTTGAAGCCCACCGGCCTGATCGGCGCCGACACTCAGGCCGCGATCACCAAGTTCGAGCGCGACCGCAAGCTGCCGGTGACCGGCCAGATGTCGGATCGCCTGGTGCGCGAGCTCTCCGCCATGACCGGCCGCCCGATCGAGTAGACCGCGCGAGGCGGCGCTCAGCGTTCGCGGAAGGCGCGGGCGACCTGGTCGGACAGCGGCTTGATGAAATAGGACAGCACGCTGCGGTCATAGGTCTTGGCGAAGACTTCCGCCGGCATGCCGGGCAGCAGCTTGACGGTGCCGAGCCTTGCAAGGTCTTCCGGAGTTATCGACACGCGTGCCGTGTAGAAACTCTGCCCCGATCGCTGGTCCGACGTGACATCGGCCGAGATGCGGCTGATCTTGCCTTGAATCTCCGGCGTCGTCCGTTGGTTGAAGGCGGAGAAGCGCAGGTTCGCCACCTGGCCAAGATAGACCTGGTCGATGTCGGTCGGTAAGATCTTCGCCTCCACGGTCAAAAGATCGGTCTCAGGCACAATCAGCATGACCGGCTCGGCCGGGCTGACCACGCCGCCGACCGTGTGGACATTGAGCTGGTGGACCACCCCATCTTGCGGTGCGCGTATCTCAACCCGCTTGAGCTGGTCCTCGGCAGTCACCTTGCGCTCGATGAATTCCCCGATCTTGCCGTCGATCTCGCGCAATTCCTTGGCGACCTCGCTGCTCAGCTCCTGGTCGATCTGAAGGATCTGCAGCTCGATTTCGGTGATCTTGCCGCGCACCTGCGCGGTGGAGGCGGTCGACTGCGCGACTTCGCCCTTCAGGCGCGCCGCCTCGCGCTCGAGAACCGTGAGCCGGGTGATCTGGATGAGATTCTTGTCCCAAAGCGTCCGCACGCCGGTCAGCTCGCGCTGGATCAGCTCGATCTCTTCTGCCTTGGCTTGCTGCAAGGCCGAATGGCCGCGGATTTCCTCTTCAAGCTGCGTGATCCGCTGGCGGAGCTGCGATTTTTGCCCGCGGCGCGCGGTGGCTCGCAGTTCGAACAGCTTGCGTTCGCTGTCCAGCGCCGCGACGAGGTCCGCGGAGGCATTGTCGAGCAGGCCGGGCGGAACGACCAGTTGGTCGGCGCGATCGCGCTCGCTGGCGAGGCGCGCCTTGCGGGCCCGCATCTCGTCGAGCCCCTTGGCGTAGATGGCCAGGCCCGCTCGCAGGGCCGTCTCATCGAGCTTCAGCAACACGTCTCCGGCGCGCACCTTGTCGCCCTCGCGGACCAGCAGTTCGCCGACGATGCCTCCGGTGAGGTGCTGCACTTTCTTGACGTTGGTATCGACGACGACCGACCCGGAGGTGGTGACGGCGCCCGCCAGCTCCGTGGTGGCGGCCCAGCCGCCGATCCCGCACGTCAGCACGAGCGCAATGACTGTTCCTCCGAGGAGATGATGGCGAAGGCTGCGGTCTTCGCCGCGGGTTGGGGTTTTGGTCATGTTGATGCGGCTGTTTGAGGGACGACCTTTTGAGGAACGACGACCTTGAACGGTGAGGGGGGCGCCTGTTCCCGGCGCGTCGCCTGCGCAAGCACTTCCCCCTTGGTGCCGAAGGCCTGCTGTCTGCCCTGCACCATCGTCATCACGAAATCCACGGCGACGAGGGCGCTCGATCGATGCGCGACGATCACGACGATGCCGCCCCGTGCCCGGACGGCGAGGATGGCGCGCGCCAGCGCCTCTTCGCCCTCGGCGTCCAGATTGGAGTTGGGCTCATCAAGGACGACGAGGAACGGATTGCCATACAGTGCCCGCGCCAGCGCAACGCGCTGCTTCTGGCCGGCGGAGAGCCGGGCTCCCTGTTCGCCGATCTGGGTATTGTACCCCTCCGGCATGCTGACGATGAGCTGATGTATGCCGGCCGCATTGGCGGCGGCGAGAACCGCTTCCATCGGCGCGTCGGGCACGAACCTTGCGATATTCTCGGCGATGGTGCCTTCGAACAGCTCGACGTCCTGTGGCAGGTATCCGATGTGGTTGCCGAGCGCCTCGGGCGGCCATTGATCCAGAGACGCGCCATCGAGCCGGACAACACCGCGCGCCGGACGCCATGCGCCGACCAGCGCGCGTGTCAGCGAGGATTTCCCCGATCCGCTGGCGCCGACGATCGCAAGCGCGCTGCCGGCCTTCAGGGAAAAGCCGACGTCGGAGACCAGCAGCTTCTCCGATTCCGGCGCGGGGACGGCGAGTTTCTCCACGAGGAGGGACCGGGTTGGCGCCGGCAGCGGCAGCTGGTCCGCGGAGGCGGGCAGGGCCTTCATCAGTTTCTCAAGCCGCAGCCAGCTCTGCCTTGCGCCGATGAAGTTTTTCCAGTTGCCGATGGCGAGATCCACGGGCGCGAGCGCTCGCCCGGTCAGGATCGAGCTGGCGATGATGATTCCGCCGGAGGCTTCCTGGCGAATGACCAGCCAGGCGCCGACCGCCAGGACCGCGGACTGCAGCATCATGCGCAGGATGCGTCCGGTGACGCCAAAAGCGCCCGAGATGTCGTTGGCGATCGTTTGCTGTTTGCGGTGGGCATCGCCGAGTTCGCGCCACCTCGCGAGCAAGCGCGCCGACATCGCCATCGAGGCGAGCACTTCCGCATTGCGGTGGCTGGCATCCGCAAGCCGATTGCGCGCCGCGGCATAGGTCGAGGCCCTCTGCACCGATCGCCGCGACAGGCGGTCGGTCAGGAGCGTCAACACGACAAGCACGAGCGCGCCGCCGAGCGCGGTCCAGCCGATCAGCGGGTGAAAGGCGAAGCAGATAGCGAGATAAACCGGCAGCCACGGCAGATCGAACAGCGCGGGCAGTCCCGAGCCCGCCAACACCGATCGAATCGTGTCGAGGTCGCGAACCGGCTGAAGGGCGTCGCCGCCTCCGCGCGTCCGAAGCGGCAGACGCACGACCAGGTCATAGACGCGATCACTGACGCGCCAATCGATCTGGTTGCCGATGCGAACCAGGATGCGCCCGCGGGTGATCTCCAGAATGCCCTGGAAAGCGAACAGCAGGGCGGCGATGACGGTCAGGCCGACGAGCGTAGACACGCTCCGGCCGGGCAGCACGCGGTCGTAGACTTCCAGCATGAAGAGCGAGCCGGTGAGGCTCAGGATGTTGATCAACCCACTGAAGGCTGCAATCCCGGCCACGGCAGTGCGGCATGAAGCGAGTGCGGCGCGCAGTTCCGTTCCTGCGCTGGTTGCCTGAAGGTTTGCTTGCGCGGATGAGGTCACGCAGAATTACTCCGCTGCTTGCGGTTCAGCCGCATTGGAAGGACGAGAGGCGGGCGCCGTTCTTGGGAAAGCGGCCGAGCCCCGATCTCTTCGTATGTCCGTGGTTTATGACAGTCATTTGACAGAAGCAGGAATGCGAAGGTGCCGGGCTGAGAAAGCCCGACACCTCCACAATTTGGTGGCGCGGGGGGCGAGGCGAAGGCCGGCCCCCCGGCGTGATCTGCGTCAGACCAGATACTGATGGATCAACTGCAGCTGACCGCCTTCCACCAGCTCGCCAGTGATGGAGTAGTGAGCCTGGGTGTCGATCAGGTAGACGTTCTCGCCGGCATTGCCGAGGATGTGCGAGATGTCGATGACGCCCGAAGCTTCCTCGTCCTGGGTCAGGTAGTTCGCGGCACCCGACAGGAAGCGGCTCGGGTCGTGCTCGGCGAGTTGTGTCAGCTTGTCGGTGGCAGGATCGTACTGCCAGACTTTACCGAGGTGGGCGTTGTTGCCCACGTCTTCACACAGAACCAGCTTGCCATGGGCATCGACGGTGATGTTGTCGAACATCTTCTGGCCCTCGGTGCCGTTCAGGAGCAGCGAGATGGTGCCGCCGGCCGCCGGATCCTTGGCGTCGGTGAAGTCGAGCGCCCAGAGCCGGCTCGGCCCGTTGATGGAAGCCGTCGTCACGAAATAGAAGCGGTTCGGATTGAGCGTATCCCACGCGCCGTCTTCCGGCCGGAGGAAGGAGGTGACGCCCGCCAACTCGCTTGCGGCGTCGAGCTGCGCGCCGTTCATGCCGCTCACGTCGCCGAGGTCGATCATGTTGAAGGCCGACTTCTCGTCCGCGCCGAGCGGAGACGGAGTGCCCGGCTCGTCGTTGTTCGTCGCGCCCATCAGTTCGCTCACCTGAAGACCGAACAGGTGTCCGCCGGTGAGACCCGCCTTTTCAACGGCGTTGCCGGTCGCCTTCTTGTCGCCGACATAGAAGTAGACTTGGCCGTTCTGCCCGTCGTCGGTAACCGCGACCACCGTCTTGTTGCCGGTATGGGCGTTCGCGATGATGTTCTCGTAGGCGAGGTTGCCGAGCCAGGCGAGCTCGTAGCTGTTGCCGTCCTGGGCGCCGCCCACGATGTGAGCGTACGCGCGGCCGTCGATTCCACCCTCTTCACCGCTGAGGAACATGCGGCCATCGAAGCCGAGGCCGGTCTCTACGTTGTAGAACGCGCCCTGGTCGGGCAGGTCGGCGGAGCAGAGCCGGTTGAGCGCGACCGGGCTGTTGGCGGCATTGTGGACGACATAGTCCTTCGTCGCCGCGTCGTAGAGGTAGATGTTCTGGATGAGGTCCTTGGCCGACACGACTTCAAGCGTCGTCTTGTCAAACACCCACTCGGAAACATAAGCGCCCTTGGCGCCATGCGCCCGGACAGCGCCCAAAGTCGATCCAATCTCCTGGTTCATCAGCACGGTGAAGGTGCCGTCGCCATTGTCGAACGCGCCGAGGCCATCGGGAATGCCGGTCATCTTGTAACCGTTCCAGTTGTCGCCGGTCGTCAGCAGAGACTCGACATAGACGTTGGCATTGCTGCTGAGCAGATAGGGCGACTGCGAGCTCGACGGGCCCGTCACGGCGCTCGAAATAATGAACTGTTCGGCATGCAGATCCGCGATGCGGATGTCCTCGATGATCAGCTTGTCGCCGCCTCCGAGATTGATCTCGACGTCGTGACCCTTCTGCTTTGCCGAGCTGATCAGCGCCTGGAAGGAGGCAATGTTGAAGTCGCGAACATCGATGCGGTCGCCGGCATCGAGATGCTCGATGGTGTCAGCGCCCATGCCCTTGCGGAGCAGGAACTTGTCGTTGCCCTCACCGCCGTCCAGTTCGTCCTTGCCGGCGCCGCCGAGGAGGAGATCCCGGCCGCTGCCGCCGTACAGGTGGTCGTTGCCGTCACCGCCGATGAGGACATCGTTGCCCCTGCCGCCAAACAGTGTGTCGTTGCCCTTGCCGCCGTCGATCCAGTCATTGCCGCGGTTTCCGAAGACGGTGTCATTGCCGGCGCCGGCAAGAATCTGATCGTTGCCTCGAAGGCCGAACACGATGTCGTTGTGGGCCGTTCCGAGGATGTCGTCAGCTCCGTCCGTTCCCAAGATCTTCTTCTTGGACGGACCGCCCTGACGGTAGTTGGCGTGATGTTCTTGCGACATGCTTTAGCTCCCTGGCTGTTGGCTTGGTACTAGCAAGGAGGCTCCGTTAGCCAACGGCTGTGACGGCTGCGCGACATCGATGTGAACTGCCGATCAGTGCGCGGCGTCGAATTCGGGCGTGCACAACTGCTGTGGATACCTCTGGAATTTTCCTGGTGATATGCGGACAATTTTGCCGGTTGGTCATCAAGGCTTCACATGGAACAGCTCTGGCGCCGGTCTTCCCGCTGGCCTATCGTCACGTCATGCGATTGAAATCTGCGATTTGGGTGGCGGCCTATTTGCGCCGCTGCCAGGGCGAAGGCGTGTTCGGCGCGGTGCGCCGGCGCGGCGCCGAGGAGGCGGGTGCGGTGTTCGTGAAAGTGGCGCTGCTCGACGGCAATGCCATGCTCTATTCGCCTGCACCGCAAAGCGCCTATGACGAGAGCCGTCCCGCCGAGCGCGTGTTCGCGCCGACGTCGAAGGAGCCTGTGCCGGAGCAAACGGTGGAGGAACGGCTCGCCAAGGAAATCCGCTTCGATCCCGACGCCTGGATCGTCGAGACCGAGGACCGGGCAGGGCGGCATTTCCTCGATCTGGCGAAGTAAGTCGTCACCTGCGCGGAGCGCAGCGGACGATCTTCGAAAAGGGTGGGCAAAGGCGCGCTTTGCGCCGTGCCCGCCTTTCACCGCGCGCCTTGGAAGCTGGGTACGCGGCGCCTGTCATCGGGCGCGCGTTCGCGCGACCGTTGGCCCACAATGACGGAATGATCACCGCCCCGGCTTGTCGGTCCCCGTGCGCACGACCGGCGCGCTTCCAGGCTGCACGGTGGGACGAATCGGGCCCAGCGCAGCGCGGGCGCGCTGGCGCTCGTCGTCGTAGAGGGTGGGGCGGTATTTCGCGCGCGCCGTCGCCATGCTGGAGCCGCGCCAGGCCGCAATCATGATCAGCGCCGAGCGCTCGGTCAGCCGCTCGTACATTCGCGAAATCCGGAACACCTTCTGCACCGACGCGCCGAACTCCGGATTGAGGAACAGCAGCACGCGCTGAAAGACCGGGCTCGGTGTGCCCAGCGCCTTCATCGCACAGGCGAGCGGCTCGCCGCCGGGATCGGCGGTGACCTGCGCGGCGATGCGCGACGGCAGGATCAGCGCTTCGCCGAGCTCGAGCGCAAAATTCTCGGCGTCGGAAGCGAATGCAGCCATCTCCAGGATATGCAACGCACGTTTGGCGCGCTGCTCCGGGATTCGTGCCGATGCTTTCAGCGGCGTGTCGTTGAGACTGTGCAGGATCAGCGCGCGCTCGGAACCATCGGCGGCGAAGAACATGTCGCTGAGCTCGGCGGCATCCTTCGGCTGCATCGAGAGGTTTGATGTCATCCGCAGTTCCGCATCCGTCGGCTCGCGAGCGGTGCGTTCCGGCGCGGGAGCTGCCGGAATCTCTTCCGCCAGCGGCACGGGGTCATTCGGATGCGCAGGCCTCAGGCCGAGCTGGATCATCGTCTTCAGCGGCGTGCCCGGATAGATCGCAAGCCGCGCACGCACGGCGGCGCGGGTGGCGTCATCGACCTGATCGATCAGGCGCGAGGTCAGCTCGACGAACTGCCGCTCCTCGTCGGGGCTGTGCGAGTGCGCCTGGACATAGAGATCGGTCAGCACGCGCAGCAGCGTGGGACGGATGTCGACGCCCTCGCGGCGCGAGAGCGTCATCAGCCCGTCGAAACCCGGAAAGAATGGAGCTGCAGTCATCTCGGCCGTACGCGACTCTTGGAAACCCTTTGGCCGGCCAGCCTAGATCGGCGGGTTTTAAGAGCCGGTTAAGGAAAACAAGCCGTCAAAGGGATCGTTACAATTTTGGCGATGTGGCTTTGCAGCCGCGCTGTCCCACTCCGGTACTTTGCCGGGCCCCGAATTAAGAACCCGTTAACCACGTGCTGTTCTTAATGATGGCATGCCGCCGGCAAATTCATGTGCGGGCGGCGATCAGAAAGAACGGAACATGGGCACCATCATCGATTTTCCGGCGGATGCGGCTTCGCGGCGCCTGGATCACGGCATGGATGGCGCACCGCGCGATGGCATGGGGACCATCCTGATCCTTCCCGTTGTCCGCATCGACCGCGATGAGACTGGCGGCCGTGGACCGGAGGAGGGGACTGCTCCCGGCCGCCGTCGCCGTCGGCGCACCTGACGTCAGGAAATTAATATGCCGGCAATGCTTCCGATCCGGACCACCGGGGCACGGCGCTCATTCCCGGCGATTGCCCTTCTTCTGACCGGATCGCTGCTGGCCGGCTGCAGCGGTGGCGACTTCTTCCGCACCCGCGCGGACATGCGCAGCGACGACATGCATCGCTGGATGGGTGCCGAGGTCACCGGCAGCGTCGGCATGAAGGCCTCGCAGTTCCAGCTCACCGACAACGAGCGCCTGCTGCGCGATCTCGCTTATCCCCTGGTCGAGCCGCCGCTGTCGCGCCCCGCCTGGAAGAGCGTCTGGGGCGACTACAAGCCGCTGCCCTCGCCATGGCGGCAGAACGTCATCTTCGACCGCACCATGTACGGCCGCAATCTGATCGACGAGCCGCACCGCTCGCACACCTCGCGCTACAGCGTATTGATCGACGACGTGCGCAGCGACATCACCCGCTTCGAGCCGTTCTATTCTACCGCCGCCCGCGTCGTCGAGCTCGACCGCAAGCGCAACGCCAGCCTGAAGTTGGTCTCCGAACTGTCGCCGCGCGAGCGCGACGATGCGATCGCACGCATGGCGGAGAACGCGTGTATCGTGCAATGGGTGCAGCAGGGCCTGGAGCGCCGCGTCTCGTCCTATCGCTGGGCGCTGGAGCGCCTGGTGATCCAGGCCCCGGACGGGATTGCCTCCGATGCCGACCGACTGATCAAGGAACTTGCCGTGCTCTCCGCCAACCCGCCGGTACAGCCGGCGACCGGGTGCGCGGTGACGGTGAAGGGCTGAGGCACAGCCCGGCCATCAGCTGGCCGGCCGTCTCGCCAGGGCGAGGCCGATGCCCAGCGCGATCATCGCGCCTCCCGAGGCTTCGCGTAGCCGCCGGACCAGCACAGGGCGTGCCGTTGCGCCTTCGCGGATGCCGCCCGCCGCAAAGGCGACCGCGATGTCGGCGAGGGTATTGAGCGCAACCGATATGAAGCCAAGCATCACGAATTGCAGCGCGACCTGGCCTGCGGCGGGATCCACGAATTGAGGGACGAAGGCGAGGAAGAACGCCGCCGTCTTCGGGTTCAGCGCCTCGACCAGCACGCCCTCACGAAACGCGCGATGCGGCCCGAGCGAGGGTGCCGCCGATGCATGCAGTTCCGCTGACGCCTCGCGCCGGGCGGACAGGAATGTGCGAAGGCCGAGCCAGACCAGATAGGCAGCGCCGACGAGCTTTAGTGCGGTGAACAGCTCAGCGCTGGCGAGGACGATGGCGGAAACGCCGAGGCTGCCCGCAAGGACATGGACCATGCCGCCGAGCCCGGTGCCGAAGCTGGAAGCGATGCCTTCCGCGCGTCCGCCGGCAAGCGTGCGCGCCGCGACGTAGAAGATGCCCGGACCGGGCGTGACGGCGAGCAGCAAAGCCGCCGCGATGTACAGGGCGAGTTGGGTTGGGTCTGGCATGGCGAGGCGTTCTTACAGCAGCGCAGGCGGAGCGCCAAGACATGGCGGCTGAAGCTCTACCCATCCTACAACGCCCTACAACGCGCTATTTCAGCGCACCGATCACCAGGCCTGACGCGGCGATGACGCCCAACACAATGACGCTTCCGCGCCATAGGAACTGCTGACGGGCGCTGCGCCGGTCCTGGAACGCCAGCCAGTCGCGAACGAATCCCGAAGGGATATCGAAGACGACCGCTGGCTCGTCGCCGTGATGGGTTTCGTGCTCGCAGTACATCGTCCTGACGTTTGCAACGCCCAAACGCTGCAGCTCGCAATGCCATTGCCAGGCATGCTCGCCGTTCGTCCATCGATTTTCGAAGGGGACCGTATGTGATTTCATGACGAGTCTCCTCAAGACCCACCTCGAACCTCACCCGTTAATTGTAGCACGTTTCTCGGGACGCCGCGCAGAATCCGCGGCGCACACCCGCTGCCCCTGCAACGCGAGATGAACCGGAGTTCCGCGCGGGCGCCAAATGATGGCCCTTGCGTTCATCCCGGCCGTGCCTACTATTGAGCGAACGGGGATGGAGTCCCCCCAAAACCGCCGGATCGGCTGATGACTCCTGCCACGCTGCAACGCGAGCAGGAGGACCACCATGCCCCGCCCAGCCAGTCCGTATTGTGCGCAAGCTTTCTCCACGAAACCTCTGACATCGCTTGGTCTGACGGCCAGGCGCTCCCGCTTCATCGTGCGGAGGCTGTCATGACCGGCGTGTGGGCACTTGCTGCGCTTTGGCTTGGCCTTGCGCTGATCGCCAGCCTGCTGTCGATCTGGCTCCGCATCTCCACCGCGCTGTCGGAGATTATTGTCGGCACGATCGCACAGCTCGTCATCGGCGCGCTGATCGGCTCGTCAGTGCTCGGCACCGATGAATCATGGATCAAGTTTCTCTCCGGCATCGGCGCGATCGTGCTTACCTTTCTCGCCGGAGCCGAGCTCGATCCTGCCGTGTTCAAGCTCAAGTGGAAGGAGGCGGCAACGGTTGGCCTGGCGAGCTTCCTCCTTCCGTTCCTCGGCTGCGCGGCAGCAGCGCACTATGTGCTGGGATGGGAGATCATGCCGAGCTGGCTCGCGGGCGTCGCGATGTCGACGACCTCGGTCGCCGTGGTCTATGCGGTCATGATCGAGTTCGGGTTCAACACGACGGATTATGGAAAGACGGTGCTCGCGGCCTGTTTCGTCACGGACCTCGGCACGGTGGTGGCGCTGGGCCTGATCTTTGCGCCTTTCACCTGGAAGACGTTGGTCTTTCTGGGTGTCGGCGTTCTGGTTTTTGCCGTTCTGCCATGGCTCACGCCGCGCTTTTTCCGTCTCTATGGAAATCGTCCATCCGAGCTCGAAACGAAGTTTCTGCTGCTCTGTCTGTTGAGCATGGGTGCGCTGGCGGCCTGGGCCGACAGTGAGGCGGTGCTGCCCGCCTACCTGATCGGCATGGTGCTGGCCGGAACCGTCGGCAAGAACCATGCTTTGGTGCGACGGCTGCGCACGCTGACGTTCGGATTGCTGACACCGTTCTATTTCATCCGTGCGGGATCGTTCGTCTCGCTTCCAGCGCTGGTGGCGGCACCCTCGGCTTTCGTCTTCTTCCTGCTGGTGAAGATGGTCACCAAGATCGCCGGCGTGCTGCCGGTCACCAAGCTGTACGGCTCCCCGCGCAGGGAAGCCATGTACACGACTCTTCTGATGTCGACCGGGCTGACCTTCGGGACCATCTCGTCGCTCTATGGTCTCTCGCATGGCATCATCAGCCAGGGTCAGTATTCGGCGCTGGTCGCCGCCGTCATCGGAAGCGCCGTGATTCCGACGGTCGTCGCCAACGCATTCTATCTGCCGAGTCACCTTCTTCCTGAATCGAAACCCGGGCAGGCCGGGATATCGGCTCCCGGCAGCACGGAGCCGGTTCCGCGACAGGCCAGTTGATCGGGAGAGTGTCTGGGGGCGGGAAATCAGAATTTGCGAACATGCTCAATGGATTCGGCTTTTCAGACATGACGTAACAATTCGTTACTTCTATTTTTCGGAATTGCATGTTAGGTGTGATTCACCCCGGGCCCGCTGAGGGACGTTTCGCGATCGTCACGGAATGTTGGGCATGGGATGCGATGGACGTTGCGGCGTCAGGCGGGTTCATTCACGCCGGGCGAAACGCTTAGCAAGCGGACGGCGAAGTCGTGTGGTCCTGGCGCCGCGACCCTGGCGGCGAAATCGCGCCGTGAGAACGAGAGCGCATGTTTCCACGCGGTGTGTCGCGGCCCTTACCGCTTTGCCGCGGGCCGCGCGGGCGGCGGTGGGGAAGGCGGCGGCGCTTCGGCCTGCTTGGCGGCCGGCGGCTCAGTTTGCACCTCGCACTTCGAGGCCGCCAGGGAGGCTTGCGCCTGCGGCATGAGGCCGGGCTCGGGCGCCAGCGCCTTCATGACGATCAAGCCCGTCTCGGTCGGGGAGTCGATGATCAGTCGGTCGGCGGAGGTGACGTCTTCTTCTTCCGGCAGCTCGGCGTGCTGGGCTTCCGTCATCAGGTCGAGCTCGATCACCTTGCGGCCCGCGGAGCGGTCGTTGATAGCGTAATAGGCGACCTCGCTGCGGGTGTAGAACGACACCGAGGTGTAGGCCTGGCTGACGGGGACTGCGAGCTTGATCGGGCCATCCGACAGATCGTAGCGGCAGATCGCGATCGCAAAGGCCGGATCCATGAAGGGCATCGGCGCATTGGCAGGCTCGGCAAGCGGCATCTGCGTCACCGTATTGAGCTTGGTCGTCGCCGTCAGCCGCGAATAGGCGTCCTGCGTTGCAATGCGCGGCAGCGCCAGCACGGCGACGAGATGCACGATGAGCCCGAGCAGCACGCCGGCGATGATGGTGAAGGCGAGCCGGATCATGGACAGCCCACCGTCGTGATCTGCGGCATCGGCGCGTCGCGCTGGGTGCGCGTGGCGACGCCCACCGGCGTGTCATAGAGGCGGAGCATCAGCGCGTAGCGCTCGATTCCGCCGGTCGGCAGCCAGTTGCCGGAGCGGGCGCGGGAGGCCACGCGCACCTCGAACTGGCCGTCGGCGCCGCGGATCACTTCCTGGCTGGTGAAGCCGTAGCGCTGCAACGTGTTGGCGACGAGCTGGCCCTTGGGGTCGTACAGCGTCAGCGTCCAGAACCGCGCCGCCGGCGTCACGCCGCTGACCACGACGTCGCAGCGGCCGTCGAGTGGCCGGTCCTTGTCGTCGGTGGTGGCGGTGAAGGCCACGCCGTCGCCGGTGCCGACCGGCAGTTCGCCGCTACGCACGATGGTGGCGCGCGAGTAGGGATCGGCATCGGCGGTGCCGGTCTTCGGCCGCGCCGTCCAGGCGCCGATCTTCAGCGTGCCCAGGTCGGTGCCCTTGGTCGCGGTCATGTAGGTCGTGCCGAGGCCGATGGCCGAGGCAATGATCAGCGCCAGCAGGGTGATGAAGATGAGCCGCACGGTGGTGTCAGTTCTTGCTCGCGGCGGACGCGGCCTTGTCGTCCGGCGCCGCCGCCGCAAAGCTTTCGGGGAATGCGATCGAGCTCGACTTGGCCGGCTTCGGCGCTTCGGTGGCGGAAGTCTTCGCCGTGGTCTTGCTGGCGTCGTCGAGCTGCTTCTCGATCCGCACCAGGACGTCGGCGCCGCGCTTGGTCAGCACCGGCGGCGGGCCGGGCTTGGTGTCGATGATCTTCGGCGCGCCGGCGGCCGTGGCGGCGGCGGTATGCGCCGACGGCGGCAGCTTCTGGCCCATGCCGACGCCGGGGATCTCCTTGATCTCGACGCCCTGGTGGGCGACCACCATGATGTCGTGCCAGGTCTGCGCCGGCAGCGAGCCGCCGGTCATTCGGTTGGTCGGCGAATAGTCGTCGTTGCCGTACCAGACCGCGCAGGTGAAGTTGCCGGTGTAGCCGACGAACCAGGCGTCGCGATAGGCGTTGGTGGTGCCGGTTTTGCCGGCGGTCGGAATGCCGTCCATGATCGCGCGCCGCGCCGTGCCTTCGCTGACGACGTGGCTCATCATTTCGGCCATGTCGCTGGCGACCGAAGCCGGGATGGCCTGGGTCGGCTTCTTGCCGTCGCGGTCGAAGCGCCAGACCAGGTCGCCGGCACCGGTGCGCACCTCCAGCACCGCATGCGGGACCACCGCCTTGCCCCGGTTCGGGAAGGTCGCATAGGCCACCGCATGTTCGAGCACGGTGACCTCGTCGGAGCCGATCGGCATCGACGGCGTGTCGGGCAGGGGCGCCTTGATGCCGAAGCGGCGCGCCACTTCAGTGATCTTCTGGCGGCCGACCTTGGCGGGGTTCGGTGCCTTGCCGCCAAGCGCGATCGACAGCTTCACCGGGACGACGTTGATCGAGCGCGTGATCGCCTGCGTCAGCGTCACCGAACCGGAATAGGAGTGACCGTAGTTCTGCGGACACCAGTTGCCGATGCAGACGGGGCCGTCGACCACGATCGAGGTCGGCTTGTAGCCGTTCAGAAGCGCGGTGGCGTAGACATAGGGCTTGAACGAGGAGCCGGGCTGGCGGTAGGCGTCGGTGGCGCGGTTGAACTGGCTGGCGCCGTAGTCGCGTCCGCCGACCATGGCGCGAACGCCGCCGTCGAGATCGGCGACCACGGTTGCCGCCTGTGTCGCGTGATAATCGCGGCCGAACTGGCGCAGCTGGTTTTCCACGGCGTTCTCCGCCGCGCGCTGCACATTCATGTCGATCGTGGTGCGGACCACGAAGACGCGCTCGGTATAGGATTTCGGGAAGGTGTCGACGAGCTTGCGCATCTCGTCGAAGGCGTAGTCGAGATAGTAGTTCGGCGAGTTCTCGTCGCGGCGGTCGACGGCGAAAGCCGGATTGCGGCGGGCGCCGAACACTTGGCCTTCGGTCATGAAGCCGGCATCGACGAGGTTGTCGAGCACGACGTTGGCGCGAGCGCGCGCGGCGGGCAGGTTGATGTGGGGCGCGTACTTGGTCGGCGCCTTGAACAGGCCGGCCAGCATCGCGGCTTCGGCCAGGTTCACGTCGCGCGCCGACTTGTTGAAGTAGAAATGCGCTGCGCCATCGACGCCGAAGGTGCCGCCGCCCATATAGGCGCGGTCGAGATAGAGCTTGAGGATTTCGTTCTTGGTCAGCCGCGTCTCGAGCCACACCGCGAGGAAGGCTTCCTTCACCTTGCGCTCGATGGTGCGCTCGTTGTTGAGGAACAGGTTCTTCGCCAGCTGTTGCGTGATGGACGAGCCGCCCTGGCGCACGCCGCCGGCCTGCGCGTTGGTGACAAGGGCGCGCGCGGTGCCGGGGATGTCGATCCCGAAATGGTCGTAGAAGCGGCGGTCTTCGGTGGCGAGCGTCGCCTTGATCAGCACGTCCGGAAAGTCTTCCAGCGGGATAGAGTCGTTGTGCTTGATGCCGCGGCTGCCGATCGGATTGCCGTAGCGGTCGAGGAAGGTGACCGCGAGGTCCGATTTCTTCAACCAGTCGTCGTCGGAGGTCTCGCGAAAGGCGGGGATGGCGAGTGCCAGCATCAGCACCATGCCGCCGAGGCCGAGGGTGGCGGCTTCCGACAGCGGTTCGACGATCACCCAGCGCTTCCAGCGGCCGACATAGAAGCGGTCCATGAAGGTCGAGTAGCGCTCATAGAGCTCGCGCAGGCCCTTGGCGGAGGAGAACAGCGTGGAATCGATGCGGGCATCGATGTCCAGCATCGTGTTCTTGATCTTTGTCTTCCACTGCGGCGGTATGATCCTGCGCACCGGCTTACTTCATCGGTTCGAAAGCGCTTTCGGCGTCCGATGGGCGGGCGCCAACAGACGTCTTGCGGGAATGTTGCGGCAAACCCAAGGCGCTGCGCGCCCTTGGGGACTCAGTGGTTGTTCTATCCGAGCGGGGCCTATAAACCAATGGCGTTGCTGCGAATTTACGGGATAGGCCTAATGTGCCGGGCCGCTGTTCCGACTGCGCCAAACGCGCTTGCGCCGCCGCTACCGGGCCCCCTAGAAGGGCGGGGAAATCGCGCGATTCCCCGCGAAAATCGAGAGTCATGACCGCACCACCCAAACGAATCTCGGGCCAGGAGGGATTCTTCTGGAAAACCAAGACGTTGGAAGAAATGTCCGACGTCGAATGGGAAAGCCTGTGCGACGGCTGCGCGCGCTGCTGTCTGGAAAAGCTCGAGGACGAGGATACTGGCAAGATCTACTTCACCCACGTTGCCTGCCGCCTGCTCGAGACGAGCGCCTGTGCCTGCAAGGACTATGCAAACCGCTCGGCAAAGGTTCCGGATTGCGTCCGGCTGACACCGGCCAATGTCACAACCCTCAACTGGCTGCCGCCAAGCTGCGGATATCGCCTCGTCGCCGAGGGGCGCGACCTCTATTGGTGGCATCCGCTGATCTCGGGTGACCCCAACACCGTGCATGAGGCCGGCGTCTCCGTACGCGGACGGGTCGAGGGTACCGAGGGAGAGGTTACGGCCGATGAGCTGCAGGATCATATCGTGCAGTGGCCGAAGCTGCTGCCGAAACGGGCGATGCTGAAGCGGCCGCCGAGGGCGTAGCCGGTCGCGGCGCGGTCAGCAGTCCTGCGAGGATGCGCGTGCGGGATGCTCCCATGCGCGCAGGCGGGTGCCGCAGCGCGGGATTGCCCCTTAGATTGGCGCCCCTAGAGAGAATGATTCACCCGCGCGGGGTTCCGCGCAGCGAACAAATTGCCCGAGATGAGCGATTTTGAACGGCAGAGTCGTCGAGCTGCCGACCAAGAGATTTTGTCCGACGAGACCGCCGAAGAGATCTCGCATATCCCGACCGAAGTGATCGATCTTGCGGATGCGCCGCCGCTCGCGCCGCCGGTGCCGCTCGACAAGAGCGAGGTGCGCACCATCCTGATGAGCCTGTTGCTGACGATGTTCCTGGCCGCGCTGGAACAGACCATCGTCGCAACCGCGCTGCCGACGCTGGGTCGCCAATTCGGCGATGTCTCCAATCTATCCTGGGTGATCACGGCGTATCTGCTGGCCGCGACCGCGGTCGCGCCTGTGTTCGGCACGCTCAGCGATATCTATGGCCGCCGTGTGATGGTGATCATCTCGCTCAGCCTGTTCATGGCGGGATCGGTCGTGTGTGCGGTGGCGCCGAGCCTGACGGTCTTGATCCTCGGACGCGGCCTGCAGGGGCTCGGCGGCGGCGGCATCATGCCGGTGGTGCAGACCGTGATCTCCGACGTGGTCAGCCCGCGCGAGCGCGGCCAGTACCAGGCCTATTTCAGCGGCGTCTGGGTGGCCGGCGGCATTCTGGGCCCGGTGCTGGGCGGCCTGTTCGCCGAGCATCTGCACTGGTCGATGATCTTCTGGATCAACCTGCCGCTCGGCATCGCGGCGCTCGCCTTGCTGCTGCCGAAGATGGGCAAGATCCCCGTGTATCACCGGCACCGCAAGGTGGACTGGCTCGGCGGCGTCCTGCTGATGGCCTCGGCGGTCGTCATCATGCTGGTGCTGACCTGGGGCGGCAACCGCTATCCATGGCTGTCGCCGACGATCCTGTCGATGGTGGGCTCGGCGATTGCGCTGGCGCTGTTGTTCGTCTGGTACGCGGGCAGGGCGGAGGAGCCCTTCCTGCCGCTGCCGCTGCTTGGCGGCACGGTCGCCCCTTATGCCATCACCGCCGGCGGTTGCGCGCTCGGCGCGATCATGGGTCTGACCGTCCATCTGCCGCTCTACTACGAGGTGGTCTATCACCTCAGCGCCAGCGAGGCGGGGCTGGCGCTGATCCCGCTTGCGGCGATCTCGACCTGTGGTGCTGCGATCGCCGGCCGCACCATGGCGCGCGCCAGGCACTACAAACGCGGTGCCATCCTCGGCACGTCGCTGGCCGTGGTGAGCGGCTTTGGCCTTGCATTCACCACGCTGCCTCTGTGGGGCCTGCTGCTGCTGATGTCGGTGTTCGCCCTCGGCCTCGGCACGACTTTCCCGGTCAGCGTGGTCTCGCTGCAGAATTCGGTGACGCGCGCCCAGATCGGCACGCTCACCGGCGCAATGAACTTCTTCCGCGCGCTGATGGCTTCATTCACGGTGGCAGCCTTCACCGCCATCCTGTTGATGGCGTTGGGCTCCGACATCCAGCTCGCGGGCGAGCATCACGGCGCGGTCAGCTCGATCGCCCCCTCCGACATGATCGCCGCGTTCCGCTGGGTGTTCGGCGCGGCGGCGCTGATGATGACGTGCGCGGCGGCCTGCCTGATTTTGATGGAGGAGCGCCCGCTCGCAGGGCCGGGTACGCCGCCGGCGGAAATGGCCGAATAAGCATGATCCCGAACCGAAGGGCCGCGTTGGCGCAAGCTGGAGGCGGGTTTTCCCGGCGACAAACGCGCAGCGTTTGCGCGGCGATCATGCTCAAACAAAAATAGCTCAGTTCGCCGCCGCCACCCGCGTGTCGATCTCCTCGCGCAGCAGCGTAAAATCGATCGGCTTGGTCAGGAGCCCGCTGGCGCCTTTCTCCAGTGCCTTGCGCTTGGTGTCGGCATCGCCATAGGCCGTGATCATGATGACCGGCACTTCGGGCCGCATCTCCTTGACCTTGGGCAGCATTTCGAGCCCGGTCATGCCCGGCATGTTGATGTCGGACAGGATCAGGATCAGCGAATGGTCTCGCGTGTCGCCCACGCGCGCCAGCGCATCGGGCGCGGAGCTGGCGAAATCCAGGATGAAACGCTGCGACCGCAGGTCGCGGCGGAATTGCTGGCGAAACAGTGCCTCGACGTCAGGCTCGTCATCCACCACAAGAACCAGAACACTCACGGCTATCCTCTGGATTTTTCTGCAAAATTGCTTGTTCGCGACAACACGATGCGGAATTCGGTGAAATGGCCTTGTTCAGTATGGACGTCAATTGTGCCGCCATGTTGTTTCACAATGATGTCGTGGCTCATGGATAGGCCCAATCCGGTCCCTTCGCCCGCCGGCTTGGTGGTGAAGAACGGATTGAACATTTTTTCCTTCACGCCAGGCGGGATACCGGTCCCGTTGTCGCGGATACGAATTTCGACGGTATCGCCGAGGTTTTTGGTGGAGGCCCGCAGCATCGGCTCGAAGCCGGGCTCATTGCCTTCCTTCCGGCGCTTGGTCACGGCATAGAATCCATTCGAGACAAGGTTGAGGAATACCCGGGTAATCTCCTGCGGGAACAGGTCGATCTGGCCCGCGGCAGGATCGAAATCGCGTTCCAGCGTGACATTGAAGTCCGGCTTCTCAGCACGGGCGCCGTGATAGGCGAGGTTGAGGCTCTCATCGATCAGCGCGTTGATGTCGGAGGGCCGGTGCTCGCCGCCGCCCTCGCGCGAGTGCAGCAGCATGTTCTTGACGATGGAATCGGCGCGCTTGCCGTGCTGCACGACCTTTTCGAGGTTGCCCTTCAACAGCGCTGTCAGTTCGTCGACTTCCGCGCGGACCGTCTCGGCGAGATCGGCGGGCCCGAGGATGTCGTTCAATTCCTCGGCCAATTCCGCTGAAAGGGCAGCGAAATTGTTGACGAAGTTAAGCGGATTCTTGATCTCGTGCGCGATGCCGGCGGTGAGCTGGCCAAGCGAAGCGAGCTTCTCGGTCTGCACCAGACGGTCCTGTGCGGTGCGCAGGTCTTCGAGCGATTTCGAGAGTTCGCGCGTGCGCCGTTGCACTTCCTCGAACAGCCGGACATTTCCGATCGCGATCACGGCCTGATCGGCAAAGGTCTCGAGCAACCTGATCTGCTCATCGCTGAATGGCTGGACCTCGTTGCGGCGGAGCATGATCACTCCGACGCCTTTGCCGTCTCGCAGCAGCGGCACGGCGAGCATGGTGCGGTGGCCAAGCCGCAGCGCGATCTCCTGGCCATCAGGGAATTCCGCGCCCTCGGCGGAATGGAAATCCCGTACATGCACGGCCTTGTGCTCGATAAATGCCCTGCCGACGACCCGGGTTGGAATGATGGGAAGTTTGACAATTCCCTCGGGAATGGGGCCGTGATGCGCCGCGGAACGGAGTTCGCCCTCCGCTTCAAGGAATACGATTGCGTCGTTGGCGTCGCAGACCTCGCAAGCGTTCTCGACAATCGCGGTAAGCACCGGCTGGACATCGGTCGGCGAGGCGGCGATCACACGCAGGATATTGGCGCTTCCGGTTTGGTAGGTGAGGGCCTCCGACAGTTCACGCGTCCGGGCCTGCACTTCGTCGAACAGGCGGACATTTTCAATGGCGATCACCGCCTGGTCGGCGAAGGTCGTGACCAGTTCTATCTGCTTTTCGCCGAAAGGCCGCACCGTGCGGCGTGCCAGGACCAGAGCGCCGACCGGGTTGCCCTCACGCAGCAAGGGTACTCCGAGGAAAGTTCGGGGGTCGCCGCTCAATTGCTGCCCTTCGAACTCGTAGTCGGGGTCTTCAAGCACATCGGTGATGTGAATAACTCGACCGAGCAACAAGGTGCGGCCGGTGATAGTACGCTTATCCGGTACAACCGGAAGATTCTTCACATATTCGGTGAATTCGGACGGGAATCCGAAGGAGCCGGCTCTGAAATACACATTGCCGGACTTCCGGGTGATCGCCGCCATATCGGCCTCGCACAGGCGGGCTGCCGATTCCACCAGCGTGTCCAGAACGGCCTGCAGATCGAACGCCGACCGGCTGATGACCTTGAGCACGTCGGCGGTGGCGGTCTGGTGCTGCAGCGCCTCCTCGAGGTCTCGTGTCCGGGCCTGCACCTCGTCGAACAGGCGGACGTTCTCGATAGCGATGACGGCCTGGTCGGCAAAGGTCTGTACCAGCTCGATCTGCTTGTCGCTGAAGGGCTGCACGGTTGTACGGCCGAGGAAGAGAACGCCGATTGGCTGGCCCTCACGGAGCAGGGGAACGCCGAGCAGCGTGCGATACCCGCCGGCCTTCTGCTGCTCGGGAAAGCCATATTCGGGGTCGGCCAGCACGTCAGGAATCTGCACCGCCTTGCTTTCCAGCAACACGCGGCCCACCAGGCTGCCGCGACCGGCATAGACGCGAGTGGTCGCGCTCACCCGATCCCATTCCGGCGGGAAATTGTATCGTGTAGCGTGATAGTAGCCGCCTTCCGCGTGTTGTCGCGTCACCGCAGCCATCTCGGCATCGCAAAGGCGTGCGGCCGACTCGGTCAACGTGGTGAGGACGGTTTCGAGATCGAACGCAGAACGGCTGATCACCTTGAGCACGTCGGCGGTCGCCGTCTGCTGCTGGAGCGCCTCGCTCAGTTCCTCCGTTCGCGCCTGCACCTCGTTGAAAAGTCGCGTGTTCTCGATAGCGATCACGGCCTGGTCGGCGAATGTTTGCAGCAGCTCGACATGATGGGGCGCGAACGATCCGGTACCAAGACGCGTGACGGCGATGATGCCGATCGGCGCGCCGCCGCTCATCAGCGGTACGAACAGCATGCTGCGGAATCCGCGTGCACGGGCGATTTCCCTGATCTGCAGGTGCGCGATTTCCTCGGTGTCCTCGATCGGAATCGGCCTGCCATGCTGAGCCAGCCGGAATGGCTCGAATTCGTCGACGGGCGTCGGAAACGATGCCATGAGCACTTCGTCGGCGGCCGGCGTGGTCGGTGTGAACGCCGCGAGATGCGCGATTTCATCGACAAAGCGAAAGACCGTCGCGGAGTAGCCAGCGAGCAGCCGCTTGGCACTGGTCGCAATAGCCTCGAAGACGGGCGCGGTATCCGAGGGCGAGGAGGCGATCACCTTCAGAATCTCGGCCGTTGCCGTTTGCCGCTCCAGCGCTTCCTTCACATCGTTGAACAGCCCGACATTCTTGATCGCGATCACGGCCTGGTCGGCGAACATCTGCAGCAGGCGGGTGTGCTGTTCGCCGAACGGGCCGGGCGCGACTCGGGTGACGGTGATGATGCCGACGGCCTCACCGTCATTCATCAGGGGAGCGAACAGCATGCTGCGATAGCCGCGCGCGCGTGCGATGTCGCGCGCCGCCGGCTCGGTCTCGGTGTCCGGCAATTCCGCCGGCGCGCCTTCGAGCGTGAGATGATAGGGCGGGAACTGTTCCAGTGGGACCGGGAAGGAGGACTGCAGCGCGGCGTCGCCTTCCGCATCGGTCGGCGTGAAGGCGGCGAGGTGAATCTTGCCATCGCCATAGCGGAACACGGCAGTGGAGAAGCCGCCAACAAGGCGGTTTGTGCTGTGCACGATGGCATCGAACACCGGCTGCACATCCGATGGCGAACTGGCGATGACCTTCAGGATGTCCGCGGTGGCGGTCTGTCGCTCGAGCGCTTCTCTTGTCTCGTTGAACAGCCGCGCGTTTTCGATCGCGATCACGGCCTGGTCGGCGAAGGTACGCAGCACTTGAACGTGATGATCGGCGAATGCACCGGGTTCGGTGCGGGTGACGCTGAGAATGCCAACCGCCTGGCCCTTGTTCATCAGGGGGACGAACAGCACGCTGCGGAAGCCACGCAGCCGCGCGAGATCGCGGTTCATCGCCGGCACGTTCTCGGCCTCGGTATCGGAGAACTGGATGGTTGCGCCGTCGCGCACCAGTCCGAAGATCGGGAATTCGGCCACGGGTTGCGGAAAGGATGCCTGCAGGCCCTCGTCGGCTTCCGGACTGGTCGGCGTGAACGCGACCAGGTGAAGCTGGTCGCCGCGGAAATGCAGCACGGTGGCGGAAAAGCCGCCGAGCAGGCGCTTGGCGCTCACCGCGATGGCCTCGAACACCGGCTGCACGTCCGATGGCGAATCCGTGATCGCCTTCAGGATGTCGGCGGTGGCCGTCTGCCGCTCCAGTGACTGGTCTTCGCGCTCCCGCGCGAGCGCCCGTTCGCGTCGCAGATTCGCGTTCTCGATCTCGAGCTCGACCTGGCGGGCCTTCGCTTCGTCCCGCTCGGCGCGGGTGGTTTCGAGGCGCGACTCGATCTCGGCGATGGCTGATTCCAGCTCATCGATCGCAACCGACATGTTCTCCGGAAGCGCTACCATTCAACGAATCCATGCGCGGAATACGGTTGGGCCGAATGAGCTGGCTCGCCGCACTTCCGGGCCGGATTATTTCATTTCCGAAGCGTCCGGGCCAGCGTTCGCGGACGCCATAAAGCAACCTTTTTGCGTGGAAAAGCAGAGCGCCATCCCCACGCGCTCACGTCAGCTTGGTCGCGTGAGGAAGCGCGTGATGGCGCTGCCGAGCCTTGCGCTTTCCAGCGGCTCGGCGAGCGAGGCCTTGGCGGCAGCGACGAGGCTGTCGGGCGCCTGGCCTCTGTCGTGTGCCATCTCGCAGCAGGCGAGCGCGTAGCCGACCGAGAATTCCGGATGCGGCTGTACCGAGAACGTGGTGCCGCCGGGATAGAGCAGGGCGGCATGCTCGGCGAAATCCGACGACATGATGGTCCGCGCGCCGGCGGGCGGGGTGATGACCTGGTCCTGGTGCGAGGCGGCGAGCGCGATGCGTTCCCCTTCGACAATCCCGTTGCCGGGCGTCACGTCATAGACGTGCCGGCCGAGGCCCCAGCCTTTCTCCGACTTGCGCACCACGCCGCCCAGCGCCTGCGCGATCAACTGATGGCCGAAGCAGACCGCGACCATCGGGACCTGACGGCGATGCGCGGTGCGCACGAAATCTTCCAGCGGCGCGATCCAGTCGAAGCCGTCATAGACGCCGGCCGAGGAACCCGTGATGAGGATCGCCTCGAGGCCGTCCGCGCCGGGCGGTGGCTCGCCCGCGGCGATGCTGACCGTATTGAACGTCACTGACCTATCGGCCGCGCCGATCATCTGCTCGAACATCTGCGGATATGATCCATGACGCTCGCGATTTCTGGGGCTGACGAGGCCCGTTTCGATGATCGTGACGTGCGGCATCGCGGATTGCTCTTTCCCGCTCTAGGTGCCGGGCCGCGACACCTCGGTCTCCTTGCTCGTGATGAATTCCAGCAGCACCGGCACGCCTTCCTGGGTCTTCTGGATGCCGCGCTTGATCGCGGGGATGATGTCTTCGGGCTTGGTGACGCGCTCGCCATAGCCGCCGAAAGCGCGCGCCATCGCGGCATAATCGCCGGAAATGTCGGTCGAGCGGTATTTCTCTGTCGAGATCGGCATCACTTTCAATTCGATCGCCATCGAGAAATTGTTGAGCAGGATCGACATGATCGGAATCCGCTCGCGCACCGCGGTCTCGAAATCCATGCCGGTGAAGCCGATCGCGGCATCGCCCCACACGTTGATGCAGAGCTTGTCGGGCTTGGCGAGCTTGGCTCCCATGGCGAGCCCCAAGCCATAGCCGAGCTGCGTGGTCTTGCCCCAGCCGATATAGGAGAGGGGCTCAACCGACTTCCAGAACGGCGACAGCTGGTCGCGCGGGCTGCCGGCATCATGGGTGATGATGGTGTTGCTGACATCGACGGTGTGCTGCAGGTCCCAAAGCACGCGATAGGGATTGAGCGGCGCGTCCTTGGAGGTCAGCTTCGGCATCCATTTGGCCAGCCACTCCTTGTGGGAGGCCGCGATCTCGGCTGCGACCGTGCTGTGGTCGCGGTCGGATTTGACGGTCTTGTTGACCTCTTCCAACAGCGCATCAAGCACGAGACCGGCATCGCCGACGAGGCCGATCTTGGCCTCGACATCCTTGTTGAGGTGATTGGGATCGAGCGTGGCATGGATGATGGTCTTGCCCTTGGGCATGGCGATGCCGAAGCTGGTTTCCGTGAAGGAGCAGCCGACGCCGAAGATCACATCGGCTTCGGCAAGGAATTTCGGCACGGCGCGCGGCACGGCAAGTCCGCCCGAGCCGAGCGATAGCGGATGCGTCTCCGGGAAGGACGACTTGCCTCCGAGGCTGGTGGTGACGGGGATCGCGAGGCGCTCGGCGAGCCGCTTCAATTGCGGCCATGCCTTGGCGTAGTGCACGCCCTGACCGGCATAGATCACGGGCCGCTTGGCGGCGACCAGCATCGCGGCCGCTTCCTTTACATGGAGAGGATCGGCGCCGTAGCGGGTGCGCAGCACCGGCGTGTAGTTGAGCGGCTCCGGTACCTCCTCGTTCCACATATCCGCCGGGATTTCGACGATGACGGGCCCGCCGCGGCCGTTCTTCAGCCTGGTGAAGGCGCGGCGGAAAATGTTGCAGACTTCGCTGGCGAGGATGATCGGCTCTGACGATTTCGAGAACGCCTTCATCGCCTGGCTGGAATTGAAGTTGGGGTCGATGTTGGAGAGCCGGCGCGCATAGCCCATCGGCAGCACCAGCACGGGCACCGACTCGCCATAGCATTGCGCGACGCCGCCCATCGCGTTTTCGGAACCGGGGCCGTGCTGCATGCAGAACGCGCCGATGCTGCCGCCCGAAGTGACGCGGGAAATCGCGTCCGCCATGTGCAGCCCGATACGCTCCTGTCGCACCATGATCGGGCGGATATTGGCGTTGGCTGCGAACTCGATGAGGTGATTGACCGGATAGCCGCAGAGGATCTCGATGCCCTCGCGCTTCATGATTTCGGCAATGGCAGCACCCAGCTTCATGACGGTCTCTCTCCCCGATGGGACCGGTGTAAACCCCGGCCTGTGGCGGCTAGTAGGAACAGGATTTTGCCGCGCGGTAAAGCAGCGTGCGCGGCCCGGCCGCGAAGCTCTGATATGCATCCCCGAGCATTGTCGGGGCGGCGACCGGCCGCCCAGCGCGCTCAGGCAGAATTTTCCAGAGCGCGGCGCAGGCGGCGGATGACGACGCCGCGCGCACGGTCGTCGGCGGCGGCCCGGACCTGGTCGTTGATATCGAGGATGAGCCGCGACATGTCATTGTGCCAGTCCAGGTGCGTAACCGCTTCCGGCGCAAGGCGGCGGCGGCGCTCGCCATCCAGCAGCCGCGGCTCGGCGGCCGTGAGTTCATAGACGTCGTCCAGCACCGGTTGATAGATTTTGGCCGCGGGAATGACGCGCTCGGCGACGCGATCCGCAAGGCCCGCGATGGCCGCTTCCTCGCCATGCACGAGGAAAAGGCCGCGCTCGATCGGGCGTCGCGCCGCGATCCAGCGCGCGATTTCCGCCCCATCGGCATGGCCTGAATATTCGTCGAGCATGCGAATGCGGGCGGACACCCTGATCTCTTCGCCCTGGATGCGCACCGCCTTCGCGCCATCCTGCAGGAAGCGGCCCAGCGTCCCATGCGCCTGATAGCCGACCAGCAGCACGGTGGCGCGGCTGTTCCACAGCCAACGCTTGAGGTGATGCCGGATGCGTCCGGCGTCGCACATGCCGCTGGCGGCGATCACGATGTGGAAGCCGGTCAGCTTTGCGATCGCCTTGCTTTCGTTGACGGTCTCGGTGAAGCGCAGGTGCGGCGAGTTGAAGATGCTGCTGATATCGACCTCGCTGTCGAGACTTGCAGCATGCTTCCGAAATACCTCGGTGGCGCCGATCGCCAGCGGCGAATCGAGGAAGATCGGTGCGGCCGGTATCTCGTTGCGCTCCATAAGGCTGACGAGGTCCACGAGCAGCTCCTGGGTGCGCTCGACCGCGAAGGCGGGAATGAGCAGCGCGCCCTTTGAGCTTGCGGCATCGCGAACTTCCGCGGCCAGGCGCTTGCGGCGCAGTTGCGGCGTCGTGGCGGCGCGGATGCGGTCCCCGTAGGTGGACTCGGAAATCACGTAGTCGAAACCGGCGGGCGCCTTGGGATCGGGCTGTAGCAGCTTTGCTTCCGGGCCGATGTCGCCCGACGCAAGCAGGCGCAGTGGCCGGGCAGACGAGTCCTCATCGGCGAATTCGATTTCGATCGAGGCGGAGCCGAGCAGGTGGCCTGCATTCCAGTAGCGCGCGCGCACACCCGGCATCACCTCGATCCAGCTTTCATAATCGACGGGCCGGAACGACTGTAGTGACGCCACAGCGTCCGCCTGGGTGTAGATCGGCGTCACATCGGCGCGTCCCCGTGCCGCGTTGCGGCGATTGAGGGCCGCAACTTCCGCTTCCTGGATGTTGCCGGCATCAGGCAACATCCAGGAGCAGAGGTCGACGGTTCCGCGGGTCGCAAAGATGCTGCCGCCAAAACCGCTGCGCACGAGCTTCGGCAGCATGCCGCTGTGATCGATATGGGCATGGGTGAGGAGCACGGCGTGGATGTCGGCGGGCCGGAACGGGAAAGCGCCGTAGTTGAGCTCCTTCAGCGTTTTCTGACCCTGGAACATTCCGCAATCGATCAGCAAGCGTCCGGAAGCAGTCTCGATCAGATAGCACGAGCCCGTCACGGTACGGGCGGCGCCGCAAAATCGGAGGGTGACGCTCATGCGCGGATTCTCCTCAAGTCAGTTCGCTGTCTAGGGCCGCGGCGAGTATGGCGTCCAGCGGGATTGCGTTGGTCGGATGCGCGACGGTTGATGTCGAGCGGATCGAGCGAATGCCCGCATGGGCAAATTCTTCGACCACCCCGGGCGGGAACAGTGCGTGGGTGATCACGGCATCGATCGTTGTGGCGCCCGATTCCTTGAGGGCTCTTGCGCAGGTAATGAGCGTGCTGCCGGAGGAGACGATGTCGTCGACCAACAGCGCCGGCCGTCCGGCTACCGCCGTCTGGCCGGCGAAATCGATTTCCACCGAGCGGTCGCCGCGGCGCGTCTTCCGGCCGACGACGTAGGCGAGCCCGAGCCGGTTCGCGAGGTCGCGGACCCAGGGCCGCGACTCCGCGTCGGGACCGGCCACGACCGAGGTGCGATCAATGCCGGCAAGAGCGGCGGCAATTGCGGGCATCGCGGACAGATTGTCCGCGGTGATGCCGGGAAACACCGTGTTGATCTCGGTGGTGCGATGCAAATGCGCGTCCACCGTGATCACGCGATCGAAGTTCGCGGCAAGCAGCCGGCCGATCGCGCGCTGGCTGATCGCTTCGCCCGGGTGGAACGCCGCATCCTGGCGCATGTAGCAGAGATAGGGCGCGACCAGCACAAGCCGTTTCGCGCCCTCGCGCCTCAGCGCCTCGGCGGCAAACAGAATTGCGATCAGCTTCTCGTTCGGCTGTTCGAGCGACGCGTAGATGATGCTGATCGGCGCAGCGGCGCCGACCGTCACGCGAATCTCGCCGTCAGGGAATCTGTGAATATCGATTTCCTGCAAGGGCAGGCCGAGCCGTTCCGCCAGGTGTCTCGCGCCGGCGGCACCGGTCGTCAGGCCGTGCAGGACAGCAGTGCTCACGGCATCGCCTTGCCGCCCGGGGCCGGGTTGATGACATAGCCGCTGTCGGCATTCGCGCCCGCTTCGGCAAGCGTGTACTCTGACCGGTCGAACGCATGCACCCGGTACAGCGGCTCGCCCTGCTCGACATGGTCGCCGATTTTCTTGAACAGCCTGATCCCGGCGCCCTTGTCGAGCGGCGCGCCCGCGGTGCGCGCCAGCCGGTTCAGTTGCAGGCAGTCGATACCGGAGACGATGCCGTCGCTTGCCGCTTTCATCTCGAAGGTAAGAGGTCCGAGGTCGCTGTTGCAATCCGACGGCCCCTGCGCATCCATGATCCTGTGCATCTGCTTTAGCGCCGCGCCGCTCTCGAGCAGGTCGCGCGCCCGCGCGTAGCCGGCGCCGCCGCGAAGCAGGGGATCGTATTCGAGCAGATGTGCGGCAAGCCGCAGCGATTTCTCGCGCAGATCGACCGGTGCAAGGGGATCGTTGGCCAGCACGGCCATCACGTCCTCGGCCTCCAGCACCGGGCCGATGCCGTTGCCGATTGGCTGGCTTCCGTCGGTGGTGATCACCTCGACCGAAAGCCCGAAACGGTCGCCGACGAATTCGAATAGCTTCCGAAGCCGCATAGCCTCGGCGCTGTTGGCCAGCTTCGCGGTCGGGCCGACGGGCAGGTCGATCAGCAAATGGGTCGATCCTGCCGCGAGCTTCTTGGAGATGATCGAGGCGACCATCTGCTCGCGCGTATCGAGGCAAAGCGGCCGCTCCACCGAGATCAGGATGTCGTCCGCCGGCGACAGGTTCACATGGCCGCCCCAGATCAGGCAGCCGTTGCACGCTGCAACGATCGACTTCATCTCGTCGACGCCGACATTGACTCGCGCCAGCACCTCCATGGTGTCGGCGGTGCCGGCCGGCGAGGTGATGGCGCGCGAGGATGTCTTGGGAATGGTCAGCCCGTGCGCCGCCACGATCGGCACCACGATCATCGAGGTTCGGTTTCCGGGGATGCCGCCGATGCAATGCTTGTCGACCACCATCGGGCTCGGCCATTTTAGCTGGGTGCCGGCCTGCGCCATGGCGCGCGTCAGCGCGATCAGTTCACCGCTGGTCATGAAGCTCGCCGAACCCACCAGGAAGGCGGCGATCTCCATGTCCGAGTAACGATAGCGGGTGATGTCGCCGACGATTGCCTTGATCTCCGCATCGCTCAGGGTTTGCCCGTGGATCTTGCTGCGCACGGCACCGAGGCTTTCGGGCGGAGGGGCGGGCGTGACCGTCACCAGGCTGTCGGCGGGTTCGGCAAAGCGGCGGAAGGCGGGCTCGGCAAGACCGATCTCGTCGGGTCCGACCAAACCGTCGTCGGTGATCAACAGCGTTGCGAGCAGCGCCTTGGCGCCGCGGCGCAGCTCGACCCGGCTGAAGCCACGGAAGACATCCGCGCGCAGGGCTTTCGACCGCCGTGAAATGACGATGACATTTTCGCGGCCGGTATCGAGCGGGACGCGACGAATCTTGAGTTCTGCAGGACGGCTATCGCCGAAAGTCGCGTCGAGGGTCATTGAATGAAATCTAGCAGTTCCGCCCCAGGCTCCATTGACCCAGATCAGGCGAGCCGTGCCTGCCGGAGAGTGATTCTCCCGTGAGAATGCACGCGACAGGCGAGAATTGCGCCGCTTTGCGATGATCCGCTTACCGGACGTTGCAGAAACGTCACATGTTGGGCCGAAATGTGGCAAGCGCCGCGCCTTGTCGTTCGCCGACTCTGCCGGTTGCGCTAGTGAGGAACGACGGATGCATTTGCATGAACTGGGCGACAGGAGGCTCACATGACGGCGGTTCGGACCCTGATCGTCGGCTCTACCGCGGGTTTGCTGATAGCGGGCGGTGCGCAGGCGGCCGATCTTCCGGTCAGGGCCAAGGCCGTCGAATACGTTCGCGCCTGCTCGCTCTATGGCGCCGGCTTCTTCTTCATTCCTGGCACGGACACCTGCATCAAGCTGGGTGGCTATGTGCGCGCCGACGTCACCTTCAATGCCGGCGGTGCGCACGGCCAGCCGGCGTGGAATGGCGATCCTGGGCAACACAACCGCTATCAAAATAATTTCGTCGACCGCTCGCGCATGTTGCTGTCGGTCGATACCCGTACCGCCACTGAATACGGCGTCGTCCGCACCTTCGGTTCGGTCAAATTCCAGTTCACTACCCTCAACGGGGGCACGTTCAATCCCAACAGCCTCGCCACCAACCTCGGCAACAACGCGAACCTGCTCGACACCCCCGGCGGCGGCTATGTCGGTGTCTATGATCTCTTCGTTCAGTTCGCGGGATTCACGTTCGGCAAGTCAGTCTCCGCCTACGCCTCGCCCTGGCAGGGTTATCCGGGCGGTAACCTCTCGTCGTTCCTGGTGGGCGGCCAAAGTGGCGACACGAGCGGCACGAACAACATTCAGTACAAGGTGGAGTTCGGCAACGGCGTGTCGACCAGTCTCGGGCTTGACGATCCGACCGTGTGGGACCGTACCGCCGTCTACAATCTGTCGCTGCCGCTGAATGCCACGTTGAACACCGGCAACGCCTATGCCGGCGTCCACGCGCCTGATGTCGTGGGCAACATCCGTGTCGACCAGGCCTGGGGTTTGTTCCAGCTTTCGGCCGCCGCGCATCAAGTCAATGCCAGCTACAATATCCTGACGGCGGGGACGGCGGCGCCGAACAACCTGTCGGAAATTTCCGGTCACCCCGACACCAAATGGGGCGGCGCCGTCATGGCTGCGCTGCAGATCAAGAATCTCCCCACCGGTGTTGGCGATGACATCAAGATCGATGCGAGCTACGCCAAGGGCGCAACGAAGTACGTCATCTCGACTGACGCGGCTTCGCCGAGCTTTGCGATGTTCGGCGGCACGAGCGCGGCCGGCGCCTATCAGAGCATCGGTTTCGGTGCGACCACCGACGCCGTCTATCTGCCCGTCGCCTTTGGCGGCGATGGATCGCTGCACCTGACGGAATCTTATGGTTTCCGCGGCGGGTTCACCCACAATTGGGATCCGCAGTGGTCGTCCAGCATCTATGGCGGCTATGCGTCGGTCCGCTATGATGGCGCCGCAAAGGCTTTCATCTGCGGCAATTACACCGCCGGCAAGGCGGTTAGCGCGGATTATGTCTGTAACCCCGACTACAATGTTTCGCAGCTCGGCTTCGTCATGCGCTGGACTCCCGTAAAGAACCTGACCTTCTCGACCGAAGTGCAGTGGTTCCATCTCGATCAGAAATTCGCAGGCACGGCTCTGCTCACGCCCACGGCGCCCAAGCCCACGGCGCGCTACGAATTCAAGGATCAAGACACCGTCCACCTCGAATTCCGCGCGCAGCGCAACTTCTGAGGCGGCGCCGGGGGCGAAGGCCGCCTTACTGCGAGCCGATCGCATCGCGCCGGTTGGTCCGGCCGACTTTGCTCAGTTGGACCAGGATTTTCCGCGATCGGTTAGGTCGATACGGCCCCGCCGCCCGTCGGCTGATGCCGCTGCCCGGCGGCAGGCGGAGGCGGGCTTGAGGGTATGGTTCGGCCCTTGGCGATGCACGCGGCAGGCGAAAAATCGCCGGCAGGGCCTGGTTCCATCTACCGGGCGTTGCAGAAAAATCACATCGCGGACCGAAATGACGCGATCACGGAGCCGTGTCATTGCCGGCCCCAACTTTGCGCTAGTCGGGATTCAGTCATGCACATGCATGCATGCATCGCGACGGGAGGCTCTCATGAAGTCGGTTCGCACCCTTATCCTTGGTTCCACCGCTGGCTTGCTGATGGCGGGCGTCGCGCAGGCGGCAGACCTTCCCGTCAAGGCCAAGGCGGTCGAATATGTCCGCGTCTGCTCGCTCTATGGCGCCGGCTTTTTCTACATTCCCGGCACCGACACCTGCATCAAGCTGGGTGGCTATCTCCGCGTCGACACCACCTTCCACGGCGGCGTGCACGGACAGCCGGCCTGGAACGGCGATCTCGGCCAGAACAACCGCTTTGCCGACAATTTCGTAAGCCGCTCGCGCTTGGCGCTGACGGTCGATACCCGCACCGCCACGGAGTATGGCGTGGTACGAACCTTCGGGCAGGGCGACTTCCAGTTCACGAACCTGGGCGGCAGCAGCCGCAATCCGAACGTTCTGAACACCAACCTCGGCAACAACACGCAGCTGCTCGACACCCCCGGCGGCGGTTACGTCGCGGTCGAATATGTATTCATTCAGTTCGCAGGCTTCACCTTCGGCAAGTCCGCCTCCGCCTATGCCACGCCCTGGCAAGGCTTTCCCGGCAACATTTCGTCCAACCTGCTCGGCGGCCAGAATACCGACACCGGCACCAACAACATCCAGTACAGGTTCGACTTCGGCAACGGCGTTTCAGCGAGCATCGGCCTCGATGATCCGACTGTCTGGGACCGCACCGCGGTCTTCAATCTCTCGACCGGCCTCAACGCAGTCGGCATAGCGGGCAACGCCTACGCCGGCACGCACGCGCCCGACGTCGTCGGCAGTATCCGTATCGACCAGGCCTGGGGTTTGTTCCAGATTTCGGCAGCTGCGCACGAAGTCAATGGCAGCTACAACAACCTCACGGCGACCACGGCTGCACCAACCACACTGTCGGAAATTTCCGGCCATCCCGACACCAAATGGGGCGGCTCGGTCATGGCGGCGCTGCAGATCAAGGATCTGCCGACCGGTGCGGGCGACGATATCAAGTTCGACGCGAGCTACGCCAAGGGCGCGACCAAGATGATCATTGCGACTTCCGGCACTTCGCCGAACTTTGCGATGTTCGGCGGCACCGGCGTTGCCGGCGCTTATCAGAGCGTCGGTTTCGGTGCGACGACCGACGCCGTTTACTTGCCGGTCGTCAACGGCGGCACCGGAGACCTCAAGCTGACGGACGCCTTCGGCTTCCGGGGCGCGTTCAATCACAACTGGGATCCCTACTGGAGCACGAGCCTGTACGGCAGCGCGTCCTGGGTAAGGTACGGCGGCACGGCGGGCGATCTCACAACGGCAAAGGGGCAGTACTGCGCTATCTACACCGCAGGAAAAGTCGTCAGCGCCGACTACAGCTGCAACCCGGATTTTGCGGTGTTTCAGGTCGGCGTGGTCACGCGGTGGACGCCGTTGAGGAACCTCACTTTCTCGGCGGAAGTCCAGTATTTGCGTCTCGATCAGAACTTTACCGGCACCGCGATCCTGACGCCCTCAGCGCCCAAGCCGACGGCGGTGTACCAATTCAAGGATCAGGACACGGTCCACCTCCAGGTCCGCGCGCAACGCAACTTCTGAGGCGGCGCGACGTGCGTGAAAGCGGCGAGGGCGGTTACCTGGCCCCGCCGCGCGCCGAGCGCATCGCGGCGACGAGGTCCAGCAGATAATCCTTGATCCGGCGGATGGATGCCGGCGGCGCTTCCACCGAGCGCCGCTCATCGCCTCGATCCTCAACGAGGTTGATGTAGTTCCTTTTCGACGAACGCTTCTGCGCAGCCATGATCCAGTCCCGGAGTCGATGGCCAACTATGCATGGTCCGCGCGGAACGCGGGTAAATTTTCGGGCCCGTATGAATACTGCGGTGTTTTTCCGCGCCTTCGCCTTTACCGTTCGTTGACTCTTTTTCTCAACCTACCGGCAACCACTGGAATTTACATTCGCAGCCGCATTGGCGCGGAGAAAATCTCGTGGGGCGTCTGAAGGAGCTTTGGATGCGTCGATTGATTTCTGCTTTCTTGAGGGACGAGTCCGGCGCGACTGCGATCGAATACTGCCTGATCGCGGCCGGCATCAGCATCGTGATCCTCGCTGCCGTCAACGGCATCGGCAGCGGGCTCAACGATAAATTCGCCTCGGTGAACGCCTCGATCAAGTAGGTCGCATGCAGGAGACGTTGGCGGGAAGCCCCGGCGTCCAGCTCGTAGCTCTCCTGGCACGCGATCTCTGGCGGACGTTTGCCGCAATGGTGCTCGTTGTTCTCGCTGCTCCGCAGCCGCAAGTCTCGCGACAGCGGCGGCGCTATCGATTTCTGCCTGTTTAGCGGCGATGGGGGCGGCGACTGAACCAGCATCGCCGCCGGGCGTGATCAACCGGCTTTCCGTGCCTTACCCTGGGCGCGCACCGGCTTCTCGGCCTTCTTCGGCGCCTCCTTGGCGGCCTTCTTGCCGCTCCCGCTGCCCGAGATCGGCAACAGCATCTCGCGCTGGCCCTCGACGCGCTTCTTCTTGCCCTTTGCCTTCGCTGCTGGTGGCGCCTTGGCGGGTGCTGGGGCCGCCTTGCGCTCGCCGGCGCCGGCGAGGCTCTTCTTGAGCGCATCCATCAGGTTGATGACGTTGCCGGCGGTTTTCGGCGCCGGCTTGGCGCCGGTGAGCTGGCCGTTGCGCTTGCGGTTGATCAGATCGACGAGAGCTTCCTCGTAGCGGTCCTCGAACTTCTCCGGTTCGAACGGAGCCGATTTCTGCTCGACGATATGCTTTGCAAGATCAAGCATATCCTTGGTGATCTTCACGTTCTGGATATCGTCGAAATATTCCTTCTCGTCGCGTACCTCGTAGGGGTAGCGGAGCAGCGTGCCCATCAGGCCGTTGTCGAGCGGCTCCAGCGCGATGATGTGCTCGCGATTGGTCAGCACGACGCGGCCGATCGCCACCTTGTCCATGTTGCGGATGGTCTCGCGGATGACGGCGAAGGCGTCATGGCCGACCTTGCCGTCGGGCACGAGATAATAGGGGCGGATCACATAGCGGCTGTCGATGTCGCTGCGCGGCACGAATTCGTCGATCTCGATCGTGCGCGTCGATTCAAGCGCGATGTCGTCGAGCTCGTCCTTGGTCACCTCGATGTAGGAATCGGTGTCGATCTTGTAGCCCTTGATGATGTCCTCGTTGGACACTTCCTCGCCGGTATCGGCATCGACCTTGGAGTATTTGATGCGGTGGCCGGTCTTGCGGTTGATCTGGTTGAACGAGACCTTTTCGGTATCCGACGTTGCCGGATAGAGCGCGACCGGGCAGGTCACCAGCGAGAGGCGCAAAAAGCCCTTCCAGTTGGCGCGCGGGGCCATGAAATAACTCCAAAAACGCAACAGACGACCGTTAAGAATACCATGCCCGGGCGCTGTTTTGAACGCGCGGGCGAACGGAATCTCCCAACGGCGTTAACTGATTTGCGGCCGTCAGGTTCGCCGCAGCGCTTCCGTTGCTCTCGGAGTGACGCTCCGTCGCAGCCCTTCGGGAGGCCGGAACCTCGTTCCTTACCATGCGTTCCTCTCAGGACCGCCGTGTCGAGGCAGGGGCCGCCGAGCGGTACCTTTGCAATGAGGATGCGATGGCAACACGAGAACATGGCCGGATCGTCGAGACTCCCACCGAGGCTCGCCAGGGGGAGCCGGGCCCGTCGGTGCTTGCGCTGCTGACGGCATCTACCGGGCTGGCGATATTGATCCTGGGCGTGATCTGGTTCGTCTTTTTCCGGATCTGAAGCTCCGGCTCCGGCCGGGCTTGGGCCCTTCGATTCAACGTGCTAGGCATCGGCGACCTGCACATGCCGTATGAACAAAAAGTAATCTTGCGCCGGGTTCCCGTTCATTGCCGGTTCACGCCCGTGACCCTCATCATGACGGCATCGTAAGGTTCACTATCGGAGGCCAGCTTGCGCTTGCTCGTCGTTGAGGACGATCCGGATCTCAATCGCCAACTCACCACGGCGCTGACCGACGCCGGCTATGTCGTCGATCGCGCCTTCGATGGTGAGGAGGGGCATTATCTCGGTGACAGCGAACCCTATGACGCCGTGGTGCTCGACATCGGCTTGCCCAAGATGGACGGCATTTCCGTGCTGGAGGCTTGGCGCCGCAACAAGCGCGTGATGCCGGTCCTCATCCTGACCGCCCGCGACCGCTGGAGCGACAAGGTGCAGGGCTTTGACGCAGGCGCCGACGACTATGTCGCAAAACCCTTTCACCTCGAGGAAATCCTCGCGCGCATCCGCGCGCTGCTGCGGCGCTCCACCGGCCATGCCCAGGTCGAGTTGGTCTGCGGGCCGGTGACCTTGAACACGCGCACCAAGCGCGTCAGTGTCAACGGCAACCCGATCAAGCTGACCTCGCACGAGTACAACCTGCTCGAATATCTGATGCACCACATCGGGCGCGTGGTGTCGCGCACCGAGCTGGTCGAGCATCTCTACGACCAGGACTTCGACCGCGACTCCAACACCATCGAGGTGTTCGTCGGCCGCATCCGCAAGAAGCTCGAGGTCGACATCATCCAGACCGTGCGCGGACTCGGCTATTTGCTGACGCCGCCCACGACCGGCGCGTGACGGAGCCGCCACCGCGGGGCTTCCCTTTTGCCGTGAGCATGGTCTTATCCGGGAAACCGGTGTTATTTTTCTGGATCATGCCCTGATGCGCGGCAGTTCGCTTGCCACCCGCCTGTTCCTGTCGGCGACCGCGTGGGTGGTGGTGATCCTCCTGCTCACCGGCGTGGTGCTGTCGTCGGTCTATCGCGCAGCGACCGAGCGCGCCTTCGACCGCCGCCTCAATCTCTATCTGCGCACGCTGATCGCCGAGGTCGCGACCCCGGACGAACCGCCGGAGCGCCAATTCCAGTCGCTTGGCGAACCCCTGTTCGAGCTGCCGCTGTCGGGCTGGTATTGGCAGATCACCCGCACCGATTCGGAGAAGCCCGACACGCGTGCCTCGCGCTCGCTGTGGGACAAGAAGCTGCCGAAGCTCGAAGACAGCGGCGCCGAGCTCACGCCGGCCGGCGTCCGCCTCGGTTATGTCGACGGTCCCGAGGGCCAGACGCTGCGCATGGTGGAGCGGCCGGTCGACCTCGGCGCGGACGGCAAATTCCTGGTCACCGTCGCGGGCGATGCCAGCGAGATTTTCGACGAGACGCGCAGCTTCGACTATTACCTCGGCGGCACCTTTGCCTCGCTCGGCATCGTGCTGCTGCTGACCACCATCTTCCAGGTGCGGTTCGGCCTTGCGCCGCTGAAGCGTATCTCGGAGGCCATCGCCGACATCCGCTCCGGCCGCGCCGAGCGGCTGGAGGGTGATTTCCCCGTCGAGATCGCGCCGCTGGCGCGCGAGACCAATGCGCTGATCGACGCCAACAGAGAGATCGTCGAGCGCGCGCGCACCCATGTCGGCAATCTCGCCCATGCGATCAAGACGCCGCTATCCGTGATCGTCAATGAGGCCGCCGCCCATCGCGCCGATTCCTTCGCCAACAAGGTGCTGGAGCAGGCAGCCGTCATGCGCGGCCAGCTCGCCCATCACCTGGAGCGCGCCCGCATTGCCGCGCGCGTCACCATTGTCGCCACGGTGACGGAAGTGGCGCCGGCGATCGAGGCGCTGGTGCGGACCATGGAAAAGATCCATCGCGACCGTAGCATCGCGATCGAGGTGAAAGCGGACCCGCACGCAAAATTTCGCGGCGAGCGGCAGGATCTGGAGGAGATGGCTGGCAATCTCGTTGACAATGCCTGCAAATGGGCCGCCTCGCACGTGCTCGTCGAAGTATTGGTCGAACCGGAGATCGAGTCCGGCGCAGGCGCGCGACTGCGCATCATCGTCGACGACGACGGGCGCGGGCTGTCGGAGACGGAACGCGTCCAGGTGTCGCGCCGCGGCCAGCGGCTCGACGAATCAAAGCCGGGTTCGGGTCTCGGGCTGTCGATTGTGGTCGATCTCGCCGCGCTCTATGGCGGCAGCCTGACTCTCGGCAGCGCCCCGAGCGGGGGGCTGCGCGCCGAACTAGTGTTGCCGGGCGTGTAAATGGCTGTGGGCAAATGGGCATTTTGCATTCCGGCTGGCCCGCTCGCGCGGCAACGCCAGACGACTTCGCAAGCGTTTGCTGGGCCAGCGCTACATGTCAACGCTAACTGATCCGCAGGGCTTGAAGGTTTGCAGCGAGCGCCCGCGCAGACACCCCTCGTGTTTCTGGGCGTAGGCGAGCGAGACCATGATCATCAACGCCACTATGACAAATCCGATGACGATCTTCTGCACCATGGCTGTCACTCCACAGGTTAGCGCACCAAACAGCAGGCGACCGTGCGGCCAGACATGATGAACACCACGAGCACGGCGGGTCAATGCGCCGCAAGACCGAGGGCGTCGAAGGCCGGCGGGCGGCCGAAATCTTCGCGGCGGGGGAGGATCGCTGGAACCGGCGCAGTCGGCAAGCGAGTGGCGATTGCGGTGGGAAGCGCCGCGCTGGATGGGGCGGGTGGCGGCCTGCGCGCCGAACCGGTGCTGCCGAGCGTGTAAATGGCTGCGGTAACTGGGCATTTTGCGCTCCGGACAGCCCGTCCGCGCGGTAATGCTAAACGACTTCTTAACGCGCAGGCTTCTATGATGCGCGCTGGACACGCTTGCCGTCCGCTTTGATCACGTACGCACACCCGGCCGCATGAACCAGACATCGACCGAACGTCTGAGGGAATACCTCGCGCAGCTGCCGCCGCAATCGCAGGCGCTGCTGTTGCGGGAGTTCGAGCGCGCGCTGGAGCGGGGCGAGGACACGATTGTCGCGACCTTCGTGCTCGAGCAGCTGCGCAAGGTCGTGCGCGGCGCGGAGGAGGACGAGGACACGCGGCCGCGGACCGAGGATCCGGCGCGCCTGTTGTTCCGTCCGCTGGAACCGTTTCTGGTCGACGGCAATTTCCCGATCCGGCCCGGTCAGATCCGCCGCGCCTCGCTGGCCCCGGTGTGGCAGTGGCTCAGTCGCGACGGGGCCGCCGATGCCGTGCGCGAGTTCGAGACCGCGTTGGCCGCGTCGCGCGAGAGCGAAGCGAACGCGGGCGTCGAGCGCGCGGCGCGCAAGCTGCAACTCGCCGCCGCCCAGGCGATCGTCAGTACCGCGACGCCCGCGCCGGGCGACGACCGGCACCGTGCGCTCTCGCGCGTCGGCCCGCCCAATGTCGTAGAGGATCTGCTTTCGATCGGATCGGTGCTGCAGGCGCGGGAAGCGCTGGAGACGCTGAACAGCAAGATGCCGGCATATATGCGCATGTTCGGCGAGCCGCAGATCGCCGCGACGGTCGCCGCTCTCAACGTGCCCTCGCTGCAGACGCCGCAGGTATTGCCGTTCGCGCTGTCGCTCGTCATGCAGCGGCTGAGCGCGTCGTGGCAGATCATCCGCCTCGCCGTGAAAATGGCGGCATCCGACGACGAGCTCCGCGTTGCCGCCACGCCTTATGGCGTGGCCGTCACCATCGCGCTGCACGATCTTCATTTCGTCGCGGCATGCCTGCGCACCGACATCAGGCGCGGCCATTTTACGGAAATCGCGGATCAGCTGAAGACGCTGCATGACGGCGTGCGCGGCCTGCGCACCGAGCTTGATCTGCGCAACGACTCGGCATGGGGCAGGCAGCTCGCCTCGATCCGCGCCGACATCTCCAACTCATTGCAGTCCGAAATAGAGAGCGTTCCTGGCCGCGTCCGCCGCATCCTGCGCCAGCGCGCCGACAAGGACATTCCTGCCGGCGCCAAGGTGGACATGTCGGAGGTCGAGGAAACCGCCGGCCTCATCGACTTCGTCGCGGTATGCCGTACCTATGCCAGCGAGCTCGCCATCAACGAGGTCACGCTACGCACCTATTCCGACCTGCAGCACTATGTCGAGCAGTCCACCGAGGCGCTGGTGCAGTCCCTGCGCAACGAGAAGGGGCGCGCCTACCGGCAACAGCAGGTGAAGGCGGCGATCCGATTCTGCGAAGTGCTTTTCGGCGCCGACTATGCGTCGCTGATGAGCCGGGCGGCGGAGAACGCCGTGGTTGGCGATCGCAAACCCGCGGCCAAGGCAGGCCAGAAGTAACAATTTTAAGCAATACAATTTTTAGTTGACGGGTTGCAACCTGCGGCATACCAATGCCGCATGCGTTCAATCATTAATTTCAAGGAATTTGAAAATCGGGTTATTTCGGCGACCTACAGCAATCTGATGATTGGCGCCAAGGTGGTGCTGGTCGACAGTGATAACGGTATCGAGCTGCCTGAACCTGTCGCCTGCATCACCTCGCCGGCGCCCAACGGCACGGTTCGGATCAGGCTGCCGGCCGCGTTCAAAGCGGGCACCTATTATCTTCGCGCGTTGAATGGTCACGGCGCAGGCGTCGCACAGAGCACAGCCTTCAACATTGCCTGATCGGCCGAATTTGCGTGTTTTTCCCGAGGCTTCCGGAAAGAAAAGCATGACAAATGTCAATTGCCCCGTCTGCCGTCGATAGTATAAAGCGGGCGCGTCGGCGCGTTTTGAGAAAAGCGTCGTTTTTTGCCGGAACCCGCTTTGATGAGTTTATGGTTCGTGTTCGCGCTGATGACGGTCGCGGCGGTGTTTGCCGTGCTGTGGCCGCTTGGCCGGCGTTACCAGCCCCAGGCTGATGGCACCGAGGCGTCGGTGTATCGCGACCAGCTTGCGGAGATCGAGCGCGACCTGGCCGGCGGGTTGATCGGCGCGGCGGAAGCAGACCAAGCTCGCATCGAGATCAGCCGCCGTCTGCTGGCTACGACCAATGCTGAAACCGGTGCTGTCGCACACCCGAATATTTGGTTGCGCCGCGCGGTCGCTGTCGTCGCGCTGCTTGGACTTCCGCTCGGGGCACTGGCGCTCTATCTGCCGCTCGGCTCGCCGCAACTCGGCGATTTTCCGATCGCCTCGCGTTCGCAGGCGCCCGACGGCAAGCAGCCGCTGGTCAATCTGGTGGCGCAGGTGGAAGCGCATTTGGAGAAGAATCCGGCCGACGCGCGCGGCTGGACCGTGCTGGCGCCGGTGCTGGCGCGGCTCGGCCGCTATGACGACGCGGTGCGCGCCTGGCGCAACGCCATCACCCATGGCGGCGACAGTTCCGAACGCCGCGCCGATCTCGGCGAAGCCTTGGTGGGGGCCGCCGGCGGCGTCGTTACCGGCGAGGCGAAAGCCGAGTTCGAGCGCGCAGTCGCGATGAATGCCGACGAGGTGAAGGCAAGCTATTTCCTCGGGCTTGCCGCCGAGCAGGACGGCCGCACGGCTGACGCCGCCTCGATCTGGAAGGCGATGCTGGCCAAGGCGCCGCCGGATGCCCCATGGCGTCCGCTGGTGCAGGCGGCGATCACGCGGGTCGGCGGCGTGGCGCCGGCGCTCTCCAACGAGACGATGGCTGCCGCCAAGGACATGACGGAAACCGATCGCAACGCCATGGTCCGCGGCATGGTCGACCGGCTGGCGGCGCGGCTGAAGGAGAACGGCGACGACGTCGAGGGTTGGCTGCGGCTGGTGCGTGCCTATCTGGTGATGGGCGAGCGCGACAAGGCGGTGGGCGCGCGGAGCGATGCGCGGCAAGCGGTCGGAAGCGACGCGGAGCGGTTGCGGCAACTGAACGAGGGCCTCAAGAATCTGGGACTGGATGGATGATCTCGCACGGCAACAAGGGCGCGGCATGACACGCAAGCAACGGCGATTGACGATGATCGGCGGCTCGCTGGCGGTGCTGGCTGTGGCGGCGGCGCTGGTGCTGAACGCGATGCGCGATTCCATCGTGTTCTTCTCGACGCCGTCGATGGCGGCCGAGAAGCAGATCCCGGCCGGCAAGCGTTTCCGCCTCGGCGGCCTGGTGCAGCCGGGCTCGCTCAAGCGCGGTGACAACCTCATGGTCAGCTTCAGCGTCGCCGACGGCAGCACCAATCTGCCCGTGACCTACAAGGGCATCCTGCCGGACCTGTTCCGCGAAGGGCAGGGCGTCGTCGCCGAGGGTGCGCTCGATGCCTCCGGCACCTTCCGCGCCGACACCGTGCTCGCCAAGCACGACGAGACCTACATGCCCAAGGAGGTCGCTGACGCCCTGAAGAAGCAGGGGCACTGGAAGGATGACTACGGCAACAAGCCTGTGCAGGGAGCGTCGAAGTGATCGCGGAGGCCGGCCATTACGCCTTGGTGCTGGCGCTCGGACTTGCGCTGATCCAGTCGGTCGTGCCCGTCATCGGCGCGCGCCGCGGCGACATCGGGCTGATGGAAATGGCGCGCTCGACGGCGCTGGCGCAGCTTCTCTTCGTCGGTGCTTCCTTTGCGCTTCTGACCGCGCTGCACGTCACCTCGGATTTCTCCGTGGTCAACGTGTTCGAGAATTCGCATTCGGCAAAGCCGCTGATCTACAAGATCACCGGCGTATGGGGTAACCACGAAGGCTCGATGCTGCTGTGGGTGATGATCCTGGCGCTGTTCGGCGCCATGGTCGCCGGATTCGGCAATAATCTGCCGCTCTCGCTGCGTGCGCATGTGCTTGCCGTGCAGGCCTGGGTCGCGGCGGCGTTCTATCTCTTCATCCTGCTCACTTCGAACCCGTTTGCGCGCATCGCCCATCCGCCGATCGAGGGCCGCGACCTCAATCCGATCCTGCAGGATATCGGCCTCGCCGTGCATCCGCCGATGCTCTATCTCGGCTATGTCGGCTTCTCGATCTCGTTCTCCTTCGCAGTCGCAGCTCTCCTCGAGGGGCGGATCGACGCAGCCTGGGCGCGCTGGGTGCGGCCGTGGACGCTGGTCGCCTGGATTTTCCTGACGCTTGGGATCGCGATGGGCTCGTACTGGGCCTATTACGAGCTTGGCTGGGGCGGCTGGTGGTTCTGGGATCCGGTCGAAAATGCCTCGCTGATGCCCTGGCTCGCCGGCACGGCGCTGTTGCATTCGGCGCTCGTGATGGAGAAGCGCAACGCGCTGAAGGTCTGGACCATCCTGCTGTCGATACTGACTTTCTCGCTCTCGCTGCTCGGTACCTTCCTGGTGCGCTCGGGCGTGCTGACCTCGGTGCATGCCTTTGCTACCGACCCCACGCGCGGCGTGTTCATCCTGCTGATCCTCTGCGTCTTCATCGGCGGCAGCCTGTCGCTGTTTGCCTTGCGCGCGCCGTCTCTCAAGCAGGGCGGGCTGTTCGCGCCGATCTCGCGCGAGGGCGCGCTGGTGCTGAACAACCTATTTCTCACCACCGCCTGTGCCACCGTGTTCGTCGGCACGCTGTATCCGCTGGGGCTCGAGGTCCTGACCGGTGAGAAGATTTCGGTCGGAGCGCCGTTCTTCAATCTGACGTTCGGCCCGCTGTTTGCTGCCTTGCTGTTCGCCGTTCCCTTCGGCCCGTTGCTCGCCTGGAAGCGCGGCGATCTGCTCGCGGCTGCGCAACGGCTGATGATGGCGGGCATTGCCGCGCTGATCGCGATGGCCGTGCTGTGGGCGTGGATGCGCGGCGGACCTGCGCTGGCGCCGCTTGCGATCGGGCTTGCCGTGTTCGTGATCGCCGGCGCGCTCACCGACATGGCCGAGCGTACCGGGCTGTTCCGCATTCCCTTCTCGCTCTCGTTGCGGCGGGCGCAGGGCCTGCCGCGTTCCGCGTGGGGGACCGTATTCGCTCATGCCGGCCTCGGCGTCGCCCTGATCGGCATCGTTTGCGAGACCACGTGGAACAGCGAATACATCGCGACCATGAAGCCGGATGAAGTGGCCAGGGTCGCGGGCTACGAGCTGAAGCTCGAAGGCCTGACGCAGCGGCAGGGTCCGAACTATCACGAGACATTGGCGAAATTTGCAGTCAGCCTCGATGGCCGGGCGTTGCCGGCAATGACGCCGTCCAAGCGCTCCTTCACCACGCGCGGCATGTCCACCACCGAAGCGGCCTTGCAGACACGCGGCGCGAGCCAGCTCTACGTCTCGCTGGGTGATGTCTCCGCTGATGGCGGCATTGCCGTGCGCATCTATCACAAGCCGCTGGTGCTGCTGATCTGGTGGGGACCGGTGCTGATGGCGCTCGGCGGCGTGTTGTCGCTGTCGGACCGTCGCCTGCGTGTCGGCGCGCCGAGGCCTGCCCGCGCCGCCCGTAGCCTGCAGGCTGCCGAATGAACCGCCTCGCCATCATCCTTGCGCTCGCTGCGGCGATGATCGCCGGTTCGCCAGCCCATGCCGTACAGCCCGACGAAATCCTGGCGGATCCCGTCAAGGAATCCCGTGCGCGCGAACTCTCGAAAGAGCTGCGCTGCATGGTTTGCCAAAACCAGTCGATCGACGATTCCGATGCGCCGCTGGCGCGTGACCTTCGTCTCCTGGTGCGCGAGCGTATTTCGGCCGGCGATAGCGACGCCCAGGTGATCGACTTCCTGGTGGCGCGCTACGGCGAATTCGTGCTGCTCAAGCCGCGCTTTAACCAGCATACCGTGCTGCTGTGGCTGTTGCCGCCGCTGGCGCTGATGGCGGGAGGCATAGCGCTGTGGATCTACAGCAACCGGCGCCGCGGGGCAGGCGGTGTGGGTGAGGAATCGCTCATGAGATTGACCCCCGAAGAGGAAGCCCGGCTGGAAAAATTGTTGGCTTCCGATCCGTCCGCGCCGCGGGACGAGTCCCAGCCTTAAGGCATTGAAACGGCTGCGCTATTCTGCCGCACCGGCCTTGCGCTCCATTACGAAAATTTAACTCCCTCGCCAGCGCGTCGTAAGGCGCGAAACCCCATGTTTTGTTGGGTCAGGTGCTCGCCCCCGCACCGTCGAATTCTCTTTATTGGAGACTTACCAGGATGACTGAACGCCCCGTCGATCTTTCCAACTATCCATCCCACCAGGCGCCGAAGCGCTCGGTGTTTTCGCTGCGCAAAATGGCGCTGATGGCTTCGGTGGTTGCCGGTCTCGGCGCTGCGGCCTACGGCTTCGGCCCCTTGCATGGCCCGGTTGACGTCTTCACCAGCGCGGCCCACGCGCAGGTCAACCAGGAAGTTCGCAAGGTCGCGCAGCCCACAGGCTTTGCCGACATTGTCGAGCGCGTGAAGCCGTCGGTCATTTCCGTGAAGGTCGCGATGGGCGACAAGATGGCGAAGGACGACAGCGCCGACAAGGACGATTCGCCGTTCGCTCCGGGCTCGCCGATGGAGCGCTTCTTCCGCCGCTTCGGCGGTCCCGATGGCCTGCCTCCCGGCCTGCGCGGTCCGCGCGGCGGTGGCCGTGGCCCGGTGACCGGCCAGGGCTCGGGCTTCTTCATCTCGCCTGACGGCTTTGCCGTGACCAACAACCACGTGGTCGACGGCGCCGACAAGGTCGAGGTCACCACCGATGACGGCAAGACTTACTCCGCCAAGGTGATCGGCACCGATCCGCGCACCGACATCGCGCTGATCAAGGTTTCCGGTCGCACCGACTTCGCCTTCGCCAAGTTGTCCGACACCAAGCCGCGGATCGGCGACTGGGTGCTGGCGGTCGGCAATCCCTTCGGCCTCGGCGGCACCGTGACCGCCGGCATCGTCTCGGCCTCCGGCCGCGACATTGGCAACGGTCCGTATGACGACTTCATCCAGATCGACGCGCCCGTGAACAAGGGCAACTCTGGTGGCCCGGCGTTTGACATGTCGGGCGAGGTGATGGGCGTCAACACTGCCATTTACTCGCCGTCCGGCGGCAGCGTCGGCATCGCGTTCTCGATCCCTGCGTCCACGGTGAAGAGCGTGGTCGCCCAGCTCAAGGACAAGGGCTCCGTCAGCCGCGGCTGGATCGGCGTTCAGATCCAGCCCGTCACGTCTGATATCGCCGACAGCCTCGGCATGAAGAAGGCCGAAGGCGCGCTGGTTGCGGAACCGCAGAACAACGGTCCGGCGGCCAAGGCCGGCATCGAGTCGGGTGACGTGATCACCGCCGTCAACGGCGAGACGGTCAAGGATGCCCGCGAGCTCGCTCGCACCATCGGCGGGCTGGCGCCAGGCAGTGCCGTGAAGCTCAACGTGCTGCACAAGGGCCAGGACAAGGTCATCAACCTCACGCTCGGCCAGCTGCCGAACACGGTTGAGGCCAAGGCCGATACCGACCAGGACAAGGGCAAGTCCAGCCGCGGAACCGACGTGCCGAAGCTCGGCATGACGGTTGCGCCCGCCAACAGCGTGGCCGGCGCCGGCAAGGAAGGCGTCGTGGTGACCGAAGTCGATCCGAAGAGCGCCGCGGCTGAACGCGGCTTCAAGGAAGGCGACGTGATCCTCGAAGTCGGCGGCAAGAGCGTTGCCAGTGCGGACGATGTCCGTGACGCGATCTCGGCCGCGCGTAACGACAGCAAGAACAGCGTGCTGATGCGCGTGAAGAGTGGCGGTTCGTCACGCTTCGTGGCAGTGCCGCTGGCCAAGGGTTAAATACGAGATGGAGAGTGTCGTCGGCATTAGTCGCCCCCGCCGCGGCGCTTTCCGGGGAGCGGGTCAAAAGCTCGCTCCCTCTGCCTACCTTCCGGTGGAATACGCCCCCCTCCGTCGGAAGGGCCTAAGGGCGGCGAGGTCCCCCAGCCTCGCCGTCCGCCCTTTTCACTTCGTCGGGAGGGCGTTTCTCCGCCTTGCATGAGAGGATCAGTCACGCCATGGTGACAGAGCTCAGCCCGGTGTCGTCAGCCGCCAATTCCAGTGCCAATCCCAGCATGCGCCTTCTTATCGTCGAAGACGACCGAGAATCCGCCGATTACCTCGTCAAGGCGTTCCGCGAGGTCGGCCACGTTGCCGATCTCGCCACCGACGGCGAGGAAGGCCTCGCGCTCGCCGACAGCGGCGAGTACGACGTGCTGGTGGTCGACCGCATGCTGCCCAAGCGCGACGGGCTCTCGCTGATCGGCACGCTGCGCGAGAAGGGCAACCGCACGCCCGCCCTGATTCTTTCCGCGCTCGGCCAGGTCGACGACCGCATCAAAGGCCTGCGCGCCGGCGGCGACGACTACCTGCCGAAGCCGTATTCCTTCGCCGAACTGCTCGCGCGGGTCGAGGTGCTGTCGCGCCGCCATGGCGGGCCGGCGGAAGAGACCGTCTACCGCGTCGGCGACCTCGAGCTTGACCGGCTCTCCCACCGCGTCACCAGGGGCAAAGAAGAGCTGACGCTGCAGCCGCGCGAATTCCGCCTGCTCGAATACCTGATGAAGCATGCCGGCCAGGTGGTGACGCGCACGATGCTGCTGGAGAACGTCTGGGACTATCACTTCGATCCGCAGACCAACGTCATCGACGTGCACATTTCGCGCCTGCGCTCCAAGATCGACAAGGGATTCGACCGGCCGCTGCTCCACACCATTCGCGGCGCCGGTTACATGATCCGCGACGGCATGCGGTAGGCCGTGACGGCGTTCGGCAAACTGATCCGCACCACGGCGTTTCGCCTGACGCTGGTCTATCTGTTCCTGTTTGCACTGTTCGCGGCATCGCTGCTCGGCTATTTCGCCTGGAATACGCGGCGGCTGATCACCGAGCAGATCACCTCTACGGTCAATGCCGAGGCCTCGGAG